>Ga0207868_1000056_pt1 | contig 149300 bp, 134 predicted proteins | sample Passage237B_FD_187370 | JGI IMG/M metagenome (GOLD analysis project Ga0207868, IMG submission 187370) | Cellulose adapted compost microbial communities from Newby Island Compost Facility, Milpitas, CA, USA - Passage2 37B (SPAdes) (version 3) ...
AGCATCGCGAAGAGGCGACCGACGCTGGTGTCGACCATTTCGACATGAAGATGATCGAGCAGCACGCGGAGGCCGCCGACGAGCGCTTGGACAAGGACGAGGATGGCGGCGAACCAGGCGAGCCGGCGCAGCCAGGAGCGTTCCTCGGTGCGGTGTATCCAGATTGCCAGAACAACGGTGACCGCGCTCATCACGGCGGCGGTTAGCCGGTGCGAGTGTTCGGCGAACATCGCGATATCGGTGAGCCAGCCCTCGGGGTTGATGGAACCGTTGGAAAGGGGCCAGTCGGGGAACACCATTCCGGCGCCGATGCTGGTGGTGAAGGCGCCGAGCACGACGAGCAGGAAAACCCAGACGCTGCCAAACGCGGCGAACCACGCGACGGCGGGTTTGTAGGTGGCGGTGCGTCGAAGTCCGGAAAGGGCGGTCATGACGGTGTGGATTGGCGAGCAGAAGGAGACCTGCTGTTGGCCGCAAACCCTTTGACAATTTTTTCCGGCGCCGAATCCGTAGCGTGATGTCCGCTAATATCCGTGAGGCGCAGAAAGGCGCAGACTGTGCGAGGAGGAGCCGTGTGATGCGCGCTTCTTTGCTGCTGTTGGGCGCGGTGCTGGCCGGGACGGTGCTGGCGGGTTGTTCGCGCGGGGACGAGGTCAAGGCGACGGCGGCAACGAAGGGGCGGCATCCGTTGACGGGCGAGGTGGTGTCGATCGACGCGGAGCGCAATGTGCTGATCGTGCGGCATGACGAGATTCCGGGATTCATGCCGGCGATGACGATGGAGTTTGTGGTGTCGCGCGGAGACGTCCTCGCGGCGAAGAAAGGTCAGCGGATTCGCGCGACGCTGGTGGAGCCGGAAACGGAAGACGGCGATTGGAGACTCGAGCAGATCTGGCCGGACGATCAGGCGGCGAAGCGGGCGGTGGAAGCGAAAGCGAATGCGTTGCGACAGGAGACGTTGAGCCGCGGGCGGTCGGCGTATCGCGAGATCGGCGAGAGCATGCCGGATTTCGCGCTCTACGATCAGACGGGCGCGGTGGTGGAGAGCGGGAAGTTTCGCGGGAAGAAAGTGATGTTGAACTTCATTTTCACGCGTTGCCCGGTGGCGACGATGTGTCCGGCGGCGACGGTGAAGATGACGCAGGTGCAGCGACTCGCGCGCGAGGCCGGCGTGACGAATCTCGAGCTCGTTTCGATCACGCTCGACCCGGCTTACGATACGCCGGGCGTGTTGAAGGACTACGCCGATACGCGCGGAATCGATACGTCGAATTTCACGTTCCTCACGGGACCGGAGAATGCGATCAAGGACCTCCTGGCGAACTTCGGGGTGATCGCGGAGTTCGAAGGCGATTTGATCAAACACACGCTAGCGACGATCCTGATCGATGAAAACGGGCGTCTGAAGCATCGGACCGACCACAGTGCGTGGGAGCCGAAGGAGTTCGTGGGGAAAATGACGAAATGAATGTTGAAGCGACGCGAGCGGCTGACGCAGCAACGGGAAGTCTGAGCGCCCGGCAGTTGCGGCAGATTGGGTGGATCACGGCGGCGGCGCTGGGGGTGTTTCTATTCTTCCGCTGGCTGCCGACGGGGACGGCGTTGAGCCATATGGATTTTCGAGTCGATGCGCCGAATGCGATCGAGTTCTGCGACCCGTTGAATCCGCAGTTTATCCCGGTGGTGGCGGTGGCGTCGCCGATCGCGATGGAGATGAAGCCGGCGACGACGCCGACCGCGGGTGAGACGGTGGCGGTGAAGGCGATCCTGCGAACCTCGAGCGGGAAGCCGATCGGGCCGGAAGACCTGCTGGTCGTGCATACGGAACGGCTTCACCTGTTGATCGCGGATCCGACGCTTTCCGACTACCAACATGTGCATCCGCAGCCGGGACGCGGGGCGGGCGAGTGGGAGTTTGAGTTCATGCCCTTGAAGGAAGGCGTGTATCGGGTGTTCGCAGACTTCACGCCGGCGGCGACGAGCCGCGGGCTTTATGCGAGTGCGGATGTGAACGTAGGCGCGGGAAGCGGCGCGGCAGCGACGCGCGAGAGCGACGGGGCGGAGGAGGAATATCGCTTTACGTTACAACCGGCGACGCCGGTGATGACGGCGCGCGCGCCGATGGACCTACGTTTTGAAGTGACGCGCGTCGATGGCGGGCTGGTGCCGCTGGAGCCGGTGATGGACGCGTATGCGCATCTGGTGGCGTTCGACGAAACGCGGAGCGGATTTGCACATCTGCATCCGGTGGAGGCGGACCCGGCTTGGAAACCGGACGCGGCGAAGCCGGTGCTGAATTTCAAGATCACGATTCCGACGGCGGGTCGGTATGTCGTGTGGGCGCAGGTGAACTTGGGCGGGCAGGAGAAGTTTGTGCCGTTCTGGTTCGACGTCGTGGAAGGCTGAAGCGGCTAGAACTTCAGGTGTTTTACGGTGAGGCCCTTGTTGATGAGCTGTTTTAGGGAATCGATGCCGATGCGGATGTGGTGGGAGACATAGTTCTCGTCGACGACCATGTCGCTTTCGGCGGTTTTGACGCCCTCGGGGGTCATGGGTTGATCGGAAACGAGCAGCAGGGCCCCGGTGGGGATCTGGTTGAAGAATCCGGTCATGAAGATCGTGGCGGTTTCCATGTCGACGGCCATGGCGTGGACGCGCTTGAGGTATTTGCGGAATTGTTCGTCGTGCTCCCAGACGCGGCGGTTGGTGGTGTAGACGACGCCGGTCCAGTAATCGTGGCCGTGCTCGCGGATGGTGGTGGAGATGGCCTTCTGGAGAGCGAAGGCGGGGAGGGCGGGGACTTCGGGAGGGAAGTAGTCGTTGCTCGTGCCCTCGCCGCGGATGGCGGCGATCGGGAGGATGAAGCCGCCGACCTCGGCGCGGTGTTTGACGCCGCCGCATTTGCCGAGGAAGAGCACGGCTTTGGGCGAGATGGCGCTGAGGAGGTCCATCACGGTGGCGGCGGTGGCGCTGCCCATGCCGAAGTTGATGATGGTGATTTTCCCGGCGGTGGCGCTCTGCATGGGTTTGTCGAGTCCCTGGATCGGGACGCGATGCCACTGGGCGAAGAGTTTCACGTAGCGCGTGAAGTTGGTGAGCAGAATGTATTCGCCGAATTCCTTCAGCGGCACGCCGGTGTAGCGGGGCAGCCAGTTTTCGACGATTTCTTTACGTGAATTCATGAGCGCGAGTGTGCGGGGGGCGGGAAACGTTGCAGTCGAAAAGTGGGAGCGGCGGCCGGCGGTCGGGCAAACGGCTGGCATTGCTGCGGCCAATAAACTTCGTTTTCGCTTTGAGCGTCATCGCGCGCATCTTTGCGTATCTGTATTCGTCTTACGTGACGCTGGTTCTTATGCCCCTTTCCTTACCGTTTAGCGTTGGCGTTCCCCCCCGAAACCGCGCCGCCCGCATGGGTGGTGCCTGGCTTGGCGCCATGCTGTTGGGAGGTATCCGTTTATTTGCGACAACGCCGCCGGGGACCGATCCGGCGCTGACGAAATTCCAGGACGAGATCCAGCCGATCCTGGACCAATATTGCTACGACTGCCACGGATACGGCAGCGACAAGGGCGGGGTGGTGCTGGACGGTTTTTCGGACGAGGCGGCCTTGCGCGATCACAAGCTGTGGTTGCGGGTGATGAAGAATGTCCGCGCGAAGATCATGCCGCCGGCGGACGAGGCGCAGATGGAATCCGAGGAGATCGAAAAGCTGGTCGCCTGGATCAAGCGGGACGCGTTTGAGCTCGATCCGGTGAGGCCGGATCCGGGCCACGTGACGGTGCGGCGGCTCAATCGCGTCGAGTATCAGAACACGATCCGCGACCTGATGGGCGTGGATTACAACACGAAGGACGAGTTTCCGGCGGACGACACGGGGCACGGTTTCGACAACATTGGCGACGTGCTGACGATCTCGCCGATGTTGATGGAGAAATACCTCGATGCCGCGCAGAAGATCGTGGAGCGAGCGGTGCCGATGCAGCCGCGCGTCGTGGCGGAGGAGAAGATCGCGGGGAAGAAGTTCGACCAGGTGGAGCCGCTGCCGTTGCCGGAGGGTTTCGCGCCCGGTTCGCCGGAGCCGGTTTCGTTCGCGCTGATGAAGCGGGGCGAGGTGCCGAAGGAGCCGCTGCGTCCGCTGCCGCAGCGTTTCGCGGGCGACACGCTGGATCTTTATTATTACACGCCGGTGCGCGTGGCGACGCAGCACACGGTGGAACACGCGGGGAAGTATCAACTGGTGCTCGATTTCAAGACGGTCGAGCGCTACGTGGACGACGTTTTCGACTACAACCGGTGCCGTCTGGTGTTCAAAGCGGACGGGGAGACGTTGTTCGAGCAGGAGTTCACGCGTCAGGGGGAAAAGAACTTCAAGCTGACGTTCGACCGCGATTGGGCGCCCGGCGCGCATGAACTCGCGCTGGAAATTCATCCGATGGGCGAGGACAAACAGCAGGCGCGTTTGCTGCGGCTGCGGTTGGATGGAGTGACCGTGCGCGGACCGCTGGAGCAGAAACACTGGGTGCAGCCGGAGAACTACTCGAAATTTTTCGTGGGAGCGCCGACGGACGACGAGGCAGGAAAGCGGAAGTTTGCGCGGGACACGCTCGTGAAGTTTACGACGAAGGCGTTTCGCCGGCCGGTCGATGAGCCGACGATCGAGCGGCTGGTCGACATCGCGGAGGGCACGTATGCGGAGGCCGGCACCACGGTGGAGGCGGGCATTGCGCAGGCGATGGTGGCGGTGTTGGCGTCGCCGCGGTTCATTTTCCGGGAGGAGGACGTGGAGCCGTTGCAGCCGGGGCAGGCGCATCCCTTCGTGGACGAGTATGCGCTGGCGTCGCGGTTGTCCTATTTCCTCTGGTCGACGATGCCGGATGACGAGTTGATGGAGCTGGCGGGTCGGAAGGAATTGCGCGCCAACATCGGTGCGCAGCTCGACCGGATGCTGAAGGATCCGCGGGCGAAAGAATTCGTGCGGAACTTCGCGGGCCAGTGGTTGCAGGCGCGCGACATCACCTCGGTGGTGATCAACGGCCTGGATATTTACCTGCGCGAACACCCGAATCCGGATTTTGAAAAGGCGCGCGAGACGTTCCGGCGGATCGCGTCGATTCCGGACGATCAGCGGACGGAAGAGGACCGGGTCGCGATGCGCGAAGCGCGGCAGGCGTTTGTTAGCGTGTTACGTAGTCCGCGGACGGAACTCACCGACGGCGTTCGCCAAGCGATGCTGCAGGAGACGGAGCGGTATTTCGAATATATCATTCAGGAGGATCGGGCGCTCACCGAGTTGATCGACAGCAACTACACCTTCCTCAACGAGGACCTGGCGAAGCATTACGATATCGAGGGCGTGACGGGCGAGGAGATGCGCAAGGTGGAGCTGCCGCCGGACAACCCGCGAGGCGGGGTGCTCACGCAGGGCACGGTGCTGGCGGTGACGTCGAACCCGACGCGCACGTCGCCCGTGAAGCGCGGGGTGTTCATTCTAGAGGCGATTCTCGGCACGCCGCCGGCGCCGCCGCCGCCGAATATCCCGGCGCTCGAGGATGTGGCGAGTGCGGAGGAGATCGCGCAGATGAGTTTGCGCGAGACGATGGAGCTGCATGCGCGCAACAAGATGTGCGCCTCGTGCCACAGCCGCATGGACCCGTTGGGGCTGGCGCTGGAGAATTTCAATGCGATGGGCAAATGGCGCGTCGAAGAGATGAACCAGCCGATCGAGACCTCCGGCAAGCTCGTGACCGGGGAGGAGTTCAAGGATATCCGCGATTTGAAGCGGATCCTGGCGAACGAGCACCGGGAGGACTTTTATCATTCATTTGCCGAGAAACTCCTCACTTATGCTCTCGGCCGTGGTGTCGAATATTACGATGTCGACACCCTCGACGCTCTCGTTGCCCGGTTGGAAGCCAGTGGGGGAAAACCCTCTGCGCTCTTGCGCGGCATCGTTGAATCGGCACCGTTCCAACAACGGCGTCAGACAGAAACCCTTCCCGGCCTGCATGCTGCTTCCACGGCTGCGGCTCCGAGTTTCACCCACAACACCTACACGACCCATGAATAAGCTAACCCCACCCCCGTCCGACTTCGCCGCCATGAATCGCCGCAACTTCCTTCGCGGCCTGGGTGCGTGTATTGCGCTGCCGGCCTTGAGTTCGCTGGTGCCGAACCGGGTGGCGGCGACGATTGGCGGGCCGCGCCTGGCGACGACGCCGACGGGCGCTCCGCTGCGGACCGGTTTTGTGTTCTTCCCGAACGGCGCGATTCCCTCGCGCTGGTGGCCGGAGGGTGGTCTCACCGATTTCGCCCTGAATGCGACGATGCAGCCGCTTCAGCACCTGCGGAACAAGATCCAGGTCCTGGGTGGACTCGATCAGCGCAATGCCAATGCCGGCAACGACGGCGGCGGTGACCACGCGCGCGGCAATGCGGTGTTTCTCACCGGAGTGCGCATCAACAAGAGCGCGACGGACGTCCGCGCGGGCATGTCGATCGACCAGGCGCTGGCGAATCGCATCGGACACCTGACGCGCTTCTCGTCGCTCGAAATGACCTGCGACGCGAACCGCAAGTCCGCGGGGTGCGACTCGGGTTACGCGTGCTCCTACGTTTACAACGTTTCCTGGAAGAACCCGACCACGCCGATGACGCCGGAAGCGAATCCGCGACTGGTGTTCGAGCGGCTCTTCGGCGCGGGCTCGCACGGCGAGCGCCAGGCGAATGCGCAGTTGCGCATGAAGACGCGGAAGTCGGTGCTCGACTTCGTGCTCGACGACGCGCGCCGGATGAACCGCCGACTCGCCCTGAACGATCGCGCGAAGATGGACCAGTATCTCACGAGCGTGCGCGAGATCGAGAAGCGCATCCAGCACGCGGAGCAGTTCGGTCCGAACGTGGATCCGAACGTCGCGACCCCGCTCGGCATTCCGAACACGCAGAAGGAATACGTCGAGGTGATGTATGACATGCTCGCGCTGGCGTTCCAGACGGACTCGACCCGCGTGGCGACGATGATCATGGGCCACGACGGCGACAACCGCTCGTTCAACGAGATCGGGATCACGGAAGGACACCACGATCTTTCGCACCACCAGAACAACGCGGAGCGTATCGAGAAAGTGGCGACGATCGATCGCTGGTATGTGAGCCAGTTCGCGCGTTTCATCGAGAAGCTCGATTCGCTCGAAGACGTCGACGGCAACTCGGTGCTGCACAACTCGCGCATCCTTTACGGCAGCGGCAACGCGGACGGCAATCGGCACACGCACGAGAATCTCCCGCTGATCCTCGCGGGCGGCGGTGGCGGGCAGTTGAATCCGGGCCGCTACGTGCAGCACGGCGGCACGCCGATGTGCAATTTGTTCCTCAGCCTCGCCGAGCAGGCGGGCGTGACGGATCTCGAACGCTTCGGCGATTCGACGGGCGTGTTGACGAACGTTTGATGCGCCCGACGCAAGGTCAGGTGGAGCCCGGCGTTTCCGCCGGGCTTTTTCGTGAATCCGGCACGCGGATGAAAGCGAGCGCATGAGCCGCCCGGGAAAGATCGTCGTCTGGACGGGCGTGGTGTTGGTGATGATCGCGGCGAGTGCGGCGATCGTTTACCGCATCGAGCGCAATCCGGAATTTTCGCCGGTGGTGCGCGGCGCCGCGCTCGCGGCGGAAAACGGATGTTTCGCGTGTCACGGCCCGACGGAAGACGATCGCCGGCCGAACTCGCGCCGTCTCGACAACGGCGTGTGGCGGTCGAAGCCGATTCCGACGCTGTGGGAAAACGGCATCGACGAAGCGGCTGTATTGAAAGATTGGATAGCGAACGGGGTGCCGGCGAAGGAGGCGGAGGCGCACAAGCGGTTGTTTATCCAGATGCCGGCCTATCGATCGTTCATGGCGGAGGAGGAGATGGACGCCGTGGCGGCGTGGATTTTGGCGGAAGGCGTGCGACTCGGCGGAGGGGCGACCGCCAACGAGGAGGAAATCGATTTGTCGAACGTGGCGGGGCTGACGCCGGCGCAGGTGGCGATCGCGGGCGACCGGTTGTCGCGGCAGCACGGATGTTATGCGTGCCATGGCGAACTCGGGCAGGGCGGCGTGCGCAATCCGGCGTCGTTCAAGGGCTACATTCCCGGATTTTTCGGAAAGGACTTCCTCGCGCTGACGGACGGCGGGAATCGCGAGGAGATCGCGCACTGGATCGAAAAAGGAAGAGGCCGCGCGATCGAGGAGGGGATCACGGGCGGGCTGGCGAAAACGTATTTCGAAGGCCAGGCGATCGGGATGCCGGCGTATGACGGGCGGTTGAGCGACAACGAAGTCGCGGTGCTCGTGGAGTATTTGTTGTGGTTGAACTCGGAAGGTCCTCTGGACGCGACCAAGCTGGAGCGGCTGGCGAGGAACTTGACCGGTTCGGAATCCCCGTAAGCTAGGCCGAAATTTATATGACGAACACACCTCCCCGCCTGTCCGCTCTCCTGTTGACGATGACCTTGCTCGCGACCGCGCCGTTGCGCGCGGCCGCGGGAAATCCGGCCGACGTGTTGATGCCGATCCCGGCCGAGGCCCGGGAGATCTTCAATCAAAGCTGCGTGATGTGCCACGGCGAGGTGATCGACGGGAAGGCGGAGATCCGCGAGGACCTCGACATGAGCACGGACGAGAAGCTTCGCGAGACGCTGATGGATCCGCAGAAGCTGCGCGAACTGATCGAGAGCGGGGAAATGCCGCACAAGGCAAAGCTGTCGTTCCGGCTTCGCAAGCAGCCGCCGATGCAGGAGCGTTTGGAAGCGTTGAAGGCGGACTACGAAAAAAACGGCAGCAAGGAGAAGCTGCTCGCGTGGTTGAACGCCGTGCTGCCGCCGGCGCCGCCGAAGGAAGAAGGCGCGGCGAAGAAAGAATAGCTCAACGCGGCCGGGAGGGCGCGAACGTGTCATGGCCAAGATGACACTTTCGCCACGAGATGTAGACTCGGACGATGAAGTCGATGTCGACGCGAGCTGCACCGGTTTGGAGGCTGCGAGCGCCTGAAGCGCGGTGGCTGGAAGCGTTTCGGAGGGAGGTGCAGGACGCGCCGTTTTCCTATCAATCGGCGGGAGCCACGCGAAACGATGGGAACGGTCCGCCGGCGGGATTTCATTTGGACCACAATCGCGTGCAGTTGGGGAACGGCGAAGCGGTGTGGGAGCGGGCGGGTGCGGCGTTGCGGGCGTGGAAGATGTTTCCCGTGCCGTGGACGCGAATCCATGCGGCGGATACACCGATTCGAGCGGGCGAGGTGGTGGCGATGCAGGCGAAGGCGTTTGGGGTGTGGTGGGTGAACGCGTGCCGGATTGTATATGTGATCGAGGAGACGGGAGCGGTGCGGAGGATTGGATTCGCGTATGGCACGCTGCCGGCGCACGTGGAGAGCGGGGAGGAACGATTCAGTGTGGAACTGAGGGAGAACGGAGACGTGTGGTATGACGTGCGCGCGTTCTCGCGTCCGCGGTATTGGCCGGTGCGCTTGCTGAAGCCTTGCGCGCGGCGATTGCAGGCGAGGTTTGTGCGGGATTCGAAACGAGCGATGCAGGAGGCGGTGCGATGAGCGCGGGATGGCGGGCGATCGTCGGAGCGGTGGTCTGGATGGTCGCGATGGCGTGGCGTGGGCCGAATCTGCATCATGGCGCGTGGGCGGAAGCGTTGGTGCTTTTGGCGGCGCTGGTGCTGGCGCCGCTCTTGATCGAAATCGCGGATGATCAGAAACGCGTGTCGGCGGCGCGGCAGTGGCTGGGTTGGGCGGCGCGGGGGCAGTTTCCCGCGGCGGTGCTGCTGGTGGGGAGTTTCGCGTTGGAGTCCGGCGGTTGGGCGGTGGTGGCGAGCGCGGGGTGGGCGGCGGTGTTGCTTTCGATGGCGGTGAGCGGAGCGGTGCAGTTGTGGAGAGGAGGCAAGCTGGGCGCGGTGGAGGCGTGCCGCGAAGCAGGGTTGGTGTTTGCGGCGGTGGGCGCGGCGTGGCTGGTGGCGGATCGGGCGGGAGTGCGACCGTTGGGGTTCAGCGAGGATATCGTGCTGCTGACGGCGGTGCATTTTCACTATGCGGGGTTGATTTTGCCGGTGCTCGCGTCGCGGGCGTCGGGCGCGGTGGCGCGCGGGTGGATCACGACGGCGATTGCGGTGGCGGTGGTCGCAGGCGTGCCGGCGGTGGCGGTGGGTATCACGGCGACGCAGCTTGGGTGGAGTCGCGGCATCGAGATGGCGGCGGCACTGTTGATGTCGGCGGCGGGCGCGGCCGTGGCGATCGTGCATGTCAGACTCGGGCTGGGTCTGAGGCGCTCGGTGGCGGTGCGATGCTTGTGGGTGGCGGCGGGATGTTCGTTGTTTGCCGGAATGCTGCTTTCGGCGCTGTATGGCGTGCGCGGATACTTCGCGCCGTGGCCGTGGCTGGATATCCCGTGGATGCGCGCGCTGCACGGGACGGTGAACGCGATCGGCTTCGGCGGATGCGGGACGCTGGCGTGGTGGCTGGCGGTGGTGCGGGAACGTGGCCTGCCGTTGCGCCCGAACGGCTAGATGGATTCGAGGAACTGCCGGTGAGCGTGGCGCATGCGGAGCGGGCGATGGCGCTGCCGGCGTTGCACGGGGATCCGTTCGATCGGTTGTTGATCGCGCAGGCGCTGGAGGAAGGGCTCGTGCTGGTGACGAGCGATCGCGAGATCGTGCGGTATGATGTGCCGGTGCTGGAGGCGTGAAGGGCGAGCATCACCCGCGAGCGGGCCCTACCAGCGGCGCGGCGGGAAGTGCGGGCCGAAGCGCCGCGGGACTCAGGAGGCGAGGGCGTTTTGAGTGTTGAGGTGCTCTTCGCCGGTAAATTTCAGCGATTGCTCGTCGGCGTGGTAGCTGGAGCGGACGAGCGCGCCGCTTTCGACGACGCCGAGGCCGAGCGAAAGGCCGAACTCTTTCCAATGCTGGAATTCCTCGGGCGGGGCCCAGCGGGCGACGGGAAGGTGTTGCGGCGTGGGCTGGAGGTATTGGCCGATCGTGAGGATGTCGGTCTTGTCGGACGCGATATCGCGGATCGTTTGTTCGATCTCCTCCTTCGTTTCACCGAGGCCGAGCATGATGCCGGTTTTGGTGACGAAGCCGCGGCTCTTGGCGTGGCGAAGGACGGAGCGGGAGCGCTCGTAGCGGGCCTGGACGCGGACGGGTTTCTGGAGGCGTTCGACGGTCTCGAGGTTGTGGTTGAAGATGTCGGGCTTGGCGTCGAGGACGATGTCGACGTGGGCGGTGTTGCCTTTGAAGTCGGGCGTGAGGACCTCGATGGCGGTCCTGGGGTTGCGGTGGCGGACGGCGCGAATGGTGGCGGCCCAGACGCTGGCGCCGCCGTCGGAAAGCTCGTCGCGGGCGACGCTGGTGATGACGCAGTGGCGAAGATTCATTTTCGCGACGGCGTCGGCGACGCGGGCGGGTTCGCCGAGGTCGAGTTCGGTCGGGCGGCCGGTGGCGATCGCGCAGAAGTTGCAGGAGCGCGTGCAGATGTTGCCGAGGATCATCACGGTGGCGGTGCCGCGGGACCAGCATTCGCCGAGGTTGGGGCACTGCGCGCTCTGGCAGACGGTATGGAGTTTGTTGTCATCCACGAGGCGGCGGGTGGCGGTGTAGCCGGGGCCGCTGGGAAGTTTGGCGCGGAGCCAAGAAGGTTTGCGCGAGGTGTCCATGGACAAAATCAGCCGTGAATGGAGACCCAACGGACGCGAATCACAAGCGTGGTTTTGGCGGTCGGTCAGCGTGCGAGGCTCTCGCGGACGAGTTCGAGATTGGCGAGGGCGTCGGGATAGTCGGGGCGGAGAGAGAGCGCGGCCTCGAGGTGGGCGAGGGCGTCGTGGAGCCGTCCGGTTTGCGCGAGCGCCACGCCGAGGTTGTGGAGGGCTTCGGGGAACTGGGGACGTTCGCGCAAGATGGTCTCGTAATGGGGAATGGCTTCGGCGGGCCGACCGATCGCGACGAGGGCGCTGGCGAGATTGAAGCGGGCGTCGAGGGAATCGGGGTTGCGTCGGAGGACGCGGCGGTAGCACTCGAGGGCGTCGGCGGGGTGTTGGGCGTGGAGGAGGGCATTGCCGAGATTGGTTTCGGCGACGTCGAAATTGGGTTTGAGGCGGAGGGCGGTCCGATAGGAAGCGATGGCGTCGTCGACTTGGTCGAGAGCGAAGAGGGCGTTGGCGAGGTTGGCGTGGGCGTCGGCGAGGTTGGGGTCGAGGCGCGTGGCTTTCCGGAGATGAAAAAGGGCGGCGGCGGGCTCTCCGTGAAGGGTGAGCAAATGGCCGAAATTGCTGTGGGCCTCGGCGTAGTTTGGCTGGAGTTGAAAGCTGCGCTGGATGTGATGAAGCGCGCCGGCGACGTCACCGGCACGGAGGAGGGCGGCGCCGAGATTGTTGTGGAGGAAAGCTTCCTCGGGGGAGAGCCGAACGGCCTCGCGGAGCGGTGCGATGGATTCCTCAACGCGCCCGAGGGCGAGGAGCGTTTGCCCGTAGGCGACGTGGGTGCTGGCGAGGTGAGGCCAGAGTTGAATGGAGGCGGCGAATTCGCGGGCGGCGTCGTCGAGCAGGCCCGCTTCGGAGTAGACATGGCCGAGGTTGAGTCGGGCCATCCAACAGTCGGGATTTCGGGCGATGATGGTGTGGTAGAACGTGACCATGTCGCGGTAACCGGCGGTTTCGCGCCAGGAGTGAAACGCGAGGACGCCGACGAGGAGCGAGGCGGCGCAGGGGGTGATCCATTGGGGTCGCGCGGCGAAGCGTGCGGCGAGGAGGGCGAGGTTGGTGGCGAGGAAGGCGATCGCGCCGAGGAGCGGGAGGTATTGCCAGTGGTCGGCGACGAAGGAGTAGCGGAAGGCGTAGAGATTGAAGAAACCGATAACGGGAAACAGCGAGCCGGCGAAGAAGAGAAAGGCGGCGAGCGGGCCGCGCGTGCGGCGGCGGAGGAGCCAGAGCGCGAAGCCGAAAAGGACGAGGGTGAATGGCCAGGCCCATTGCGCGAGCGAACCGGGGTCGGGCGTCCACCGCGGGTAGATGAAAACGAGGTTCACGGGCCAGAAGGCCTTGCCGAGATAGAACCACACGGCGCGTCCGGCGATGAGGACGCGTTCGAGAAAGGTGAGTTGAAACTCCTCGCCGGAAGCGCCGAGGATGTTGTGTTCGACCCAGGCGTTGAAGAGACCGACGGTGGCGCCGAGGACGAACCAGGGCAGGAGCGGAACGACATCGTGGCGCCAGCGGAGCGTGCCGCGTTTCCACCAGAAGACGACGAGGAGCGCGGCGGGCAGCGATGCGGTCATCGGTTTCGCGAGCAAGGCGAGGATGAAAAGAACGAAACCTAAGCGTTGGGTGGAAAGCCGGCGGGTGTCGTCGAATTTCAAATACGCGAGCGCGGCGGCGAGGTAGAGAAAGGTGGAGAGCGTGTTTTTCTGTTCGGAGATCCAGGCGACGGATTCGACGCAGACTGGATGAACGGCAAACAGGAGGCCGGCGAGCCATGCTCCGGGCAGGGCGATCTGGCGGAGGACCAAGGCGAACAGGCAGGCGCTACCGGCGTGAAGGAGGACGTTGACGATGTGATAACCGGCGGGGGCTTCGCCCCAGAGCTGGCATTGCAGCCAGAACCAGCCGTGAAGGATCGGGTAGTGCTGATCGGTCGAACCGACGTCGAACCAGATCCGCCAGAGACCGTGGAGCGAGCGCAGGGACGGATGCGTGACGTAGTCGACGTCGTTCCACACGAAGCCGGCGGTGAACGTGCGCGCGTAGACCGCGAGCGTGGCCGCCAGGATGAGGAGCAGCGGGGCAAGCGTGGAGCGAACGGGGCGGGAGATTGAAGCGGGCGAGCGGGGCGAAACGCATGGGTGCGGACGGCGATCAGACGAGCAGGAGCCAGACAACGCCGGCGAGGGCGGTGAGGCCGAGAACAAGCGCGCTGAGTTTGCGCAGTCGCGGTGCGCCCAAGCCGATCGCGAGGCCGGCTTTGAGCAGAGAGTTGGCGATCGCCGCGAGCACGACCGCGTGAGTGGCGAGGGGTAACTGGAGCGAGTCGGAGGCGGCGTGGCGCGCCATCGAGAGCGCGATCGCGGCCATGTCGGTGAGACCGGAGACGAAGCTCAGCGGGAGCGTGCCGCCGGTATGGCCGGACTCGGCGAGCACTTTCACCGCGAACGCGATCGCGGCGTAGAGGAGGGCGAACTTGATCGCGGTGGAGAGGTTGAGCGGGTTGCTCAACATCGGGGAGTTGTCGTTGTCGGCGACCTGGCTTTCGCGACGACGAGCCAGCCACCACCAGGCGATGAAGGCGATGCCGGGGAGGGCGGTGATGGCGAGAGGGAGGATCAGCGCTTTCGCGAGAGCGGGAGAGATCACCGCGACAATGGCGAGCGTCCGGGGCAGCATCACGGTGGAGGCCGTGACGACGGCCATCGAGTAGTCGAGCGAGTGCGCGGGCTCTTCCTTGCTGCGGCGGGCGAAGGTGAGCGTGGTGGCGGTCGACGACGCCACGCCGCCGAGCACGCTCGCGAGGAGCAAGCCGGCGCCGGAACCGAGGAGCCGCACGGCGATATAACCGGCGAAGCCGACGCCGGAAATCAGCACGACCATCAACCACGTGTTGTAGGGGTTGAACGCAGCGTAGGGGCCGAAGTCGCGGTTGGGCACGAGCGGGAGAATGACACCGGTGATGGCGACGAATTGCAGGGTGGCGCGGACGTCGTTGCGGGTGAAGGAGCGGGTCCAGGCGTGCAGCGGCTGTTTGCTGCCGAGAAGGACCATGGTGGTGGCGGCGACGAGCGCGGCGGCGGGGAGTTCGTCCCAGAAAACGAGTCCGCCGGTGAGCATCGTGAGCAAGGTGGAGGCGAACGTGGTGCCGCCCGGACGACCGTTCGTGTTGGGCGTGTAGAGTTTGGCGGCGATCTGCTGAGCGCCGACGACGAGGAAAATCGCGGCGAGCAGGAAGGGAGACGTGAGCTGGCTCGCGAACGCGCCCAAGCAGCCGAGCATGGCCCAGAACGTGTAGGTGCGGACGCCGCCGAAGTCGGTTTCGGTGGGGCTGGTTTTTTGATCGCTCCACTGGCGGATGAGTCCGACGAGGGCGCCGAAGGAGGCGCTGACGACGATGGCGGTGAGGAGCGAAGGCATGGCGGGGTGGGGAGAAAGTTAGACGCGTTGCGCGGGCGCGAGAAGCTGTTTTCGGCGCGTTGGAAAAGAGAGTTGAAGACGAAAGCGAATGGGGCAGGTTGGCGGCGCACTCAGGATGCATCCGGGTCCGCGGAAAGGGCTGAGCCCACCTGCCAATGACAACGCAGTCTAACCTTCACGCTGCCTGAGCGCGGACCACAGGCGATAGCTTGGAGGTTTCATGAACACGAAGCAGTTGCCGGAACGGCCCGATCTGGGCCAGTTGAAGAAGCAGGCGAAAGAGTTTTTGGCGCGGGTGCACGCGGGCGAAGCGGAGGCTTTGCGGCGGGTGGGCGACGAAAAAATCGAGGCGGAGAATTTCGCGCTTCATGATGCGCAGAGGGTGATCGCGCGGGAGTATGGATTCGCGAGCTGGGCGAAGCTGAAGCTGCACGTGGAGACGCGGGAAATCGAAGCGGCGGAGGTCAGGCTGGTGGAGGCGGCGCTCGAAGGGGAGCGGGAGGCGGTGGAGGAGATTTTGCGCGAGCGGCCGGAGCTGGCGGAAAGGAGCGTGTGGACGGCGGCGGCGTTGGGACGCGAGCCGGCGTATGACTGGAAGCGATACGGGACGGAGCGCGGCGGGCCGCGCGGGTGGCCGGTGTTGTTGTATGTGAGTTTTGGGCGATGCGGTGGCGGCGACGAGGCGCGCGCGCGGATTGCGCGGGTGCTGTTGGAGAACGGGGCGGATGCGAATACGCATTGGATTCATCGCGACTGGCCGGAGTCGCCGCTGCCGGCGCTGTATGGTGCGACCGGCGTGAACGATTATCCGCGGCTGGCGCGGGTGTTGTTGGAGGCGGGGGCGAATCCGAACGACGGCGAGTCGCGGTATCACGCGGCGGAGCACAACCACGTCGCATCGCTGGAGGTGCTGGCGGAGTTCGGGTGCGATTTTTCCGGCGCGGGTCAGGGGTGGGGAAATACGCCGCTGTATTTTTTATTTGGTTACGCGCAACCGACGGCGGAGATGAGGGCGGGCGTGCGGTGGTTGTTGGAGCATGGAGCGAATCCGAATGTGGTCAGCCATGCGAACGGTGTCGCGGAGACCCCGCTGCATCGGGCGGTGAATCACAATTGGGATGCGGAGACGATCGCGCTGCTGGTGAAACACGGCGCGGACGTGAAGGCGAAGACCGCGTATGGCCGCACGGCGTATCAGCTCGCGGTTCGCGGAGGACGAGAGGAGATCGCGCGGGTGCTGGCGGAGAGCGGAGCGAGCACGGAGGTCGTCGAAACGGATGCGCTGATTGGTGCGTGCATGCGGGGCGATGTCGCCGAAGCGCGCGCGATGGTGGAGCAGCGACCGGGATTGCTCGAAGCGTTGGGCGCGCACGATCGGTTGATCGCGTTGATGGCGGCGCGCGAAGGACGGGCGGAGGCGTTGAAAGTGATCGCGGAGATCGGGCTCGGCGTGGATGTGAGCGGCGAATGGGGCGAGCGGCCGCTGCACTGGGCGTCGTGGTATGGGTGGGCCGAGGCGGTGAAAGTGCTGCTCGAAAACGGCGTGGAGTTGAATGTGTCCGACCGAAGATTTGGGGCGCCGCCGACCGGGTGGTGCGCGCACGGGTCGGAAAACTGCGGGAATCCAAAAGGTGAATACGCGCGCGTGATGGAGATGCTGATCGAGGCGGGCGCGTGGGTGGCGCCGGACACGAAAGGAGCGCTGGCGGTGACGGCGGTTTTGCGCCGGCGCGGGATCGGGACGGCGAAACGTTGAGCGAACGAACGATCGGCCTGGAAATCAGGCCGATCGCTTCGACCAGCGGCGCTCTTGTTTCAGCTCGAGCGGACGGGTGGTGATTTGGACGCCGGCGACGGCGGGGTGACTGCGCAGTTGTTGAAAGGCGGGAGCGTTGATCTTCCAATTCAGCGCGGTGCTGACCTCGGCGTAGGGGGCGACGCGATCGTTGAAGACGAAGGCGAATTCGATGCGGGTGTCGCCGGATTGTTTGTCGAGCGTGCTGCGGAGCTGGCGCAGGAACGACGGGAGTTCGCGATGGTTCGGGTGCAGGAGCCAGACGACCTTTTTGACGAGGCCGGCGACCTGATTCTCGAGCGGGTAGGCCTCCTTCACGTTCACGCGTGCGCCCTCGTGGTTTACGATGATCGTGCCTTGGACGAGAACGAGGGCGTTTTCGGAGAGGACGCTGCCGTAGTTCTCATAGGCGTCGGCGAACATGTTGAGCGGCAGAGAGCCGTTTTTCGTGGCGAGGACGAAGGAGGCCCAGGGGCGATTGTCTTTTTTCGAGAGACGTTTCGCGATGGAGCCGGCGATGCCGCAGAGTCGGAATTCGGTGCGATCGGGTTGTTCGAGGAGTTGATCGACGGGAACGGTGTCGATCGCGTCGGTGAGGCCGGCGAAGGCGTTGAGCGGGTGGCCGGAGACGTAGAAGCCGAGGAGTTCTTTTTCGAAGGCGAGTTTTTCGGCGGAGGGGAAATCGTCGTCGGGATTTTCGATTCTCGAATTTCGATTTTCGATTTTGCCGCTGGAGCCGTTCTTTTTGGCGGCCGGCTCTTCGTTGAACATGTCGAAGAAGGAGTGCTGGCCGGCGGCGCGGTCGCGGGCTTGGGCGGCGACTTGGGCCATGGCGGCGTCGATGCCTTCGAAGAGCTTCTTGCGCGAGGCACCGCTGTAGTCGAACGCGCCGGTTTTCACGAGATGTTCGAGGACGCGCTTGTTGATGGCGCGACCGTCCATGCGGGTGACGAAGTCGTCGAAATCTTCGAACGGCCCTTTGGCGTCGCGTTCTTCGATGATGTTGCGCGCGGCTTGCTCGCCGACGCCTTTGATGCCGGCGAGGCCGAAGCGGATTTCGCCGCCGGCGGGATCGCCGACCGCGGCCGAGTTCTCGGCGCCTTGGCGGAAGACGGGGGTGAAGGTTTCGCGGGATTCGTTCACGTCGGGGCCGAGGACGGTGATGCCCATGGCTTCGGCTTCGGCGATGAAGTGGGCGACCTTTTCGGCGTTGCCGAGTTCGGCCGTGAGGACGGCGGCCATGAACTGGACCGGGTAGTTGGCTTTCAAATACGCGGTCTGATAGCTCACGAGCGCGTAGGCGGCGGAGTGCGACTTGTTAAAGCCGTAGCTGGCGAACTTGTTGAGGAGGTCGAAGATCTCGTTGGCCTTCTTTTCGTCGATGTTGTTCACGCGCTTGGCGCCTTCGACGAACTTGATGCGCTCTTTGGCCATCGCTTCGGCGTCCTTCTTGCCCATGGCGCGGCGAAGCATGTCGGCGCCACCGAGCGTGTAGCCGGCGATGATTTTCGCGCACTCCATCACCTGCTCCTGGTAGACGATGATGCCGTAGGTTTCCTGGAGGGATTGCTCGAGGAGCTTGTGCGGGTAGTTGACGGAGGAGGGATCTTTTTTGCCGCGGGCGTAGTCGGGGATGAACGCCATCGGGCCGGGGCGGTAGAGCGCGCAGATGGCGTTGATGTCGTCGATATTGGAGACGCCGACCTGTTTACACGCGCTCTGCATGCCGGGAGATTCGAGCTGGAACACGCCGACGGTTTTGCCGGCGTTGAGCATCGCGTAGGTTTTCGGGTCGTCGAGCGGGATGGTCTCGATGTCGAACTTCGGATTGACGGTGCGGCGGACGTTTTTGACGGCGTCGTCGATGACGGTGAGCGTCTTGAGTCCGAGGAAGTCCATCTTGAGCAGGCCGAGTTTGCCGACGGCGGCCATGTCGTATTGGACGGTGACGTCACCTTCCTGGAGCGTGAGCGGGACAAATTCGTCGAGCGGTTTGTCGGTGATGATGATGCCGGCGGCGTGTTTGCCGGTGTTGCGCACCATGCCCTCGAGGACGAGCGCTTGATCGACGATTTTCTTGGCGACGGGATTGCGGGCGATTTCACCGGCGAGCTCGGCGGATTTGGCGATGGCGTCGGTGAGCGAGATGTTGAGCTCGTCGGGGATCATCTTCGCGAGGCGGTCGGCCTCGGCGAAGGGGAGGTTGTGGACGCGCGAGACGTCGCGGATGACCATTTTCGCGCCGAGCGTGCCGTAGGTGATGATGTTGGCGACGCAGTCGCGGCCGTATTTTTCGCGGACGTAGTTGATGACCTCTTCGCGGCGCCGCATGCAGAAATCGATATCGAAGTCGGGCGGCGAAACGCGTTCGGGATTGAGGAAGCGCTCGAAGAGGAGTTTGAAGCGCAGCGGATCGAGATTGGTGATGCCGAGGAGGTAGGCGACGAGACAGCCGGCGCCGGAGCCGCGGCCGGGGCCGACGGGGATTTCGCGGGATTTGGCCCAGTGGATGAAATCCCAGACGACGAGGAAGTAGTCGATGAAGCCGGTGACGGTGATGATCGAGAGCTCGTAGGCGAGGCGGACGACGAGCTCTTCCTCGTGAGCGAGACCGTTGTAGTCGGGCGGCTGGGGTTTTTCGCCGGGCGGGAGATTGGTGAGTTTGGCGAGGCGTTCGGCGACGACGGGGCGCGTGGCGACGGAGTGGTAGTCGACGTTGTAGCGACGCTTGAGGCCGGCGACGCAGAGATCGTGAAGGTAGGCGCCGGGGGTGGATTTTTCGCGAACCTCGACCGGAAGCGGATAACGCGGGTAGCGCTCGCTGCCCTTCGGGAAGGGGATGGCGAGGTCGCACATTTCGGCGACGAGTTGGGTGTTGGTGAGCGATTCCGGAACCTCGCGGAAGACCTTCGCCATCTCGTCGCGCGACTTCAGGTAGAACTCGTGGCCGGAGAAACGCATGCGTTTCTCGTCGTCGATCTTCGAGCCGGTCTGGATGCAGAGCATGGCGTCGTGCGGGCCGGCGTCGCTCTGGTTGACGTAGTGGACGTCGTTGGAGGCGATGACCTGGAGTTGGAATTCGTCGGCGAGTTTGAGGAGGCCGGGGATGATTTTGCGCTGCTCGGGGATGCCGTGGTCTTGGATTTCGACGAAATAGTTTTCGCGTCCGAAGATTTCGACGAAGCGGGCGCAGGCTTTGCGGGCCTCGTCGTCGCGGTCGTGGAGGAGATGTTGCGGGACGAGGGAGGCGAGGCAGCCGGTGAAGCCGATGAGGCCCTTCGAGTATTTCGCGAGGGTTTCGATGTCGGTGCGCGGCTTGTAATAGAAGCCCTTGAGGTGGGCGTCGGAGACGAGCTTGAGAAGGTTTTGGTAACCCTCGAGATTTCGGGCGAGGAGGCCGAGGTGGAAGATGGATTTGCCCTCGTCGGCGACGCGGCCGGTTTTCTCGAGGCGGGAGTGTTCGACGAGGTAGAGCTCGCAGCCGATGAGCGGTTTGATGTTGTTGGATTTGGCAGCGTTATAGAAGGAGATGGCGCCGTAGAGATTGCCGTGGTCGGTGAGCGCGAGGGCCTTCATGCCGAGCTCGGTGGCGCGCTTCATCAGCCGGTCGATGCGGCAGGCGCCGTCGAGGAGGCTGTGGTCGGTGTGAACGTGGAGATGGACGAAATTCGGGTCGGCGGACGGCACGCGGTTATGTGCAAACGTGGTGGGCGAACGAGCAAGGGCGAAGAAGCGCCAAGCTCCAAGATCCAAGCTCCAGAGAGCTTCCAAAGGTCAAAAACCGATTGGGCGGAGGCAGAGGGGGTGGGTGTCGGAGGATTGGGGCTTCCGCCGCCCGCGGCCGGTGGGCGAAAAACACGGTTGACGCGAATGGCGGCGGTCGGACAAGTTGTCCGCTTTTCCAATCACCTTCCGTCCGTCCCACATGGCTATCGAAATCAAAATCCGCAAAAATGAGCCGGTTGATCGTGCGATTCGTCGCATGAAGAAGAAGCTCGACCGCGAGAACATCATCAAGGGTGTTCGCGCCAAGCGCTACTACGAGAAGCCGTGCGAAAAGCGTCGCCGCAAGGAGAAGGTGCAAGCCTTCACCCAGATGCTGCGCCGCCGTTACGAGAGCTGAGCCAACGGCTCGCGCCAGTGACTTTCAACCGCGTTTCCTGCGAAGGAGACGCGGTTTTCTTTTTGCGTGCAACGGGATAGGGTCTGGTTTCGTTTTTCCGGACCGATGTCGCAACCGCTGTTTTCACTTTCGAGCTGCTGGTGTTCGCACCGTCATACGGACGGTTATGCGATGGCGAAGGAGATGGCGGACCTGGGGTTCAGCCACATCGAGCTGAGCCACGGCGTGCGCATCACGCTCGTGCCGGGTGTGCTGCGGGCGGTGGAAGAGGGGGTTGTGAAGGTGGGGTCCACGCACAATTTTTGTCCCTTGCCGACGGGCGTGGTGCACGCGGCGCCGAATTTATTCGAGCCGTCGACGGCGGATCCGCGGGAGCACGAGCAGTGGGTGCGGCACACGAAGCGGTCGATCGATTTTGCGGCGCAGGTGAAGGCGACGGTGCTGGTGTGTCACTTAGGGAGCGTGCGGTTTTTCTGGATGAATCCGGGGAAGAAACTGCGCGCGTATGAGACGCTGCATCCGAAGGCGAAACTGCCGGAGGACGAGAAATACCAGAAGGTCCTGAAGAAAGGCATCGAGAGGATGCGGAGGAAGATGGGACCGTTTTGGGCGCGGACGAAGGCCAGCGTGAACGAGGTCTTGGACTACGCGAAACAGAAGGGAGTGCGCCTGGGATTCGAGAACCGCGAGAAGTTCGAAGAGCTGCCGGTGGACGAGGATTTTCCGGCGTTTTTGAACGAGTTACCGGCGGAGGCGTCGGCGGGCTACTGGCACGACACGGGCCATGCGGACATCAAGGAGAAGATGGGCATGATCAATCACCGGTTGCAGCTCGACCTCATGAAGACGCGGACGATCGGGTTTCATCTGCACGACGTGAGCGAGGAAGGGGACGACCATCAGCCGATCGGGACGGGCCGGATCGATTTCAAGATGGTGCGGGAGTTTTGGCGGCCGGAGCACGTGCTGGTGTTGGAGCTGAGTCCGCGCGTGCCGGTGGAGGGAGTGCGGGCGTCGAAGGAGAGGATCGAGGCGTTGCTGGCGGGGAGTGCGGGTTGAAGCGCCGCACTATTTGCGGAGGGCGAGGAGCTCGGTGATCCAGCGGCGGTGGGGGCCGGAGAGGGTGATTTCGTCGAGCTGGGCGAGCGGGATCCAGACGAGGTTGGGAGGGAGTTTTGTGCGAGGCGGGCGGGCGGAGTAGATCGATTCGGTGATTTGAAAGCGGGTGATGCCGCGGCGTTTGGTGGCGAGCAGATCGGCGGCGCGGAAGTGTTCGACGTTGAGGCCGAGGTGTTCGGCGGCGGGGAGCTCGTGCAGATTGGCGAGACGGCGGGCGTCGGCGGCGGCGCGGTGGAGGAGGAGCGCGCGGTTGCGTTCGCACCAGATACGCGTGACGGCGCGCTGCTCGATTTGTTTGGGGGCGAGGCGCGGGTAGTTTTCGGGATCGCCGCGCTGGCCGGCGGCGCAGAAGGCGCGGACGGGACAGGTGAGACAGAGCGGTTTTTGGCGGAAGCAGACGGTGGCGCCGAGCTCCATCATCGCCTGGTTGTGGTCGCCGGCGGCGGACGTGGTGAGGAGATCGTTGGCGAGGGGCGTGAACGCTTTCGCGGCGGTGGCGGAGTCGCGGAACGGCGTGGCGTCGGCGGTGAGGCGCGAGAGGATGCGGACGACGTTGCCGTCGACGCAGGCGGCGGGGGCGTTGAACGAAATGCTCGTGATCGCGGCGGCAGTGTAGGGACCGACGCCGGGAAGTTTGCGCCAGGCATCGGGAGTGCGCGGAAGTTCGGGGAGGGCGGCGACGGCTTGGGCGAGTTTGTGGAGATTGCGGGCGCGCGAGTAGTAGCCGAGGCCTTCCCAAAGTTTGAGGACGCGTGCTTCGGGCGCGGCGGCGAGGGCGGCGAAATCGGGGAAGGTTTCGAGCCAGCGGGCGAAGTAGGGCAGGACGGTTTTGACCTGCGTCTGCTGCAGCATGAACTCGCTGACGACGGTTTTGTAGGGAGATGGGGAATCGCGCCATGGGAGTGCGCGGGCGTGGGCGCGATACCAGCCGAGCAGGGCGGATTGGAAGTCGGATTTGGCGGCGAGGAGAGAGGCGACGGGAGAGCTCGGCACGGGAGGAGATTGGCCGCAAAGAGGCGCGGGAGGCGCAAGCAGAATACCGGCGAAGGGAGCGGTTGGTCGTGAAACACGCGAAAAGGCGCGAACAGGAGGTGTCGGGTGGCGGAGTTTTTCTGTTTTGCGCTTTGGGCCGCTCTTTGCGGCTATGGGCCTCCATGGCGAAAAAGCAGAACGAGGACGACACACCGAAGAAGCTCTCGAGCTACACGGTGAAACTCGATGACGCGCAGATGGAGAAGCTGCGCGCGATCTGCGAGGCGCGGGGATTTACGCCGTTCGAGGTCGCTTACACGCGGTTCGCCTACAAATCGGACGCGGCGAAGATGAACGTGTCGGCTTATACGAGCGGGAAGGTCGTGATCGCGGGCAAGGGGACGGAGGAGTTCGTGACGATGACGCTCGAGCCGGAGGTCACGGGCGCGGCGAAGTTGGGTTATGACGAAGTGCTGCATCCGGACTGGTTCGAGCCGCATGCGGGGTTGGACGAGAGCGGGAAGGGCGATTTTTTCGGGCCGGTGATCGCGGCGACGGTGATCGCGGAGAAGCCGGCGATCGAGGCGTGGCGAAAGGCGGGCGTGCAGGATTCGAAGAAGATCACGGAGACGCGTATCCTGGATTTGGATAAGGCGATTCGCGAGACGCCGGGCGTGGTGGTGCGGACGTGTTATTGCGGGATGCCGAAATACAACGAGCTGATGTCGCGCCCCGGCGCGAATTTGAACCGGCTGCTGGCATGGCAGCATGCGACGGCGCTCGAGCAGGCGCTGGCGGCGAAGCGGGTGTCGTGGGGATTGTTGGACCAGTTTTCCGAACAACCGCTGGCGCAGCGGGAGCTGGCGAAGAAAGGCGTGAAGGATTTCGACCTGCGGATGCGGACGAAGGCGGAAGAGGATCCGGTGGTCGCGGCGGCGTCGGTGGTGGCGCGGGCGGAGTTCGTGCGGCAGATGAATCTGTTGTCGAAGAAGTTTGGGGCGAAGCTGCAGAAAGGCGCGGGGCCGCTGGTGAAGCAGCAGGCGCATGAGATCATCGCGAAGTTCGGGGCGCGGGCATTGGGCGAGTTTGCGAAGCTGCATTTTCGGACGGCGTATGAAGTGGTGTCGGCGGCGGGAAAACTGGATGAGCTGCCGTTGAAGGAACCGAAGGAGAGGATGGAGTGGTGAGCGCGGGGTGTGAGTTGCGAAACGTTCACGCGTTTTGCTACGGAGAAATGGCAGAAGCAGAGGACTGATGGCCAAGCGGAGACAGTTGCGGGCGTTCGATTTGAAACAGATCGAAGGCGTGACGAGCCTCATCGGAGTGGATGAGGTGGGGCGCGGCGCGTTCGCGGGGCCGGTGGTGGCGGCGGCGGTGCTGGTGACGCGGGAGTTTTTGGAATGCCGGTGGGCGATGACGAAGGCGGGGCGGGTGAACGATTCGAAGTTGTTGTCGGCGGAGCAGCGCGAGGAGTTGTGGAACGAATTCGAGGCGCTGGCGGCGAATGGATTGATCCATGCGCATTTCGGCGTGGCGGGCGTCGACGAGATCGCGCAGTTCAACATTCTTGGAGCGACGAAGCTGGCGATGCGGCGGGCGCTGGAGGCGATTCATCCGCCGGAGGCGTTCGAGCGGAAGGCGGAGCCGGATTTGTTCACGAGTTGGGAGGAGCGGGCGGCGTTTGTGCCGACGGTGTCGGCACGGGTGTTGATCGATGGATTGCCGCTGCGGAATTTTCCGTATCCGCACACGGCGTTCGTGAACGGGGATGCGCGGTCGTTGTGCATCGCGATGGCGTCGATCGTGGCGAAGGTGGCGCGCGACCGGCTGATGCGGGAGCTGGACGCGAAGTATCCGGGATATGGATTCGCGCAGCACAAGGGTTACGGGACCGAGGAGCATCGCGAGGCGGTATTGCGGCTCGGACGCTGTCTGGAGCATCGGGAGATGTTCCTGCGGAAGCTGCTCGCGGTGCGGGTGGATCCGGCGCAGATGCAGATGTTTGAGGAGGGGGGGAGGGGAGTTGAGGGTTGAGAGATGAGAGTTGAGAGCTGAGGGCGGGACGGCATTCTCACGCTTCATGCCCGGGAAGAAGAACTCGTCGCTCGATCGTGTGCTTGGCCGTGTCGAGACGTTGGATGCGGTCAGTTTGACGAATCTCGTGCAGCGGCTGGCGCGGGAGCGCGGGTTGTTCGAGGACATCTTCAACACGCTGCAGGAAGGCGTGCTGGTGATCAGCGCGGGGGGGCACATCGAGTATGCGAACCGGGCGGCGCAGCGGTTGATCGGGTTGGCGGACGAGGATCTGAGCGGGCAGACCTTGTGGCGGCTGGTGCCGGGGTTGCGGAAATCGCTCGAGCCGGCGTTGGAGGCGGAAGGCGTGACGACGATGCCGGTGGTGGCGCGGGAATTCGAGCTGACGTATCCGGAGCCGCGGACGGTGCGGCTTTACATGGTGCCGTTTCGCGGGGAAGGGCGGACGGCGACGCGGCGGTTTGCGGTGATTTTGTCGGACATCACGCGCGACAAGCTCTCGACCGAGGCGCGGATCGAGAGCGAGCGGACCTCGTCGATTCTGCTGCTGGCGGCGGGGGTGGCGCACGAGTTGGGGAATCCGTTGAACTCGCTGACGATCCACCTGCAGTTGATCGAGCGGCGGCTGAAGAAGTTGAAAGGCGTGCGCGACAAGGAAAGCGCCGCGCTGGCGGATTCGATCGCGGTGTGTCAGGCGGAGGTGCAGCGGCTGGACGGGATCATCACGAATTTCCTGGAGGCGATTCGTCCGCGTCCGCCGGACTTGGCGGAGACGCAGGTGACGGACGTGCTGGCGGAGGTGTTGCGCTTTCAACACAGCGAGCTGGCGGATCGCGGAATCGAGATCGAGGCGGAGACCCCGGGCGACCTGCCGGTGATCATGGCGGATCGGAATCAGTTGAAGCAGGTGTTTTTCAACATCACGAAGAATGCGGTGGAGGCGATGCAGCCGGGAGGGCGGTTGCGGATCCGGACGCACGCGGACGACGACAACGTGTATTTGCTGTTTGGAGACAATGGGGCGGGCATCAAGCAGGAGGACCTCGTGCGGCTGTTTCAGCCGTATCACACGACGAAGGTGGGCGGGAGCGGGTTGGGGCTCATGATTGTCCAGCGGATCATGCGCGATCACGGCGGGCAGATCGGAATCGAGAGCAAGGAAGGCGTGGGCACGCTGGTGACGCTGCAGTTTCCACGGAAAGACCGGCGGGTGAGGATGCTGCAGTAGCGGCAGGGCGTGGGGCGCGGGGGGCGGAGTCCCGACGCCGCCCTCCAAGATAGTGACAAAGCCAGGGCTTGCACTGCGCCGGAGAGTGGGTTGCTTTGCGGGGCCGCTGAGTCTGCAGCGAATCGAATCATGCCGATAAGAAGTGTTGCACGGGGACCGCGGGTCCGGGAAGAAGACCCAATCCGCAACCTTCCCAAAGCTCTCCCGTCAGGCCCCTCCGACGAATGCGCACGCACGGACCAGACTGCAGCGGCCGCGCTCGCCGAGCTCGTTCGGCAGGCGCAACAAGGCAACGAAGGAGCCCAGCGCACGCTCATTTTCAGTTATCAGCGACGCATTGCGGGATTCGTTTACGCGATCACAGGGCGGCCGGATGCGGTGGAGGATTTAGCACAGCAGGTTTTCATCAAGATGATCCGGGCGCTGGCACGGTTGCACGACGTGGCGCAGTTCGAGGCGTGGTTGTTCCGGCTGGCGCGCAACACCTGCATCGATCACCTGCGGCGGCAGAAGCTGCGGCGGATTTTTACGCCCTTTGCGGCGGAGCACGAAAACATCCCGGAGCCTCCGGGTGCGGTGGACAGCGAGGAGCTGGACGCGTTGCGGCATGCGTTGCAGCAGTTGCCGCCGAAGGATCGTGCGTTGCTGGCGCTGGCGCAGGAAGGGCGCAGCCAGGTCGAGATGGCCGAGGCGACGGGCACGAGCGTGATGGCGGTGAAAGCTCGCTTGCATCGGGCACGGGAGAAGCTTCGTCAGTATTATCAAAGACCACATGAAACCTGAATCTTACGCCTGGCTCGCATTGCAGGAGCACGCGGCGGCGATGCTCCGACCCGGATTTGCGGAGCGGACGCTACGTGCCGCCCGCGACTTGGCGCCGACTTTTTACAGTCAATGTCTGCTGAGCGCCGCGACCGCCGCGGTTTGCCTGGCGGCGATCTTTTTCGTGCATTCCCGGCAGGCCGCGGATGAGACCGCGCGCAACATCGCCGGTTGGGAGGCCGTGGCGGCGGAGATGGAGCGACTGGGTCAGGTGCGATGAAGCAGCGGATCCTGATTGCGCTTCTCACCATTGCGGTGCTGGGGGCCGGCTTCGTGGCCGGTCGCTGGGCGGAGCGCACTTCGTGCAAGGTGCCGCCGCCGCCGCAGTTGTTGAGCGAGCTCTCGGGAAGCAAAACCACGGCAACGAATACGGAACCGGCGGCGCCCTCGCCGGATGTCGCCAAAATCGCGGCGCAACTGCGGCAGCTCGGACCCGAGGTGGAGAAGTTTCGGTTGCGCATGCTGGAGATCGATCGCGAGCTCGATCGCGACATCGATGCGCTCCTGCGCCCGGACCAGCGGGAAGTTTTTCACAAGATCGTGAAGAAGTATGCGGATCTGCGGGCGCAGGAAGACGAGGAGTGGCATCTGCCGACGCCGCTTACGCCTGAGGAGGTCGTGAACCTCCAGCAGAAGCCGCTGCACAAGATGCTGGCGATCGTGGTGGTGCCGATGCGGCTCGAGTGGAACGTGAAGGATCTGAATCTCGACGATGAGCAGAAGGAGCAGCTCCGGCAGGTGCTGATCAAGCGGCGCGAGAAGTTTCTGGAGCTCGTCGATTCGTCGCCTCCGCCGAGCCTGATGTTGAGCCGGCTGGCGCCGATGGCGCGGCGGTTGCAGGCGGACGGCGAGGCGAAGCCGGCGAAATAAGCGCGCTTGAAATCAGCGCGTTAGGTCGGGGCCGATTTGTGGTGCGGTGCTTTAGCCGCACTCGAACAGGGGAGCACGGGCTGAAGCGCCGCGCTCCTCGAGAGCGCCTGCAAGCAGGCTCCGACGTGAAACGGAGGCTGGGCGACCGGCTCAGGCGAGGCGGTAGGGGAGCGGGAAGCGAGCGGTGAGGGCGACGACGCGTTTCTTCGTCTCGGCGATTGCGGTCGCTTCGCCGTCGGTGCCGATGGCGGCGAGGACGGTGTCGATGCAGGAGGCGATCTCTTCCATGTCGGCTTCCTTGAAGCCGCGGCTCGTGACGGCGGGGGTGCCGAGGCGGATGCCGGAGCCTTGGAAAGGCGAGCGGGTTTCGAACGGCACGGTATTTTTGTTACACGTGATGTTCGCGAGGTCGAGGGTCTCCTGGGCTTTCTTCGCGGTGAGCTCGGGGAACTTCGTGCGAAGATCGACGAGAAAGAGATGATTGTCGGTGCCGCCGGAAACGAGCTTGTAGCCGCGCGAGAGGAAGGCGGCGGCGAGGGCTTTCGCGTTTTTGACGATCTGTTCGGAGTAGGCCTTGAACTCGGGTTTGAGGCATTCGCCGAAGCAGACGGCTTTGGCGGCGATGACGTGCATGAGCGGGCCGCCCTGCGTGCCGGGGAAGACGGCGGAGTCGATGGCTTTGGCGTGCGCAGCTTTGCACATGATGAGACCGCCGCGCGGGCCGCGGAGGGTCTTGTGCGTGGTCGTGGTGACGAAGTCGGCGTGCGGGACGGGCGACGGATGGACGCCCGCGGCGACGAGGCCGGCGATGTGCGCGATGTCGGCGAAGAGGAGCGCGCCGACGCTCTTCGCGATTTCGGCCATGCGCGCGAAGTCGATGATGCGCGAATAGGCGGAGGCGCCGACGGTGATCATCCGAGGCTTCTCGCGTTGGGCGACGGCGGCGAGCTCATCGTAGTCGATGAGGCCGTTGTCTTCGCGGACGCCGTATTGGCAGAAGTTGTAAAGCTTGCCGGAGAAGTTGGCGGGATTGCCGTGGGTCAGGTGGCCGCCGTGCGAAAGGTTCATGCCGAGGACCTTGTCGCCCGGTTGGAGGACGGCGGCGTAAACGGCGGCGTTGGCTTGGGCGCCGGAGTGCGGCTGCACGTTGGCGTGTTCGGCACCGAAAAGCTGCTTGGCGCGCTCGATGGCGAGGAGCTCGATCTTGTCGACGTATTCACACCCGCCATACCAGCGTTTGGCGGGGTAGCCCTCGGCGTATTTGTTGGTGAGCACGCTGCCCTGTGCCTCCATGACGGCAGGGTAGGTGAAGTTTTCCGAGGCGATCAGCTCGATGTGGCTCTGCTGGCGGTGAAACTCCTCCGAGATGGCGGAGTAGACGAGCGGGTCGAGGGATTGAAGCGGCGAGGCGTTGAGCATGAGGGAAATTTTCGAACTTCGATTTTGGATTTTCGAATCTGGATTTTCGGATCGGGCGGGAGGTGGAGCGTTCAGCAAGGATCGAAAATCGAGAGGGGAAAATCGAAAATCACTGCGACTTGGAAGTCAGGCGCGTCTTAAGAAACTCCACGAGTGACGGGATCGCTTCGACCATCTCGTCGCGGGACATTTCGTAAACCTTGAGCGGGCCGCCGAAGGGGTCGGGGATTTCCTTGTCGGCGCCGTCCGGCATGAACTCGCGGAAGAGATGAAGGTGCTTGGGCGGCGGCGAGGCCTGGAGCTGGATCATCGCGCGGTGCGATTCGGTCATGCAAATGACGACCGCGGCGCGATCGAGCATCTCCTGGGTGAGCGGGCGGCTGGTGTGTTGCGAGATGTCGATGCCGACCTTGCGCAGGGCGAGGACGGAGTTTTCCGAAACGCGCTCGCCGTGGCGGGCCGCGACGCCGGCCGATTCGACTTTGATGGAGCGGAGCGGCTCGGGTTGGGCGGCGAGGGCGTGCTGCAACAAGCCGGCGGCCATGGGGCTGCGGCAGATGTTGGCGGTGCAAACGACGAGCACGGTGTCAGGCATGAGCGAACGCCGAATGGACACCAAAACGCGGGGTTTGCAAAGGCCGGAGTCGGGAGGCGCAAACGGACCTCATCATGTGCGGCGAAGCTGGCGGGCGCCGATATCGCGGCGGAAGTATTTGCTCGTGCACTGGATGGCGTCGCAGACGGCGTAGGCGTCGACCGACGCATGGCGGAGCGTGGGCGCGAGAGCGGTGACGCCGAGGACGCGGCCGCCGTTGGTGACGAGGTGGCCGGCGGGGTTGCGCGCGGTGCCGGCGTGGAAGATCGAGACGGACGTCGGGAGAATGTTGGGCAGGCCGATGAGGTCGCCCTTGGGATAGGAGTTCGGATAGCCGCGGGCGGCGACGACGACGCAAAGCGCGTGTTCGGGGCGGATCTTCAATTGGATGCGGGAGAGTTCGCCCTTGCTCGCGGCCCAGAGAAGTTCGAGGAAATCGGTCTCGAGGCGGGGAAGGACGACCTGCGTTTCGGGATCGCCGAAACGGGTGTTGTATTCGAGGACGCTGGGGCCGTCGGGCGTGAGCATGATGCCGATGAACAGCGTGCCGACGAAATGAATGCCTTCGGATGCGATCGCGTCGACCGACGGGCGGACGATCTCGCGTTCGATCCGGGCGAGAAGGGCGGGCGTAACGACCTCGGCGGGCGAGTAGGTGCCCATGCCGCCGGTGTTCGGGCCGGTGTCGCCGTCGCCGATGCGTTTGTGGTCCTGCGAGGTCGGGAGGATGACGTAGTCGCGGCCGGAAACGACGACGAGGATGGAGGTTTCTTCGCCGGTGAGGCAGTCCTCGATGAGAATTTTCGAATTCGGATTTTCGATTTTCGATTGGGCGGGGAGGGCGAGGAGCTGGTGGACGGCGGACTCGGCTTCGGCGTGCGTTTGGGCGACGACGACGCCCTTGCCGGCGGCGAGACCATCGGCTTTGACGACGATCGGCGCGGGACGCGAACGGATGTAGTCGATCGCCGCGGCGGGATCGGAGAAGAACGCAGCGGGCGCGGTGGGGATTTGGTATTTTTGGAGGATTTCCTTCGTGTAGATCTTCGAAGCCTCGAGGCGGGCGCCATCGGCTTTGGGGCCGTAGGCGGGGATGCCGACCTTCGCGAGTTCGTCGACGAGACCGAGGGCGAGCGGGACCTCGGGGCCGACGACGACGAATTCGATCTTCAACCGCTGCGCGAGGGCCACGAGGCCCGGGATGTCATCGGCGGCGACGGCTTCGCAGGTCGCGAGTTCCGCGATGCCGGGATTGCCGGGGGCGCAGAAGAGCTTGGGGGCGGAAGGCGAACGATGAAGCGCGGCAACGAGCGCGTGTTCGCGTCCGCCGGAGCCGACGACGAGGATGGAGCGGGGGAGGTTGGGCATGAAGGTTTGGGGGGGCCGAAAAAATCAGAGCACCTGGAGTTTCTGGCGGTAGAAGGAGACGACTTCGTCGGGGTCGTCGGTGAACAGGACGTAGTCGAGAATCCACGCGGGGGCGCGTTTGGTGACGACCATCTCGCGAAGCTGTTTGCGGAGATCGCCCCAGAAGCGGGCGTTGAAGAACACGTAGGGCACGCGCGGGCGGATGCCGAGCTTGAGATTGCACATCTCGATGCCGATTTCCTCGAGCGTGCCGACGCCGCCGACGTTGAAGATGCAAAAATCGGCGGCTTCGAACCACTTTTGGCGGAAGTGGCGGGAGGACTCCTGGAATGTGTTGAAGAAATCGACGCCGAGCTCGGGCGGCTGGGCTTCGAGTTCGAGGAAGCAGGCGCCGGTGAGGGCGCCTTTCGAACGAGCTTGTTCGGTGGCGAGGCGCATGACGCCGCCGCCGCCGCCGGTGAGGACGCCGAGATTGTGGCCGAAGAAACCGGTGAGCTTGTCGACGAGGCCGGAGATGCGGGCGGTGTCGGGCGCGTCGAGACCGACGGCGGAACCGTAGAACGCGAGGATGGTGCACTCCTGGAATTTGCGGGCGATCTCCTCGCGGACGAAGAAGCCGTGGTCCTTCTTGTAAGTGTGGCGGTAGAGGTCGCCGCTCATTTCGTCATACCAGTAAACCTGGAGACCGATGGCATCGAACATGTCGAGGCGCGCGTGGGCGTTGCTCGAGAGGAAGTAGCCGTGCGTGCGCGAGGCGTGGCGGAAGATGAGGCGTTTGGGGCGGACCTCGCCGATGCGGGTGACGAGCTCGGTGTGTTCGAGCAGGTCGGGGAAGTAATCGAGGATGAGGGTGTCGGCGTTGTCGGGCGCGGCGTCGAGCGCCTGGATCATGGTGCGGTGGCCGCCGGAGCTGCCGTTCTGGCCGATGACTTTTTTGATGTCGTCGCCGAAGCGCATGAAGAGCGAACGATTCTCCATCGTGGCGCTCTGGTGTTTGACGGTGATCTTGGTGCGCGGCTTGGACTCGGCGTTGTCGCGCGGCGGGTGAGTGTCGATCGCTTGGTAGAGCTCGGTCGCGGCGGCGAAGAGACGCTGACGTTTCTTTGCGAGGGTTTTGAACTCGGGATCGTCGGCCTCGGGGGCGCGGAAAATTTCGACGGAGACGAGCGGGTTGACGACGGGTTGATCGCCCGAGTTGTAGATCTCGAGCATGACGTTCGTGCCGAAAGTCTTGATCGGATCGAGGAGGATGGCGCTCGTGTGGATGCCGAAGTTGCCTTCACCCTGGTTGAGCACGACGAAGTGCTCTTTCAAATACATCGAGCAGCTCGTGAGGATGCCGGAGTGCGGCGGGATGGTGAGCGGCGAGGCTTCGTGGCGGACTTGGACCTTGTCGATGAAAGCGCGGCCGGCGTAGCCGCTGACGATGCGTTCGAAGGTGAGCCGCTGGAGCTTGGGGTTGAGCGTGTAGGAAACCTGGTGCGGCGTGAGGAAGACGCGGCCGTCGCGGTCGATCGAGATCGTGTTGGGGAGTTTGAGGCGGTTTTCCTTAACGGCGTCCCAGATCTCGGCGGTGGAAAGTTTGCAGGCGGCGGGGGCGTGGAAGAGGCGGCCGACGGGCGCGCCGGAGCGGAGGAGTTTTTTCCAGTAAGGGGCGTTCGGGAAACTCGTGTCGAAAATGAAGGCGTCGACGTCGAGTTCGAGGCGGTTGCCTTCGACCCGGGGCGCGCCGTGGGTGAGCATTTCGATGCCGATGCGAGCGAGAGAGCTGCGTTCGGTGAACTTCAGCTCGGGGAGGATGGACTTGAGAAAATCGAATTCGGCGGGGTTGCGCGGCCAGAACGCGAGGGTGAGGGCGACGGTGCGAGAGTCCTTGTTTTTAACGGTGAGGATCTGGCCGTCCTGGCTGGTCCAGAATTGGTCGGGATTCATGGAAGGTGAGAGATTGAGGGGCGTCGCGAGGGCGACACAAGCGGGGAGTAATTGATTGCTATCGGGCAGGCTGGGTGCCACACCCGAAAACTCGCGGCACAAAACGTGCGCGAGGTTTTCATATACTGCTTCCGAAATTCCCCCTCATGAAACTCAAGTCCCTTATCCCGGCCTTGGTGCTGGTGCTCGGTCTCACGGCTGCGTCGCGCGCGCAGGACAACTCTGCCACGCCGGCGGCCCAGCCGTCCGCTGCTCCGGCGGCAAGCTTCACGGATGAGCAGGTGGCCGAGCAACTCGGCTGGATGCTCGGACGGCAGTCGGGTTTGCGGGAGTTGGATTTCTCGGAAGCGGAAGTCGAGGCGGTGATCAAGGGACTGCGCGCGGCGGCGGCCGGCGAGGATTCGCCGCAGGATCTGGAGGCGATCCGGGGCTCGTTTGAAGAGTTCATGCGCAAGAAGCAAACGACGTATCTTGGCCGCATGCGCGAGCAGAGCACGACGGAAGGCGCGGCGTTCATGGCCGAGATGCAAAAGCGCAGCGGCGTGGTGGTGCTGCCGAGCGGACTCGCGTATGAGATCGAGGCTCAGGGTTCTGGCGCGTCGCCGAAACCGGAAGACGTCGTGCGCGTGCACTACACGGGCCGGCTGGTGAACGGCACGGTGTTCGACAGCTCGCTCGAGCGCGGCGAGCCGATCGATATTCGTTTGAACGAAGTCATCCCCGGCTGGACGGAAGGACTGCAGAAGATTTCGAAAGGCGGAAAGATGAAGCTCTATATCCCGCCGCAACTCGCTTACGGCGAGAACGGCCAGGGCGAGATTCCGCCGGCGGCGACGTTGGTGTTCGACGTCGAGTTGCTGGATATCAATCCGGCGGACGCGGCGGACGCGCAGCCGTAATCAAGGCCGCAAGAATTCCTGAATCGTGAAGCCCCGGCGGTGGCCGGGGCTTTTGGTTTTGGGCGCGGGCGGGAGCGCCGCACTACGAGGCAGCGAGAGCGCGGGCGTCGGCGAGGAAGGCCTCGACATCGGCGGGCGAAGTCGCCCACGAGCACATGAGGCGATAGCCGTGCTCGCCGGTGAACCGATAGAAATGCCAGCCGCGGGCGGTGAGTGCGTCGTAGAGCGCGGGCGGCAGTTCGACGAAAACGCCGTTGGCCTCGGGTTCGAAGAGAAGGCGGACGTTGGGCAAGGGGCGAAGGCCGTCGGCGAGGCGGCGAGCTTGCGTGTTGGCGTGCGCGGCGTGACGGAGCCATGCGCCGTCGCGGAGAACGCTGATCCACTGGGCGGCGGCGAAGCGCATTTTGGAGGCAAGCTGGCCGGTTTGTTTGACGCGGTAGTCGAAGTCGCGCGCGAGTTCGCGATTGAAGAAGACGACGGCCTCGGTGTGGAGCAGGCCGTTTTTGGTGCCGCCGAGACAAAGGACGTCGATGCCGGCGCGCCAGGTGAGGTCGGCCGGTGAAATGATGGTTTGGGTTTCCGCGTTTTGAGTTTTGGGTTGTTGGAGCGCGGCGAGAGCGTTGGCGAAACGGGCGCCGTCCATGTGCACGGCGAGGTGGTGGGCGTGGGCGAGTGAGGAAAGCGCGGAGATTTCGGCGGGCGTGTAGAGCGTGCCGAGTTCGGTCGATTGCGTGAGCGAGAGTGCGGCGGGCTTCGGGTAGTGAACGCCGTGGCCGCGGTGAAGGGCGGCTTCGACGACGGAAGAGGAAAGTTTTCCGTTGGGACCGGGGAGCGGATTTACTTTGGCGCCGCCGGTGAAGAACTCGGGTGCGCCGCACTCGTCGGTGTCGACGTGCGACATCTCGTGGCAGAGGATGCGCGTGTGCGGGGCGCGGCAGCAGGCGGAGAGCGCGAGGGCGTTGGCGGCGGTGCCGTTGAAAACGAAGAAGACCTCGCAGTCGGTTTCGAAAATCTGCCGGAAGAGATCGCGGGCTTGGGCGGTCCAGGGATCGTCGCCGTAGCTTGGGGCGCGGGAGTGATTGGCGTCGGTGAGAGCGGCGAGTGCTTCGGGGCAGAGACCGGCGGTGTTGTCGCTGGCGAAATCGTAGCGGGGCGCGGACATGGGAGGAATGAAGCGAGGAACGCGGAGGCGGGCCAGTTTTTCGCGATTGGCAACGGCGGAGGGCGGCGTTGGGTTGTCGGTCTGAAATGAACGCGGCTGACGTAAATCTTTATCTCGTGGGATTCATGGGCACGGGAAAGACGACGATCGGGCGGGCGGTCGCGCAGCGGCTTGGTTTCGAGATGATCGACAGCGATCAGGAGATCGAGCGGCAGCAGAGGCGGACGATCGCGGAGATTTTTGCGACGGACGGTGAACCGGCGTTTCGGGAGATGGAGCGAAAGTTTGTCGAAGGCGGACACTCGGCGACGCGTGCGGTGGTGTCGTGCGGCGGCGGGCTCGTGGTGCAGCCGGGGATGTTGGAGGCGTTGAAAGCGCGCGGCGTGGTGGTGTGCCTGCATGCGTCGATCGAAACGATTCTCGCGCGGACGGCGCGGCATCGGCATCGGCCGTTGTTGAACGTGGAGGATCCGGACGTGCGGGTGCGGACGCTGTATGCGGCGCGGGAGCCGATCTACAAGCGGGCGGGGACGGTGATTTTGACGGATGCGCGGCCGTTGAATGACATCGTCGCACATGTGATGCGGGCGTGGCGGCGGGATGCGCAGGAATTCGTGCGGGCGCGGGAAAGGCGGGGATGAGCGTGGAGCGCAGGGAGGAGTTGCGGCGGCGGTTGCGCGCGCTCGGTTTCGACGTCGTCCGATTTGCGGCGGCGGGACCGTTGGTGAACGACGGTGCGGCGTTGAAGGATTGGCTGCGTGACGGGATGCAGAGCGAGATGGCGTGGATGGAGCGAACGGTGGAGAAACGCGGCGATCCTTCGCTGGTGTTGAGCGGCGCGAAGACGGTGATCGCGCTGGCGGTGAATTATGGGAGCGAGGAGGAAACGCGACGCGCGGCGGAAGGCGCGAGCGGACCGGTGTGGGCGCGGTATGCGTTGCACGAGGATTATCACGACACGGTGAAGCCCGGACTCGTCGCGGCGGGGAAAGCGATCGAGGAGGTGTATGGCGTGAGCGGTGAAGACTACCGCTACTACGTGGACACAGGACCGGTGTTGGAGCGGAGCTGGGCGGCGCGGGCGGGCGTGGGATTTGTGGGGAAGAACGCGATGATGATTTCGCGCGAGCATGGAAACTGGTTGTTGCTCGCGGCGATTTTGGCGCGCGTGGAGATCGAGCCGGACGAGCCGTTGCGCAATCGCACGGTGGCGGCGGGTGAGCCAGGATCGGTGGGATTGTTCTGCGGGAGTTGCACGCGGTGTTTGGAGGCGTGTCCGACGGGAGCGTTGGTGGCGCCGGGCGTGGTGGATTCGCGGTTGTGCGTGTCGTATCAGACGATCGAGAATCGTGGGGCGATTCCGCGGGAATTGCGGGCGGGAATCGGCGCGCGGATTTACGGCTGCGACGTGTGCGCGGAGGTGTGCCCGTGGAATAGATTTGCGCAGGCCGGGCGCGAGGTGCTGCTGGTGGCGCGGCGGGAATTGCGCGAGCTGACGCTGCGGGAGATTTTGCAGCTCACGCCGGAGCGGTTTGCGGCGGTGTTTCGGCGGACGCCGATCAAGCGCGCGAAGCTGGCGGGGTTGTTGCGCAACGCGTGCGTGATCGCGGGAAATACGCGCGACGAAAGTGTGTTGGAGGAGCTGATACGGCTCGCGGGCGAGGGTGTGCCGCTGGTGCGCGCGCACGCGGTGTGGGCGGTGTTTCGGATCGCGGGGACGGAGCGGGCGCGGGAATTGTTGAGGGAAACGCGCGCGAAAGAGGCGGACGAAACGGTGCTGGCGGAGTATCGCGCGGAGGAGAGCGCGGGCTGAAGCGCCGCGCTATTTGAAGATCTCGTTCATGCGAGCGACGAAGGCGGGCGGCGGGCGAGTGGGCTGGCCGCGGAGGTCGCAGAACGCGTGGGCGGAGGCGCCGGTGGCGAGGAGTTCGTCGCCGCGGAATACTTCGTATTCGATGCGAATGCGCAGGAGCGGTTTCTCGCGGATCGTGGCGACGATCGTGAGCGTGTCGTCGTAGAGCGCGGGGCGGCGGTATTTCGCGGTGACCTCGAGAACGGGAATGCGATAGCCGTCGGCTTCGAGCTGGCGGTAGGGGAAGCCTTGTTCGCGGAGGAGTTGCGTGCGCGCGACTTCGAACCACGGCAGGTAATTGGCATGATAGACGATGCCCATCATGTCGGTTTCGGCGTAGCGGACCGTAACGGTGGCGCGAGATTGGATCATGCGTCGGAGTCGAGAGGACGAAAGAGCGCTTCGGCGGATTTGCGCCAGCAGTTGCGTTGAGCCCAGGAACGGCCGGCGTCGCCCAAACGGCGGCGGAGTTCGGGATCGAACACGAGTTGTTCGAACGCGGCGGCCAGTTGGGCGGGGCGATGCGGCGGCACGAGCAGGCCGGTGACGCCATCGACGACGGCCTCGGCGACGCCGCCGACATCGTGGGCGACGATGGGAAGGCCGTGGGCGGAGGCTTCGAGGTAAACGAGACCGAAACCTTCGATGCTGTAGCGATGATTGACGCTGGTCATCGCGAAGATGTCGGCGCGCTCATAGACGTCGGAGAGTTCGTCGTCGGGCAGGTTGCCGAGAAAGCGAACCGCAAGATCGGGATGACGGGCGGCGGCGGCGCGGAGTTGGGACTCGTAGTTGTTTTTGCTTTGTCCGCCCACGATCCAGTATTCGAGCCGCGCGCGCACGTCGGGCGCGAGCATCTGGAGCGCCTCAAGGGTGAGAAGCTGGCCTTTGCGCGGATGAAGACGTCCGACGGTGAGGACGATGATCTTGTCGCGGTGGGGGGAGCGACGTTGCGGCAGCACCGCAAAATCAGTGCGCAGAGCGCCGGGGGTGAGGTGGATTTTGTCGGCGGCTTCGGGGAAATGAGAGAGCAGGAGTTCCTGGGTGTAGTTCGTCAGGGTGGTGACGCGCGTGGCGTGGCGAATGAGCCGGCGGGCGAGACCGCGGCGCCAGGGGCTGCGGGCGAACTTCAGAATTTCGGAACCGTGAAAGGTGAGCACGAGTCGTCCCGGCCGAAACGCGTGGAAGAACTGCAGCAGCATCATCGTGAGCATCGGTCCGGGTTCGGGGAGGTAGACGATGGCGTGACGCAGGCGACGGCGGGCGCGCACGACTTGGGCGGCGAGGCGGAGCTGGCACCAGAGATCGTGCGTGCCTTTGAGGGGCAGGCGGCGAATACGGAAAGGCCAGGGTTTTTCAGGAGCGTTGGAGGGAGCCGACTGGGCCCAGACCTCGAGGTCGTAGCCGAGACTGACGCTGGCTTTGGCAATCTCTTCGGCGAAAGTCGCGATTCCGCCCCGTCGCGGATAAAATTCGTGCGTGATAAGAAAGACGGGCGGAAGTGCGGTGTCGGGAGTCGAGTTGCTCATGTCGAGAGGAGCGCGCGCGCGCATCCGACCGAAGGCGGAGGGAACGAGCTATTGACCGGCCGGTCAACTGGCAATCGACATGCCGTCATGGCCCGGTGCCTGCTTAAGCGGCTAACTTTAACCCTCATGCCAGGCTACTGCCCGCTTTAAATTGGGGGTTTACTTTCGATATAGCGGGACCAACCTTACAGCACACCAATGTCCGAAGCACTCCCTCAAAATCCGGCGACGAACAAGCCCTTTCCCGTGTTGGCCAAGCCGTTCGCACCGGAGGACGAAACCGCACTTCGCGAAGCGCTAAAGCGCTGCTCGCCCTCCACTTTCGAGGCCGCGGTGCAGTTTCGAAAAACGGGAAATCCGGAGCACGTGCCCGCGGTGGTGATCGGCGTGATCGAGCGGTTCGTGGAGCCGGATCTGCGCGTGAAGCTGAAAGATGCGGACGACGATTTGCGGCTGATCGAGGACCTCGGGATCGATTCGCTGACGATGATGGAAATCGTGATCCTCGTGGAAGATGTGTTGCAGCTTTCCATCAATAACGACGAGCTGCGCAATCTGCGGACGGTCGGCGATGTGAAGACGTTTATCGACTGCAAGATCCGCGATCTCCCGCTGCCGAAACCGACGAAGTTCCTGCCGATCGAGCACATCGGCGCGGTGATGCCGATCCAGCCGCCGTTCCTTTTCCTCAACGAGGCGTCGGTCAGCTCGAGTGGCGCGAATGGGAAATACAAGATTTCGGGCCAGGAGTTCTTCCTCCAAGGCCATTTCAAGGACAACCCCGTGCTGCCGGCGTCGATCATGCTGGAGGCGCTCGGCCAATTGGCGGTGCTGTTCCTGCTCGAAGGCATGAACGTCGAGCCGGGCAAGGTGGTGAATCCGCAGACGATTTTCTTCACCGGTTGCGAAGGCGTGCGCGCGCATCGCGTGTGCAAGCCGGGTGACATCCTGACATTGTCCATCAAGCCGAAGCGCATGAAGATGCCGCTGGCGACATTCGAAGGCTCGATCCGCGTCGGCCAGGAAAAGGCCGCGATCGCGGAAGAGATCACGCTGACGTTTGGTTATGCCGATGCAATGGCGGAGCCGGTCGAGGTGAATGGCGCGGTCAGCGCGGTCGCTCCGGTGGCGTCAAATGGAACGACTCCGCCGGTGCGCGCGGCGATTGGCGCCTGAGTGCGAGCGTCGTCCAGCGTGTTGACGCTGGTGGTTTTCAGAAAGACGGCCGAGCGGCCGTCTTTTTTTGTAAGCGGTTGCGGCGGTGAGGGTGGCGCTTCGAGGAAGCGATGATCTTGCGATTGAGAAAACGAGTGCGTTGACCCGGGCAGGGGGAGCACATTCGATCAGAGCCCTTGCCACCCCTAGCGGTCCCGCGACGGTGGCGTTGTCTAATTAATCGAACATGCCTCGCATTTTTATCACCGGGCTGGGTTTTGTGACCAGCATCGGAAACGACGCCGCCACCGTTCGAGAGAACCTGCGCGAGATGCGTCACGGATTTGAGCTATATCCTCCGTTTCAGAAGCCGGATGTGCCGTGCAAGGTGATCGGGACGGTCAAGGGCTTCACGACGGATTCGCCGGATCAGGAAGACTGGACCTTTCCGGAGCGCTACCGAATCAAGCGCGAGCTGCTGCGCACGATGGCGCCGCATGGGTTGTTTGCGCACTGCGCGATGGTTCAGGCGATCGAAGATGCGCGGTTGACCGAGGCGGAGATTTCCAATCCGGACACGGGGCTTTATGCGGCGTCGGGCGGGTCACCTTTTTTGACCAACTATCACCACGACCGCCTCCAGCGGCTGGGGGTGATGCGGTGCTCGCCGCTGGGGATCGTGGCCTCGATCGTGGGGACGCTGAACTTCAATCTGGTGGCGGCGTTCAAGATCCACGGCTCGTCGTGCGGATTTTCGTCGGCGTGTGCGTCGTCGGCGCATGCGATCGGATTCGCGTTCGACGATCTCGCACTGGGACGGCAGAAGCGGATGTTCGTGGTGGGGGGCGAGGATGGAAACACGGACGCGATCCTGCCGTTTGCGGGGATGCGAACGCTGTCGTTGCAGACGGATCCGAACATCGCGTCGCGTCCGTTCGACGCGGGGCGCGACGGTTTTGTGGGAACGGGTGGCGCGACGGTGCTCGTGCTCGAAACCGAGGACGAAGTGGCGCGGCGCGGAGTGACGCCGTATTGCGAAATCCTCGGCTGGGGGCAGGCCTCCGACGGCTACAATGTCGCGATCTCGCATCCCGAAGGCGACGGCTCGGCGGCGGCGATGGCGCGCGCGTTGCGCGCGAGCGGCGTGGCGCCGGAGGAAGTCGATTACGTGAACGCGCACGCGACCTCGACGTTGATCGGCGACGTGTCGGAAGCGCGGGCGTTGAAAGCGGTGTTCAAGGAGCACGCGCAGCGGCCGGCGGTGAGCAGCACGAAGGCGCTGACGGGGCACGGGCTCTCGCTCGCGGGCGCGATGGAGAGCGGTTTCTGCGCGCTGGCGATGCGCGAAGGATTCATGCCGGGTTCGGCGCATATCACGAAACTCGATCCGGCGTGCGCGGATTTGAACATCCTGCGGCAGACGGAAAACACGGCGCCGCGGATCGTGTTGAAAAACAGCAGCGGCTTCGGCGGAGCGAACGTGGCGATCGTTTTCAAACGCGTGTGAAGACGAAGGCGGTCATCAACGTGGCGGCGGCGGTGTATTCAAAATGAGCGGACAACTCGCGAGCAGGTATGCGCATGCGTTTGTGACGGGCGCGAGCACCGGGCTCGGGCGGGCGTTCGTCGAGATGCTGCTCGCGGAAGGCGTGCGCGTGTGGGGGACGGCGCGCGACGTCGGGCGGTTGACGGAGTTGGCGACGCGTTACCCGGCGACGTTCACGGCGGTGGCGCTGGATCTGGGCGAACCGGAGGCGGCGGAGGCGGCGTTTTTGCGCGCGGCGAACTCGGCGGGCGGAAGTTTCGATTTGTTGGTGAACAACGCGGGCTACGGCGTGTTCGGGGAGTTTGCCGAGACGGACTTCGCGACGTGGCAGGTGCAGCTCGATCGGATGTTGTTGACGACGATGCGACTGGCGCACGCGGCGCTGCGCGGGATGCGGAAGCGTGGGCGCGGGTGCATCGTGAACGTGGCGTCGCTGGCGACGGACTTTCCGCTGCCGTTCATGAGCGGCTACAACGTGGCGAAGGCGGGGCTGAGTGCGTTGAGCGAGAGTTTAATCTTTGAAACGCGCGGGAGCGGAGTCAGCGTCGTGGACTTCCGTCCCGGCGATTATCGCACCGACTTCAACCAAGCCATGTCCACCGCGTCCTCCGCCGCGAACCTCTCGCACCCCAAAGCCCAGCGGGCGTGGCGTGCGCTGGAGCGGAATCTCAACGCGGCACCGCCGCCGAGCCGGGCGGCTCGCGATTTGCGGCGCGGGTTGTTGCGGGGCCGCAGCGGGACGGTGAGGTCGGGCGGGTTTTTCCAGGCCAAACTTGCGCCGTTGCTGGCGCGGCTCGTGCCGGCGTCGGTGACGCGGGCGGCGGCGGCGCGTTATTTCGATCTCTAACGTGTCGAAAGTTCGCATATTGGTGCTGACCTCCAGCACCGGCGGCGGTCACGACGCGCGGGCGGAGGCGTTTGCGGAGTGGTGCTTCCAACTCTACCGGCACGACGTCGAAGTGCGGATCGAGCAGATGCTCGAGCGGTCGTCGGTGGTGAATCGCACGGGCGTGCGGATTTATAATCGCATCCAGCGGAGCGCGCCGTGGGTTCACAAGATCTTCTACGCGATCGTGGAGCTGTTGAGTTTCATCAACCGGCGAAACGTCGTTTTCGGGCAGCACTACTACGTGGAGGTGTTGAGGGATTTTCGGCCGCACCTGGTGTTGAGCGTGCACGATTGTTTGAACCGCGGGTATTTCCCGCTGGCGCGAAAGATTCTCGGCGCGGACAAGGTGCGCTGCGCGACGTATTGCGGCGAGTTTTCGGGCGGATGGGGTTATTCGCGCAACTGGATCGAGCCGACGGTGGATCGATATTTTTCGCGAACGGCGACGGCGAACGATTACGCGATCAAGTGCGGGATTCCGCCCGAGCGCTCACGCGTGCGCGGCTTGTTGATGCAGCCGCGAGCACATCTGGATATCATGGACGAGGCGGGGCGGCGGCAGTTTCTCACCAAGAAACTCGGGCTGCGCGCGGATCGCTTCACGGTGTTTCTCGCGACGGGCAGCAATGGCGCGCACAACCATTTCGATTTGCTGCCGGCGCTGGTCCGGCACGGCGATCGCATGCAGGCGATCGTGATCTGCGGGCGAAACAAGCAGGCTTACAACGATCTGCTGCACTGGCGCACGCTGCACCCGGAGTTCAACTGCTACATCGAAGGCTATTCGGAAATCGTGCACCGGCTGATGCAGGTGAGCGATTTGATCGTGACCCGCGGCGGCACGACGACGTGCGCGAAGGCGCTCTTCTATCGCTGCCCGATCGTGTTCAACGCGTTTGGCGGAATCATGCCGCAGGAGCAGCTCACGTGGAAATTTTTCCGCAACGGCGCGGGCTGCGAGAAAGTGGAAAACGCGGCGGAGTTCGCGGATTTGATCGAGCGGTGGCACGATGATCCGGCGGCGTTCGAGGCGGCGCGCGAAAAGTTTCTACAGCTCCGCATCGACGAGGATCCGACCGTGGTGATCGATGAATTGGTGGGGCTCGCGAACGAAGTGCCGAAGGCGAAACTGCAGCGGCTGCCGTTTCCACCGAAGACGAATGGGAATGGAAACGGCGCGGGCACACGGTGAGCCGCGCGTGCCGGGACGATGACGTCGGGGCGTAAAGCCCGCGCGGAGTTTTCCGATTTTGGACGCGGGCGCGGTTCAGGCGTCGAGGCCGGGATCGGACGAAGGATTTTTGAGCTGGTCTTTCCAGCTTTGGATCTTGGCCTGGGCGCCGAAGTGTTCGGCGCGGGCTTTGTCGCCGCGTTCCATCCAGATCCGCGAGAGGGTGGTGTTGATGAACAAATCGGAGGGGCGAAGCGCGTGGGCTTTTTCGGCGGCGGCGAGAGCGTCGTCGAGCTGGCGAAGCGAGAAGTGGACCTCGGCGAGCGCGTGCCACGCTTCGAAGGAGGACGGCGCGGCGGTGGTGGCGCGGTGGAGTTTTTCGATCGCGATCGCGGCGTCGCCCAGCGCGTAGTCCGCGGTGGCTTCTTCAATGAGGCTTTGCAGTTCGTCGGGGGTCATGTCGCGGTCGAAACGGAAAGTGGCGAAACCGGGGCAAAAAGAAAGGACGGTCTTGGAAGACCGTCCTTCGGAGAGGGGAGCGATGCCGCGTCAGGATTTCGGCGCGCCGCCGGCGAGGGCGAGGGAGAGCGCGATCTCGTTGGAGACCTTGTCTTCCATGTTGCCGGGATTGATGCCGAAGTCGGTGCGGAGAACGGTGAAGTCGCCGCGAACGACGAGGAGGTCGCCGCCCGCATCAGGTTTGTTGATACGCTTGCCGAACGCGCCCTCGAGGTAGCTGAGCTTGACCGGGACGGTGACGTCCTTGGTCACGCCCTTCAGGGTGAGCTTGCCCTTGGCGGTGGCGGTGTAGTTCGTGCCGCTGGCCTTCACGTCGGTGAGGCCGCTGAGCTCGAAGGTGATCTTGTCGTTCTTGGCGGTGTCGAGCCAGCGTTCGCCCTGGATGTGTTCGGACATCATCTTGTTGGGGACGGTGAGTGTCTTGGCGTCGACGACGATGGTGCCGGAGGTCGCCTCGGGGGCGGCGGGATCGAAGGTGACGCTGCCGGTGATGCCGTTGGTGGTGCCGGCGATCTGCTCGAGGGGAGCGTCGAGTTTGAACTGGATCGTGTTCACGCCTTTCGGGTCCTTGAAGTCGAAGGACGTCGGCGCGGCGAACGCGCTGGCGGCAGTGAAGGCGAGGAGGGGGAGCAGCAGTTTTTTGTTCATGTGGACTGGGAAAGCTTCGAACGGACAAGGAATGACGCGCCAAAAAGGAGAACGGCTACAGCGCAACCGCCGGCAAGCCATTCGAGGCCGGGCACGAAGCGTTCTTCGTAGCGGACGTAGTCGAGTCCGGTGACCTCGTCGACTTCCTGGATCGGAACCCGATGCTGGCTCCAGCCGAGGCGGGCGCCCCTCGCGGCCCAGAAGCCAACGCAGCCGATGAACGTCAGGAGCGCCGCGATGCGAAAGAGGCGGCGGCAACGCGAGCGGACGGAGCTGGCCTGAGCTGGACGCATGATTGGGCGCGAAGAAAACGTGCTTTTCGCGACACGCAACTCGCCTGATGCGTATAAGGATAAAAAAGAAGGCGGGAGATGCGATCTCCCGCCTGGCGAGTGTGACTCGCGATCTCAAGCCCTTGCAGACACCGCCACGCTGGCGACGTGTGCGGCACGCACAACGGTGGCGATACTCAGATTTGAGAGTGAGGTGAGACAGCAGGAGCGGATGTCTCGGAAAGGCATCGCTACGGGCCCGCGGTGGTGATGTGCGTGGTGGCGGGTCGCAGGCTGTCGGCCTTGGCGGTGAGGCGGAGTTCGCCGGCTTCGCCGGGGCGGGCACGGACGATGACGAGGCAGAGGCCGTTGAAGGCTTTTCGCCGCGGCAAGTGGAACGGCTCGAAGCTGGTGGGATCGCCGTTGTCGGTGGCGACGATCTCGCCGGGGCCTGCGAGTTCGAACTTTATGTGGTGATTCGCGCGAGGGGCGAGACGTCCGGCATCGTCGACAATGCGCACGGTGACGAAGGCGAGGTCGTGGCCGTCGGCGGAGATGGTGGAGCGGTCGGGCGTGAGTTCGAGCGCGGCGGCGTCGCCGGCGGTTTCGACGCGGGCCTCGGCCCATTTCGCGCCGGTTTTGTAGGCGACCACTTCGACGACGCCGGGCTCGTAGACGACGTCGTCCCAGCGGAGTCGATACGTGAACGGCGCTTTCTTTTTTCGCCCGAGCGAGCGGCCGTTGAGGAAGAGTTCGGCTTCGTCGCCGGAGGTGAAGACGTGAATCGGCGTGACTTCGCCGCGGCGTTCCGGCCAGGTCCAGTGGGGAAGGATGTGCGCGAGAGGGAGGTCGGGGCGCCAGTGCGACTGGTAGAGGTAGAAGCGGTCTTTTTTGAAACCGGCGAGGTCGATGATGCCGCAGTAGGAGCTGCGCGACGCGTAGTAGGGCGTGGGTTCGCCGAGGTGATCCCAGCCGGTCCAGACGAATTCGCCGGCGACGTAGGGGTGGCGTTCGATCGAGGCGAAGACCTTGTCGGCGGAAGCGCCGAAGTCGACGGCGTGCAGTTCGTAGGAACTGACGTGGCGCGATTTCGAGTCGCCGCCGCGGCCGTCGCGCGTGGGCGCGCTGGTTTCCGGTGTAACAGGAAACAAATACACGCCGCGGCTGCTGAACGCGGAGGCGGTTTCGCTGCTCAGGATGACCTTGTCGGGGAATTTTTCGCGGAACGCGGGAAATTGGGGGGGCGTGCGGATGCGATCGGTGCCCTCGAATTCGGGGGTGTCGCGGATGCCCTGGCCCTGGTAGTTGAGGCTGATGAGATCGAGGACGGGGGGGAGCGGCATGTCGGACTTCGCGTAGTTCATGGCGCTGGTCGTGGGGCGCGTGGGGTCCTCGTCGTGCGCGATGGCGCAGAGACGTTGCGCGACGGCGGCGCCTTCCTCGCCGGTGTATTGTTCGCCGACCTCGTTGCCGACGCTCCAGATGATGACGGAAGGATGGTTGCGATCGCGGCGGATGAGCGCGCGCAAATCCTGTTCGTGCCAGTCGGGGAAGATCAGGTGGAAATCGAGCGGCGTCTTGCGACGCTCCCAGACGTCGAACGCCTCGTCCATGACGAGGAAACCCATGCGATCGGTGAGATCGAGGAGTTCGGGCGCGGGCGGGTTGTGCGCCATGCGGATGGCGTTGCAGCCCATCTCGCGAAGGAGCTCGAGCTGGCGCTCGGCGGCGCGGAGATTGAAGGCGGCGCCGAGCGCGCCGAGGTCGTGGTGCTGGTTGACGCCCTTGATCTGGATCCGCTCGCCGTTGACGTAGATGCCGGAGTCGGGATCGAAGCGGAGCGAGCGTATGCCGAAACGCGTTTCATAGACATCGAGGATTTCGCCGTCGCGGGAAAGCGTGGTGACGGCGACGTAGCGATGCGGTGTTTGCGTGGGCGGAGGACCCCAGAGCTTGGGATTCGAGATGACGACGGAACTGTCGACCGTCAGCGTGGCTCCGGCGGCGAGAGTGACTTCGCGGGCGGGAAGCGTGGCGGCGGGAGCGGCGGAGAGGGAGTCGTCGGCGTGGAGTTCGAAGAGTCGAGTGGAGACGGTGACGCGGGTGTCGCGATCGGAGGCGTTGTCGACGGTGACCCGCACATTGACGGTGGCGGCGGACGGCGAGACGTCCGGTGTGGTGATGTAGGTGCCCCAGTGAGCGACGCGGACGGACTGGGTTTTGGTGAGCCAGACGTTGCGGTAGATGCCGCCACCGGGATACCAGCGCGAAGAGCGCGGCGGGTTGTCGAGGCGGATGGCGAGCTGGTTTTCGGCGCCGAAGCGAACGTAGGGCGTGAGGTCGACGCGCCAGGAGGAATAACCGAAAGGCCAGCCGCCGACGAGGTGGCCGTTGAGCCAGACGGCCGCGTAGGACATGGCGCCGTCGATTTCGAGGAAGAGGGACTTGCCGGCGTCGGAGGCGGGGATGTCCAATTTTTTCCGATACCAACCGATGCCCCAGCTCGGGAGCCGGCCCATGCCGCCGACGTCGCCGGTCGGAATGAAAGGTCCCTCGATGGCCCAGTCGTGCGGGAGATCGAGTTTTCGCCATGCGTTGTCGTCGAAATCGGCGCGGAGGTAGGCGACGTCGCCATTCCAAGCCGCGGGCGGACGGGGATGGCGGCGCGCCGGGTCTTTGATGAAGGCGTTGCCGGTGGGAAGTATCCAAGATTTGAGGACGGCATGGGGCTCGGCGGAGGCTTTTTCCGCTTCCTTCGGTTTGGCGTCGGCGGGCCCGTCGTCGCGCTCGTTGCGCACCTCGGGGCGGACGTCGTAGAGCAGGCTGACGGTGTTGCCCGGCGGATCGTCTTTCTGGAAACGCCAGCCCTCGTTGAGAGAGAGGCGTTCGCGCGGGGCGGCGTGAAGGAAAAGGGAGCCTCCTACGAGGGAAAGGGCGGCGACGGCGACGAAGCGAAATGGGTGGGCGAAGACGTCTTTCATGAAACTCCAAGGAGGACGCCGCGCGCGGAGCGGGGAAGGGGAAATCTCCGCTGACATTCGAGCGGAGAGAATGGCGCGGTGGGCGAGACTCGAACTCGCGACCGACGGTTTAGAAAACCGTTGCTCTATCCGGCTGAGCTACCACCGCGTGGAGGGCAAAACGTGTTGCGAAGCGGTAGCTTTGCGAAGTGGTGCGGACAAGGTCAAAACCGCGCTTGACTTGGCTTGGGCAGGTTAGCACGTTCGCCAGCTCTTTCCCCTCACGGGGTGGTAGCTCAGCTGGTTAGAGCGTCTGCCTGTCACGCAGAAGGTCGCGGGTTCGAGTCCCGTCCATCCCGCCATTTTGTGAAAACCCACTTTCCTCCGAAAGTGGGTTTTTGCTTTATCAACTAATGGGTTCTATGAAAGCAGCGTTAAGCTGCGTTCTGCACGATTCGGCACGATTTGAGGTTTTTCGAGCCACTGAAAAGCCACTAACTTTTCCCGCGAAGTTGGGTCATAGTATGGCGTGGAGATCACCGGTCCATTTCTCGATCGGCACAAGAAGCGCCGCCGCCAGCCCGCGTGCTGGTTCCTTCGCTATACCGCCCCGAAGCTCAATGCCGACGGGACGTCTGTCCTCGATACGGAAGGTCGACCGATTCTGCAGCGGCACCGGCCCTACTACGAAACGAAAGCCCTAGCGGAAGCCGACAAGCCCCGCATTCTTGAGCAGCACAGCACGACGGGTTCTGGGAGCTTCCTGTTCGACCGCCAGGCTGCGGCGGACTACGAGTCCGCAAAAAAGATCCTGGGTGACGTGCGGCTGGTGGATGTCGCGAAATTCTGGCGGTTGCATCATCCTGAGAAGCCCAAGGAGAAGCTCGAAGAACTGGTCCCAAAGTTTCTCAAAGACGTCGAGGAGCGATTGGGCATGGGCCGGCACTACAGCGATCTCAAGTCGCGCGTAGGCCAATTCATCGCAGCGGGATTCAGCAAGCGATATCCCGAGACGGTTACCCGGCAGGAAATCCTGGACTACGTTCGAAACATCCCGGACGCCGAGCCTCGAACAAAGCGAAACCACAAGACCGCCGTCTGCGTGTTCTTCAACTGGCTCGTCGACCGGCAACTCGTGACCGCAAATCCGGCCGCCGGCATCAAGAAACGGATGCTGCCGCGCGAAGTGAAGAAGGAGATCGAGTTTTTGAGTTTGGAGCGCGTCACGCGCTACCTTCGTGCCACCGAACGCTATGACCCGGAGTTGGTCGCCCACGAAGTCGTTCAGCTGATCGCTGGCGTGCGGGCGGACGACGAGATGGCGGACTTTTCGGCGGAGTTCGTTCACCCGCAAACGAAGGAAGTCGTCATTCCCGCCGCCGTGGCAAAGACCGAAGCCCGCGAGGTGATCGACGGACTCGAGGATAATTTCTGGGCTTGGTGGAAGCAGTATGCCCCCGAGACGGGATTGCTTCGGCCGAAGAACCACGGACCACGCTGGTCCCGCATCCGGGTGCTGGCCGCCATGAACAACCGTGAAGAAGCAGACCGGCTGGCGCGGTTGCCAATCAAGCACCTGCTCCGACTTCCCGCCGTGGGCGAGTTGCGTCGGCGCGAGCCGTGGCCGTGGAATGCTCGCCGGCGCACGTTCTGCACCTACCACATCGCAAAGCACCAGAGCGCGGCGAAAACCGCACTCATCATGCGGCACCGTGGCTCCAGCTACACCCTGCACAATTCCTATCGAGGACTTGGCGTCACCCAAGAACAAGGCGTGGCGTATTTTGAAATTATGCCGGAACCGGTGACCCGTCCGATCCGTCCTGAAGTTGTCCTCCGTGGCGCGGCCCTCGCGCGTTCGCAATCCGCGATGGCCGCCGGTTCTTGACGGCTCCGATGTGTCACGTTTTATTGTATAACATGTCAACCGCCTCTGTTCGCCAACTCCGACACGATTTCGCGTCCGTGGAAGCCGCGGCCAAGAAAGCGCCCGTGAAGATCACGCGTCGCGGCAAGGTGATCGGCGTGTTCAGCGCGCGCGGCAACGGCAAGTGGCGCGCGCCCGACTTCGCCGCGCGCGCGAAGGAAGACTTCGGCACCCGGTTCTCGTCCATCGCGCTGGTCGACAAGCTGGCAGATGGCGGCGAGCGCTGATGCAGGAATACGCGGACACCTCTTTTCTGGTTTCGCTTTACGTTTTCGATGCGAACACCGTCGCCGCGAATGCTTATGCCGCGACGTGGAAGCACCCGCCGCTACTGCCGTTCACACCGTTCTCCGCTTTCGAACTGAACAACACATTGCGCCGTGTGTTGCGGACGAAAGCCGACCTCACGGTCGCCGCGAAACGAGTGCGTTCCGACCTTAAGGCCGGGATTTATGCGTCGGCTCCACTCCAAGGCTATCGCTTGATTGAAGAAGCCGACCGTGTTTCCCGCGCGGTCGCCACCAAGCATAGCGCCCGCGCTCTCGACGTGATGCACCTGGCTAACGCTCGTATCAACGGTGCGGACGTTCTGCATTCATTCGACAAGGGACAGCGCGCAGCGGCACTCGATCTGGGAATGACCGTGGCTCCTTGAGCCGACAGGGCTAACCGAAAGGCCGCGCTTTTAACGCGCCTCGACTTTGCCGAACGAATCAAGATCGACTCGCCGGATGCGGTAAATCGAACCGATTCGCTGGTGCGCGAGTTTCGAGCGACCGTCACGCGCGGGGACGAGTGCGCGACGAATGCTGTCGGGACTCAAACGAAGGTATGCTGCCGCCTCATACACATCGAGGCGCGCGGGCCAGTCCTCCTCACGCGGCCAGCGATGCCACCGTTCATCCTGCCACGCCGTCGAGGATTTCTCCCGGGTTGTCGCGTTCGGCAACTTCGGGGCCGACGCGACCAACGCCATGAATTCGTCGGTGGCCGATCGGGTTAACGGAGCTGTGGCGACAGAGTGCATCGATAAATCCAACGAGAAGGCCGAGCCTCTACTCGGGAAGGTCCGAACGAACGCCACCTTCCTCAACGCTTCTTCCCTGCTGAAATCGTCGTAGGACCGCTACTGCAATTGCAGCAGACGTGGTGCTGCGATTTCAGCAGACCCGGGCACTTGTCCTTGGCGCGTCTATGGAGCGAGGTTCGCCGCGTTCAGCAAAACCTGAATCGGAGGAAGCCACATGACGAATACAGTGACATCACTTCTCGCGGAGCCGCCGTCGGCGACACCGCATCGCTACCAGATCTATCGTCAGGCCAAGAACGGCCTGCACCACAACCACGGCCCAGTCATCGATTCGCCGGATGATGCCGTCGCCTCGTTTCTTCAAACGACGCCGGCATTCGAAGGCGGCGGAGTGCGCCTCTGGGATCACACCGAGATGCGGATCGCCGCGTCTGCCGAGTGGCAGGTGGAGACCACGCGAATGGGATTCGCGGTGCGACACCGCTCGAACGTCTTCTATGATCCGGCGCTCTCTGTCGTGGCATCCCGAATCGCGGAGCGCGAGCAACTTGAACAAGCCATCACCGATCGGCTTCGCATGGCCGTGTGAGAAGCAGACGCATCTAGCGTCCGCACGAGGACGGGATACGCGCGAGCGCGGTCGAGGACGCTTAGTCCCACGCGCGGTGAAAACTTCACCGGTTCAGGCAACTGAACATCGAAGAACGCGACTCGGTCTTTGTTCTCGCGCGCCGTCAGTTGTTCTCCCGTGTCGGGATGACGATTTCGACGGAGTGCGTCGAATGCCTTCGTCTGAACGCTACCGTCCAGCCCCAAGGCCTTGGCGCCTTTCCCTATCCATTCGCCCTCGATCCTTTTCTCTCCCTCCGTCCAGTAATCGTTTTTGCACAGATGGCGGGAAAGATAGGTGGCGCCGCTGCGAATGACTCCAACCGTGATCATGCGTCCAACAACGTGCGACGCGTGTCGAAAAACAATTCCGCGAGTCTGCTGAAATCGTCGTAGGCCGCATACTGTGAGTGTAGTAGCGCGCCCCTTGTTCGGAAAACCAACGCCACAACCAGCCGATGAAGTAACCGAACGTCACCCGCCCTTTGCCTTGGGAAGACGCAATACCCTTACGAGTTCGTAAGGCGTCGGGCACTCACGTAAGTCGCACAAAACAGGGCGGGTGTCGCCTACTGCGATTTAAGTAGATGCGCGCACTGGACGCAGAATCCAACCGGAGGATTCATGCGTGGGTTCAGACGATCGCGGCCATGAAAATCGCGCCTCCAGAGGTCATCATTCGCAGGTGGCTTCACGATCCAAATGCGCCGCTTTTTGCCGCGTTCGCCGTGGCTGCGGTCGCGCTCGCAATCGCGCTTTGGTTGGTGTTTCGCAACCTGCGGCACAACGAGCCTGGACTGAAAGCACCGATGGCCCTCGCGCTCGCGATCGTTGTTGCTGGCAGCGGATTCTTCGGCGCGCGCCTCATGCCAGAGGAACGTTTTATTCCTGTCTCGGCCGCGTTTTGTCTGGTCGCGACGGGCCTGTTTTTCTTTGCGGATCGCCGCCGTTTTGTGCGCGATCCCAACGGCGAAATCGTGGCGGATCGATGGGAAGTCGTGCTGGAATTCGCGCACTTTCGTTGGACCCGGGATAAGCTAAATCGCCATTTTTTCATCTCGGGAGAGACGGGCTCGGGCAAGACGACCGGGATGAATCAGCTGCTCTCGGCGCTCATTCGCCGCGATCCGCGATTGGGCGGCCTGGTCATGGCGAACAAAGGCGACGAGTGGTTTTACCTCGAATGGCTCGCGAAAAAGCATGGTCGGGAGCACGACATCATTCGGCTTCGTCCGCGCTCGCCGCGAGCGGCTCTCGCTCATCCACGCCGAGCACCACAAGATCGCCGAATTGCTTCGGATCGATCCACGCAGGATTCACAATGAGGTAGTGCGGGGCCACGAAGCTCGCCGCGAGTTTCAGGTGAGAACAGCCACGGAGTTCGATCTCACGCACCTCATATCCGAACGGCTCGACGATCGCCCTGAGATCGGCGATCCCCTCCAGGTTGGTCGCTGCCGTTGGCGCGACGAACAGAGTTCGCCCGATTCGCAGCACATCGCGACCGTCCAATAGTGCCGGGTCGACGATGCGTTGAACCGGCCGGTGCTGCGCCAAAAGCGGCACCATCGGCTCGGCATCCGTTCCGTGTGCGCTTTCCTGAGGGCGGGCGAGCACTGCCATTTCTGGCAGCACGACAACGGCTTCCTCGACCATCGCGCTCGTGGGGCGCTCAGCGAGACCCGCCGCAAACTTCACCTTCGCGCCGAGCTTCCCCAGCACGCGCGCCAACTCAGCTTGCTGGCACCTGGCTATTTCGATGTCGATGGCAGCGCGTGCACTTCCAGCCGGATTTCGCCGGCCAGAACTCGCGGCTACTTCTCGCATCAGGGCAATCACGGCAGAGGCTTGATCCGGTCTGACAAAGCCCCGCTGAGTTGGACTCGCGACAGCTCATTCAAATCGGATTCAAAATCGAAAGCCATTTGCGGAGCTCGCGTCGCGGGGCGAAAATCCAGCCGATGCGCAAGAGTCGCAGGCATATCCTCCTGCTAGAAGACAGCCGCGATATCCATTTCGCGTTCGCGGCCCTCTTCGAGCGCGTGCATGGCTACGTCCTCCATCCCGCTCGGAGCGTGAAGGACGCTCTCGGCATTGCCGGACGTCTGAACGTCGACATCGCGGTCGTGGATCTCGCCTACGGTGAAGAAATTTCGGCTCGGCTGAAAATGATCCGCGAGTGGCGCACTCGCAGCGTCGGATTTGGCCGAAGTATGGTCGTCAGTCGCACGAGAGCTCGATCATCGCCTGATGGTGGACCCCGCGGCGTTAAGCGCCACTACACTGGATGCCTAGTCGGGCGTGGTGGATCGGGGCGTCGGCGGCACACCCACCCTTGATCAGTAACTCAGTAACGGCGGTCACTCGTGTGGATCAGGTGCAGCAGCGCGAAGATGAGTGCCACCGCGAAGAATGTGGGCGGAATCAGGCTGGTGGCAGAGATGACCATTGCATGACTCAGAATAGCAGCGCCGCCTGCCGCGATGAATGCGACCGCCATCAGAGTCTTCATTTTGAAGCCGGGGCAGCACAGGGCTTGGGAGGATCGAGTTGGCCGAGGACCGGCCCCGGCAGACCACCTTCGTTGTCCCAATTCTCCTCCGCCTGATTCAGGCTGTTCGGTGTGCCGTCGCCGTCGTGATCCGTTACGCCCGCCGAAGTGGCATCCTCTTTGAGCAGAGCCGTCAGCATCCACGCCATCTCCTCATGATTGCGGCTTATTTCCCCCAAGATCAGCTCCCCTCGTTGTCCGTCCGGTGCGGATGCGATGAGCGCTTCCACGTCTGCCTGCAAGCCGGCGTGTCGTGCGATAAGGCCGGGAAGCACCCGCGACTCGTCGCGATCTTCGTGGTCAAAAGCTGTGTTCGTCGCGTGGGCACGCTCGTTCCAGCTCGAGAAACGTTCGGGACGAGGAAGCGCCTCGTATCGCTCTTGCAGCAAAGCGATGTTGGCACCCAGACGGGATTGCTGATGGCGCAGGATGCGATCGATCTCACTGGAGCGATGCCCGCCGACCTGCCCGAGCGAGCCCGCGGTTCTCGCCTGCAGATCCCGTTCTTTCTCGATCACTGCGCCGAAGCCGCTGGTGAGCAGGGGTTGCGCCATGTTATTTCCGACGCCTGATTCGGCCCGAGTGGTTACTCCCCTGGGTTCAGAGGGTGAATGTGAATAGCGGTCAGCAGGGTGGTGCATAATAGTGGGGGCTCTCGAACCAAGCCTACACCTGATCGCCGGTAATCGCGAGGGCTGGGGTCGCGATTCAACGAAGATAAATCCAATCGGGTGGTCCCGCACCCGGTTACCCGAGTGGACGAAGCGAGGAAGGTGATAGCTTTCGCATTCGCGTGAGTTCGCTTTATATTAAGCGAATCGCCGAGAACATACGGCCAGAAAACTATCCATATGAGAGACGACTATCTACAGAGCGCATTGAAAGTCATCGATGATCCAACGATCCTCGTGAATGTCGTTTCTTCCCGCGTCAAGCAACTGAGGCGAGGCACCCGTCCGCTCGTCGTCTCGCTGGAAAAACTCTCTGCCGAAGACACCGCGCTCCGCGAGATTATGGAGGGGAAGATCACCTTTGAGTTGCCCTCTGCGGAGGAAATGGCGCGGCGCAACAGCCGCCCTGCCGCCCGCGCGGCGCACGCCCCCGTTGTTCACGCCGCCTGATTATATCCTTCAAACCATCCCTGCTCCCCACCCATGCCCGCCAAACAATTCATCTTCGACGAGACCGCTCGCCACAAAATCCTCCGGGGCATGGGGCTTCTTTCGCGTGCGGTGAAAGTCACGCTCGGTCCCAAGGGACGCAACGTTGTCATTCAAAAAAGCTTCGGCCCGCCCACGGTCACCAAGGACGGAGTGACCGTGGCGAAAGAAATCGAACTGCCTGACCCGTATGAAAACATGGGAGCGCAGATGGTGCGGGAAGTGGCCTCCAAAACCTCGGACGTTGCTGGCGACGGCACCACGACCGCAACCGTGCTCGCCGAAGCCATCTATAAAGAGGGCCTCAAAAATGTCACTGCCGGTTCGAATCCGATCTTCCTCAAGCGCGGGCTCGACAAGGCCGTCGAGGCCGTGATCGCCGAGCTTGCACGCATTTCCAAGAAGGTGAACGACCGGGAAGATATCCGCCAGGTGGCCAGAATTTCCGCGAATGCCGACGACGTGATCGGCAATATCATTGCCGATGCCATGGACAAAGTCGGGAAGGACGGCACCATCACGGTTGAGGAGGCGAAATCCATCGAAACCTATCTGGACGTCGTCGAAGGCATGCAGTTCGACAAGGGCTATCTCTCGGCGTATTTCGCGACCGATCCCGACAAGATGGAAGCGATTCTCGAGGACGCCTACATTCTGATCCACGAGAAGCAGATCACACAACTACAGGACCTGCTCCCCTTGCTTCAAGCGATTGCGAAGAGCGGCAAGCCGCTGCTCATCATCGCCGAGTCCGTCGAAGGCGAAGCGCTCACGACGCTGGTGGTAAATAAAATGCGCGGGTCGCTTCAGGTTTGCGCCGTCAAGGCTCCGGGGTTTGGCGATCGCCGCAAAAGCATGCTCGAGGATATCGCGGTCCTTACGGGCGGGAAATGCATCACGGCCGATCTCGGCCTCAAACTGGACAACCTTACCGTTGCCGATCTGGGCCGTGCTCAACGCGTCACCATCGGCCGCGAAAGCACTACGATCGTTTCCGGCGCGGGAATATCCACCGACATCCAGATTCGCGTGAAGCAACTCCGACGGGAAATCGAGGAAACCACCTCCGATTACGAGCGCGAAAAACTTCAGGAGCGGCTGGCGAAGCTCGCTGGAGGCATCGCGGTCGTCCATGTGGGCGCATCCACCGAAGTGGAGATGAAGGAAAAAAAAGCCCGCGTCGAAGACGCCCTACACGCAACCCGGGCCGCAGTGGCGGAGGGCATCGTGCCGGGCGGCGGGGTGGCGCTGCTGCGCTGTGCATCGGTGGTCGACGCGCTAAAGCTCGAGGGCGACGAGGCCATCGGGGCACAGATCGTGCGCCGGGCCATTGAGTCGCCGATTCGCATGCTCTGTGCCAACGCCGGCGCCGAAGGCTCGGTGGTCGCGGCCCAAGTGGCCGCCGGCAAGGGCAACTACGGCTACAATGTTGCAACCGGCGAATACGAAGACCTCATGAAAGCCGGCGTTGTCGATCCGACCAAGGTCACGCGAATGGCGCTGCAAAACGCGGCCTCGATCGCCGGCTTGTTGCTCACGATCGAATGCATGATCACCGAAATCCCGAGCGCTTCGTCCGGTTCGAGAGCGCACGCGGTGGGCGCAGGGATGGATTACTGATCGCGACTGAATTTTCCGACTCTCGCTTGTTGCGCGAACTCGCGCAACGGCGTCCCGGAAGGGAGCGGTGCGACGCCGGCCGAACGACGGTCAGCGGCGACGCCCGCCGAGGTGGTGGAGGCGCGGCGCTTCAACGCGCGATTCGGCGCGGTCCCGCCCCCACCTCGCGCCCGTGCGGCGGACCTGCGTGCGTGTTCCATCTGGACTATATATCGGCAACTGTGGCGTTGCCGCAGTTCAGGGTGTAGCCTTGTCGATGCAGTCCCCACCGTCGCCGGAATTGAACGCCTTAACCTTTAAACCGCGCTTTGGCGCTTCGACCGCCCGCGAGGCCGTCAACCGGCGGACGCATCAATTGGCGGCGCTCGCCGGTCGGGTTGCCCCGCAGGTCAGCCAGAGTGACTACGAACAGGCTAAACGCGAAATTAGCGGCGAGTCCGAGGGAGCCCGTCAGAATGCAGTGCTCGATGCACTCGACCGCGATCCGCAGTCGCCCTAACGCCCCCTTCTATGTATCACGCCGAATACCCCATCGAGCCGTCGCAACAAGCGATCAACGGTGCCCTCTCCATCTATGTCGAAGGCGGATTGAAGAACGACTTTCGCCAGATGCTTTTCGGCTTGTCGGTGCTGCGTCACACGACCGAAGCACAGCTTCGCATCGCGATGCCTTTGGTTCAGGTCAGCCAGAATGTGACAGGAGCCGCGATTCAGGAGATGCTGGCGAGATAGCTCCCGGGCGCTCACGTCCATCGGACGTGCCTTTCGGCGGACGTTCGCCCCTTTTCTGCGCTGTGCTACCCGCTCTCCGGCGGGTGTGATTTCCGCAAAAATCTCGGCAATCCGTTGGCGGCGCAACGAGCGGCGGGTTGAGATTCGATCGTTCATTGCGCGGCATGGATTTCGGGACGAGGTTCATCGATGAAACCCTATTCTTCTGCCCGTCCATTGGCGTCCGATCTTAACCGCGAAGCTCAACCTGCATCGCTGGTGAGAGACGTCTTTCCTGGGATGAATTCCACCGACCGCGCACCGCGGGAAGAGATCCTTCATCGTGCCTACGCGATATGGGAAAGCGAAGGTCATCCAGATAATCGCGGACTGGCGAACTGGCTGGAGGCCGAAGCTGAAATAATGGGCCGCACTTAAGATTCGGGTGAATCGGCTTTGGGCATTTTTGAAAACCTCTCTCCTCGGATTTTGGAGGCGTCCATCCCCATCCCGGATGTCTGGTGCAAAGCCTCGGGGGTCTGAAATGACCCGCCGTGCCGACGCGAGTAGAACTTCGCGGCGGGTGGGGGCATCGTCCTGCTGCCAGTTGCCCAGGTCGAGTCGCTACTGAGTCCGAGAGTTCCTCCGGGATTGTGGTTGTGATCGTCCGGCGTTGCGCGTTATGTGGCAGCGCTCGACAGGATTTGCGCTTGGCTGACGACACAGTAGCTGAACGACAAAGTTGGGGCCGGGCGTCGGACCTGATGAAGCCACACGAACCAACGATGCGACACCAAGCCGAGCGCTTAGTCGCCAAGGAACTTCGTCGCGGGGCGCAGGCCGAAGGCAAAGCGCGGGCGGCGTTTCGTGTGTGCGAGAAACTGCGTCGGCCGCTGACAACTTACGCTGGCGCCGCCGGCTTTAGAGCGTTGCTACGTCGTGCACTGAGCCTGGCCCGATCCGAACACCCCTGGCTCCGCCGGGTTCAGATCATGGCGGACGGGTCGATCGGCTATTCGACGGAGGCTGAGGCGGAGATGGCAAGTGACCAAGCGTTCCGGGGTGGGACGGCCCTCGTCGCGGAACTGCTCGCGTTGATGGCTACTTTGATCGGCGAAGCGCTCACGTTTCGTCTCGTGCACGAGGTCTGGCCGAAGGCGGCGATGGGAGAGTCGAAACCAAGAGAAAAACAGTCATGAAAAAAAACTTCACCGACGTGTCGACCTCGCGTCGTCGAGCCGGGGCCGCGGGTCAGGGCTCCGGCAAAGTCACCATCCGAAAACTGCCGACTGGCATCCGTGGACTCGACGACATTTTAGGCGGAGGCCTGCCTGAGTTTTCGTTCAACATCATCGCGGGCACTCCCGGCTGCGGAAAGACAACCTTTGCGCATCAATTCGTCTTTGCGAACGCGACGCGCAAGCGTCCCGCGCTCTATTTTACGGTGCTGGGCGAGCCGGCGATCAAGATGCTGCGCTACCAGCAGCAGTATTCGTTCTTCGACGCCGCCAAACTGAATGATTCGATTCGCTTCATTAACTTGAGCGAAACGCTGGTCGAACAGGATCTTGAAGCCGTCCTGGGTGAAATCACGAAACAGGTGGAAGCGATCGGCCCAGGCGTCGTCGTGGTGGATTCGTTTCGCACGGTGTCGCGCAAAACCAGCGGCGCCGGAGGCAATGAAATGGAGCTGCAGTCCTTCATTCAGCGGCTCGCGATATTGCTGACCAGCTTCCAAGCCACGACTTTTCTGATCGGCGAATACACGGAAAGCGAGATGCGCGATAATCCCGTGTTCACCGTCGCCGATGGCCTGTTCTGGTTGTCGCAGATCGCGGAGCGGAACTCGGTGGTGCGCAAGCTGCAAATCATCAAGCTGCGGGGACAGTCGTCCGTGCCGGGCCTGCATACGATCCGTATCGGGAACTATGGGCTGCAGGCTTTTTCACGCACGCTGGGGTTGAGCGAGACCAATCAACGCCCTCACGGCAATCGCCGGCTTTCGATGGGAGTTCCCGAGCTCGACAAGCTGATGCAGGGCGGCGTGCTCGAAGGCGACAGCGTGTTGATCGCGGGACCGTCCGGCACAGGAAAATCCGTGCTGGCGACACAATTTATCGTTGCCGGACTCCGTCTGCGTGAACCGGGCATCATCGTGATCTTCGAAGAGCGGCCGGCGCAATACGCCAAGCGGGCCGCTGCGCTCGGGCTCGATCTCGTCACGGCGCAAAAAGCCGGGAAGCTCGAACTCATCTATCTGCGACCGCTCGATCTGTCGGTCGACGAGACGATGCAGGAGATCCTCGACGCGGTGCAGCGCACTAAAGCCAAGCGCCTCGTGATCGATTCACTGGTGGGTTTCGAGATGGCGCTCGCGCCGGGCTTTCGAGCCGATTTTCGCGAATCACTCTACCGGATGATTGCCGCGTTGACCGGCGCCGGGGTGACGATCGTCAGCACGGTCGAGATCGAGGATTCGTTCACTGCGTTTCAGTTCAGCCACTATGCGGTCTCGTTCTTGACCGATGACATCATCCGGCTCCGATATGTCGAAATTGACGGGCAACTCAGGAAGGTGCTGGTGGTGGTAAAAATGCGCGGTGGAAATCACAGCAAGGATATCCGTGAATACGTCATCACCGACAAGGGGGTGGTCGTGATCGCTCCGCGGCAGACGGACTACGTGGCGCTGACGAGCGGGCTGCCGCAACGAATCGGTGAGCGGAAGGAAATCTCGCCCGAGCCGAAGGCGCTCTAGCTGTCGTGTCGTGAATCCTCTCTACTCACGAAAAGAAATGCGCTCGGCGGGCGAGTCGCGGACTCGCCCCGCGCCGGTGATTGAGCGCGCTCCCCTGCCGATGGTGGAGGTCGAAGGGGCCAAGCACGTGGTCTGCTCGGTCAACGCCGCCTTCTGCCGATTGCTACAGAAGAAGGCGGGAGAGCTCATCGGTCGGCCGTTTTGTGAGATCGTGCACAACGGCGAGCGTTGCGTGTCGCTGCTCGACCGCATCTACGCGACGGGTGAATTCGAGATGCGGGTGGAGCCCGATGATTCGGGGCCCGAGCCGGCCCATTGGTTGTTTGCGATGTGGCCGGCGCTGGGAAAAGACGAGAAGCCGGAACGGGTGGTGATCCAGCTCACGCGTTCATCGGATTTTCATCAAAACATCCGCGAGATGAACGAAGCATTGATGCTCTCCGCGTTGAGGCAGCATCGGATGCGCGAGGCGGCGGAAGAATCGGCCGCACGGCTGGAGGTGGAGATGGCGGAGCGAAAATTCGCAGGTGAAGCGATGCTCCGCTCGATCGAGCAACTCACGGCGGCGCGAACCGCGGCCGAGCGGGGGAGCCGCGCCAAGGACGACTTTCTGGCCGCCCTGTCGCACGAATTGCGCACGCCGCTCACGCCGGTGCTGTTGACCGCCGCCTCGCTCCGCGAGGACCTCCGGCTGCCGACGGAGGTGCGAGCCCAGCTGGGCATGATCGAGCGCAACGTCGGACTGGAAGCGCGACTGATCGACGACCTGCTGGATCTGACGAAAATTTCCCACGGCAAGCTCGAATTCCGCCCGGAAGCGTGCGACGCGCACCGGCTCATTCTTTTTGCGGTCGAGATCGTGCGGGCCGATGCGGCGGCCAAGGACATTGCTATCTCCTGCAGCCTGCACGCAGAGCACTCTGGACTGACTGCCGACCCCACGCGCTTTCAGCAGGTGATCTGGAATCTCCTACGCAACGCTGTGAAATTTACCCCTGCGGGTGGGAAGATCTCCGTCCGCTCGCGCAACGACACCGATGCAGAGAATGTTCGCTGGTTGCGCGTCGAGGTCGAGGACAGCGGGATTGGCATACCGCCGGAGCGGCTGGAGGAGATTTTTCTTCCGTTCGATCAGGGCGGGCTCGTGGGCAACCACCATTTCGGCGGAGTGGGTCTGGGACTCGCGATCGCGCGGTCCGTGGTGGAGCTGCACAAAGGCAGGATCAGCGCGCGAAGCGGCGGCCATAATCGTGGCGCCACGCTGGTCGTCGAGCTGCCCCGCGCAACGCGCGCAGTCAGGCAGATATCTGCCGGACTGCGACCAGCCTCCACTTCCCTGCCATCCCATACGAAGCCCAAAGAAACGAAGGCGGTCACCCCACTTCGACTGCTGGTGGTCGAGGACCATGCCAGCACGCGAGACGCGTTGCGCGGGCTCCTGCAGAAAGACGGCCACCATGTGACCACGGCGGCAACCGCCGGGGCCGCGCTCGCCGCCGCAGCCGAGGCCTCCTTCGATCTGGTGATTTCCGATTTGGGCCTGCCCGATGGCAGCGGGCTGGATCTGATGCGAAAACTCCGCGAGCGGCACGCCCTCCGCGGCGTCGCATTGAGTGGGTATGCCACGGATGAAGACGTTCAGCATTCGAGGGAGGCCGGGTTCGTCGCTCACTTGGCCAAGCCGGTCGCCGTCGCGGAACTTCGGCGCGTGATTGCTTCGTTGCCGCCGGGGGCAAGCTGAAGAGGCTCCAACAGCGCAGCAGAATCGCGCGCTGCCGCGCTCGGCGGGCGTTCGACGCATGAATGCCGCCGCCAGCGCGCCGCTCCAAGCGGCCGCGATGGAATCACCTACACAATATTTCCCCTCGATGCTTTCGCTGTGCATGCCTCGTTGGGCTTCGAGGCCATCCGTAATCGCCGCATACGCGACGTGACCATTCGCCTGTTCGCGCCGCTGTGCGATTACCGATAGGACGGCGCGGAGCACTGGGACGGGCCACTGGGTCAATAGCAGCATCCCCATGGATTCGCCGGATCCCACCCTGTTGCGCCAGTTGCCTCTGATCCAAAAGATCATCGACGACGAGACGTGGCTGGAAAGCGAGCGTCGCGGCCGCCCCGTCGGCCCTTGGGATCCGATCGTGCGGGAACGCGTGTGCCTCGTCATCCTGCGCGTCGGCGGAACGCTTCGGGCGACGGCCGAGCGTCCCGCTTAAGGGCGGAAATTTTCCGGCTGCCGCACCGAGGCGCGAACGCTAAGCGGCGAACATGGCGTCAGCACCACATCCGATCCTGATGCGTCCGATCCGCGGCGCGTGAAAGCGCGCATCGGTGGTCCACCAGCGGCGCCCGAGATAAACCTCACCGTAGGCGTGGAAATCCATGTGGTTCTCCGGGTCGGGGAAGCCGATGTCGGGCAGGTGTCCGTTCACGTAGCGCGCGGGGACATTGAAGGTTCGATTCAATGCGACGGCGAGATGCGCGAAATCCCGACACACCCCGTAACCCCGTTGCAGCGCATCCCACGCCGAGAGATCGGAACGGCCCGAGCAATGGCGATACTCGATATTGAATCCAGCGGCTGATCGCTTGCACCCGTGGCCAGCCATGCTCGACGTGGCCAAATTTTTCCCAGGCAAAATCCGCCAGCTAGTCGGAGTCGCAGTAGCGGCTCGGAAGCGTATACCGCAGCAGGTTGACCGGCAGGTCGCGGAGATCCTGCGACGTGGGCACGGCGAAGGCGTCGGGGACGTGGTCGGACACGGAGGAAATACTGAGGATCGCGTCATGCCGGACGCAGTTCGTGCCGCGCGCCAGTTTCGAGCGGCAGACGTGATTGCCGTGGCCGTCGACAAATTCCTCCACTGACAGCCCGTCGCCGACGGTCAACGCTTCAAAGCGAATGACGCGACCGGCCTCGGCGCGCGAGCGCACGTGAGCAGGACGGACGCGCTGCCGGTCCCTTCATAAACGAGGCTGCAGCCGACCCGCACCGTGAGATCGAGAGGAGTGTCCGCCGTCATGCTACTCGTCGCTACCCGCCGCTTCTCTCCTGGGCGGCGCTGATCCGTTCAGCGGCTCGCGATCGTTCCCCAGCGCCTCCATTCTGCGGCCGACAAGTTCCTCGTGCAGAAGCGTGCCAAAACCCGTCTCGAGCCAAGGCGGAGCCACGCAGCCGGCGTCGGTGACGCGACGACCGAAATCGGGGAAGGGCGAAAGCGGATCCATAACGGTTCAGCGACGCGTTTTAGCTCCGCGCCACCTGAGCGGGCTTCCGCAGCACAACGCCGACGCAGCACCATCGATCCCACCAGACTACGGGCGCACCCTGAAGCACATCGGAATGGCCGCTCCGATACGGACACCACAACGTGAAGCAGACCTCATCCATTTTTTCGAGCACCGTCACGTAGCGGTCATAGGGCAACTCGGATGTCGACACCTGCGGTGGACGCTCCGTGCACACCAGCACGCGGGCCCCTTCGCGATGCGCGTCCAGCACGTGGGCATAATCTCGAGAGACCTCAAAGCGATCCGCGACCCCGAGTTCCTCCGCCAATGCGATCATCGTGCCGATATCCACCTCGCCGGGACGCTCGTTCCACTCCGGATGATCGCTGATGTGCTCGCGGATGAACTGGTGATCTGAAATGCCCGCCCGCCCTTCATCCTCCCGCAGCCGGAGCAAACAACGGCAGGCGCCGCCGTATTGGTTTAAGTTCAGGGAAGGCTCGGGAGCGGCGGTCAACATCGGGCACTGTCTCACACCGGGAGGGGGAAAGCGACCGCCGCGGACCGATATCCCTGCCGATGCGCTCCTCTCCAGAGAGCAAGACTTCACGCGTCGAGTGCTCTGCACGGGCGCAGCCGTGGTCCAATCAGTCCGCCCGCGGGAGCAGAAACAGCAGGACCGCGAGATAGTGGCAGGTGCTGCCGCCCAGCACAAAACCGTGCCACACCGCGTGGTGATAACGTAGCTTTCGCCATAGATAAAAGATCACGCCGAAGGTGTAGCAGAGCCCTCCGGCCAACAGCAGCCAGAGCCCGCCGTATGGCACGTGCGTAATCATGGGCTCAAGCGCTACCACGATCAGCCATCCCACGAAGAGATACGCCAGCGTCGAGGCGAGCCGGTAACGTTCGCCACAGAAGAGCTGGAAAACGGCGCCCGCACCGCACAGTCCCCAGACGATTCCGAACAGCATCCAGCCCCAGGGCCCGCGCAGATGCGTGAGGAGGAACGGCGTGTAGGTGCCGGCGATCAGCAGAAAGATCGCAGCATGATCCAGTTTCCGAAAAAGCCGCCGGGCAGGCTCGCTGCGCCGTGCGTGATAAATCGTCGAAACCGTGTAGAGCAGCAGCAGCGTGAGACCGAACACCGTGAAACTCACCACGTGCCACGCATTCCCGCGCAGGCTCGAATAGACGATCAAGAGCGTCAGACCGACCACGCTTGCCGCGAGTCCGATCCCATGCGTCACCCAGTTCGCAATCTCCTCGCCGCGGGAATAAACGCGCGCGTGCGGCGCCGTCGGCACTGGAATCGCGGCGTCGATGACAGGTTGCCTTGTGGCCGTGGCCAAAGCGCGACGCCGCTCGATCACGCGGTCCGCGTATTTATCCAGCGATTTGATGAATGAGCGCGGCGCGGGACTGCGGAACTTGTCGGGCGTCCACTCCTCGCCCTCGGCGTAGACGGTCTGAGGGATCACACACGTCCCGAAAATCCAATCGCCCACCGGCAGCCCGAAAAATCCCGAGATCGACTCGTTGCAATCGGTGACCGCGTGATGTCGCAGGTGAAAGGCGTAGGCCGGCCGCCAGAACCAGCCCCAGCGTGGATTCTGGATGAGCGGCTCCCATTTTTCGAACGGCCAATGGTTGATGGCATGCAGCACCTCGTAGAGCGTGAGCGACACCGCGAGCGCTGCGAAGCCGGAGAGAAACCACGGGAACGAGGGGAACAGCCACTGCAGCAGGGCGAGCAGCGGCGAAAGCACCAGCGCGAACACCGCGAGCGAATACCACGGGAAGAACGACGCCTCACCCTGTTCCGGCTCGGTGATCGGAAACTTGTTTTCGATGAACAGGATGCCGCGGCCGTCGCGGCTCTTTTTCCGTGCGATGCGCGTGAGAGCATGATGCAGCGTGTGCTGCTTGTAGAGTCGGCGCAGGAATGGAATCGCCGGCGTGTGCAGCACATAGCGGTGGAAGAAATATTCCATGAACGCGTTCACGAGGCTGATGACGAGAAACGCGATGACCGCCTTTCCTATCGGCGCGAGGAACTGCTGGGCCCAAACGCCGGGGGCAAACAGCCTCAGGGCGGCCAGCAAGCCCGCGAGTGTTGCCAGCATCGTCAGAACAAAGAGAGGCAGGGAGAACTCCTCGGTTTCAACTTCCGGCGATTCGGGGGAGGAGGCCATGGCGCATTTTGCTTAGCTGCAGGTTCGAGGTGGGCACGGTTCGTCGGCGCTGGCGTCCAGCGAAAGCTGATCGAGTTCCACCGTCACACAACCGCGACCAGCATTTTGCCCCGAGATTCGTGACAGACTTTCGTCGTCGCCGGCGACCATCGCGTGCGAGTTGTCGTGCTGATGTTCGCCGCAGAAAAATACGCTCGCTGCGGGCGCGAGGAGACGCCCCTCGACGATGTTGATGTGGCGCTCGGCGCCCGTGGTTTTCTCCGTCGGCCGCGACCGACGTGAACCAGGGGCCAGCGCAGTGGTCAACGGTCGGCTGCAACTCCCGGCTGTTTTGACACTATGATGCCCACCAGCAAACCCGGCCGCGTGAGTCGCGACGTCGACGATGCTATCGACCACTCGGTCGGTCCGCCGGACGCGGGCATCACCCTGCTGGAGTATGGCAGCTACGCTTGCCCTTATTGTCGGGCGGCCAACGACCGCATCATGGAAATCCGAACGCAATTGGGCGATCGGTTGCGCTACGTCTTCCGGCATCGGCCGATTCCCGGGAACGATCTCGCCCGCCGGGCCGCCGAACTGGCGGAACAAGCGGCGGCCAAAGGACGTTTCTGGGACGCCCATGTTGCACTGATGACACGTTCGGAAAGGCTCACGGAAGACGATCTCCTCGCCGTTGCTCGCAATATGTCGCTGGCCCCAGCAGATCCAGATGCGGAGGCAAAGGCGTGTGCACGCGTGGAGGCCGATGCGGATTCGGCGTCGGAAAGCGGCGTGCGAGTGACGCCGACCTTCTTCATCAACGGCCGGCTTTACGACGGAGTCTGGGATGACGAATCGTTCAACGATGCGCTGCTCGGTTCGCTGGGACATCGGGTGCGGGGAGCGGCGCTGGACTTCGCGCGGTGGGCGCCGTCGTCCGGCGTATTATTGCTGCTCGCGTCGATCGCGGCCGTGGCGATTACAAACTCGCCCTTGCGCGGGATGTTTCTCGCCTTCTGGGAAACCTCCCTGGGCCTCCGGTTCGGCGCTCACAGTTTCGACCTCTCGCTGCTGCATTGGGTCAACGACGGACTGCTCACGATCTTCTTTCTCGTGGTCGGATTGGAGATAAAGCGCGAGTTCACGATCGGACACCTCGCGACGCGCCGCTCCGCTGCAATGCCCGTGGCGGCCGCAATGGGCGGATTGGTCCTGCCGGTGCTGGCCTACCGATTGATCCTGCCCGACGGGCCGTGGGCACATGGGTGGGGCGTGCCGATGTCGACGGATACGGCTTTTGCCGTCGCGCTGATCGTGATGATGGGCACGCGCGTCCCGGTTGAGCTTCGCATCTTCCTCACGGCGGCGGCCATCGTGGACGACATCGGGGCGATCCTCGTCGTGGCCGTTTTCTACGCGGGCGATTTCGATCTTCCATATCTCGGCGCAGCTGCCGCCGTGACCGCAGTGCTCTGGCTCTTCAATCGCCTCAGCATCTATAAGGTCGCGCCCTACGTTCTGCTCGGCATCGGGTTGTGGTTCTGCGTGCACGCGGCAGGTCTGCATGCGACGCTCGCGGGCGTGGTGCTCGCCTTGTTCATTCCCACCCGGAACCCGCCAAACATGCGGGCGTTGATGTCGCAGGCAGACGCGGTCCTCATTGCGGAAGCGCGTCGGAGCAGCGATGCGCTCCGCGCGGGGCCGTCACTGCCCACGATCCAAGCCTTCGATGCAATTCACGAGCGGATGGAATCGCCGGCCGATCGCATGCTTCGGATCGTATCCCTCCGTTCCAGTTACGTCGTTCTCCCCCTGTTCGCGCTCGCGAATGCGGGCGTCGCAGTGAGCACTCATGTTCTCGATGGCCATGGACCGTTACTCTGGGCCATTGGCCTCGGCTTGGTGATCGGGAAGCCGATGGGCATGCTCCTCTTTTGCGTGCTAGCGGTGAAGTTACGCCTCGCGGAAAAGCCGCGAGCCTACTCCTGGAAACAGGTCGCCGGCGCGGGTGCGCTCGCGGGTATCGGCTTCACGATGTCGCTCTTCATCGCCGGAGAAGCCTTCAAAGATGAGGCCGCGTTTGCGGCAGCCAAGATAGCCATCTTCGGTGCGTCGATTCTCGCCGGGGTGATCGGGGGGCTAATCCTTTGGACCGCCAGGAAGCCCGAGTCGGACGATACGCTTGCATGAAAGCGCGCATCCGGAGGTGCACGATCCGCGGGCACGTTCGATTCCGCTGGGCGCAGATTAGTGATTATGCCGGGCGCTTTTGCCGGGCTTCACTGTCGCCGCGCGACTCAGCGGTTTTACTGGAGGAAGAATGTCGCGAAACGCTGCACCGTAAATGTCCCAAACCGTGAGGAACAATCCAAAGACAAGCGGACCGGCGATGAATCCGATCGGACCGAACAGAAAAAGACCACCGAGCGTGCCAACCAGAATGAGGAGGTCGGGCATCCTGGCGTCCTTGCCGACGAGCATGGGGCGCAGCACATTGTCGATCGTGCCAACGACCGCGGCGCACCAGGCGGCGACGAGGATCGCCGCCAGAACCTGATCAGTGGCGAACAGGTAGATCACTGCCGGGATCCAGACCAGCGCTGACCCGACACCCGGGATGACGGAAAGAATCACCATGATCGTCCCCCAAAAAGCGGCGCCCTCGATTCCGGCGGCCCAAAGCGCGAGGCCCGCCAGCGTTCCTTGCACGATGCCGATGATCACCGTGCCCTTGATGGTGGCGCGCGTAACCGAGGTGAATCGTTCGATCATCCGAAGTTCATCCTCGTGGCGGAGAGGAATGTAATAAAAAATCTTTTCGAGGATGGTTCTCCCATCGCGCAGGAAGAAGAACATCGCGTAGAGCATCACGAAGGCATTCAGCAGAAAGGCCGCGGTGCCGGCCGTCATTCGGGATGCGGCCGTGACCAGGAAGCCGCCGGCCGACTTGGCGGCCAGCCCCACGTTTTCAACGATCGTTTCCTGGTTTGGAACGTAGGGTGCCAGCACCGGGAATCGGGCCACCAACCAATTGTGTATATCGAATCCGCTCGATTGCCCGAAGTGTTCTCGCGCCCACGGGATTGCTTTCTCGCTCACCTCGAAAGCCTGACTGACGACCAAACCGGCAAACGCTCCCAGCGGTCCGACGGCGAGCACGACGAGGATCAGCAACGTGGCGAACGATGCCAGAGACGTTCGTCCTCGGAAACAGCGGGCGAGCCAGCGGTAAATTGGATGGCTCAAACCCGCGAGCATCGCGCCGAGCAGCAGCGGTTTCAAAAACGGCCAGGCGATCGCAAGCGCGAGAAGAGAGGTGGCCATGACCAGCAGCAGCACGAAAGCATTGCGAAAATTGCGACCGCTAGGTTGGGGTTCATTCATCTCGAGCAAGGAAGGTGAGCGGTGTCTTTGATAAACTCAAAGCGACCGTCTCCACCGCCACAGCGCATGCCCGATCGTTCGCTAGGTCGGCGCGCCAAAACCGTGCCGCGCAATGAAGTTTTCGAGCCACTAACGAGCCACTGGCCGCCCTAAAAGTGCGTAACGCGTTACCACTGTGGAGAAGACATCAGGGTTCGAGTCCCGTCCATCCCGCCAATTTGGCCTCCGGAACTACGTTCGGAGGTTTTTTTGTGTATCCACGTTTCGAAGTCGTTCGGGGACTCGACCCCGCGACCTGCAGCCCTGCGGGCTGAGTCGCTGCGCGATGGTCGCCGGGGGCGAGCTATCGTCTCGCCTGCTTGATGATCTCGGCTTCCTGCTCAGGGGTGAGGCGACGGAAGGAGAAAGTGGGAAAGAAGGTGGGGCTATAGGTGTCGGTTTCCCGGGATTTTACGGCGTTGTAGAATGCGAGGGCACGACAGGGATCTTCCTTCCAGGTGTATTGGCCACCGAGGGGGCCGGCGTCCGGGTGATCGAGCATGGCAAAGGCCGTTTTGTGGGTCTCGGCCAGGCCTTCCTCGAGGGTCTGCTCCACGTAGGGCGTGCGGTGTTCGCCGCCGCGGGCGTAGACACGATAGGCGAAATAGATCTTGGCGACGCCGCGGTAGAGGTGGGCGCTGAGAGCCGTGCGCTTGAGGGTGTCGCGCAATTTGAGGAGGGGCTGGCCGGGCTCGCTTCGGCGGGAGATGGCTTCTTCCACGAGGGCCAGGGCCTCATCGGCCTTCTGCACACCGTAGTCTTTCTCCTGAACGATGTAGCGAAGATAGGTTTCGTTCATGTTTTCGCGGGCTTCGAGCCAGCCGTGCTCGAATACCCAAGCGCTCTCTCTAGAGAGAATGGTTCTTCCATCGTTAGCCTTGAACTGCGGCTCGGACAGGGTGTTGACGATATCCTTCCAATAGTGGAAGTCGCGGTCGACACCGTGGCCGATGTGAGTGACGGGGCTGTCCATCCACTTGGCCGACACGTGGCGCGTGTAGGCATAGCGGTCGTTGAAATCGAGGCGCGAGTGGAAGGCGAGGCAGAGGCCAAGCGTGTAGAAGGTGGAGGGCACGACCTCGGCGGCGGCTTCCATCGCGCGCTGGATGAGCTTGTCCTCGTCGGGACCGTAATGACGGGCCACGAAGGTCGAGTAGAGCTCGGGGATTTCGACCTTATCGCGGTTGAGGCCGAGATGCAGGGCGAGGAGGTTGATCTCGGCCATGTCGCCCACGACTGCAGTCTCTCCAAAACGATCGATGCGGGCGACGTAGCCGATGACGTTGGGCAACTGCTTGTAGTATTCGAGGCGCTTCAGGTGGGTGGCGGGAAAGGCGGAGGCGACGACAGTCTGCCCGTTGTATTCGTGGGCTGTATCAAACTCGATGAGCACGGGAAATTTGATGCGGCTCACAAAGGAGGAAACCGGATGGGTGAGGAAGAAGTCGTGTGGCACCTCCTTCGTCATCACCCGGACCTTCGGATTACTCACGAGGTTGATACAGCCGAGCATGGAATCGAGCTCGGCCCGGGTGTAGACGAAAGTGCGGATATAGAGGTTGAGGCCTCGTTCGTCGATGATCACGGAGGCCACGGCGTTGACGAGGGCCGCCAGCTTCTCGGCCTCGGTCTTCATCTGGATGGAATACTGGTCTTCGACAAAGGTGCCCGTTTCGATGAAGGTGAGGATGACGCCGTCGATCTTAGGCAGCAGGTCGAGCATCTGGCGGTAGTCGGCCTTGAGCCATTCCCAGAATTCCGGGTTGTCGAGGTCGATGAGGCCGCCCGGGGCACTGCGGAAACGCTCCGGATAATAGTCGGCATGGTAGAGAGCATGATCCCAAACGCAGACCTCGTTGATGCCGGCGGCGTGAGCCTCTTCGGCCAGCCGGTTGATGCGCTCGGCGACGACGGGATCGCGCGCCTCGTAAAGGTTCATCATCAGGTCGTGCGAGAGCTGGAGGTGGTTGATGCCGTAGGCAGGGGATGCCTTGATGGCCTCCGCGGCCACGCGGGGCTCAATGCCCAGGAGCGTCCAACCCTCGATGGGGCCGGGTTTATTTTCGGCGGTGGAAGCGGCGGCGTGAGTCCACGGCACCATGACGAACAAGGTGATGAGGGAAAAGAAACGGAACATCATGATGAGGAGGGTAGAATGGCAGCCCCGCGCAGAAGTGAGGTGGGCAACGCAAAGCGTCGGGGAGGCCAGTCGCAATCTAGACGCTTGGCCGAGCAGGGGAAGGAGATGGGTTGATTTTCCCGTTAACCGCCGGAGAGGCCAGGCCGGAGGCGACCAATGACGATCACACAATCGCAACGAGTCAGCACACGCTGTCGCTTGGTCTGACTACGCGACACGCAATGCCAGGTTGCGCTACGACGGCTTTACGAGGCGGGGTCGTAGCCGAATACGCGCAGCTCTTGCTGGCAGCGACAGGCTTTGGCGAGGCGGGCGGCCCACGCGATTGCGTCCGCTCGCGCGGGCAATTCGAGGACGGTGAAGCCGCCGTTGAGCGGAGGCGCACACGGGTAGCCGCCTTCGGTGAACGTGCCGTCGGCCGAGACGAGGACGGGCGGGACGGATTCGTCGATGCCGCCGCCGAAGACGTAAACGCCGGCGGTCTTGGCTTCCTCGATCACGGCGTGGGAGTCACGGGTCACGGCCTCGAATTCGTCGGGGGGCACGACCATCGCCGCGCTGGGAAAAGAGATCAGGTATTTGGCCATCGTGGTTGTTGGGGGGGAGCAGTGGATCGAAGCGCGTCAGGCCTTCGCACACTTCTCGATCGTATCCCACGTGCGAGTGGTGATGTGGGTGCCGAAGGTTTTCTCGAGCAGGCTCATGAAGACGGGGCCGCGGGGACCCGGCACATAGACGGAAAACACTTCGCGATCTTGGATCATCAGGACGCGTGCGCCCTCGACCTCGATGGGCAGGGCGGGCGGCGACTTCGGAGCCGCGCGGAGAAAGGTGACAACACGCTTGGCCGCCGCCGGAAACCGAAACGCGCGAAACGGATCGTTCTCGATCAATTCGAGGAGGGCATCGACCGGACGGACGAGGGTGAGGAAGGTCCGGCCAAGCGTCTCGGCCATGGCGGCTTCAATTTTGCGCTCGATGGCGGCTTGCGAGGACATGCGAGTGTCGAACACCACGTTGCCGCTCGATCTCACGGTTTTCACGTTCGCGAACCCCGCCGATTCGAAGCAGCGCTTCAACTGCGGCATCTTCGCGTTCATGGGGCTGACGCCTCGAAGAAAAGCCACGTGTCTAGCCATGATGTTTGTTTGGTCGGTGGACCGCCGGGCGGTGGGTCACAATGCCTTTTCGAACAGAGGAAGAAAGCGGATTTCGCCGTCCATGGGCGCAGGTTTTTGGCCGTGCGGGATTGCACCCATGTGCGAATAGAACGGCGCGGCGTGGGGATCGCTGGTGATGCGCAACCGAGTCGCGCCCGCGGCACGCGCGACTCCTTCGGCGTGGCGGAACAGCGCCCCGCCGATGCCCTGACGCATGAAGGCGGGCCGCACCCAAAGATGATCCAGCTCCGCCTCGTTGCCGTCGATTTGGACCGCATGAAAACCGGCAATGTCGTTCTCCACTTCGGCCAAATACGTGGGGTGTTCGGCGATATATTCGGGCGTGATGGTCAGCACGTCGAGCCAGGCGAGAATCCAAGATTCCGGATATTGCCATTGTCGTTTCGCGGCGACCGCGATCTGCGTCAGTGTTTCGGCGTCGGCGGCGTGCGCTCTGCGAATGTTCATGCATCGGCCTCGTTGTGGAGGAACAATCCGGGGGCGATACGGCTATGACGTCGGCGGTGGCCGTTTGGGTTTTCTCGGGCTCCGCACGCCTCGCTGTTCGGCGGCGAGAATCTCCTTCAGGGCTTTGATGTTGGCTCTCAGGTAAACCAAGTCGGCGTGAAACATGGCGACGCCTTTACGCAGGCGGGTGGTCTCGCGCGAAAATTCCGGGGAGAGCAGTCGGCGCTCCAAGGCGGCGACGTGTTTGAGCAGCGGATCGATGCGGAGCTTCGCCCAATCGGTCGTCGAAGCGACGCGGGAGAACGCTCGCTTCAGATCCACGAGGGTCTTTTTGTGCCGCGGGATGTCTCCTTTGTAAGCTTTGTCCATTTTGACCGACCTTTCTTCCGTCGAACGGATGGCGCCTGATGTTTAAAGCCGGTGAAGATGGGTGTCCTTGAAATCGGTCGGATACTTCAGCCCGTAACCTAGAAGCCGGTCGAAGCCGATGTGGGCGACCCAGATAACCGGCAGGTAAACCAGGTCCAGCCGATCCGCCGCATAGATCAGAAAGGCGAGGGCGGCCGGCGCGAGGTAGGTGTGAGCGGCATTGTAGCACCACGCGCCGATCGGCTTGCCGGCGAGGTAACCCAACATCGACACGTCCGGCGCCAGAAAGAGGAGGGCGAAGTAGCTCCAGGAAGCGCTGAGTTTCGAATACACGAGGCACGCGGCGACGAGCGCGATCAGTCCTTCGACGTGCAAGAGGAGCTTGGGAGCCGAGAATCGCATTTTGACGGACGTCGAGGATCAGCGACGCGCTTCCGCCTGCAATCACTTCCGTCGATCGGTCATCTGGCGAAGCCGCTTGCGGACGACGAAGAGCGCGAAGATCGCGGCGCTGACCGAGCCCAGCAACAGAGGCCGGCTGACGAAGTTTTCCTTCCCGGTGGCCAGTTGCGACAGCGCGTAGCCGCCATTCGTGAGCAGAACGATCAGAGAGAAATAAAGGATGTATCTTACCACCGCGGGTGTTGGTTGACGTGACAGGTCGGAGATGGGCAATGCGTGTTAGCCCTGTTTGGCGGCGGCTTTCAACTCTGCGAGCAATTGCTTCGTCGCGAGCACGGGGTCCGTGACGCGCAACACGTCCGGAGGGTCCGCCGTTCCGTTTCCGGCGAGCGCATCCAACGTAACGGGTTTCTTTTCCAGAATGGCATCCTACCCGGCATACGTGCCGGCTATGTCGATTGATCAGCGATTTTTACGATAATCTCTCCGCCTACGCTTGTGGCGATCACAACGACCTTTTCCCCGGCTGCGATCATTCCACTTTCCGCACGAGCATCACGATAAATGTCTCCGATGGTTACTCTACCGGTAGGCATCAAAGGTATCACCACTTTCGCGTAGCTCCCGATCAGGTCTTCGGCGGGCGGTGGCAACGGCTCTTTCGCTTCAACGAAAGTATCTTTCGGGATGCAAAGTAGGGCCAGCCACAGCGGCCAAAGTAAAATCGGCAGCCAGAGAGTGAACGGGCTAGCAGACGCAAAGACGATCCAGTTTCCGATCTCCTTTTCGCACGGATTATGCCGCTTTGCGTAGACAACAGCCGCCACGACGAGTCCGATGCATATATAAAAAAGTGAGGAACGCCATCGTTGGCTAGCGTCAAATATGAGCCACACGAGGAGCTGGCGCGAGGCGTGCGCAAGCACGGAACGTGACAAGCATACGTGTTGGCTGTAGCGCCTAGTTAGCCCCGTTTCTCATCGAGATGATCCAAACCCGCCAGTTGTGGAGCCCGAACTTCTAGGCTCTGACCGGACCTGCCTGCGAACCGCCTTACGCAGCTCTGACATTCGCTCTTCGCGCGCTATACGTGAGGCTGCTGCATTAAAAACCGGATCGCCGGCAAACTTAGTCACAACGTCGATAGCCTTAGATGCTGAAAGCCGGAAAAACTCCCGGTTTGCAGAGTGACGAAAAGGAGCCAACTCAGCGTGAATCTTTCTCTCAACGACAACGGGATTCTCAACTGCGAAACGCGCCTCCTCTTCATACCGCGCTGCAACCCCGGTATGGCTGCTTAGTTCCTCTATTCTCGCTGAGACCTCTCGCTCAGTGAATCCAATCTTCAATAGACCCGGCATCGTAGGATTGGACAGGATATAGACGTAACCAGAGATGGGCTCAATAAGGGCTAGCTCGTGATGGCATTGGGGGCAGGTGAACACTTGGCGAGTCGTGATCTCCCCTACGATAACCGATGTCTTAAAACAACACGGACAGGATGTAGTGACTCGATGCATTGACTGGCTAACGTCAAAGATCTGCCACACGTGTGCTTGGCGCGGGGCGTGCGTCAGCACGAACTGCGACAAGCATACGTGTTGGCTGTAGCGCCTGGTCCGGTCTCAGTCGCTTAAGGCATCTGGCGCACAAAAAGTGGAATGCTTCCCTCATGTCGGCCATCGATGGCTAAATCTACAGAATGCTCACCAAAACGTTCGAACTTTATGCCGCCGATATTCAGCACCAAATTCACTGTGGCTGATGGAAGATCAGCAGGAACGGACATCCGGATCGGCATCTCTATCGCCGGTAATACTGGGCGTCCGTCCGCATCCGAAATAGAGAATCGGACTTTCTTCTCCCCTTCCTCAATTTTTTCGAACCGAATCTTTGCCGCGACGCACCAGTGCGGGTGAGATACCGGAACTTGCTTCGTATTCAACGCATCGAATACCCCAACGACGGTCAGCTTGCCGGCGTAGTCGGCAGCGAAATCACAAACGGTGAACAGTTCTATTTTCATGGCTGGAGGGAAATTCTGCCGAACGGTGTAACTAAGCTGCAGTGAGTTATGTTCTGCGGGCAGTGGTGGATCTCGCCCCGTATGCAACTATGGACGACCACGTAATAATTTGTGTATTTTTCGTAGAAGAAGGCCGTTCCTTATAAAGCTGCACTGAGTGCATTGGGCTTAGCGTGGGTTCGTCGCGAAGATCACTATGCCTCTCGTGGGAGGCGGGGGATTGCTACGGTTCACCTTATTGATTTCGGCGGTGCGGGGGCTGGACCGTATGCAATGGATTTGAAGTTGATGCATACGGGACGGCAAGCGGAACCAAAGGGAGCAGGCTCTTTATTACGCGTTATCTGGACGAGTGGGGCTCAGCTCTTCAGCGCGCGGCGGGCGAGTGCGAGAGCCTAAAAGGCGAGGATGGGGCGCAAGCGCGATGGTGTCAGGAGGGTGGGGCGGAGCGGGAGCGGTCGTAGGCGATGAGGGTGCGGAGGCGCTGGCCGATGCCTTCGGCGAGGGCGATCATGTCGTCGGCGGCGTCGGGGGCGAGGTGGATGCGGCAGTGGCGGCGCCAGAGGTCGAGCCAGGCTTGGAAATGTTTTTCTTCGAGGCCGAGGGGGAAGTGGCGTTGCGGCATCGGGCCGGCGTAGCGCGGCGGGCCGCCGGTCGCGGTCGACCAAAAGTCGGCGATTTTTTCGAGGTGCTCGGGCCAGTTTTTAATCTGCGCGTTGAAGATGGGGCCGATCTCGTGGTGCTGACGGACGTCGGCGTAGAAGCGACGGAGGAGCGTCGATAGGCCTTCGCGACCGCCGATGCGTTCGTAAAGGGAGGCGTCGCGTGGCGAAGAATCCGACATACGACACAAGAAGGGCGTCGTGCGGGAGAACGCAATGGCGGGTGCGGCGCGGATGCTCGGGCGTGCTGTTGCGCGAGGGCGGTGGTCGATCGTTACCCGATCGGGACGAAAAGCTCACGCTTTCCGCTACGGGCGGGAGAAGGAATAAAAAGCCCGCTCCGGGAGTTCGGAGCGGGTGGCTTGGGTTTGCGAAGTGAGGGGGAGATCAGCGGGGGACTTCGAGAAGGTAGTGGTAGGTGCTTTCGACGAACTGACCGTTTTGCACGGCGGGGACGAAGACGGCGGAGCGTTGGAGCGCGGTGGCGACGGGGGCGCGCATGGGCTCGGGGAGATTGGCGGGGTCGGGTTTCACGTCGACGGCGGTGACTTTGCCGTCGGCGTCGATCGTGAGCGTGGCTTCGACGCGATAGACGTCGCGCTGGCGGAGTCCGGTGGGCTGGAGGGGATTGCCGACGAGGATGGCGTCGCCGCGGCTGTTTTTGTGGAGCGCGGGTTGAATGGCGCGGAGGTAGTGGGCGCGGCCGTGCCAGCTTTTGGGATTTTCGGGGCGCGCGACGTCGAGGAGGGCGGCGAGTTCGAGGACGGGCGTGGTGATGCGGTCCATGTTGGAGATGTCGGCGGCGAAGAAAGGCACGCCGGTGTGCGAGAACACGAGGACGCCGGCGCGGGAGGTGGGGGCGAAGCGGCGGATGGTGTCCATCTCGGCTTGCTGGCCGAAGTCGGCGATGAGCCAGGGCATGTTCTTGCGTTCGGCCATGAGGAGCTGGTCGCCGGATTTGTGATTGAGGCCGTAGAAGACGGCTTCGACGCGATCGCCGTGGGCGTCCTTGAGTTGCTGATACAGCGGGAGAATGAGGTCGATGGAGTCCCAGGATTTGGATTCGTTGGCGGAGCCGTAGATGACGACGGTGAATTCAGGTTCGGGGCGGCCTTTGAGCCAGGCGGGGTCGAGGCGGTCGATGCGGAGCTGCATCGTGAAGCGGTAGAGATCGCGGCCGAAATCGTCCTTGGCGTTTTCCCAGCGCTCGGCGGGCTGCGGGTGGTCCTTGGTTTGTTCGTGGAAGCGGACGCATTCCTCGGGCGGGAGCGCGAGGAAGGGGATGACGCGGGCCCAGCGTTGCTCGGTGCGGAAGATGGCCATCGGGCCGAGCGGCTGGATGGCTTCGGCTTTGAAGGTGTTGCCTTGGGCATCGCGCCATTCCTCGATTTTGGCGGAGACGGCGGGGGTGAAATGGAGAAAGCACAGGAGAAGTGCGCAGGTGAGCGGGAGCGAGGGGTGGGGTTTCATCGCAAAAAGTTTATAGCCATGGCGGGGTGCGGGCCAAGTCCGCGATTGGGATGATACGCCGACTCCGATGCGTCGGGGTGGGCGGTGTTACGCCACGGGATCGCGGAATCGCCTAGAGGCGGGGCGGGCAATCCGCCCATGGCGACGGTTGGGGTGGCGGGCTATTGTGCGCGATCATGGGATATATTTTTGTGCTGATTATCGGGGCGGTGGTGGTCGTGGGGCTGCTCGTGGCGTTCATGAGTGGGCGCAAGCGCGCGGTGGGACGCACGAGTCCGGGCGACGATGTCACGGTGAAATCGCCGGCGTCGGAGTATCCGACGCCAAGCGCGTCGAGCACGTCGAGTCGCCAAAAGGCGGATACGGCGCAGCGGCATACGCCGCCGGCGTGAGGTGGATTAGCGCGCGCCTCGCGGATCGGGGCGCGCCGCGGCTGCGACGTGGGGAACGGCTGCGCTATTTGCGCGAGGATTTTCTCGCGCGGGTGCGGGCGGCTTTTTTCGCGCCGCGCGAGCGGGAGGGGGAAGGCTTGGCTTTGCCACGGCCGACGGCGGAGTCGCGTTTCGCTTTTTTGCGGGTGGCGGCGGAGGTCTTGCCTTTCTTGGGGGCGCCGAGTTTCACGCCGGCGCGGCGCGCTTCGGAGAGGCCGATGGCGACGGCTTGTTTGCGGGAGCGGACGTTGCCGCTGCCGCGTTTGTATTCGCGCATTTCCTCGCGGACGAATTCGCCGGCTTGGGTGGACGGTTTTTTGCCGGCGCGGGCGTCTTGGCGGGCGCGTTTTTTCGCTGCTGCTTTGGGCATGAAAGGAAGGGGTTGTCGCGCAAGATATTCAGAGAGCGACGCGCGGCCATCGGGGTGCGGCCTGATTCTTCGGAGTGCGGAAGAAGGCGAGTGAGCGGCTCGGCCCGTGGGAGAGAGGATGGGGGTAACGGGATTGAACCCCATGTTGGGCCTGCGCCGGTGGTGCTACGTTGCGGAATCCTTTTACCCTATGTCGAAAACAACGAAGAACGTCCAAGACCGCGCTGCAACGAAGAGCAAACGCCATGAAGACGACGCCAGTTTTACGCGCGCGGCCGATGTCGATCGCCAACGAGCGGGTGAGGCGCGCGGGCACGATGATCAAGGCGGGTCACGGCAGAACGAAGCGCGCGATTACGCACGGCGGGAAGGAAGTAGCGAAAATCCGGATACGCCGGAGACGCACAGCGACGCGCGGCATGCACGGGAGCGGTATGGAGAGCAATCGGCGGAGCAGCGTCGTGAGAGTGCTCGTCAGGAGCAGCCGGAGAATCTGGGCGGGCAGGACAGCCGCGACCAGTCGACGAAGGACCGGCACTCGTTGCTGGGGCGCCGGGGGGATCGCGGAAAGTCGAGCGAGGAGGAGGTGAGCCGGCGGCAGGAGGAGAGTTCGGGCGGGAAGCCCGAGGGGTATGCGAGCGACACGCGCGATCAATTCAGCCGGCAGTATGCGGAGCAGCAGCGGCGCGACAAAGAAGGAGGGAACGCGGCGGGCGGCGGCGATTACGACGGGAATTGGACGAAGGATGCGGACAAGCCGGCGCAGCCGGGGCCGGCGAGTGGCGGCGAGCATTAAAGTGCGCGGTGGAGGCACCGCGCCTCCAAGGGTGTGGTGAGGGCTTGCCAAAGCGTGGGCGGCTGTCCATGTGTTCGGGCGAACACGCAGCATGCTCACCGAAAAACAAGAGGCGATTCTCGATTTTATCCGCAGCGTCCAGGCGGAGCGCGGCTTTCCGCCGAGCACGCGCGAGCTGCAACGGCATTTTGGATACAGCAGTCAGAATGCGGCGATGAACCATCTGCGGGCGCTGGCGAGGAAGGGCCGGCTGCATCAGACGGAGATGGGAACGTGGGGATTGAAGCCGGGGGAGGTGCAAGGGCATTTGGAGCTGCCGATCTACGGCACGATTCCGGCGGGGGCGCCGTCGATGACGGAGGAGCAGCCGAAGGAGACGATTCGGTTCGATCCGGCGATCTTTCGGGTGCGGAAAGCGGAGCGGTTGTGGGGGCTCGAGGTGCACGGCGATTCGATGATCGACGCGCATATTCTCGACGGGGACATCGCGGTGCTGGAGCGACGTGAGGCGAAGGCGGGCGACATCGTGGCGGCGCTGGTGGACAACACGACCACGACGTTGAAGCGGCTGGCGTATGTGAAAGGGAAGCCGGTGTTGAAGCCGGAGAATGCGCGTTATGCGACGATCGTGCCGAAGGAGAATTTGGTGGTGCAGGGGGTGTTGGTGGGGGTGATTGGGCGGGCGCGGAGGTGAGGAGCGGGTGTGCGGTGAGGGTTTAGAACCACCGAGGCGCAGAGGCACGGAGGGGTGGAGAACCACGAACGGACACGAATAGACGCGAATGAGGGACCGGGGCTGAAATGAAAAAAGGCCCGCAGGGCGGGCTTTCGTGAGGGAGGGTGCGGTGGAGAGAGGCTCTACTTTTTTTGGAGCATGGCGTCGCGGCGGGCTTTGAATTCGTTGCCGGGGCGCCATTCGGGCCAGGTATCGGCATTCGCGATACGGCGGCCGACTTCGAAGAGGAACTCGGCGTCCTGCGCGGCGCCCTCGAAGGTCCAGGTGGGTTTCACCTCGTCGGACGGCTTGTGGTAATCGTTCGCAATGTAGTCCTGGATGAGTTTCTCGCCGAACTCGGGCGGGCGGCCTTCGAAGAGCGTGCCGGATTCGGCGTAGTAGGCGGGGACGCCGACCTTCGCGAATTCGAAGTGGTCGCTGCGGTAGTAGGAGCCGTATTCGGGGAATTTCTCGGGGAGCATCGTGCGGCCCTGTTCTTTCGCGACGGCGATGCCGATGTCGTCGATGGTGGAGGCGCCGAAGCCGATCGTGACCATGTCGGTGGTGCGGCCGAATTGGTTGGCGCCGTCCATGTTGATCGCGGCGAGCGTGCGCTCGAGCGGGTAGAGGGGATTTTGCGCGTAGTAGCGGGAACCGAGCAGGCCTTTTTCCTCGGCGGTGACGGCGAGGAAGAGGAGGCTGCGTTTCGGGCGCTGGTCGGCGGGGAGGGAGGCGAAGGTTTGGGCGATTTCGAGGAGGACGGCGACGCCGGCGGCGTTGTCGGCGGCGCCGTTGTAGATCTGGTCGCCGGGGAGACGCGGATCGCGGCCGAGGTGGTCCCAGTGGGAGGTGTAGATGACGTATTCGTTTTTCAACGACGGGTCGGAGCCTTCGAGTTTCGCGATGACGTTTTTCGAGGCGACGGGGCGAAGGTCGTTGGTGATGTCGAAGGAAACCTGGGCGTTGAAGGCGACGGGTTGGAAGTCGCGGCGGGCGGCGGCTTTTTTGAGGGCCTCGTAGTCGTGGCCGGCGGCGGCGAAGAGGCGGGTGGCGGCGTCCTGGGTGAGCCAGCCGTCCATGGCGACGTGGCCGGCGTTTTTGTCGGGCGTGGCGAGTTCGAAGTTCTCGCTCAGGTTGCTGCCGACGAGGACGGCGAAGGGGTAGGAGGCGGCGACGGTTTCGTGAACGATGAGGCAGCCGGCGGCGCCTTTGGCGGCGGCGATCTCGTATTTGTAGGTCCAGCGGCCGTAGTAGGTCATGGCCTTGCCGCCGAAGACGGTGGGGTCGAGCTGGCCGGAGGCGTCGGTGACCGGCGGGTCGTTGACGAGCATGACGACGGTTTTGCCGCGGACATCGAGGCCCTTGTAGTCGTCCCAGTCGAATTCCGGCGCGACGATCCCGTAGCCGACGAAGACGAGGTCGGTGTTGGAGATTTGGATACGGTCGACGACGCGGGTGGTGTTGGCGAGGTAGTCGTTGACGGAGGCGAGTTCGAAAGGCTGGCCGTCGACGGTGAAAGCGAGGCTCGCGCGGGTGGTGATGCCGACGAGCGGGACGGATTGGAGGTAGGAGCCGTCGGGGTTGCCGGGGGCGAGGCCGATTTTTTTGAATTCGTCGACGAGGTAGGCGACGGTTTTTTCCTCGCCGGGCGTGCCGGGAGCGCGGCCCTCGAAGTCGTCGGAGGCGAGGATCGAGGTGCGGGCGAGGATGCGCGCGGCGGGGGAGGAGGGGATTTCAGATTTGAAATTTGAAATTTGAGAGGGAGCGGCGAAAAGGGCGGGGAGGAGGAGGGGAACGGCCGCAAAGAGGCGCAGAAGGCGCAAGGAGGGAGAGCGCGGGAGGTGGTTACGGAGCGAGGTCGACATGGTGATAGAAGCGAGTCCAGAGGAGGTCGGTTTGCCAGTTCAGAACGCGAGGGGACATGAGCCAGTTGCGGGCGTTGAAGTAGAGAGGGATGAGCGGGGATTCGGCGAGGAGGTGGGCTTCGGCTTCGCGGAGGAGGGCGGTTTGGTCGGCGAGGTCGGGCGTGCGGGCGGCGCGGGCGAGGAGTTCGTCGAAGCGGGAATCGGACCAGTGCGGGTAGTTGGCGGCGGAGTCGGAGCGGAAGGTTTCGAGGAGATTGGCGGCGTCGGGGACGTCGGGGATGGCGGTGATGAAGGCGATGTCGTAGTCGGCGGATTGGAGGGCGGCGAGGTGGACCTTGGCTTCGCGGAGGACGATGGCGGTTTCGATGCCGAGCTCGGTGCGCCACATGGACTGGATGGCTTCGACGATGGGGGAGTTGGTCCAGGTGGAGAGTTCGAGGCGGGGGAAGGTGGCGGGATCGGAGAAACCGGCGGCGGCGAGGAGGGCGCGAGCTTCGGTGGGGGAAAGGGGCGGAGTGGCGGGGAGGTCGGCGGGTGTGGGGACGGCGTAGAGGCTGGGGTGGACGAGGGTGGTGGTGGGGTGTTCGCCGCCGCGGAGGACGCGGGAGACGAGGGTGGCGCGGTCGAGCGCGAGCGAGAGAGCGCGGCGGACGCGCGGGTCGTTGAGCGGGGGGCGGGTGGTGTTGAGCGCGAGATAGCGGGTTTCGGCGAGCGGGGCGCGGTGGAGTTCGGGGGCGCGGCTTTGTTCGTAAACGGGGACCTTGCTGACGGGGAGCGACATGGTGACGTCGATCTGGCCGGCGCGGAACGCGCGCTCTTCGGAGTCGCCGCTGTCGAAGGAGATGAAGGCGAGGCGGTCGAGGTGGATGTCGGCGGCGGCGTGGTGACGTGGATTTTTGGATACGACGAGACGCTGGTGCGGGCGCCATTCGGCGAGGGTGAAGGGGCCGTTGCCGACGTGATGGGCGGGCTGGGTCCAAGCGCGACCGTGGCGCTCGATAGTCGGGACGTGGACGGGAATCCACGGGCCGCTGGCGACGTAGAGGAGGAAGCGCGGAGTCGGGTGCTCGAGGGTGACGACGAGCGTATGGGAATCGGGAGCGGAGAAGCCGACGGCGGAGAAATCGGTCAGGGCGCCGGCGGCGAAGGCGCGGGCGTTTTTGACGGCGAAGAAAAGGGAGACTTTCGGCGCGGCGGTGGCGGGAGTGAGAGCGCGGCGGTAGGAAGCGAGGAAGTCGTGGGCGGTGACGGGGTCGCCGTTGGACCAGAGGGCGTCGCGGCGGAGGTGGAAGGTGTAGGTGAGTTGGTCGGCGGAGATTTTCCAGTGGGTGGCGGCGGCGGGAAGGACGGGGGGATTTTCGATTTTGGAATTTCGATTTTCGATTGGGGTGGCAGCGGGGGAGGGAGTTGGAATTTCAGATCTGAGATCTGAGATTTGAAAGGGGGCGGGGGTGACGAGGCCTTCGCCGAGGGCGCGGATGATGAAGAATTCGTCGGGGAGCGTGGCGGTGGCGGGGTCGAGATCGGCGGGGTCGTTGCGCTGGGAGATGCGGAGGGTTTTTTCGGCGGGCGCGGGCGGTGGAGATTTGGAACAGGAAGTTAAAGCGATGGCCGCAAAGAGGCACAGGAGGCGCAAAGAGCGGTGGGGTAGGTGGGGGGATTTTTGGCGCATTGTGCGCTTTTGGGGCGGGAAGTTTTTAGGGCTCGAGCCAGACGTGTTTGTAGGGGTGGTGGTCGAGAAGGGTGGGATGCCAGCCTTTGACGGAGGGGCGGATGAGGAAGGTGTGGGTGTTGTAGTAGAGAGGAATGATCGGCGCGGCGGCGAGGAGGGCGGTTTCGGCATTGCGGAGTTGTTGCGCGCGGGCGGTGAGGTCGGGGTTGCGGGCGGCGGCGAAGAGGAGGGCGTCGTAAGATTTGTCGGACCAGCCGGTGTAGTTGTTGCCGCTGTCGCCGCGCATGATCTCGAGAAACGTGAGCGGATCGAGGAAGTCGCCGACCCAGTCGGAGAAGAGAATCTGGTAGCGGCCGGCGCGGCGTTCGGCTTGGACGACTTTCAGTTCCTGGTTGACGAGGCGGACGTCGATGCCGAGTTCGCGGCGCCACATTTCCTGGAGGGCTTCGGCGAGGAGGCGGTGGTTTTCGGAGGTGTTGTAGAGAAGCTCGAGGGTGGGGAAACCTTTACCGTCCGGGTAGCCGGCTGCGGCGAGCAGGCGGCGGGCTTCGTCCGGGTTGGAGAGCGGGGAGTCGGGCGGGGTGTAGTTGGGGATGTTGGGCGGCGTGAGAGAGGTGGCGGGGAGCTGGCCGCCGCGGAGGATGTTTGAAGTGAGGGCGGTGCGATCGAGGGCGAGTGAGAGAGCGCGGCGGATGCGCGGGTCGGCGAGCGTGCGGTGGGTGGTGTTGAGGCGGAGGAAGTAGGTGTTGAGGTAGGGATCGGAGCGGAGGAAGTGCGGGTTGGATTCGCGGTAGGTGTCGATTTTGGAGTTGGGGAGGACGTAGGTGAGGTGGAGCTGGTTGGAGCGGAACATGCGCTCTTCGGCGTCGCGACTGTCGATCGGGTAGAAACGAATGCCGCGGAGGCGGACGGTGTTGGAATCCCAGTAGGATGGGGAGCGGGAGACCGCGACGAACTGGTTGGGCTGCCATTCTTCGAGGAGGAACGGGCCGTTGCCGACGAGGCGGCGGGGGCGGGTCCAGGGCGTGCCGCGGGTGTAGGGCGAACCGTGGGCGGAGATGGCGGAGAGTTTTACGGGATACCAGGCGGTGTGCGTGAGGAGTGAGAGAAAGTGTGGCGTCGGGCGTTCGAGGGTGACGCGCAGCGTGCGATCGTTGGTGGCGGTGACGCCGACGGAGGAGAAGTCGGTGGAGGCGCCTTGGTGGAAGGCTTGGGCGCCCTGGAGGACGTAGAGGAGGGAGGCGTTGTCGGCGCCGAGGGAGGGCGTGAGGATGCGCTGCCAGGAGGCGACGAAATCTTGGGCGGTGACGGGCGTGTTATCGGACCAGCGGGCGCTCTCGCGGAGGTGGAAGGTGTAGGTGAGGGCGTCGGGGGAGATGTCCCAACGCTCGGCGACGCCGGGGACGGGGCGGAGGTCGACGGGATCTTCGGAAACGAGGCCTTCGAAGAGCGCGGAAATGATGTCCATCTCGGCGATGTTGACGGCGAGATGCGGATCGAGGTCGGAGATGTCGGACCCGACACCGCGGTGGAGGATGTGTTCGCGGTTGCCGCGTTCGACGGCCGTTTCGCGGGGGGCGCAGCCGGAGAAAAAGGCGAAAAGAAGGAGGAAGGGGATGGCCGCAAAAAGGCGCAGAAGGTGCGAAGAGGAAGAGCGGCGGAGAATCGAAAGTGGGCGCACGCGGGGATTGTTCGCGGCGGGAAACGGCGCAGTCAATCGGGCCGCGTGGGAATGTGCGGGCGGGGCACGCGGCGCGCCCGGGGAGTGTGCCCGACTTAGCTGCGATTGAGGAGGACGACGGCGTGGGCGGCGATGGCGAGGGCGCGGCCGAGATCGCCGACGCCTTCGTTGGTCGTGGCTTTGAGGCCGATTTCGTCGGGGAGGAGGCCGGTCGACTTGGCGAGGGCGGCCTTCATGTCGGTGAGGCGCGGGTAGATCTTGGGCTTCTCGGCGATGACGGAGGCGTCGATGTTGACGAGATCGTAACCGAGTTTGCGGACCTCGGCGCAGACGCGCTGGAGGAGGAGCTGCGAATCGATGTTTTTGTAGGCGGGGTCCGTATTCGGAAAGAAATGACCGATATCGGGGAGCGCGGCCGCGCCGAGGATGGCGTCGCAGATCGCGTGCGTGAGGCAGTCGGCGTCGGAGTGGCCGTCGAGGCCGTAGTCGGTGTCGAACCGAACGCCGCCGAGGATGAGCGGGCGATGGGGGACGAGGCGGTGGATGTCGTAGCCGTGGCCGATGCGGAAAGTCATCTGAACAAGATGCCCACGGAATACACGGAAAACACGGAAGAAATGGCCGAAGAGTGCGGGTTTAGCGCGAGAGGAGGAATTCGAGGTAGGCCAGGTCGGCGGGGGTGGTGAGCTTGGGGTTGGGGGAGGGATTCTCCAAGAGGGCGACGGGGTGGCGGAGGAGTTCGACGGCGGCGGCGTCGTCGGTGATGCGTAGTTGTTTTTCGGCTACGCGGGCGTAGGCGCGGACGATGAGGTCGCGCGAAAAGACCTGCGGCGTTTCCATGGCCCAGAGGCGGGAACGGTCGAGGGTGCGGAGGTGGCCTTCGTCGCGGTGTTCCTTGATCGTGTCGGTGACGCGATGGGCGAGAACAACGGCGTCTTCGCGCCGGACGATTTTGTGGAGGGCGACGAGTTGCTCGGGCCGGATGAGCGGGCGGGCGCAGTCGTGGATGAAAACGTATTCGATGTCGGGGGGCAGCGAGGAGAGCGCGGCCATGACGGAGTCCTGGCGTTCGCGTCCGCCGCGGACGAGCGCGGAGGGCGTGGGCGCGTAGGCGGCGAGCTCGGTCATCTGACGCTGGTCGCGGTAGACGACGACATAGAAGTCGGCGATGCCGCTGCTCATGAAGGCGACGGCGGAGTGGGCGAAGACGGGGCGGCCGGCGAGGGGGGCGAGGACTTTGTCTTCAACGGTGCCCTGCATGCGGGCACCGGTTCCGGCGGCGAGGAGGATGGCGGCGGTGCGGGACATGCGTTGAAGCGGTTGAGAGCTGAGAGTTGAGGGTTGAGAGCCTGGAGTGCGAGCGCGTGGACGGTGCGCGGGGGAGCTGAGGCGTGGAGAACGAGAAAGAGAACGATTACGAGAACGATTCTGTTTCGCGCGGGGGACGGACAGGCGTTTAGGTTTTGAGTTCGGCGAGGATGGACTCGGCGGCGGCGACGGGGTCGGGGGCTTTGAAGATGGGGCGACCGACGACGATGTAGGAGGAGCCGGCGCGGGCGGCTTCGGCGGGGGTCATGACGCGCGTCTGGTCGTCGGCTTTGGCGTCGCGCGGGCGGATGCCGGGCGTGACGAGGGCGACATCGGCGGGGAGCGCGGCGCGGAGCGGGGCGATTTCGAGCGGGGAGCAGACGAGGCCGCGGAGGCCGGAGTCGACGGCGAGCTGGCCGAGGCGGACGACCTGGTCGGCGGGGGAGGCGGTGACGCCGACGGCGTTGAGTTCGGAGGCGCTCATGGACGTGAGCACGGTGACGCCGAGGAGAAGGAGATCGGGGGCGTGATCGCGCCGGGCTTTGGCGGCCCATTTCATCATTTCGGGTCCGCCGCCGGTGTGCAGCGTGAGCATGCGGATGGGGAGCTTCGAGGCGGATTCGACGGCTTTGGCGACGGTGTTGGGGATGTCGTGGAGCTTGAGGTCGAGGAAGACGTTGAAGCCGAGGTCGGCGATTTCGCGGACGGCATCGGGACCGCAAGCGGTGAACATCTCGAGACCGACCTTGGCCCAGCGGACGGTGCCGGAGAGACGTTTCAGGATGGGGGCGACCTCGCGCGGGGATTGGGCGTCGAGGACGAGAATCAAGTCGCAAGCCATGTGGGACGCGCAGTAATGGAGGGAAATGAAGGAGATTCGAAGCCTAAATCTCGGAGCGGACGCGAGCGGCTCGCTCGGACCCGCCTTCGCCAAGGCCTCGCCGGGCGGGCCCTCGTGCTGACATGATGCAGATGACCGAACATGCGCCGGCGAAGTTGAATCTGTTTCTCGCGATCACGGGGAGGCGGGCGGACGGATTTCACGAACTCGTGTCGGTCGTGGCGCCGGTGACGTGGGGGGACGAGTTGAGCGTCGAGGCGGCGGAGGGGTTTTCGCTGGAATGCGACGACCCGGCGGTGCCGGTGGATGGGAGCAATCTGGTGTTGAAGGCGGCGGAGGCGTTTCGGGCGCGGACGGGATGGACGGGTGGAGCGAAGTTCGTGTTGAAAAAACGGATACCGGTGGGCGCGGGGCTGGGCGGCGGGAGCAGCGATGCGGCGGCGGCGCTGCGGGCGTTGAATCGGCTGGCGGGAGGAGTGTTGACGGCGGCGGAGCTGGGCGAGGTGGCGGCGCGGGTGGGGTCGGATTGCGCGCTGTTTTTGCACGGCGGGCCGGTGGTGATGCGCGGGCGCGGGGAGCGGGTGGAGGTTTTGGCGGGGAAGGCGGCGGAACGGGTGCGCGGGCGGAAGGTGTTGGTGTTCAAGCCGGGGTTCGGGATTTCGACGGCGTGGGCGTATGGGCGGATGGCGGCGGGGGCGCCGGGGAGTTATTTGCCGGCGGACTTGGCGGAGGCGCGGCTGGCGGCGTGGGCGGGAGATGCGGCGGCGCCGGTGGAGGATTTGCTTTTCAACAACATGGAGGCGGTGGCGTTTGCGAAGTTTCCGGCGTTGCCGGTATTGTTGGAGCGGTTGAGGGGTGAATTTCGGGTTTTGCCGCGGATGAGCGGGAGTGGGAGCGCATGTTTTGCACTGCTGCGCGACGATGTTTCGGTGGAGAAAATGACGGCGCGGATTCGGGAAGCGTGGGGGCCGGGTGCATTTGTGGAGCAGATGCAATTTGGCTGATAAATCCGCATTGACCCGCTGGCCGCGGGACGCGTTAACGTCCGGCGCCGCCGGCCCTCCCCACCGTCGGCATTCGGCATTCATTAATGGATCAAAGCGCAAAGAACGAAATCGTCGTCCAAGGCATCGCCGCCTCGCAGGGCATCGCCTATGGGCAGGTCTTTGTCTACATCCAGAGCAATGTGGAAGTGCCGAGCTATCAGGTGGAGCCGGAGCGGCGGGCGGCGGAGGTGGCGCGGTTCGACCACGCGTTGCTGGTGACGCGGCAGCAGATCGCGAAGATCCAGGCGGAGGTGGAAAAGAATCTCGGGAAGGAGGAGGCGCTGATCTTCGATGCGCACCTGCTGGTGCTCGAGGACCAGGCGTTGATCGGCGAGACGGTGCGCGAGTTCGAGGCGACGGGGAAGAACATCGAGACCTGCTTCAACAAAGTTTCGCAGCGTTACATTCAGGCGTTTTCGGAAATCGATGACGAATACCTGCGCGAGCGGGCGGCGGACTTGCGCGACGTGGCGCAGCGGGTGTTGCAGAATTTGCTCGGTCAGGCGGAGAATTCGCTGACGCGGCTGGCGGAGAAACGGATCGTGGTGGCGAACGACATGTCGCCGTCGGATTCGGCGAGCATCGATCGCAGCGCGGCGTTGGGCATCGTGACGGACACGGGCAGCAAGACGAGTCACGCGGTGATCGTGGCGCGTTCGATGAAGATTCCGGCGGTGGTGGGCTTGCGGGATCTGACCTCGCGCGTGAAGCACGGGGACTGGGTGATCGTCGACGGTTACGACGGCGTGGTGATCATCAATCCGTCGGAGAGCACGTTGTTCCGCTACGGAAAGATCCAGGAACAGAAGAAGACGCTCGAGTCGCGGCTGCTGAAGGCGAATGCGCAGCCGGCGGTGACGTTGGACGGCGTCGAGGTGATGTTGATGGCCAACATCGAAAAGTCGGACGAGGTGCGACTCGTGCGCGACTACAATGCGACCGGCGTGGGGCTGTTTCGCACGGAGTATATTTTCCTGAGTTCGTCGCGGATTCCGACGGAGCAGGAGCAGTTTCTCGCTTACAAGGCGGTGGCGGAAGGCGTGGCGCCGAATCCGGTGATCATTCGCACGCTGGACATCGGCGGCGACAAGCCGATGGCGGGGATCGCGGACCTGTTTCCGAAGGAGGACAATCCCTTCATGGGGTTTCGGGCGATCCGGTTCTGCCTCGAAAATCTGTCGATCTTCAAGGACCAGTTACGCGCGATCCTGATGGCGAGCGCGTATGGGAAGGTGAAGCTGATGTATCCGATGATCAGCGGTCACGAGGAACTCGCGCGCGCGAATGCGGTGCTCGGCGAATGCATGACGGAGTTGAAGGAGCGCGGCGTGCCGTTCGACGAGAATATCGAAGTGGGCGCGATGATCGAAGTGCCGAGCGCGGCGACGACGGCGGACTTGTTGGCGCCGGATTGCGCGTTCTTCAGCGTCGGGACGAATGATTTGATCCAGTATCTGCTGGCGATCGATCGCGTGAACGATCGGATCGCGCATCTTTACGAACCGACGCACAGCGCGGTGTTGCGGACGTTGAAGCGGGTCGTGGAGGAGGGGCACCGGCAGAAGCTGTCCGTGAGCGTGTGCGGCGAGATGGCGGGCGATCCGGTGTTCGCGCCGCTCTTGCTGGGACTTGGCGTGGATTGCCTGAGCATGGCGCCGCCGTGGTTGCCGGCGGTGAAATATATCGTGCGTTCGATGACGATGGCGGATGCGCGGGCGCTGGCGGAGGAGGCGTTGAAGATGTCGTCGCCGCGTGAGATCTACGCGAAGTGCGAGGCGTTTTATCGGGCGCGGGTGCGGCTGGAGTGAGCGGATTTTCGAATTTCGAATCTGGATTTTCGATTTCGGCGGCGCGGATCAGAAGGTGGCTTGGAGGGTGAAGGCGTAGGTTTGGCGGCGCCAGTCGGTGTAGGGTTGCACGCCGGCGCGGATGGGATCGGCGGCGAAATAGGGTGGGGCGGCGTCGAAGAGATTGTCGACGCGGAGCTGACCGCGGAGGCCGACGCGCGGGTTTTTCCACGGTATCCATTTTGTAAGGTCGGCCTGGACATAGGCGTCGAACTGAAGATACGGGTCGATCGTGCGGCGGTGTTGGGCGGGCCAGAGCGCGACGGGCAGTCTGCGTGAATGGTAGTAGTGGCCGTCGACGCCGAAACCGAGGAGGCGGTTGGACCAGCTTCCGCCGAAGTTCAGGCGGTGTTCGAGCAACGAGAGCGTGCCGTCGGGGGCGCGAATTTGATCGATGGTGGGGCTGTCGGGGAAGGTTTTCGTTTCGTAGCGGGGGAAGTAGCTCCAGCGCGTGTAGAGATCGAGGCGACCGCCGAAGCTTTCGGTCCAGGCGTAGTCGGCGGCGGTGCTCCAGCTTTGGGAGTGGCGCTCGGCGAGATTGATCGGGCCGGTGAGGACGTGCTCAATGCGACCGGTGGCGGGTGAGCGTCGGATGCGCTCGGGGAAGTCGGCTTCGAGGTTGACGGCGCCCTGGGCGTCGAGGGTGAAAAGCTCGTCGGCTTTGCGGGTGTCGGAGAAATCGGCGGAGAAGCGGAAGCGGTGGACGTCGCCGCGCTGCAGGAGGATGCCGACGGTGCGGGTGATATTGGCCTCGGAGCGGAGGTTGGGATTTTGCGCGATGCTGGATTGAACGCCGTAGCGCTCGCCGCCGAAGCGCGGGTCGCTGATGTCCTCGAGCGTGACCTCGCCGCCGCCGGGGCCGGCGCCGCCGGAAACGCGACGACTCATGAAAGGCGTGGGAAAACGGTTCGAGGTGCTGACGGAGCCGCGGAGGGAAAAGCCGCCGGCGAAATCGAACTTGAGGCCGGCGGTGGGGGCGAGGTTGGATTCCTGGGCGGAATCGGAAACGACGTAGCGCGCGGCGAGGTCGGTCTGGATCTCGCGTATCCAAGAAGGTAGGACATGCGGCGCGACGACGGGGGCGAGGAGTTCGCCGAAAACGCTGACGCGTTCGACGGTGCGGCCGGTGAAGCGGACGGGGGACTCGACGAGTTCGCCGCGGCCGTTGCGGAGTTCGGAGGTGTAGCCGGCGAGCTGGTTGACGCGGTAGTCGCCGCCGAAATTCACGGCGCCGCTGCCGGTGGGGAGCGGGATGGATTGGTTGGTGACGCGGACGGCGGTGTCGAAGGTCTGGTAGTCGCCGAGGGTGACGAAGCGATCCTTCGCGCCGTAGAAAACGATGACCTCGTCGTAGAAGGCGGCGGGCGGCGCGTGGAGCTGGGTGTCGCGGAGCGGATTGTAGGCGCCGGTGTCGACGAGCCGCCGCCAGGCTTCGGAGTCGGTGCCCTGGATGCCGCGGTAGCGCGTGATGCTGTGGCCGTATTGGGCGTCCAGGGACACGCGCCAGTCGCGGGGAAATTTCGCGAGGACGCCGCCGACGACGGAGTAGAAGTCGACCCGGGCCTCGCCGTAGTGGCGGCCGAGGGCGGGAGCGGTTTCGTTCAGCGTGACGAGGACGTCTTGGGCGAAAGGGTTGAGCGGCGAGTCGGCGGAAAGCGTGAGCGTGCCGCGGAAGAGGTCGGCGCCGCGATGAACGACGGAGCGGCTGTAGATGGCGTCGACGCCGAGCTGGAGCCATTCGGAGACGTCGTAGACGGCGGAGGCGAAGTAGCTGCGGCCGCGCTGGCGACGGCCGTAGACGAAGTCGGAACTGTCGAAGGAGTTGGCGAGGCCGGAAGGAAGATCGAAGAGATCGGGGTTGCGCACGCCCTCGCGACCGGCGAAGGCGGCGAGCTGGTTGGCGGAGGCGGAGCCGGGCGCGACGGAGGTGACGGGCGACGTGCCGGGGCCGAAGAGAGGAGAGCCGTCGAGGCTGACGATGTTGGGCGTGGCGCGATAGAGGAGATCGGCGGGCGTGGTGCGGGCGGGGGAATGACGGCGGATGTAGCCGAGCTCGGATTCGACGGGCGGAGTGGATTCGGTGACTGTCGTGCTAAAACGGATACGCAGTTTGTCGTCGAGGAACGATTCGCCGTGCTGGAGCGAGGCGGTGAACTGGGGGGCGTCGTAGTCGGCGAGCGCGTTGCTGTAGGTGGTGGTGAGCTCGGTGCGCGTGACGGTGGGGCGGAGAACGATGTTGATGACGCCGCCGACGGGATTGCCGCTGTAGAGGGCGGAGGCGGAGACGGGGAGGACCTCGACGCGATCGACGAGGGAGACGGGGATGAAGTTGACGTCGGGCGGCGGCGTGCGCTGATCGACGACGAGGATTTCCGGCATGCGACGGCCGTTGACGAGGATGATGGTTTCGTCGCTGGCGAAGCCGCGGAGCGGGAGGTTGAAGCTGCCGCTTTCGAAGAGATCGCCGCGGCCGCGTTGCTCGGGCGGCGGTTCGGAGGAATGGGCGTCGAGAATGTAGCGCTGGAGGAAGCCGTTGAGGTTCACGGCGCCGCTGCGGGCGATCTGCTGGCGGTCGTAGATGGTGTAGGGCAGGGCGTCGTCGGCGGAGCGGGGAAGGTCGAGGTTGCCGGCGGCGCGTTGCGGTTGAAAGTCCTCCTCGGAGCGATCGCGCCAGCGGCGGTAGAACTTTCCCTCGACGATGCGGGGCGCGAGTTGGACGATGCCGTCGGCGGACGAGAGCGTGTGTGTTTCAATATTGGATACACGGCGGGGCTCGACGACGACGTTGGCGATTTCGAGCGGGCGATGATTTCCCGGGCGGATGAGGAGGCGATAGGTGCCGGGAGGGAGGTTGGGAAGATCGAACTCGCCGTCGCGATTGGAGAACGTGGAAGCGCCGAGTTCCGGGATGGAAATTTCGACGTCGGTGGCGGGGACGGAGTCGGGGGTGAGGAGGCGGCCCTTGATCGAACCGCTGGGGGCGGCGGAGCGGGCGACGACGAAGGTGCCCTGCGCGGTGCGGCGGGCGTGGAAGCCGGTGGGTTGAAGGAGTCGCGTGAGGGCGGCGTCGGGTTCGAGGCGGCCGTGGACGGCGGAGGACCGGACCTGGCGGAGATCGTCGGACGGGAAGAGGACGTCGACGCGGGCTTGTTGGGAAAACGCGAGAAGGGCGTCGGAGGCGGGTTGGGCGGGGATGTCGAACGCGACGGGAGCGGCGCAGGCGAGGAGCGGGAGAAGAAAGAAAAGGGCGAGGAGATGGCGGGTCCGCCGGAGGAAGAATTGATCGCGAAGGGGCAAGAGGAGGGGTGAGTTAGGTGCGCGGTGGGGGCACCGCGCCTCCATGGGCTGAAATGTTCAGGGGCGAGCGGCGACCTGGATGGAGCCGTCGCGATCGCGCAGGATTTGGACGGGGAGGACCGATTCGAGCGCGGTGAAGAAGCCTTCGAGATCGTCGAGATTGAAACGACCGCCAATGCGGAGGTCGGCGACGGCGGGCGCAGCGGTGATCTTTCGCCCGTGATGGCGGGCGAAGTGGGCGATGGCGTCGCGCAGCGGAGTGTCGTCGAAAATGACGCGGCCATCGCGCCAGGCGAGGCGGGCGGCGAGTTCGGCGGGCGAGAGCGACGTGACGGAGATTTGTTCGCCGGTGGCGGAGAGGTGATCGCGAGCGGTGAGGGTGACGGGGGCGTGGGAGGCGCCGGCCCGAACCTGCACCGAGCCATCGAGGACGGTGACTTCGAACGGCGAGGCGGCGTCGGTGTGGATATCGAAGCGGGTGCCGGTGACGCGAACGGAACCGGCGGGGGTTTCGACGATGAACGGGCGGTCGGTGTTTTTGGCGACGGTGAAGAAAGCCTGGCCTTGGGCGAGGCGGACGCGGCGTTCGTCGCCATCGAAGTCGACGCGCAAGGTGGTGTGGGCGTTGAGTTCGATTTGAGAGCCGTCGGACAAGGTGAGGGCGTGACGCTGCGCGACGGCGGTGGAGAGGTTGTGCGATTCGATGCCGGGGGTGACGCGCAGCGAGAAGACGGCGATCGCGGCGGCGGCGGTGAAAAAACCGCCGATCCAGAGTGCCCGCCAGCGGGACCGGCGCGGGCGGGCGGGAGATCCCATCGCGGGCATCGACACGGCGCCGGACTGGGCGAGGGCGGGCAGGTGTTGTTCGAGGTCGGCGGAGAACTGGCAGTATTGGGAGAGGAGGGCGCGGTGCGCGGGATTTTCGGCGAGCCAGGCGTCGAGCTCGTTGCGGTCGGCGGTGGAGAGGGACGAGCCGTCGAGGCGGGCGGCCCAGAGGGCGGCGCGCTCTTCGGTGGAAGGATCGAAAGAATGGGACGAGGCGTTCATGGGCGGGCCTCCGGGTGGTGGGTGGAGGGGGCGCGGGACGAGTTTGGTTCGTTGGCGGCGGCGGCGAGGGCGGCTTTGAGGAGGCGAAGGGCGCGGGCGTGTTGTTTTTCGACGGTGCTGATGGCGATGCCGAGGCGGTCGGCGATTTCCTGGTGCGAGAGCATCTCGACCTTGCGGAGGAGGAGGACGGCGCGGCAGCCGGGCGGGAGTTCGGCGATAGCTTGTTCGAGGGCGGCGAGCTCCTGGCGGGCGATGACCTGGTGGACGACGCCGGGTTCGTGGGAGGCGGCGAGTTCGGAAGGCGCGGAATCGAAGGTGACGGGTGAGCGGTTGCGGCGGTGGAGGCGGTTGATGGCGAGGTTGCGCGCGGTGGTGAAGAGGAGGGCCGAGGGTTTTTCGACCGGCTGGCGGTTTTCGGCGTGGTAGACGCGGAGGTAGGCGTCGTGCGCAACATCCTGAGCTTCGTCGGGATCTCCGAGGAACCGCGTGAGATAGCGGCGCAGCGGAGCGAGTGTGGCGCGGTAGAGACGCGCGAACTCCGACTGGCGTGGCTCGTGATCTGCCATGATGACGGACGATGGCATAGCGGGAGAGGCGGGGCCGTGCAAAGGCGGTTCTGCGCGCGGGTGGGAAAGAAGGACTGGAGCCGGTGAGGGCATTTCAGGACTAATGACAGGTGGGGGGGCGGGAACCGCTAGTGGGTCGGGAATTTTTTGCGCGGTGGAGGCGCCGCCTCCATCAGGGGGTGTTGGTTGTCGGGTGGAAGCGGGCGGAGGCGATGGCGTGAGCGATGTGGCGGGCGGCGGTGGAGCAGTCGGCGGGGGTGTGATCGCTCATGACTTGGAGGCGGAAACGGGCGGTGGCGCGGGAGACGGCGGGGTATTCAATGAGGTTGGCGAGGAGGCCGACGGAGGAGAGCGTGCGGGCGGCGATGCGGGCGACGTCGTCGCGTCCGACGAGGACGGGGACAATGGGCGACGCGTGGCCGAGAAGAGGGAGGTTGTGAGCGGTGAGGGCGTCGCGGAGGGCGTGCGCGGCGCGGAGAAGGGCGGAGCGGCGGCGTTCGCCTTCGGGCGAGCGGACCAGGCGGAGGGCGGCGAGCGCGGTGGCGACCTGGGGTGGCGTGAGGGCGCTGCTGAACGTGGTGGTCGGGGCGAGGTAGCGCAGGAAGTCGGCGAGTGCGGGATCGCGGGTGGCGATGAAGCCGCCGTTGGTCGCGAAGGTTTTGGAGAAACTGCCGACGACGAGGTCGATCCGGCCGAGGAGATTTTGGGCGCCGAGGCTGCCGGTGCCGTGCGGGCCCAAGCTGCCGAGGTCGTGAGCGACGTCGACGAGCAGGGTGGCGTTGAATTCGCGGCAGAGGGCGACGAGGCCGGCGAGGTCGGGCGTGTCGGCGTCCATCGAGAACAGTCCCTCGGTGACGACGAGGATGGCGTTGGCGCGATCGCGGGCGCGGATTGCGGCGAGTTTCAGTCGGGCGTGGTCGAGATCGAGGTGACGATGAAGGTGAAGATGGCGCGTCGCGGCGGCGGCGCCCTCGTGCAAGCAGTTGTGGGCGAGTTGATCGATGACGACGTGATCGGTGTCACGGACGAGCGCGCGAATCGCGCCGTAGCCGGCGGCCCAGCCGGTGGGGCAGAGAACGGCGGAGGCGAGGCCGAGGTGTTGGGCGAGCGCGGATTCGAGTTCGGTGGAAAGTTCGACGGCGCCGGCGAGGACGGGCGCGCCGCCACCGTGCGGTCCGAAACGTTGAAGGGCGTCGATGACGGCGTGGTGGACGTAAGGATGAGAGGAGAGGTTGAGGTAATCCTGGGAGGCGAAGTTCAAGCCGGTGGTGACGGAGCCATCGGCGAGGCGCAGCGAGGTGGTCGCGGCGGGCGGACGCAGGAGTTTTTTGGAAAAGGGGAAACCGCCGAAACGAATGCGCTCGTGCAGCCAGGTGGAGAAGGTGGAAGCGCGGGCGGAGAAGGCGGGACCGCGCGTGGAAAGGAAATCGCGAAGGCTGCCGGTGAGGGCGGGCGCGGCGAGGGGAGGCGTTGAGAGGGAAAGCATCGCGTGCGCGGAGGCGCACGGGAGAGAGACAAGGGAGCGGCGCGGAACCGCTATTCCCGCGGGAAGTTAAAAGGGGCGGCCCGCGAAAGACGGGAAAGGGCGCGAAGACGAGTCGATCGTAATTTTCCCTCAGCCGATGAATTCGGGCGGGGTGACGGCGGACTCGGATCTCGAGAAGAGGCGGCGGATGGCGGCCTCGATTTCGTGGAGCTTCACCGGCTTGGAAATGTAGTCGTCCATGCCGGCCTCGAGGCAGCGTTCGCGGTCGCCCTGCATGGCGTTGGCGGTGAGCGCGACGATCTTGGGCTGGCGGTCGGCGGGAAGGCGGGAGCGGATCTGGCGGCTGGCTTCGAGGCCGTCCATTTCCGGCATCTGAAGGTCCATCAGGACGAGATGGTAGTGGCGGGCTTCGAGGGTGGTGAGGGCTTCGAGGCCGTTGCCGACGGCGTCGGCGCGATAGCCGAGGCGGTCGAGGAAGCGGAGGGCGACCTTCTGGTTGACGGTGTTGTCCTCGGCGAGGAGCACATCGAGCGGGAACTCCTCGGCGAGGCGACGGGTGAGGCCGCTGGTGGAGTGAGAGCTGACGGTGGCGGCGGCGGCGGGGTTGAAGAGGAACGCGAGGGAGTGGAGAAGCGAGGCGTTCTTGAACGGTTTGAAGATGGTGGTGAACGGCTGGCCGTCGGTGGGCGAGGCGGGGGCGGTCTGGCCGAACGGCAGCATGAGAAGGCGCGGGACCTTGATGTGGAGCAGGGCGTCGATCGGCGAGGAGCCTTCGGTTTCGTCGCCATCGATGACGAGAAGGCGAGGCGGCGAGGGAAGCCCGCGCTCGAGGGAGGCGGCGTCGGCGGCGGTCTCGGCGAAGTGGCATTGGGCGCCGAGTTGCTCGAAGGTGGTGCGGAGGCGGCGCCGGGTGATGGGGTGATCTTCGACGCAGAGAACGACGGCGTTGCGGAGATTTTCGAGGCCGGGCGGGAGGACGGGATCGGCTTTGAGCGCGGCGGCTTCGGCGGCGATGGTGAAGATGAAGGACGAGCCCTGGCCGGGGGTGCTTTCGACGCGGATGCCGCCGCCCATGAGGATGGAGAGACGCTGGGAGATCGCGAGGCCGAGGCCGGTGCCGCCGTATTTGCGGGTGGTGGAGGAGTCGACCTGGCTGAAGGCTTTGAAGAGACGGTCGAGCCGGTCTTTCGGGATGCCGATGCCGGTGTCGCGCACGGTGAACTCGAGCATGAAGCGCGAGCTGGGGGCGTTGGCGGCGGCGAGGCGTCTGACCTCGATGGAGATGCTGCCGCTGGGGGTGAATTTGACGGCGTTGTTGACGAGATTGACGATGACCTGTCGGAGGCGGGTGATGTCGCCCATGATCCACGCGGGGATGTCGGGCTCGATGTGGTAAACGATCTCGAGTTTCTTGGCGGAGGCTTGGAGGGCGAAGAGGTCGAGGGCTTCCTCGATGCAGACGGCGAGTTCGAACGGCATGTGTTCGAGCTCCATCTTGCCGGACTCGATCTTGGAGAAATCGAGGATGTCGTTGATGATGGTGAGGAGGGCCTCGCCGGAGGTGCGGATGGTGTTGACGAAGTCGCGTTGCTCGGGGTTGAGCGGCGTTTCCATGAGGAGGGACGTCATACCGATGACGCCGTTCATGGGTGTGCGGATTTCGTGCGACATCGACGCGAGGAATTCGGACTTCGCGCGGGAGGCGTCGTCGGCCTCGATCTTGGCGCGGCGGAGCATCTGCTCGGTTTCGACGCGCGCGGTGATGTCGGTTTCGATCGCGATGAAATTCTGGAGCTGGCCGGTCTCGTTGCGGATGGGCTGGATTTCGAGGCGGAGGTGGTATTTGCGGCCGGACTTGGAGTAGTTGACGACGTCGGTGGAGAGACCCTGCCCCTCGGCCATGGCGAGGCGGATGCGTTTGACGATGGCGGGGTCGGTGTCGGGCCCGTGCATGAAGTCGGCGGGCGATTTGCCGACGACCTCGTCGAGCGAGTATTCCATGACGCGGGTGAAGCTCTCGTTGACCCATTCGATGGTGCCGTTGGGGGAGGCGATGAGGACGGGGTTGTCGGTCTTGGAGGCGACGAGGGAGAGCTTGCGGGTTTCGGCCTGCGACTCGCGGAGGGCTTGCTCGGCTTCGCGGCGGGCGGTGATGTCCTGAACGGTGCCGATGATGCGGGTGGGGCGGCCGGCGGTGGAGGCGGCGACGGTTTTGGAGCGTGTGTAAACCCAGCGGTATTCGCCGCCCTTGGCGCGGACGCGGTATTCGGGCTCGATGAACGAGGCGATGCCGCCGAGCTGGGATTCGACGCGCCGGCGGTAGAGCGGAAGGTCGTCGGGGTGGATGAGGGATTGCCAAGCTTCGACGGTGGCGGGCATGCGGCCGTGATCGTAGCCGAGCATGGCCCAGAGGCCGGGACTGTAGTAGACGTGACCGGCGGCGACGTTCCACTCGAAGATGCCGATCTGGGTGGAATCGAGCGCGAGGCGGAGACGTTCGTCGGAGATCTTGAGGCGGGCTTCGACGCGGCGGCGTTCCTCGTTTTCGGCCTGGAGTTTGAGGTTGGAGAGTTCGGCGGCGCGCTGGCCGGCGCGGGCGCTGCGGGCGAGGTGGACGCTGAGGCCGAGGAGCAGCGTGATGCCGAAGCCGGCGCCGAGGGCGAGCTCGGGGAGGAAACGGCGTTCTTGTTTCAGCGCCGCGGCCGAGGGTGTAAGGGAAAGTCGGATACGGCGGTCGAAGATGGTGTAGGCGCGTTCGACGGTGAGGCCGGGGTCGGGGCGTTCGTCGGAAATTTCGGAGGAGCGGAAGACGGGTTCGGTGCCGATGCGGATGTCGACGACGTAGTCGGCGCGGAGTTTGTAATCGTTGACGAGGCGGGCGAAGAATTGGCGGTAGACGTATTCGCCGGCGACGAAGCCGGCGGGCTGGCCGGCGCGCGTGATGGGCGAGTAGATGGCGACACCTTTGCCGTGGATGCCGACATCGATGGTGCCGGAGATGTTGGGCGCGCGGTTGTTGCGGGCGCGGTCGATCGCCTGAGCGCGGGCGGGATCCTGAGAGTGGTCGAAGGAGGCGGCCGTGGTTTCCTCCTCGGGCGGGAAGGCCCAGATGGTGCGGAGGTCGGTGTTGACGACGGCGATCGAGACGCAGCCGACGTCGCGGGCAGAGTCGTTCCAGCGTTCGCGGGCGTCGGCTTCCCAGATGGCCTCGGCGTTGGGGGCGACGCCGGACCAGATGCGGGCGAGACGCTCGATGGAGGCGGCCTGGGCGGCGAACTCGTATTGAATGGTGTTGGCGAGCGACTCCATCGCCGTCTGGGTCTTGGTGGCGAGGACGGCGATTTCGCGTTCGCGCAGACCGATCCAGAGAATGATCGTGAGCGTAAGACAGCCGACGACGGCGGGCATCGGCGACCAAGAGGGCGGGCCGCCCTCGGCCTTCATGGTGTCGCGCCACGCGAGGAGAAGGAGGGCGATGCCGATGACGAGGAGGGCGGCGGCGCTGACGGGGGAGGTGGCGGTGTTGGTGCCCCAGCGATAGACGGCGGGGAGACTGGCGGCGTAGCCGAGGAGGGTGGAGAACCCGGCGGACGCGGTGATCGAGCTGACGACGGCCTCGGCGAAAAGCCGGGCGCGCGCTCCACGCGAGAACGCGCGCCAGGCGAGCACGAGTGACACGAGGAGGATGCACGCGGACGACATCGCGGACATGCGCCCGGGGTCCGCCGTTTCGGCGAGCAGGTGATCCGTGACGAGGATCTCGTCGATGAAGAGATCGACGTTGAAGATGTTTTCCGCGAGCGAAAGCGCGGCGATGGCGGCGGGGACCAGTGCGAGCCAGGCGGTGCCGACGAGGCCGAGCTCGATCGTGAGGAAAACGGCGCCGAGGAGAAGGACGCAGACGGCGTCGTTGGCCTTGATCGCGGCGCCCGCGCCGAACGGCTGGATGATCGCGTCGATCCGAAGCCACCAGCCCATCAGCACGGTGACTCCAACCCCGATGAGCAGCACTGCGATTGCCAGCGACGAGCGCTCCAGCCAGGTGCGGCGCGGCATTGTAGGCAGGTGAGGCATTGGGGTGTTTACCCTATCTAGATACGTTCGGACGCACGGATCAACGTGTTTTATCGGGCGCCGGGGTAGAATCTGATGCGGGGGTTGGGGCGGAATTCGGGGCGGGCGGGGTTGCCGGCGACTCGGGGGCGGGGGCGGTCTGGCCGAGGGAACGCAGCAGGTTGCTGGGGCCCATGACGAAAGCCCATTTGGGCTGATCGAGGGGGCCGGTGAGTTTCACTTCGAGGATGGTGGCGAGAGGGGTGAGGACGGCGCCGACGACGTTTTGCAGGAGAGAGCCACCCTCGTGGAAAGGGAAGACGCGGGCGTTGAAGTCGAGTTGGTGGCGGAGGAGCGAGTAGTCGCCGTGGGCCTGGATGGCGGAATTTTCGCCGGTGATGTCGACGGCGGGGAAAATGATCGTAGGGCCTTCGACCTTGAAGTCGCTGCGGGCGGAGTTGAAGCGGAGGGCGGTGAAATCGAGAAGGGTCGAGAGGGCGCCGAGGAGGCGGATCTGGCCGAGTTCGGCGCCTTGGAGGGAGGCGTTGCCGGAGCCGCGGTAGTCGTAGAGATCGTCCACCGGGCCTTCCGCGGATAGGGAGAGATCGAGGCGGACGTTGGTTTTGCCGGAGACGAAGCGATCGGGCGCGGGTGGCGGATCGCCGCGTCGCAGGGCAGTGTATTCAGCAATCAAGGACACGGCGCGGCCGAGGCTGGCGCCGCGGAGGGAGGCGTTGAAGCCGAGACGGCGGGCGCCGGCGACTTCCCAGACGCGGGCATTGCCGGAGAGAGTGCCGTTGGCGACCTCGGCGGTGAAGCGTTCGACCGTGACCTCGCCGTCGCGCACGGTGGCGGCGAAGGAGAGGTTGCGTGCGGGGAAGCGGTGGAAGGAAAACGTGCCGGTGGAATCGCCGCGGAGGGAGAGGGTGTGTTTGGGACCCTCGGGCGAGGCGGGGCCTTCGAAATGCCCGATGATTTTCAGGTCGGGGTTGTTTTCGAACGCGTAGGGGTCGAGGAGCGGAGCGAGCTGCGGGCCGAGCAGCGGCGCGCCGTGGGTGAACGGCAGGGTGGATTCGAAAGAGAGGGTGAATTCGCGCCAGGCGCGCCGGGTGACGTCGTAGTGGCGGGTGAAGGTGCCGCGAAGCTGGCCTTCGCCGTAGGTGCCGAAAAGTTCGAGGGCGTCGATGACGTTGGGACGAATGAACATTCGCGTGCGCGCGTAGTCGAAAGGCGCGTCGCGGATGATGGCGTCACGAGCTTCGGCGAAGAGGAAAACGGTCGTTTCGTGACCGGCGCGCCAGCGGCCGGCGACATCGACGCTCGCGAGCGGAGGGGAATGGGGGAAGTCGAGGGTTGCGAAGAAATCGGTCCACCACTCGCGAAACCACGGCGCGATGACGAGGGGGCGGAGTTGTCCATCGAGCAGGAAGCGGAATTCGTGCGTGCGAAGGTTTTGTTGGAAGCGGCCGCGAGCGAAGTTGTCGCCGAGCTGGGCGAAGGCATGGGTGGCGACGATGTGTTGAGCGTCGAAGTCGAGTTCGCCGGAGAGGGAATCGAAGATCACCCCGCGACCGCCGATGTCGCGGGTGGCGACGCGGGCGGTGGCGTGATCGAAACGCCATTCGGGGGCGAAGGTGGCGCGGGCGGAGAGAGCGATCGGAGCGCCGACGTGAATGAAGGGACGGAGGTCGCGGCCGAGGAGCGTGGAGACGGGATCGAGCAGCGCGGGGGAGAGTGCGCCGTCGAATTGGAGCGCGGCGGTGCGGGCGTTGAGATCGGCGCGGACTTCGAGTGCGGCGGGGGCGCCGGCGTAGCTGGTGAGCACGGTGGCGTCGAGGCGCGGCCAGGCGGACGGCTCGACGTGGGCGGAGACGGCGTCGAGGAGGAAGCCGCGGGCCGCGAGGGAGCGGGCGGTGAGTTGGATGTCGCGCGGATCGAAGGAAAGCGGTTCGCGGCGGAGGAGGCCGCGGGTGTGGGCGGAGACGCGTTGGACAACGATGTCGTCGTCGGTGCGGAGTTCGCCGGCGTCGACGTTTGCGGTGACGAGTGCGGAGGTTTCGCCGAGGAGGGGAACGCGGGCGGTGGCGTGGACATCGGTGGCGAGCAGGCCGCGAAACCGGGGCAGGCGGATTTGTCGGGCGGAGAGACGAAGGTGAGCGACGGCGCCGCGGGTGGAGGAGGGCGAGAGAGAAACGTGGAGCGAGGCGCCGTCGAACGGCGTGACCTGTTCGGCGGCGCGGATGAGTTGGCGGCTGAAGGCGGGATAATGTTCGGCGAGGGCGGCGACGAAAGGGAGCGGAGCGACGCGGTCGGTTTCGGCCCGGCGCGGAAGCTGGATGGCGCCGGAGGCGGTGACGGGAATGCCGGCGAGGTGTGTCGCCAGATTTTCGATACGCAGCTCGCGATCGGACGGCGCGAGCACGACGTCGAGGTCGCCGACGAGTTGTTCGCTGCGGCCGGACGGCGCGAGCATGGCGGGAACGGAAAAGGAGACTCCGGTGGCGTGGATGCGACGGGCTTCGAACTGGCCGGCGGCGAGGAGCCAGGGATTCAGTTCGATATAGACGGCGCGGATATCGGCGACGGGCTCGGCATAGGCGGGAAGGGAAAGACGGAGATTTTCGAGAACGATGCCGCCGGTGGGATCGAAGGTGGCGCGACCGAGCCGGGCGTGAACGCCGGATTCCTGGAGGCGTTCTTCGAGAGAGCGGAGGACGAAGCTCGGGACGGTGAGCTCCCGGGACATCGCCGAGATGATTTGCGCGAGGAAGACGAGGAAGAGTGCGATCCAAACAAGCCAGCAGAGGAAAGTGACAAAAGCGTCGGTGCCGACGCGGGCCGCTTGCCAGAGCTGGTTCGGGCGGAGAGGCATTTCAGGTGGGCTCGGAAGGAAGCGGGAACGGAGCGAGAGCGCAGGAGAAAACGTAGAGCGGAGAAGCTTCCTCCGCTCGGCGTGAAGAGAACGAGTTTAGGACGAGGGAGCGGGCGGAGGGCCGGGATCGCGCGGGGATTGGATGATCGTCCAAAGTGCGTCGAGGAACGGCTGCTCGAGGGCGAAGACGACGTTGAACTCGTTGGAAGGGGAACCGGCGAGCTGGCGGTTGCCGCCGACGCGCGGAGAGAGGAAGAGCGACGTGGTGCTGGTTTGATCGGCGGAACCGCCGACGAGGCTGATGGTGGCGTCGAGTCGGTAGCGCCACGGGCGGTCGTCGCCGCCGACGTTCACGCGTTCGGCGAACTGATCGAGAACGAATTCGGCGGCGCGGAGTGAGCGGAGATGGGTGAGGATGGTTTGGACGGCGTCGGGCTGAGGGACGGATTCGGTGGGGCGGCCGGACGGATCGATGGCGGTTTCGAGGACAACGGAGTTGTCGGAGAGATCGGTGAGCTTGAGGGCGGCGATGCGTGCGCCGGCGGGAAGTTCACGGAGGAGACGTTCGCGCCAGGCGCGAGGTTGGGCGGGAAGTTCGCGGAGGAATTCCTGATCGATGGCGTAAACGGAAGGGGAGGTGCCGGTGCGGACGTAGGCAGTGCCGTTGCGCTGGGCGGGAAGGCCGATCTGGAACGTGACGGGCGGCTGGCCGGCAACGGAGAGGGAGATTTCGCGTTCGGGGCGGTTGAAGCCCCAGGCTTCGAGATCGGCGTCGCGCGGGGCGTCGCTTTCGAAACGTTGCGCAGAGAGGAGGGAAAGTTGTTCGAGCAGGCGGGTGACGGCGGCGCGTTCGGCGGTGAGCGTTTGCGGGCCCTGGTTGCCGTCGCCGCGGAGGACGATCTGCCAGGCGGCGGAGTCGGCGGGCTGCGCGCCGGTTTCGAGACGCTGCAGCGTGACCGGCGATTGGCCGGGGGCGGCGAGGGTGACGGAGGTGACGGCGCGCGGATCGAAGTCGAGGATGCGCGTTTCTCGGAGCGTTTCCTGGGCGCGGTCGAGAACGGACTTGAGCGCGGCGGGTATGGAAACAGTGAATACGGCGTCGCGGCCTTCGAGCTGGGCGTAGTATTCGATATCTGGAGACGGGGCGGCGCCGGTGGAAATCGCGGCGGGTCCGATCGCGGCGCCGAGCAGGAGGGTTTCGCGGCGGCCGTTGCCCTCGAGGCTGACGCGGAGCTCGGGGCGGTCGGAGGGGAGCGGGGACGGAGGATTGTCGGTGACGAAGGAGCGGACGCGGAGGGCGTTGAGGCTGTTGATGGCGAGCTCGGTGGCGTTCTTCGAAGCGCGGGCGCTGATGGGCGCTTCGAACGTCCAACGGGAGCCGTCGCGACGCAGGCGAACGCGGAGCGTGGCGGGCGGCGGAGTCTGGAGATTGAGGGAGCGGGCTTCGAAGACGGGGATGGTGAAGAGGGAGTCGGCGTGGAGCTCTTCGAAGGTGAGCGCGAGGCCGCGGGCGAGGCTTTGGTTGACGACGTGGATGCGGGAGCCGTCGGGCGAGAGGACGTAGAGGCGGATGTTGTCCTTGGTGGTGTCGCCGAGGCGCAGTTGGGTGGAGTTGAGCGTTGAGGGTTGAGCGTTGAGAGCGTCGATGCCGGAGCGGAAGGAGACGGTGAGCTTGGGCTGGTCGAGGCCGTAGTCGGCGAGGGATTGGCCGTTTTTCTCGAGGTCGCGGACTTGGAAGCTGGTTTCGTGTTCGAGGAACTGGAGATCGTTGACGATGCGATTGACGGCGTTGGGGTTGGCGGGCCACTCGATCGGGTGGGTGACGAACCAGGTGTCGCCGCGTTTTTCGAGGGCGAGGCGATAGGTGGCGGTGGTGATTTCGAGTGAGCGGATGTCGGCGGCCTCGGGGCCGAGGACGCGGCGGCGGGCTTCCTTCCAGTTTTCCTCGGTGCGCCAGTGTCGCTCGAATTGGAAGATGAAGAAGAAGAGCGCGACGTTCAGGAGGAGGAGAACGAGGGTGACTTTGGTGCGCATGGGAGGAGCTGAGAGTCTAGAGCCCAGAGCCTAGAGCTCGGAATGAGAATTACGGAAGTTTGTTGGCATGGCTCTGGGCTCTCAGCCACGGGCTGTAGGCTGGCGAAGCTCAGGTGCGTCTCGTCCAGTATACGAGAAGGCCGAGGAGGGCGGCGGCGCCGGGGAGAGCGAAGATGAGGGTGTAGCGGAGGCGGGTGAGTTCGCCGGCGCTGAGGGAGAGTTGGAAGCGCTCGATGGGGCGAGCGGGGATGTTGAACTGGGAGTCGCGATCGACGGTCCAATTCACGGCGCTGAGGAAGATGTTCTGGTTGGCGACGTCGGCGATGCGGTTGTTGGCGATGAGGTCGCCGGTGCCGAAGACGACGAGACGACCGCCGCGCACGCTGAAAGGAAGATTATCGCGGACGGAGACGCGTTCGGAAGCGACGATGACGCCGAGCCGGTCGCGGGGCTCCATGCCGGGGATCGGGCGGATGTCGACGCCGGGATTGAAGGTGGGGAAGACGTTTTGCCGATAGCTGACCTCGCCCCAAGCGGTGGTGGAGGTGGCGGCAAGCGTGGTGACGGTGACGGTGTTGCCGAGGGAACGGCCGGGGTCGGGGCGGACGCTGCGCGCGGGGCCGATGCGCGGCTGGAGATTGTAATCGATCAACGTGCGCGTGATCGGGTGCGGCGCGAGGTGGCGGAGGAGGAGTTCGCCTTCCTCGGTCATGTTGTCGGGACCGAGATCGTAAATGACGTCATCGTCGACGAGGATGCCCCAGTCGAGCAGCAGGTCTTCGAGACCGTGGGGTTGCCCGGGCGCGAGCAGGAGAATGAGGCGACCGGCGTCGGCGGCGAGGTATTGGCGGAGGAGTTCCTGTTCGATCGGTTGGAAGCGGCCTTGCGGGGCGACGGCGATGAGGACGGACGCGGATTCGGGAATTTGGCGGGTGTAAGCGAGGTTGAGAGAATCGACCTCGAAATTGCGCTGACGGAGGACATCGCGGAGGGCGGAGAGACCGCGAACGGAGTCGACGTCGTCGGGGCTGAGTTCGCCGTGGCCGGCGAGGAAGTAGATCTTTTTGCGCTCGGGACTGGAGACGTCGAGGAGCGCGGAGGTGATGGCTTGTTCGCCTTGGAAGGCCTTCTTCTCGCCGCGCTCGACGCGGTAGAGTTCGCCGAGCATGACCGTGCGGCGTTTCTCGCCGGCGATGAGAATGATGCTGTTGGGCTGATCGATGCCGAGTTGGTCGGCTTCGCGGCGGCGGATGTAGATGTCGAGGTAGTCGACCGTGATGCGACGGTGCGGATCGCCCTCGGTGACGTAGGCGTATTCGCGGAGGAGGCCGCGGACGTCGCGGTAGGCTTGGGCGATGTTTTCGTCGTCGGAGTCTTCCGTAATGGTGACGACGATACGGATGGGTTGCGGGAGATTTTGAAGGTAGCCGATCGTTTCGGGGGAGAGCGAGTAGCGGCGGTGTGAAGTGAGATCGAAGCGGCCCCAGGCGTGATTGCGGGCGAGGTAGTTGAGTCCGCCGAAAAGCGTAAGGAACAGCACGGCCTGAAGCACGAGGTTGATCGTGCGAACCCAGCGGGCGGCGCGGAAGCTGTCGGTGAAGGGCATTCGGATGGTGTTAGCCTAGAGCTGAGAGTCTAGAGCCCAGAGCAGGAAGCGGCTGAGCGAGGGGTGAAGATTCAGTGGTGAGACGAAGTTCATGCTCTGGGCTCTTAGCTCTAGGCTCTGGGCTGCTTCAGGCGTGGAGGAGTTTGGCTTCGACGCCGAGGATGCTGAAGATGAGGGCGAGGACGGTGCCGCTCAGGTAGAAGAGGAGCTGGCGGGTATCGACGACGCCGCGGGCGAAATCCTCGAAATGGGTGAAGACCTGAGCGTATTCGACGGCGGCTTTGAGCGGTTGGAGGACGTCGCGCTCGAGCCAGACGGCTTCGCTGAGATAGCGACCGCCGACGATCAGCGCGAAGAGCATCGTGAAGCAAAGAATGCCGGCGACGGCCTGATTGCGGGAGAGCGAGCTGGCGAAGACGCCGATGGCGATGAAGAAGAGGCCGGTGATGGCTATGAAGAGATAGCCGCCGAGAAGAGGACCCGGATCGATGAAACGGGCGTCGCCGGAGAATTTTTTGAGGATGTAGAAGAAGCCGGAGGTGGAGCCCCAGAGCGCGACGTAGAGCAGGTAGGCGGCGCCGTATTTGCCGAGGACGACCTCGGTGGTGGTGACGGGCGTGGTGAGAAGCGTTTCGATGGTGCCGAGGCGGCGTTCCTCGGCGAGGCACTTCATGGTGAGGAGGGGGACCATGAAGAGGACGGGCAGCCAGAAAAGTTGGAAGAAGACGTGGGCGGGGGAGAGTTCCTGCGGGGTTTTGGAATAACTCTCGAGGATGCCGGTGAAGATGAAACCCATGACGCCGAGGAAAAGGACCGCGGCGATGTAGGTGCTCGGGTTGACGAGCAGCATGCGGACTTCGTGGCCGAGGAGGGTGAGGAAGTGTTTCATGCGGCAGTCGCGGGAAGGCGGATCAGGCAGGAAGAGGAGACGCTCATTTGCGGCGGAGGTCTTCGGCGCGGACGTCCCAACTGCGGCGGGTGGCGGCGAGAAAGACGTCTTCGAGGGTGGAGTGGGCGCGGCTGAGACTGCGGACCCGGAAATGGCAGGCGGACAACGTTTGGAAAAGGGATTCGCCGAGTTCGTCGTCGCGTTCGGTGGAAAGCGTGAGGCGACGGAAACCGGCGGCATCGGGCTCGGATTCGGAAGTGATCTTCAGTGTGGGATCGACGGTCGCGAGCGCGGTGGGAAGCGAGGAGGCGTCGCCGGCGAGTTCGAGTTCGTAGGTGGAGTGGCCGAGGATTTCGCGGCGGAGATCGGCGGGCGAACCCTGGGCGACGACGCGGCCCTGGTTGATGATGAGGACGCGGTCGCAGGTCATCTCGATTTCCGGGAGGATGTGCGACGAGATGATGACGGTCATGCGGCCGCGGAGGGAGGCGATGAGATCGCGAACGATGAGGATCTGGTGCGGATCGAGGCCGATGGTGGGCTCGTCCATGATGATGACGGGCGGCTCGGCGAGGATGGCTTCGGCGATGCCGACGCGCTGGCGGTAGCCTTTGGAAAGTTTGCCGATGATCTTGTGGCGAACGCGTTTCAGGTCGCAGAGCTCGAGGACCTCGTCGATGCGCGGACCGAGTTTGCGGCGGGAAACCTCCTTCAGGCGGCCGCGGAGGTATAAATATTCGGATACGCGCATGTCCTCGGGCAGCGGGTTGTTTTCCGGCATGTAGCCGATGCGCTTCTTGACCTCGCCGGGTTGGGAAGCGACGGGGATGCCGCAGACGCGCACGGTGCCGGAGGTGGCGGGCAGGTAGCCGGTGAGGATGCGCATGGTGGTGGATTTGCCGGCGCCATTGGGGCCGAGGAAGCCGAGGATCTCGCCGCGGGCGACGGTGAAGCTGACGTCGTTGACGGCGGCGTTGCCGGCGTAGGTTTTCACCAAGTGCGAGACTTCGATGGCGGGCGTGTCGGACATCGGAGTCAGGCGAGGCGTGCGCGGCGAAGCGCGGAGGACAAAGAATTGCCGGAACGGACGGAGGGACGCTCGTGGGCGAAAAGCGGATACTCAGGCATGTTGCTTTTCGATGGTGACTTCGCCGGCGCGAAAGCGCTGCAGGTGTCCGGAGTCGGTGCGCAAGAGAAGGGAGCCGTCGTCATCGATGCCTTGGGCGACGCCGGCGACACGCGTGGAGCCGTGGACGAGCGCGATGGGTTTGCCGCGGAGGACGTCGTATTTTTGCCAGAGATCGGAGAACGACTCGAGATGTTCGGCGGAGACGAATTGCTCGTAGGCGAGGAGGACGCGTCCGATGATGGCGGCGGTGAGGCGGTTGAGATCGAGGGTGGAGGAGGATTGCTGGGCGAGGGAAACGGCGCGGCGGGAGAGATCGGCGGGCCAGTCGCCGGCGGTGGCGTTGACATTGAGACCGAGGCCGAAAACGAGATCGCGGATCTGGTCGGTGTCGACGCGGGCCTCGGTGAGCATGCCGCCGGCTTTGCGGCCGTCGAAAAGGAGATCGTTGGGCCATTTGAGGCCGGGCGTGAGCGAGGTGAAATTGGAGATCAGTTCGCAGAGATTGACGCCCATCCAGAGGGTGAAGGTCGGCATGCGGGAGGGCGGGACCTGCGGACGAAAGGCGAAGCTGGCGTAGAGATTGCCGTTGGGCTCGGAGTGCCACGCGCGACCGAGACGGCCGCGACCGCGGGTCTGGCGGCGGGCAAGGATGACGAACGGCGTGGCGCGGCCGGCGGCGAGCTGGCGGGCGGCTTCGTCGTTGGTGGAGTCGACCTCGTCGAGGAGCGTGATGGGCAGATCGCGGCGGCGGCCCTTGAGGAGGGCGCGGATAAGCGTGAGGTGGAGACCGGCGGGGCGTTGGGCGATGCGATAACCGCGGGCGCGCGCGGCTTCGAAGGTGAAGCCCTGCGCGCGGAGTTTTTCCATGTGCAACCAGACCGCGACGCGCGACGTGCCGAGTTTGGCCGCGAGCGAAGTGCCGGAGAGAAACCCGGGTTCGCGCGCCAGGAGTTCGCGCAAAATTACGAGATCGGTGTCGGACATCGGTCGCTTGAAACTACAAAGGGGCGCTGCATGGTGGGGCAAATGTCATTTGCGGAATTCGCCGAGTCAGTGAAACGCGATCCCGGGCCGCCGAGCGGTGTGAGTGCGGCGTTGAAAGGATTATGGCACGATGCGCGGGGCGACTGGGGGCGGGCGCACACGATCGTGCAGGAAGATACGAGTGCGGAGGGCGCGTGGGTGCATGCGTATCTGCATCGAAAGGAAGGCGACGCGTCCAATGCGGGTTATTGGTATGCGCGGGCGCAGCGGACGCGGCCGGCGAGCGATGTCACGCTGGCGCAGGAATGGGAGCAGATTGCGCGGGAGCTCTTGGGGGACGTGAAGCCGGCGGTGTGAGGCGGACGCACTGCAACCGGATATCAAAGCGTAAGGAGCGTCCGCGAGCGGGCTACTCGGCGGCGACGCGGACGGGAGTGGCGGGACGGCTGCGAACGGCGGCGATGGTGCGCTGGAGGCCGACGAGTTCGCTCATTTCGCGGTTTCGCTCGATCTGTTGCTCCTCTTCGAGCATTTCGAGGCCGCGGCGGAGATTCCAGGCGGAGAGCGGGCCAAGTTTAAGGGCGGGGTGACGTTTGACGGCGAGATCGAGGCGACCGGCGCGGGTGAGGAGATTGCGCTCGCGGATCTGCGGAAGCGGTCGCTCGCGGACCTCGTAGCGGGGGAGTCGCACGACATCGTTGTCGGGCGCGGTGTCTCCGAAATCTGGAGACGAGGTGGATGTGGAGGAAGCGAGAGGCGCGGGGACGCTGCGTTCCGCCGCGGCAGGAGGAGCAAAGCGGGGGAGGCTGGCGTTGATGCGCGCGGCGGTTTGCGGGGAGACCGCACGCGGACGAGTCGCGGTGGGGTCGGTCGTTTCGGCGGCGGAAGCGAGCACGGCGCTCGCGAGAAGGAGGAGGGGAGATGCGCGGCCTTTCATGTTGGGTCAGGGGTGAAAGGCGGCGGATCGGAGCGACGCGCTAGCGATCGTTGTGCATCCGGTAGTCGCTGACGTCGCCGGAGCGCATGTAGGTCTCGTTGCTCAACCGGCGGATGTAGGCGCCCTCGCGGGGGTTGGTGCGACTGATGGTGTCCGCGGTGTCGTTCAGGTCGGACATATTGGCGAGACGTTCGTCTTCAGCGTAACGAGTCATCGCGTATTGTTCCGGGCTGGCAGTGAGGAAGGGGATGTAGAAGTTGTTAAGCAGGCGATGCGTCGGCGTGAGATAGCGGCGCATGGCGAGCTCGGCGAGGCCCTGGCGCGTGTGGATATCGCGTTCGCGGAAAACGGGCGGGCGTTCTTCCTGCACGACGATCTTGGGCAGGCGGATGATGTTGTTGCGGGGTTTGTCGACCTCGCGGAGATCGATGTCCTCTTCCTCGGGCTTGGGTTTCGGGGGAGGATTGTATTTGGGCATCCGCGCGGCGAGTTGGGCGGCGACGTTGTCGGAGATGGCGCGTTCGCGTTTCGGGCGGGGGTTGGCGGGTTCGGAGTCGGTGGTTTGGGCGTCCGGGGCTTTGCGCGAAAGTGCGGGCGGGGCGTCTTCGGCTTGGGCGACGAAAAGGGAGCCGAGCAAAGCGAAGGCAAAAGGAATGCGAACGAAGCGAGCCATGGCCGATGTGTCAGTGAACGGGTGTTGAGGTTCCGCGCAACCGGGACGAGGGAAAGATTGGGGTGAGTTGAATGTCAGGAAGTTGCGGGCGCGGGGGGTGGATTTGAGGAATAAGCCGAGGACGAATCCGGCGATGGCGGAGCCGAAGAGAATATAGACGGCCATGACGAGATGCCAACCCCAGGGATGTCCCCACCAGATCGGATCGCTGAGGCACGCGAAGATGCCGACGGTGAGTCCGGCGACGGTGGTGAGCCGGATGATGCCTCCCCGCGAAAGAGGGCCGGCGCTGCGGATCAACAGAACGAAGGCGAAACAGACGGCGAAGTAGTGCACGTAGCCTTTGAAGAAGATGGCCGGGTCCATGGGTTCGCGGCCCTCTTTGATGAACTGCACGCTGGCGAGAGGACCGCGGCGATGGAGCTCGGTGAGGAGTTCGCGATCGGCGACGTCCGGACCGGGAATGAGGTAAGTGCCGGTGGACGGGAAAATTTGGGCGAGAGCGCTGGCGGCGGCGGCGTTGTCGCCGACCGGGGTGAGCGTGACGTAGGGGAAGGGGCTCATCCAGTAGACGGCTCCGAAAATGAACAACGCGAGCGCGGCGAGAGCCGGGGCGATGACGAAGATTTTCATGGCGACGCGGGGTGGGGAAAGCGGGGCGAGCATGCCAAGGGCATGACGCGGCTCAATCGCGGAATCGGGGATGACGAACGCCTTCGAAGGGCGTCCCTGCCGGCGCTGGTGCGCCCTGAGAGGGCTAGCCGCGGATTTGGCCGGTGCCGGTGACGAGCCACTTGTAACTGCAAAGCTCGCGGAGACCCATGGGGCCGCGGGCGTGGAGACGGTCGGTGCTGATGCCGATCTCGGCGCCGAGGCCGAACTCGAAGCCGTCGTTGAAGCGCGTGGAGGCGTTCCACATGACGGCGGCGCTGTCGACGGCGGCGAGGAACTTTTCGGCGGCGGAGGCGTCGGCGGTGACGATCGCATCGCTGTGGCCGGAGCTGTCGCGGTTGATCGTGACGATCGCGGTTTCCAGCGAATCGACGACGCGGACGGCGAGGATGTAGTCGAGGAACTCGGCGGTGTAATCGGCGTCGCTCGCGGGTGTAGTGGGAATCTGGTGACGAGCGAGGATGGCGGCGCTGGCGGGATCGCAGCGGAGCTGGACGTTCTTCGCGGCGATGAGCGCGCGGGCGGCGGCGGGGAGGAAGGTCTCGGCGACGTCGCGATGGACGAGGAGTTGTTCGGCGGCGTTGCAGACGCCGGGACGCTGGGTCTTGGCGTTGACGAGGATTTTTTCCGCCATCGCGAGATCGGCGGCGCGATCGACGTAAACGAAGCAGACGCCCTTGAAGTGTTTGATGACGGGAATCGTGCTGTTGTCGGCGACGAAACGGATGAGGCCCTCGCCGCCGCGGGGAATGATGCAGTGGATGAGCGAGTCGAGCTTGAGCAGCGTGGTGAGCGCGGCGCGGTCGGTCGTGGGGATGAGCTGGACGGCGTCGGCCGGCAGCGAGGCGGCGGCGAGCGATTCAGAGATGAGAGCGGCGAGAGCGGTGTTGGTGTGGAAGCACTCCTTGCCGCCGCGCAGAATGGCGGCGTTGCCGCTCTTGAGGCAGAGGACGGCGCAGTCGATGGTGACGTTGGGACGGGCTTCGTAGACGATGCCGATCACGCCGATAGGCACGCGGATTTTTTTGAGGAGGAGGCCGTTGGGGCGGGTGGTTTCCTCGAGGAGTTCGCCGACGGGATCGGGAAGATCCGCGACCTCGCGGACGCTGGCGGCGAGTTGAGCGAGGCGCGCGGGCGTGAGCGTGAGGCGGTCGATCTGGGCGGAGGTGAGATTGTTTTCCTGGGCGGCGGCGAGGTCGCGCTGGTTGGCGGCGATGAGGGTGTCGGCGGAGCGCGTCAGGCGGTCGGCGAGGTCGAGGAGCGCGGCGTTTTTCGCGGACGTCGGGGTGATCGCGAGCGAGAAAGACGCGGCGCGGGCGCGTTGGGCGATGGACGTGACGAGCTGGGCGAGATCGGCGGACATGGGACGTGGAAGGGAGAGGAAACCACGAAATACACGAAATACACGAAAAGATTTTCGGGCCGGGCGCGGGACGGGGTGGGCGGCTCCTCGGCTCCCACCGCCTTTTAGGAGATGAGTTTGCGGCGGATGCGACGGGAGGCCCAAAGGCCGAGGCCGACGCTGAAGGCGAGGAGCGCGGAGATGTGAAATGCGAAGGAGGAAAAGTCCCAACGGCCCCAAGCGGTCATTTGGGCGAGGCGAACGCCGTGGTAGAAAGGGGAGATGTTGACGACGGTGCCGAGGATCGGGCGGTCATCGAGCGGGAAGAAGACGGCCGAGAGATAGAAGATGGGTGCGATGAGGAAGGAATAAACCGTTTGAAACTGGTTCATGTTGCGCACGAAGCCGGCGGCGAGGAGGCCGATGGCGGCGCAGGGAATGGCGAGCGTTCCGGCGATGAGAGGGAAGGCGAGGATGGCCCAGGGGTTCGGCAACAGGCCCATGACGGCGAGGACGAGGCCGACGGAGGCTCCCATCATGCCGGCGCGAATGGCGGACCAGAGAAATTCGCCGATGACGACTTCGCGCACGCCGATGGGCGTGGTGAGCATGGCCTTGAAAATCGATTCGAAGGTCATGCGGACGTAGAAGCCGTAGCTGCTGTCGAAGAAGGCGGAGAACAGCGCGGTGGTGGCGACCATGCCGGGCGCGAGGTATTGGGCGTAGGTGAGGCCGTTGATGCCGCCGATGAAAGGCGAGAGTCCCAGGCCGAGCGACGTGAGCAGGAGGGCGGGATCGGCGAGGGTGGGCGAGATGTTGGCGACGAAATCTTTTTTGTAGACGGTCCAGTTGCGGACGACCACGTGCCAGCCGAGACGGAGGGAGGTGGAGAGTTCACTCATCGTCGTCGAGCTCCTGTCCGGTGAGTTTCAGATAGACGTCCTCGAGATTCGCGGGACGAAGCTGGAGGGCGGTGAGATTGGCGCGGTGTTGCAACGCGACGAGATCGTCGATGGACGGTGCGCGAACGCAGCACTGGCGGCCCTGACGGAAGAGTATCCAATTTTCGGCGACGTGGGGGCGGAGGGCGGATTCGTTTTCCTGTTCGAAGATGGCGACGAAGCCGGGGGTTTCGCGGGCGATGAGTTCACGCGGGGCGCCGGTGGCGACGACGTGGCCGCGGTTGAGGATGACGATGCGGTCGCAGAGGATTTCGGCCTCGTGCATGTAGTGGGTGGTGACGAGGACGGTTTTGCCGGCGTGGCGAAAGGAGAGGACTTTTTCCCAGAGAAGGTGGCGGACGGCGGGATCGAGGCCGGTGGTGGGTTCGTCGAGGATGAGCAGTTCGGGATCGGCGAGGAGGGCGCGGACGAAGGCGAGGCGGCGTTTCATGCCGCCGGAGAGCGTCTTGATCATCGCGTCGCGTTTGTGATCGAGCGACATGTGCGCGAGCAGTTCGTCGATGCGCGGTTTGGCGCGCACGCGGTCGAGGCCGACGAAGCGGGCGTAGAGCTGCAGGTTTTCGACGACGGTGAGTTCCTCGTCGAGGGCGTTTTCCTGCGGGACGACGCCGAGGCGCTGTTTGATGGCGCGGGCGTCGCGGGCGGGATCGAGGCCGAAGATTTCGAGTTCGCCGGCGGTGCGGAGAACGACGCCGTAGAGACAGCCGATGAAGGTGGATTTGCCGGCGCCGTTGGGGCCGATGAGGCCGACGCATTCGCCGCGGCGGACATCGAGGTCGAGCGACTGGAGCGCCGCGAAGTCGCCGAAGCGTTTCTGCACGCCGCGGGCACGGAGGATGTTTCCGTTTCCGTGTGATGGATCGGCGGGTGTGGCGCGCGAAGAGTCGGCGGGCGACGCGGACATGGGGCGTGGAGTGAACGCGGAATGCGACGGCGGGCAAGACGGGGAAACAGAGACAAAAAAAGCGACTCCGGGGAGGAGTCGCTGAGATGCGCGGTGGGGGCACCGCGCTTCCATGGGTGGAAGGGATTTAGCGGCGTTTTTTGGAGGCGGCTTGCTGAAGTTCGGCGATCTGGGCCTGGGTTTGTTCGAGGCGGGATTGAAGATCGGCGGCCTGGGATTTGGCGGCTTCGACCTGGCGCTGCGCTTCGGCGACGGCGGCTTTGGCGTCTTCGGCTTCCTTGCGGAGGCGAGCGGTGGCGGTTTGCGCTTCGTCGGCCTGGGTGCGGACCTCGCGTCCGTAGGCTTCGGCTTTCTCGAGCTGCGAGCGGACGCGCGTGGTGTTGGCTTTCTCCTCGTCGATCTGCTTTTGAAGTTGCGCGGCGTTGGCGCGGGCTTCGGACAACTGGGTTTCGAGTTGTGAAGAAGCGAGGCGGGCTTCTTCGAGTTGCTTTTGCGCGGACTCGGCCTGGCTGCGGGCTTCGGCGAGTTGAGCGCGGAGCTCAGCGGTTTCGGCCTGGGCTTGAGCGACGCGCGTCTCGCTGTCGCCGGCGCGTGAAGTCGCTTCGCCGACGCGGCCCCATAACACAATCGCCACGATGATGGCGGCGAGTGCGAGCAGCAGGCTGAGAGCAACGGGAACGATGGAAGATTTTGGACGGGTGGCAGGGGTAGAGCGCTCGTTCATGGCGGCGGAATCTACACCCGTTCGAACGGGGTCGGTATCGGGACAAACCCGGCGTTTGCGTCGGTGGAATACGGAGCGGCGAAGATTCGATGAAGACGCGGGGAAACGAAAACGCGCCGCAGGGCAGCAGCGCGTGCGAGAGACGGATCAAGCGAAAAACGAGCGGAGGCGAGGTCAGCGTTTTTTCGTGGAGGCGGCGAGCTGGGCTTGGACGGCGTCGAGGCGCGCCTGCACCTCGGCGAGTTTCGTCCTGGCTTCGTCGGCTTCGCGGCGGGCTTGCACGACCTCGACCTTGGCGTCCGCGAGCTGGCGGTTGAGTTTGGCGCGCTCGGTTTCGGCCTCGTCGGCTTTCGCGCGAATCTCGCGGGCGTGGACGGTGGCCTGCTGCAGGTCGGATTTCAGTTGGGCGGCGGTGGAGCGGGATTCGTCCCATTGACGCTGGACGCGGGCGATTTCGGCGCGCGATTCCGAGAGCTGGGCCTGGACCTGGGTGAGCAGGGTTTTGGTTTCGTTGGTTTGGGTTTGAGCGACGCTGGCGGCGGAGCGGGCTTCGGCGAGCTGGGTCTGGAGTTGCTCGATTTCCGCGCGAGCGATGGAGAGTTCGCCTTCGATTTCCGCGCGACGGACATCGGCGGCGGTGACCCGGTTCATGAAAGCAAATACGACGACGATGAGGGCGGCCGCGAGGACGCCGATGATCGCTGCCGGGATGATCGGCAGGTTCTTGTTTTTGGGGTAAGGGTCGTTCATGGCACCGGCAGGTTATCCGGCGGCGCGGCGCTCGCAATGCGCGGCGGGCACAATGACAACGGGCGCGCAGTGAATGCCAAAAAACCGGGAAGCGGCAGGGCCGGGCGGGTGGTGCGGCGGTGCGGCGAACGGGGCGCGAGTTTATTCGAACATGCGGTTGCGGCGGAAGCGCCAGATCGAGAAAGCCATCACGACGGCGGCGATGCCGGTGAGGATGCCGAGGTGTGGGAGGACGGCGAAGAGCGGGCGGGCGGCCCAGAGGACATCGGTGAAGCCTTCGACGGACCAGTAGACGAGGGTGAGTTTGCTGAACGACTGGATGTAGTCGGGCATGAAGCTGACGGGAAACCAGGCGCCGCCGATGGCGCTCATCGAAAGCACGATGAAGGTGGCGATGGGGCTGGCGGCGTCGGCATTGGGGGCGATCGCGACGACGAAGAGTCCGAAGGCGGAGCAGGCGGCGGCGGAGGCGAGGGCGACGGCGAAGAGAGGAACGAGGTGCCGGGTGATTTCGAGATCGTAGAGGAAGTTGCCGGCAAGGAAGAGCACGGCGACCTGCGTGAGACCGAGGATGACGCCGAACCAGAAACGCGCCCAGATGATGTGCGACGGACGAACGGGCGAGGAGAGAAGGCGTTGGAAGACGCCGGTGCTTTTCTCCTCGAAGAACATGGTGGCCGAGCCGCTGACGGCGAAGAGGAGAAACATGATCGCGTAGCCGCCGACGAGGCGCGCGGCCATGGGGTTCTTCACCTCCTTGCCGGCGATCTGTTCTGTCTCGAAATCAAGGATACGACCGAGGAAATCGGCGGAGGACGGTGAAGGTGCGGAGATGTCGGCGGACGCGGAGGAGTCGGGCGAGGAGTTGGCGGAGGTGGATCCGGCGGAGAGAAAGTCGCCGCGCTCGATTCGTTGTTGGATCGCGGCGGTGTCGCCGCCGAAGGCGTCGGCGATGGCGGAGGCGACGGAGCGGTTGAACGTTTCGAGCGCGCCGGGGCCGATGCGACGGAGGGCGCCGGCCTGAAGCGACTGGCCGAGAAGCTGCGGAACCTGGGTGAAGACGGTTTTTTGGAGGATGCCGTTGACCATCTGCGCCTCGATCTCGTTGCGCGGATTGGTGAGGAAAATCAGGTGGAGGCCGAAGCCGGATGCGGGGATGAGATCGGCGGGAATGACGAGGGCGTAGCGGTAGTCGTTATTGGCGAGGGCGGCGCGGGCGTCGGCTTCGGTGAGCGGGCGTTCGGCGCCGTTGGCGTCGGAGAGGGTGGAGATGACGCGGAAGGTTTTTTCGGCGCGAAGGGCGGCGAGCAGTTGTTCCGCGGCGGGGTCGGAGCTGGCGTTGACGACGGCGAGCGGGATGCCCGTGGGGCCGGCTTCGGTGCGATAGAGACCGAAGACGTGGCCGAAAAGCGCGATGAGGATGATGGGGACGACGAAGGTGATGATGACGGCGGGTTTCGAGCGCCAGAACATCAGAAGATTTTTGCGGAGGAGAACGAGCGTGGGGGACATGGGGGCGCGGGGGTTGGGCGGGGTGGGAGCTCAGGCGTCGCGCAACGTGCGACCGGTGAGATGGAGGAAGAGCGCCTCGAGCGTGGGGCGGCGGTGATGGAAGAGGCGCGGGGAGAGCTGGTGGGATTCGGCGAGGGTGAAGAAAGCGGACAGGGGAAAACCAGGGCGCGGGCGGAAGCGATACGTGCCTTGGGACGAAGAGAGATCGCCGTGCGCAGCGAGTTGGGCGGCGAGTGCGGCGGTGGTTGGCTGCGCGGGGAAGACGATTTCGTCTTCGAATGGAAGTCGGGTGAGGAGCTGGTCGAGGGAGCCGAGGGCGAGGAGTTTGCCGTGATCGATGATGCCGATGCGCGAGCAGAGTCGCTCGGCTTCCTCCATGTAGTGCGTCGAGTAGATGATGGTGACGCCGGAGCGGTTGAGAAGCTGGAGGTAGTCGAAGATGGCGTTGCGCGACTGGGGGTCGACGCCGACGGTGGGCTCGTCGCAGAGGAGAAGTTTCGGGCGGTGGAGAAGGCTGGCGACGAGATTGAGGCGGCGCTGCATGCCGCCGGAAAATGTATTCACAACGGCACGACGGCGATCGGAGAGCTGGACGGCGGCGAGGGCCTCGTCGATGCGGGTCTGGAGTTCGCGTCCGCGGAGACCGTGGAGCTGGCCGAAGATGCGAAGATTTTGTTCGGCGGTGAGATCGGTGTAGAGCGCGATGGACTGGGGGACGAGGCCGAGCGTGCGTTGGGCGAGGGCGGGATCGGACGCGATGGACCGGCCGTCGAGCGCGACGGTGCCGGAGTCGGGCGTGCGCAGGCCGGAGGCGAGCGACATCAGCGTGGATTTGCCGGCGCCGTTGGGGCCGAGGAGACCGAAGAATTCGCCGGGCGCGATGTCGAGGGAGACATCGTCGAGCGCGACGAGCGAGCCGTAGCGCTTGGTGACGGAGTGGAGCGAGAGCATGGGGCGGCAGGGTTGTCCGAGGATCGAGTGAAGCGCGCGGACGCGGGCGGCGAAGGTTTTTTGCGGGCGGCGAGGCGGGGTTTCGTTTCAGGCGGAAGAAATCGACCTGTTCGCGCGGACTGGGCAAGCCGCGTTCCGCCACGGGGAACAGCGAGGAAAGGGCGAAGCGCTCGGGCGTTTCGCCGCGAGCGGGGAATCAGGGCGCTCGCGGCGGGGGCGAGGTGGGGAGGCGGCTGCCGGAGCTTGAGCTGAGGAGGTCGTGGACGGTGGACAGGAGCGCGGCGGAGGTGAAGGGCTTGGCGAGGAAGCGGACGTTGATGTGCTGTTTTTCGAGGCGCTCGCGGGAGTCGACCATGCCGCTGATGGCGAGAACGTGGATGGCGGGGTTGAGGCTGGTGGCGATTTTGGTGAGCGCGTAGCCATCGAGTTCGGGCATGCCGAGGTCGGTGATGATGAGACGGACCTCGAGGCTGCGAGGGGCGAAGAGGGCGACGGCTTCGGTGCCGTTGGAGGCGGCCAGCACGCGGTAGCCTTGGCGGGAGAGCATGGCGGTGGTGACGTCGCGCACGCTGTCGTCGTCGTCGACGACGAGGATGAGTTCGCCGTGTCCGCGCGGGGCGGCGGAGGCGTCGGAGAGTTTCGAGGTGAGATCGGTGCCGGGCGAGGCGGGCAGGTAGACTTGGAACGTGGTGCCCTGGCCGACGCGGGTGTGGAGCGTGATGACGCCCTTGAAGTTCTCGACGATGCTGCGAACGGTGGAGAGGCCGAGGCCGGTGCCGCGGCCGGATTCCTTGGTGGTGAAGAACGGTTCCCAGATGCGCTGGAGCACTTCGGGCGCGATGCCGCTGCCGGTGTCGCTGACGTCGACGCGAAGATAGGGGCCGGGTTTGGCGCCGGGGAGGCTGGAGGCGTTGACGTCGTCGAGGAGAACGTTGGAGGCGTGGATGCGGAGGGTGCCGCCGCCGGGCATGGCGTCGCGGGCGTTGACGCAGAGGTTGAGGAAGATCTGGTGGAACTGGGTGGGGTTGATCTTCAGCGGCCAGAGCTCGGGCTCGAGGTGCTCCTCGATGTTCAGGGAACGCGGAAACGTCTGGTGCATGACGCCGAGGAGGTCGCGGAGCACGTGCTTGGGCTGGATGAGGTGGGCTTCGCCGGTGACGCCGTGGGCGAAACCGAGGATTTGGCGGACGAGGCCGGCGCCGCGTTCGACGCTTTTTTCGATGGTGCTGAGGATGCGTTGGTCGGCGGCTTCGGGCAGGCGCTCGCGGAGGAGCGGAACGGCCATGAGGACGGGGGCGAGGACGTTGTTGAAATCGTGGGCGATGCCGGAGGCGAGCATGCCGATGTTTTCGAGGCGTTGGACGCGGAGAAGTTGTTCCTCGGCGGCTTTTCGCTCGCGGCGGACGCGGGCTTCGTCCAAGGCGCGCATGATCGCGGGGATGAGGCGTTTGGGACGGTCTTTGATGACGTAGTCATTGGCGCCGGATTTCAGGGCTTCGACGGCGCGGTCTTCGCCGATGGTGCCCGAGAAGAAGATGAAGGGAACGTCGGGGCGGTGTTCGCGCGCGAGTTGGAGGGCTTCGAGACCGTTGAAGCTGGCGAGCTTGAAGTCGGAGAGGATGAGGTCGGGGGAAGTTTTTTGAAGCGCGGCGAGGAAATCCTCGCGAGTCGAAACGACCTCGAGGGAACATTCCGGCCATTCGTCTTGGAAAACGAGGCGGGTGAGTTCGGCGTCGTGAGGGCTGTCTTCGAGATGAAGGATCTTCATGCGGTGGCGAACTGGCACGCCGGAGGCGCGGGCTGGAATCGAGGAGCGGCCGGCTTCGGATAAGGTGTTGCAATGGCACAAAACGGAGGCAGGAATGCAAGCCGTTAGCTTTGTCCGGCTGACTTAAGCGATGCTAATGCACACGCCCAATTCCCTGCCAGAGATCGAGGGGTGCGAAGGCGCCGGGCGGGCGATTCGGACCGACGAGTGATCGCTCATGTTTCTGCAGAACGCGCCATTCCGACGGAAGCTGATGGTTGTTTTCCTGTTGAGCGCGGGGACGATCGCGGTGGTGACGGGAGTGGGTTATTCGGTGCACGATTTCGTGACCTTCCGGCGGGCGTTGGCGGCGGAGGTGGCGATGCTGGGAGACGTGATCGCGAGCAACAGCACGGCGTCGCTGGCGTTCAACAGCGTGGACGACGGCGAACAGATTTTGTCGGCGCTGGCGGCGGATCGGCGGATTCTGGCGGCGGCGTTGTATACGACCGAGGGGGAGTTGTTTGCGCGGTATCCGGCGGGGCGGGAGGCGGAGGACTTTCCGTCCACGCCGGGGCAGGACGGGCAGCGGTTCGAGGGGGAGCGGTTGGAGAGTTTTCAACCGGTCCTGCAGAACGGGAAGCGGCTCGGGACGCTTTATCTGCAATCGAGCCTGACGGCGGTGTGGGAGCGGTTGCGGCTGCACGGCGTGGCGGTGTTTTTTGTGATCGGCGCGGCGGTGGCGCTGGCGTCGTTGTTGTCGCGGGCGCTGCACCGGCAGATCACGGAGCCGATCGTGGAGCTGGCGCAGACGGCGCATGCGATTTCGGAGAAGCAGGATTATTCGGTGCGGGCGGTGAAGCAGGGCGCGGACGAGGTGGGGGAGTTGACGGATGCGTTCAACGCGATGCTGGGGCAGATCCAGCGATTGAATCGCGAGTTGGAGCAGCGGGTGGCGGAGCGGACGGCGGAATTGCGGTCGGCGAACCAGGAACTGGAGGCGTTCTCGTATTCAGTTTCCCATGACTTGCGGGCGCCGGTGCGGCACATCGCGGGCTTCGCGGCGCTGCTGGAAGGGCACCTCGGCGGGGGCGCGGACGAGAAGACGCGGCGCTACCTGACGATCGTGCAGGAATCGGCGTCGCGCATGGGGCAGTTGATCGACGATCTGCTGGCGTTTTCGAAAACGGGACGTGCGGAGTTGAGGCGCGTGTCGGTGGCGCTCGAGCCGCTGGTGGACGAGGTGCGGCGGAGTTTGGAGGCGGACGTGCGCGGACGCGTGGTGCGGTGGGAGATCGCGCCGCTGCCGGTGGTGTTTGGCGATCCGAGCTTGTTGCGGCAGGTGTTGTTCAACCTGCTCGGCAACGCGGTGAAATACACGCGCAAGCGGGAGACGGCGCGGATCGAGGTGGGGACGCTGGCGGCGGGGGAGGCGGAGGCGACGGTTTTCGTGCGGGACAATGGCGCGGGCTTCGACATGAAGTATGCGGAGAAGCTGTTTGGCGTGTTCGAGCGACTGCATCCGGCGCAGGAGTTCGAAGGCACGGGGGTGGGGCTCGCGACGGTGCGGCGGATCGTGCAGCGGCACGGCGGCCGGGTGTGGGCGGAAGGGCGGCCGGAGGAAGGCGCGACGTTTTATTTCAGTTTGCCGGTGCCGGCGGGGAGGCCGGCGCCGTGGCGCGAACTCGATTCCATTTCATCATGAGCGAACCCAAGAGCATCCTGTTAGCGGAGGACAATCCGTTGGACGCGGAAATGACGGTGACGGCGTTGCGCCAGCACAGCCTGGTGAACGACATCGTGCCGGTGGGCGATGGCGAGCAGGCGCTCGACTATCTTTACGCGCGGGGAGCGTTCAAGGGGAGGACGACGGGCAATCCGGTTTTGATCCTGCTCGATTTGAAGATGCCGCGGGTGGACGGGCTCGAGGTGGTGCGGCAGATCAAGGAGGATCCGAACCTGCAGCCGATTCCGGTGGTGATGCTGACATCGTCGCGCGAGGAGAGCGATCTCGTGCGCAGCTACAAACTGGGGATCAACGCGTATGTGGTGAAGCCGGTGGAGTTCCCGAAGTTCGTGGAAGCGGTGAAGCAGTTGAGCGTTTTCTGGACGGTGCACAACGAGCTGCCGTCGTCGTTGCGGCGGACGGGCCTGGCGGAAGAAGGACAACCCTCGACTCCGACCGCGTGATGAACGGGCTGCGGGCAAAATGGCTGGCGGGACTCTGCGCGGCGGCGTGCATCACGGGCACGGCGATGGCGGCGGAGCAGAGAGGGTTGGAGGAGTTGAAGCGGTTGTCGCTGGACGAACTGCTGAAGCTCGAAGTCTCGACGGTGTCGCGGAAGAACGAGCGGTGGTGGGCGGCGCCGAGCGGGATCGACGTGGTGACGGGGGACGAGATCCGGCGGGCGGGCGTGCAGAATATCCCGGATGCGTTGCGCCTGGCGACCGGGATGCACGTGGCGCAGTCGAGCGCGCGGAGCTGGGGGGTGAGCCTGCGCGGGATGAACGTGCTGGCGGCGAACAAGATCTCGGTGCTGATGGACGGACGGAGTTTGTTCACGCCGTTTTTTTCGGGCGTGAACTGGGAGTCGCAGGACACGTTCCTCGAGGACATCGATCGGATCGAAGTGGTGCGCGGGCCGGTGGGAGCGTTGTGGGGGGCGTTCGCGGTGAACGGGTTTGTGCAGATCCTGACGAAGCCGGCGTGGGACACGCAGGGCTGGCTCGCCTCGGCGGCGGCGGGGGACGAGGATCCGCTGTCGTTGTCGTTTCGATACGGCGGCAAGCTGGGAGCGGACGTCTATTACCGGACGTATGCGAAATACTGGCAGACGGAGTGGACCTACGACGCGAGCGGGCGGCGGACGCAACCGGCGACGGATTTCTTTCAGACGGGATTTCGCGTGGACGCGTTGAGGGGGAACGACACGACGGCGACGGTGCAGGGCGATTATTTCACGAATCGCGACCTGCCGCTGGATCGGCCGCAGGCGGAGGTGTCGGGCTTCAACCTGCTGGGGCGCTGGCGGCGGAGCTTCACGACGGATTCGAATCTGGAGGCGCAGGCGTATTTCGATCACACGTTCCGGACGATTCCGACGCAGTTCGAAGAGCGGCGAAACACGGTGTCCGGATCGGTGAAGTATCACGCCGTGCGCGGGCGTCACGACGTGCTCGTGGGCGTGGATGCACTGGTGTCGCGAGACCGCATCGGGAACATCGGGTTCGCGGTGCTGGAGCCGGGCGAGCGGACGACGCACACGGTCGGTATTTATGTTCAGGATACGTATCAGGTGGTGCCGGACCGGGTGGCGGCGACCTTCGCGGTGAAGGGCGAGCACAACACGTTTTCGGGCTTCGAGTATCAGCCGTCGTTGCGAGCGGCGTGGACGCCGACGGAGAGGACGACGGTGTGGTCGGCGGTGTCGCGGGCGGTGCGGACGCCCGTGCGGGTGGACGAGGACCTGGCGATCCGATTTGGCGGAATGGAGCTTTTCGCGGCGAACGACGATTTTGAAACGGAGGAGGCGATCGCGTGGGAGCTCGGGTGGCGGCACCAGGTGGGCTCGATGCTGACGTTCGACGTATCGGCATTTCACTACGACTACGATCACCTGCGGAGCACGGAACCGCTGGGTGCGGAGCCGCTGCCGGCGACGTTCAAGAACATGTTGAACGCGAAATCGAAGGGCGCGGAGATCGCGGTGATGCTCCAGCCGATGAGCCGGGTCTTCCTGAAGGGAAGCTACCGGTATCTGGATCTCGAGTTCAGCCGCGATCCGGGAAGCGTGGACACGTCGGGCGGAAACTCGGAAGGAAACGATCCGCGTCACGTGGCGACGATCGGCGCGCATTTCGACCTGCCGGGCGGCGTGGAGCTGGATACGTTTTTGCGGCATGCGAGCGCGCTGCCGAATCCGGCGGCGGACGGCTACACGACGGTCGACGTGCGGCTGGGGTGGCGGGTGTCGTCGCAGTGGGAAATCGCGGTGTCGGGGCGCAATCTTCTCGATGCGCAGCATGTGGAGTTCGTGACGACGAACAGCCTCAACGAACAAGTGCCCCGTCGGTGGCTGGTGAAGGCGACATGGCGGTATTGAGCACGAGAGGAATGAGCGGACGCGTGCGCCGCTGGATTTCCGGCGGCGTGGTGGCGGTGGTTGCGCTGGGTTTGGGCGCCACGCTGCGGGGTGCGGTCGATCAGAGGGAAGTGCAGGCGGTGTTCCTGTTGAACCTGTCGCGATTCATCCGCTGGCCGGAGGCGGCGTTTCCGAGCGAGGAGGCGCCGTTTGTGATCGGATGTCTGCCGAGCGATCCGGTGGCGTCGTTGCTGATGGAGGCGGCGAAAGGCGAACGGGCGGGGAAGCGCACGATCGAGGTGCGTGAAGTCAAGACGACGGCGGACCTGGAGGGTTGTCACATGGTGCACCTGTCGAAGGAGGACCTCGCGCAGGTGGCGCAGTTGCTGGCGCCACTGCGCACGAAGCCGGTGCTCACCGTGAGCGATGCGGAAGGATTCCTGCGGATCGGAGGACACGTGCAGCTCCTCCGGCGCGGCGCGCAGCTCAAGCTGCGGTTGGATTTGAAGAATCTGCGACGGGCGGAATTGAACGCGAGCGCGCCGCTGCTGCGGGTGGCGGAGGTGGCGGGGGAGTAGGAGAAGCCGCGCGAGCTTTGGTGAAGGCGGAAAACGGGTGGTGCGGGCTGAAGCACCGCACTGCCTGTGCGTCAGCGGACGGACATGGCGCGAGCGTGGAAGGCGGGCCAGGCGGAGGCGGGAATGATGGGGCCGAGATGGCGGACGGTTTCGGCACCGATGAGCGAGGCGAGTTCGCCGCATTTCGGCAGCGGGTAGTCGCGAAGGAATCCGTAGAGGAAACCGGCGGCCCAGGCGTCCCCGGCGCCGTTGGTGTCGATGACGTCGGAGACGACGACCGGTTCGACGCGGTGGAGTTCGTTGCCGCGGGCGAGCCAGGCGCCGTCCTTGCCCATTTTCACGGCGGCGAGGACGCCGGTGGAGGCGAGGCGTTGGGCGAGTTTGGAATAGTCGGAGTTGCGATCCTGATAGAGCGCGCGGATTTCGTCTTCGTTGGCGAAGACGACATCGATGCCCTTGTGAAGCTGGGAGAAAATCCAGTCGCGGGTGGCGTTGATGACCTCGAAGGAGGCGAGGTCCATGCTGACGGTGCAGCCGGCGGTGCGGGCGCAGTGGAGAACGCGATCGATGAGGGCCTGGTTGAAGACGAGGTAGCCCTCGATGTGCGCGTGGCGGAAGCCGGCGAAGTCGTCGGGGGAGATTTCGTCGGGCGAGAGCGTCATCGCGGCGCCGAGGCTGGTGCGCATGGTGCGCTGGGCGTCGGGCGTGACGAGGATGAGCGAACGGGCGTTGGGGAGTTCGGCGCGTTTGAAACGGGAGGAGTCGACGCCGGCGGCGGAGAAGGAGCGGCGGTAGGCGTCGGCGAGGGAGTCGTTGCCGAGTTTGCCGAGGAAAGCGGTGCGGAGGCCGAGGCGGGTGGCGTTGAAGGTGGCGTTCGCGGCGGAGCCGCCGGTGGACGTGGCGGGGGAGATTTCGAGATGCGAAAGGATGCGGTGCATCTCGGCGTCATCGACGAGGACCATGCCGCCCTTTTCGCCGCCGGCGTGGGCGAGGAAAGAATCCGGAACGGGAGCGAGGAGGTCCATGATCGGCGAACCGACGCCGAGGAGATCGAATTGGGACATGGGTTGAAGCGAGGAAGCGGGTTGCAGGGAGCGCGCAGCGAACGTCGAAGTGGATTCTTCGCTGCGCTCAGAATGACAGCGGGCGCGGAAGGATAAAATTACGAGGTGACGGTGAGGTTGGTGACGAGGAGGGGTTCGTCGTCGATTTCGACGAGGATGCTGTAGTCGCCGGCCTGCGGGAAGGTGAGGTTGCGGATTTCGTTGATGAGATTGATGCGTTGCAGCGGGGTTTTGGCTTCGAAAGGGCGTTCGAGGAGCGGTTGGAGGCGGGTGGGGTCGAGGCCAATGGAGATGCGGATCTTATGCTCGCCGGGGCTGCAATCGGTGAGGGTGAGAAACCAAACCATGAACGGGTGCGTGACGGGGAACTGGCGGGCGCCGATGTTGCAGAAGACGCCGAGGAGGGTGTGTTTGCCGGAGCCCGGGTCGATGTGCACGCCGTCGCAGGTGACCCACGCGAGGAGTTGAGGCTTGGATTTCATTTGGGAGGGAAGTGGGGCGGCGAGGGCGGGACGGGGCAAATCATTTTCGGGGGGAGGGAGGTGGCGGACGCGAAGGCGGGATTTGGGCTTGGAGAGGAGGCGGTGGGGCGGCTTAACGGGCGCATGCCGGTGGAGAATGCGCCGAATCCGTTGTTCGAATCACTTGCGGGATATCCGGAGTGGCTGGTCGCGGCGTGTCTCACGGTCGTGGCGGCGGTGGCGATCTGGGTGATCGCGAAGGTGCTGAAGTGGAGTCTCTATTTATTGATGGTGTTGGTGCTGATCGGCGGGGCGGTGGCGACGCTGTGGCTGGTTTTCAACTGAGGCCGAAGGAGCGCGAGCGGGCTCGCGGCCCACGGTTTGAATGCAGGGGGGCGTGCGGTCTGCAGTTGGGATTCCCAGTCTGTTCTTGTCAGGGAATCGGCGCGCCGTTTATCCCTCACCGATGAAATACATCTTCGTGACGGGCGGAGTGGTTTCGTCGCTGGGCAAGGGTCTGACAGCGGCGTCCTTGGGTGCGCTGCTCGAGCTGCGCGGCCTGACCGTGCGTATCCAGAAATTCGATCCCTATTTGAATGTGGATCCCGGCACGATGAGCCCGTTCCAGCACGGCGAAGTGTATGTGTTGGAGGACGGTGCGGAGACGGATTTGGATCTCGGGCATTACGAGCGGTTCACGAGCGGGAAGCTGTCGCGGATGAACTCGCTGAGCTCGGGGCAGATTTACGAGAGCGTGATCCAGAAGGAGCGCCGCGGGGATTATCTCGGGAAGACGGTGCAGGTGATCCCGCACGTGACGAACGAGATCAAGGAGCGGATTTATCAGGCGGCGAAGGACGTCGACGTGTTGATCACGGAGATCGGTGGCACGACGGGCGACATCGAAGGGCTGCCGTTTTTGGAGGCGATGCGGCAGTTTGCGCTCGAGACGGGGCCGCACGACGTGGTGTTCATCCATGTGACGCTCGTGCCGTTCCTGCAGGCGGCGGGAGAGTTGAAGACGAAGCCGACGCAGCAGTCGGTGGCGAAGCTGCGCGAGATCGGTATTCAGCCGCACATCGTGGTGTGCCGGACGGATCATCCGCTCGATGCGGGGCTGCGGGACAAGATCTCGATGTTCTGCAACGTGCCGGTGAAGGCGGTGATCGAGTGCGCGGACGTGGCGAACTCGATTTACGAGCTGCCGCTGGCGTTGAAGAAGGAAGGGATGGATCAGCTCGTGATGGATCTTTTCGGGCTGAAGAATCCGCCGCCGGAAAAGAATATTTGGGATCAAATCGTGAAGCGGATCCTGAATCCGGCGCACGAGGTGAAGATCGGCGTGGTAGGAAAATACATCGAGCTGCAGGATGCGTATAAGTCGGTGTATGAATCGATCACGCACGCGGGCATCGCGAACAACTGCCGCGTGAACGTGGTGCGGATCGACGCGGAGGATTTGGAAAAGAAAGGCGGACTGTCGCTGTTGAAAGGGCTCGACGGGATCCTGGTGCCGGGCGGATTTGGCGATCGCGGGACCGAAGGGAAAATCGCGGCGGCGAAGTATGCGCGCGAGAACAAGGTGCCGTATTACGGGCTGTGTCTCGGGTTGCAGATCGCGGTGATCGAGTTTGCGCGCAACGTGTTGAAGCTCGAAGGGGCGAACAGCACGGAGTTCGAGGCGAGTCCGGCGCATCCGGTGATCAACATGATGGAGGAGCAGAAGAAGATCATCGACAAAGGCGCGACGATGCGGCTCGGCAGCTACGAGTGTGCGCTGACGCCGGGCACGAAGGCGGCGAAGGCGTATGGCGCGGAGAGCATCCGTGAGCGTCACCGGCATCGCTACGAAGTGAACAACGCCTACGTCGAGCAGTTGAGGCGCGGCGGGATGGTGATCAGCGGGATCAATCCGCGGCGGAACCTGGTGGAGATCGTCGAGCTGAAGGATCACCCGTGGTTTCTGGCGGTGCAGTTTCACCCGGAATTCCAATCGAAGCCGAACAAGGCGCATCCGCTGTTCGCGGCGTTCATTGCGGCGGCGATCAAGAATCGGAAAAGCGGAGCGAAGCCGACGGCGCCGAGTGCGCGCGGAGAGAAGAAGGAAAAGCGGTAAGAGCCTGCTTCGATCTCGATGATCTTCGACGCCAATAAACTCCTGTTGATCGCGGGGCCGTGTTCGCTGGAAAACGAAAACGTGTGTCGTGCCGTGGCGAATACGCTGACGGAGCTACAGCGGGCGCACGCCGGATTGAACATCGTTTTCAAAGGCTCGTTCGACAAAGCGAACCGCACTTCGCTGGCGGGCGATCGCGGGACGGGGCTTGAAGAAGGATTGGCGCTGCTGGCGCTGGTGAAGCGTGAGTTTGGGTTTCGCGTGCTGACGGATATCCACGAACGGCAGCAGGTGCCGGAGGTGGCGAAGGTGTGCGACGTGCTGCAGATCCCGGCGTTTCTGTGCCGGCAGACGGATTTGCTGCTCGCGGCGGCGGAGAGCGGGCGAACAGTGAATGTGAAAAAAGGACAATTTCTGTCGCCCCAGGAGATGCAATTTGTGACGGGAAAACTGCGTGACGGCGGGGCGAAGGAGATCTGGCAGACGGAGCGGGGGACGACGTTTGGTTATCAGAATCTGGTCGTGGACATGCGCTCGTTTGCAATCATGAGCCGCAACGGATTTCCGACGGTGTTCGATGCGACGCACAGCGTGCAACTGCCGGGCGCGGGCGGCGGAAAGAGCAGCGGGCAGAGGGAATTTGTGCCGTCGCTGGCGAAGGCGGCGTTGGCGGCGGGCGCGGATGGATTGTTTCTCGAAACGCATCCGGATCCGGCGAACGCAATCAGCGACGGACCGAACATGGTGCCGCTGGCGGAGCTGCCGAAGTTGATCGACCAGTGCCTCGGCGTGTGGCGCGCGGCGCGCGCGTAACGGACAAGAAACGCGCAGCGACGCCTGATCCGTTCCCTTGACCACTGCGACGGCGGTCGCACACTTCCGCGGCAAGTCTCATGGAAACTTTCCTTATCGACGTCCCGGTGCCCTCGATGGGCGCGACCGTCTACGAACTCAATGTGATCGTCGTGAAGGTGCAGGCGGGCGATCGGGTGACGAAAGGCCAGCGACTTGGCGACCTCGAGAGCGACAAGTCGACGTTCGAGTTCGAGAGCCCGTGCGACGGCGTGGTGAAAGCGGTTTACGCGCAGGCGGGACAGACGTTGCAGACGGGGCAGGTGTTTTGCCGCATGGAGACGTCGGATGAAAGTCAGCGCCATCTCGCGGCGAAGGGCGATGCGCCCGCGGCCGCCGCGGCGCCGGTTGCGCCGAAGCCGGCGGCGGCGCTGGTGTGGACGCCGCGCGCGACGAAGCTCGCGCAGGAGGCGGGGTTGGATCCGACGAAAATCACGGACATCGAAGCGACCGGCCCCGGCAACCGGGTCTCGGGCGACGATGTGGTGAAATACCTCGCGAAGCTCAAAGGCTGAGGCTCCAACGCCCGCGGCGAGCGGGCCTTATTTTTTTCCGTTTCATGAGCAGTGCAGCTCCCCAGACAGTGTGTATCGCCGGCGTGGGCTACGCCGTGCCGGCGGGAATTCGCGCAACGAGCGAGATATTGAAGGCGTTTCCGAATCGCACCGAGGACGAGATGGTGCGGTTGACGGGAATCAAGGAGCGGCGATTCGCAGCCGAGAACGAGAGCGCGACGGATCTTGCGGCGATCGCGGTCGGCCACGCGCTCGAGCAGGCGGGGATGAAAGCGAGCGAGATCGACGGCGTGATCATGGCGACATTGATCCCGGATCAGCCGGTGCCGGCGATGGCGAGTGCGCTCGCGCGCCGGTTGGGAATTCCGCGGGCGCTGGCGTTCGATTTGAACGCGGCGTGTTCGGGCTGGTTGTATGCGCTCGAGGTGGGGCGTTCGTTCATTCTCTCGGGCACGGCGAAGAATCTGATCGTGGTGACCGCGGAGCTGCTGTCGCGGATCACGAATCCCAACGACCACCACACGGCGTTTCTTTTTGGCGACGGGGCGGGTGCGGCGATTTTGACGGCGGGCACGAACGGGCATCGGTTACACCGGCTCGGGCTTTCGGGCGACGCGGAGCAATTCGAGGCGATCCAACGTCCGGGTGGCGGGGCGCGGATGCCGTGGCCGCGGGCGGAGGATCTCGAACATTTTTATCTGCAGATGGACGGCGCGGCGGTGTTCAAGCACGCGGTGGTCGGATTTGCGGAGCAGATCGAGCAGACGCTCGCGCGCGAGAATTTGAAACCGGACGACATCGCCTGGGTGGTGCCGCATCAGGCGAACGAGCGGATTTTGAAGGCGGTGAGCCGGCGCGTGGGGATTCCCTACGACAAGTTCGTCGTGACGATCGGCAAATACGGCAACACGAGTGCGGCGAGTGTTTCGATGGCGCTCGGTTGGGCGGCGGAGGAAGGGATTTTCCTCGATGGCGACCGGATTATTTTCTGCAGCGTCGGCGCGGGGCTGACGTTTGCGGGCGGGTTGCTCGTTTGGTGATTTCGACGGACGCCGCGGAAATGCGGCCCCATCGAGGTCAGCCGACGTTTTGCAGCTCGTAGCTGAGGATGCTGAGAGCGTAGGTCGCGGCCGTTTCGCAACGCAGGACGAGCGGGCCGAGCGTGATGGGTTCGAAGCCGGTGCTGCGGGAGAGACTCATTTCGGCGGGTGTGAAATCGCCTTCGGGGCCGACGAGCCAGAGGACCTTGCGCGGCGGACGATTTTGCGCGGCTTGGAAGGCGGCGAGGACGTGCTTCAGGGATTTGGCACCGGGTTGGAGGCTGGCGATGAGTTTGAGGTCGTAGCCTCGGGCGGACTCCATGAACGCGGAGGCGTTTTGAACGGGCGAGATTTCCGGCAGGAAGGGATTGCCGCACTGTTTGGCCGCTTCGAGGGCGGCGGTTTGCCACTTGTCGATTTTCTTGTCGGAGCGGTCGGCATCGAGGTGGACCTGCGTGCGCTCGCTTTCGAGCGGCACGACGCGCGCGGCGCCGATCTCGGTGGCTTTGCGCACGATGGCGTCCATGGACGGACCTTTGGGAAGCGCCTGGCCCAGCGTGATTTCGTAGGCGAGTGGTCGGGCTTTTTGGAGAAAGCGGACCTTGAGGACGGCGGCGTTTTTGCGGTCGGAAGCGAGCTCGCAGATCCATTCGGTGCCGCGGCCGTTGAAGGCGACGACAGTGTCGCCGGTGCGGGCGCGGTTGACGGCCACGAGGTGGTGCGATTCCTCCGGAGAGAGAACGATTTCGGCGGGCTCGGCGGTGGAGGGGGTGCAGAAAGCGCGGAAGTCGGGCATGAGCCGCATGAAAGGCGGGGCGGCGGGGCGAGACAAGTGCCGCGGGGGCCAAAAACAGTAAGGGCGCTGGTTTCGCGACCAGCGCCCTTGCCGACTTGAACTACAAACTATGAACTACGCTAAAAAGAACGTAACACCTAACACACAGGGGGAAAGACGCGGAGGTGTGCGGAACGTTCAAAAAAGAATCGGGGATTTTTGAATTTATGACGTGCGGGCGGGTGCGACGTCGAAAACCGGAGGAGGAGCGGCGGGGAAGATCACGTTTCTTCTTCTTCCAAGCGACGTTCGCGACGGCGCGCGGCGAGCATTTGCTCGTGCTGGGCTTCCTCGACGCCCTCGAGCGCGAGGCGTTCGACGGCTTTTTCTTCATCGGGGCCCTCGCGTAGCGGCGCTTCGCGGCCGGGGACGCTGGGCGGCTCGCTGGGATCGCGGGAGATGCCGGTGGAGATTGGTTGGTCTTCGACGAGCGTTTCGGGGAGATTGAGACCGAGCAGTTCGGCGCGAGCGCGGGCGAGGTCGTCGTCGGTGATCTCGGCGCCGGAACGACCGTCGATGGCGGCGAGCTCGCGGGCCCGCCGCTCGATGTCAGCGCGGCTGATGTTGCCGGATCCTTTGCCGTGCACGAAAAGACGTCCGTCGGTGGGGTCGTTGATGTTCATGGCGCAATCTATCCAGCGTCGCCGGCCGCACCATCCAGCGAGGCGCCTGCGCAGGCTACGGCGGATGCTCCCTCGGAAAAATCTCCATGGGGCGGTCAGGGCGGGATGAGGTAGCGCGGGCGGCGAACGCGGCTAGTTTTCCGGATGCGCTCGCTCTGGAAAGGCTCGATCAGCTTTGGGTTGGTGAACATTCCGGTCTCGTTGTATCCGGCGACGCGGCGCGAGGAGCTGAGTTTTCGGCTGTTGCGGTCGAGCGACCTGAGTCCGGTGAACTACAAACGCGTGGCGCAGGTGGATGGGAAGGAAGTGCCGTGGGAGCAGATCGTGAAGGGCTACGAATACGAAAAGGGGAAGTTCGTGGTGTTGAAGGACGAGGACTTCAAACGCGTGGACATCGAAGCGACGCAGACGGTGGACATCCTCGATTTCGTGCAGCTCGCGGAAGTGAACCCGATGTATTTCCAAAAGCCCTACTATCTGGTGCCCGACAAAGGCGGGGCGCCGGCGTATGCGCTTTTGCACGAGGTTTTGAAAGACACGCGGAAGGCGGGTATCGCGAAAGTGGTGATCCGCACGCGTCAGCACCTCGCCGCCGTGAAGGCGCAGGACAACGTGCTCATCCTGGAGATCATGCACTTTGCCGACGAGCTCGTGGACGTGGACGAGTTGAACATCCCGGCGACGAAGACGTCGCCGCGGAAGCGAGAAGTGGAAATGGCGAAGGCGCTGGTGGAGCAGATGACCGAGAAGTGGGACGCAAACCGCTACACGGACGACTACTCATCGGCGTTGATGGAGATGATCAAACAGAAGATCGCGCACGGCGACAAAGCGGCGCCGAAGGCGGCGAAGGCGAAGCGGCAGACGAATGTGATCGATCTGGCCGCGGTGCTGCAGCAGAGCCTGAACGAAGCGGGTGGCGGCCGGAAGAAAAGCGCCGGCAAGAAGACGAAGACGACGGCGGCGCGGAAGAAAACCCGCAAGGCGGCCTGAGCCGGAGGCCGGGAACGCATCGGGCGGGGTTCATGGTGAACTTTCGGGGGCGGATGCGGTCTGTCGTCTGCCACGCCGAACTCACCTATCCGGCGGTCGGGGATTTTCTTATCTTTCCTCGAAACTATTGCCACCTGCTAAAAAGAGCGCATCGGGTTTTGTGACGACACGCGGGTCGGGCGGATTTCTTCCGTGACGCGCGCCAACGGTCGTAAGGGCAAAGTCCATACTCGTCTCTCATCAAAAGCATGCCGACCACGGCTCCTGTTAAACCAATCCATGTGCTGGTGGTGGAAGACCACGAGGACGACTTCCGCTACCTGTCGTTTTTGTTGGGACGGAGCGGAACGGGCGCTTACAACGTGCACTGGGCGTCGAGTTATTCGGCGGGCCAGAAGGCGATCCGGGAGGGGCACTACGATGTCGCGTTGTTCGATTATCGGCTGGGCGGCGGGACGGGCATCGATCTTTTGCGCGAGGCGCAGAGCTGCGGGTGTGAGATGCCGATCATTTTGCTGACGGGGCACGACAGCCATGAGGTCGACCAAGAGGCGTCGGATGCGGGCGCGGCGGACTATCTCTGCAAGACGGGCCTGAACAGCACCGAGCTCGAGCGGACGATCCGCTATGCGATGCAGCAGGCGGCGATGACGCGGGCGCTGCGGCAGAGCCAGCAGCAACTCGAGTTGTTCATGCGCAGCGTGCCGTGCGCGGTGTGCATTCGCGACCAGTCGGGCCAGTTGCTGTTCCAGAACGAAAGGTTCGCGCGCTGTTTCAAGCATGACGACCTGCAGCCGCCGGCGGGGCCGTCGTCGGCGGTCGAGACCTGGCCGTATTCGCGCGACGGGCGCCACTGGATCGTGAATTCGTTCGGCATGGTGAACACACAGGGCGAGCGGTTGCAGGGCTTCGCGGCGATCGACATCACGGAGCGGATCGAGGCCGAGGCGGAGCGCAACCGGCAGGCGCAATTGTTGACGAGCATCATGCAGACCCTGCCGGCGATGGCGGGCCGGTTGGACGCAAACGGATGCGTGGTGGAAGCGCAGGGCTCGGAGCTCGGTCGCACCGGACTGGTCGCGAACGAGCTGATCGGCGTGAAGCTCGCGGAACGTTTCCCGCAGAGCGCGACGGCGGTGGCGGAAGCGTTGAAAGGTGGAGCGGCGAATTTCACGTTGATCGGCAGTTCGGGCCAGCAGGAGTGGCAGGTGGAGTTCGTCGTGATGGCGGACCCGGATTTCAAAGGCGGAGCGACCTTCTTCGGGCGCGATGTGACGGAGCGACGCTGGCTCGAGCAGCGGCTGTTGACGATCAGCGACGCGGAGCAGCAGCGGATCGGCGCGGATTTGCACGACGGGCTCGGCCAACAGTTGACGGGCATGGCGTGTCTGACGGCGGCGTTGCGCGACCGGTTGAAGAAGGTGGCGCCGAGGGAGGTGGAGAACGCGGACCTGATCGCGAAATTGGCGAGCGAGGCGGTGTCGCAAACGCGGGCGCTGGCGCGCGGATTGTGTCCCGTGCAGCTCGAGAAGAACGGGCTCGTGTCGGCGCTGGAGGATTTGACGTATCAGGCGCAGTTGTTGCACGGGCTCGAGTGCCGGTTCCGGCTGGAGGGACCTCCGCCGCAGTGCGAGCACCTGACGGCGATGCACCTTTACAGGATCACGCAGGAGGCGATTCACAATGCGACGCGACACGGACGCGCGCGGCAAATACTCGTGAACCTGACCACCCGCGGGCGGGAGCACCGGTTGTCGATCAAGGACGACGGGCGCGGCTTCGTCGCGGACGGGGGGGGAACCGGCTCCGGCGCAGGGTTACGATTAATGAGCTATCGGGCGAACATGATTGGCGGGACATTTTCCGTCGAATCTGCCCCCGATCGCGGAACTCAGGTCAACGTTCTGTTTACGACAGTCTCTTCGAAATGAAAACGATTTCCGACCCCGATACCTCGGCGCCGGTGGCGACGGCGACCCCGACAAAGAGCCGCATTTTCCTGGTAGATGATCATCCCATCACTCGGCAGGGCGTGGCGGTCCTGATCAATCAGGAGCGCGACCTGGCGGTGTGTGGCGAGGCGGACAGCGCGCCTGTCGCCATCGATCTGATACAGAAGCTGAACCCGGACGTGGCCCTCGTGGACATCACGTTGAAGACCACGAGCGGCATCGAGCTGATGAAGCATTTGAAGGCGCTGCGTCCGGAGATGCCGGTGCTGATCATGTCGATGCACGACGAAAGCCTTTTTGCGGAACGCGCGCTGCGTGCGGGGGCGAAAGGCTACATCATGAAGCACGAGGCGAGCGCGAAGATTCTGACGGCGATCCGCCGCGTGCTCTCGGGCGAGCTCTATCTCAGCGACAAGATGAAGGAGAAGATGCTGCACCGCCTGGTGAACAACCGGAAGGAAGAGGTGGTCTTCTCGATCGACACGCTGAGCGATCGCGAGATGGAAGTCTTTCAACTGATCGGCAACGGCTATGGCACGCGACAGATCGCCTCGAAGCTCAACCTGAGCGTGAAGACGATCGATTCGTATCGCGAACACCTGAAGTTGAAGCTGCGGCTGGAGAGCGGGACGGAGCTGGTGCGCCACGCGATCCAATGGGTGAAGAGTGAAGGGATCGTTTAGGCGATTCACGGGAGAACGTCCGATGCCGGGCTGGAGAGCCGGCCCGATTCACGAGGTAAGCGGCGGCGGATAGGCTTTTCCCGCCATTCGGATGGCCGGGCCGCTGTGTAAACCCCGGATGCTTTGGCATCAGCAGAGCGGCCCGGCCGCTTTTGTTTTCCGCCGACGCGGGCGGTTGTCCTGAGTCAACGGATACGTTTTCGCGAACGCGGCTTCAGCAAAGCGCCCGGAGCGGGAGTCCGAGCGAGTCCCCATTTCGGGCGCGCGGGGATGGCGCGATAGTGGGCCGCGGCCCATGAAAAAAACAGCTCCGAAGCAGCAACTGCGTCCCGAACAAGAACAGTCCCATCAGCCCGGCATCGAAGAGGAGATGACGCCGCCGCCCTCGAGCGAAAATCATGCGGTGCGCGGAAGCGGACGACTGGCGGGCAAGACGGCGTTGATCACGGGCGGCGACAGCGGGATCGGGCGGGCGGTCGCGATCGCGTTTGCGAAGGAGGGCGCGAACGTGGCGATCGGGTTTTTGGAAGAGCGGACCGACGCGGTCGCGACCCGCAAGCGCGTCGAGAGCCTGGGGCGCTCGTGCCTGCTGCTGCCGGGCGACGTGGGCAGTTCGGAGGAATGCGAGCGCATGGTGACGGCGACCCTCGCGAAATTCGGCGGCATCGACGTCCTCGTGAACAACGCCGCGGAGCAGCATCCGCAGGAATCGCTGGAGAAGATTTCGGACGCGCAGCTCGAGCGGACCTTTCGGACGAACATCTTCGCGTATTTTTATCTGACGCGCGCGGTGCTGCCCTATTTGCCGAAAGGAGGCGTGGTGATCAACACGACGTCGGTGACGGCGTATCGCGGGAGTCCGCATCTCCTCGACTACAGTGCGACGAAAGGGGCGATCGTGGCGTTCACGCGATCGCTGGCGTTGAACGTCGCAGAAAAAGGGATACGCGTGAACGCGGTGGCGCCGGGGCCGATCTGGACGCCGCTGATTCCGGCGACGTTTCCGAAGGAAAAGGTGGCGACGTTCGGGTCGGACGTGCCGATGAAGCGGGCGGGCGAGCCGGAGGAGATCGCGCCGTGTTACGTGTTTCTCGCGTCGGAGGACTCGTCCTACATGTCGGGGCAGGTGCTCCATCCGAACGGCGGGGAGATCATCAACGGGTGAGCTCCTACACGATTTCCGCGGGGAGAGGAATGGGGGCGGATTCGTTGTGGTGGAGCCAGTAGTTGCGGAAGGCGGTGGCGACTTCGATCAGGCCGGTGAGCGAGGACGGTTTGACGACGTAGGAATTGGCGCCGGCGGCGTAGGCGCGGCTGACGTCGCTGCGCTCCTTGGAGGAGGTGAACACGATGACGGGCAGACTGCGGAGGCTCGCCTGCCCGCGGACCCAAGCGAGCACCTCGTGGCCGGAGCAGCGGGGAAGCTTGAGGTCGAGGAGCACGAGGCGGGGAAACGGAAAAGCCTGCCGATCGGCGAAGCGGCCTTCGCCCGCGAGATAGGCGATCGCCTCGTCGCCGGAATGGACGGTGTGAAGCGGATTCAGGATCCCGCTTTTCGCGAACGCGTGGCGAAGCAGAGTGATGGCGTCGGGTTCGTCTTCGACGACGAGAATGGGATCATGCGGTTGCATGCGCGGCGGGAAGAGGCGCGCAGGCGCGCGGGAAGTCGATCCAGAAACGGCTGCCCTCTCCCGGCGTGGAATCGACGCCGCAGCGTCCGCCCATGCGCGTGATCGCCTTGCGGACGAGCGAGAGGCCGATGCCGGTGCCGGGATAATCGGCGGGGCTGTGGAGCCGTTCGAAAAGCTGGAAGATGCGCTCGTGGTGCCGGCGGTCGATGCCGATGCCGTTGTCCTCGATCCAGAGCCGCGCGCCTTCGCCGAGAAATTCGGCGCGGATGCGGACGAGCGGCGGGTGACCGGGACGGCTGAACTTGAGCGCGTTCGAAACCAGATTCGAGAGGGCTTGGAAGAGTCCGGTCTTGTCGGCGAAGACGGTGGGCAGCGGACGGTCGACCTCGACGCGGCCGCCAGCCTGGCGGATCGCGGCGTGCTGGTGCGCGAGGACGTCGGCGATGGTGTCGTCGAGCGGGAGTTCCACCAGTTGCATCTCGGCGCGCGAGAGCCGGCTGTAGGCGAGCAGGTCCTGGATGATGGAATCCATGCGGCTCGCGGCGCGGATGATGCGGTGGAGATAATCGCGATGTTCGTCGGAGAGCGTGGTGGCCTCGTCGCGCAGGGCCTCGGCGAAGCCGCGGACGAACTGGAGGGGAGTGCGAAGGTCGTGGGAAACTGAATACGTGAACGCCTCGAGTTCGGCGTTGGCCTCGCGGAGCGTGGCGGTGCGGGCGCGGACGCGTTCCTCGAGCTGTTCGGCGTATTCCTTGAGGCGGCCGCGGGCGTCGGCGAGTTCGGCGAAGGCGCAGCGCTGTTCGTCGATGTCGGTGGCGCTGCCGACCCATTGGACGAGGTGGCCCTGGTCGTCGCGGCGCGGGAGGGCGCGGACGAGATGCCAGCGCCATTCGTCGGGACCGCAGCGCAGGCGGCACTCGTGTTCGAAGGGAGTGCAGTCGGCGACGGCTTGACGCCACTGCTCGCGGGTGGTGTCGCGGTCTTCCGGATGCACGGCGTCGAGCCAGCCGTGGGGGCCGAGCGAGGCGACTTCGGTCATGCCCGTGGTTTCGAGCCAGCGGCGGTTGACGTAGTCGAGGCGGCCGTCGGGCTCGGCGGTCCACACCATCTGCGGCATGGCGTTCGCGAGGAAGCGATAGCGGGTGAGGGCGTCGGCGAGCGCCTGTTCGGTTTCTTTTCGCTCGGAGATATCGTAGGCGTGGATCGCGACGCCGCAGACGCGGCCTTCGGAATCGCGATCCGGGCGGTAGGTGGCGATGAGGTGTCGTTCGCGCTCGTCGGTGTGAAGGGTGAACTCGTGGCGCATGTTGCGTCCGCGGAGGGCGGCGCGGAGATAGGGCGCCATGCGATCGTGGGCTTCGTCGCCGACGAGTTCTCGCATGGTGCGGCCGTCGATCGCCTCGGCGGGAACGCCGAGCCACTTGCGATATTTTTCGTTGTGCAGCCAGAAGCGTTCGTCGGGTCCGATATAGCCGACCATCGCGGGCATGGCGTCGATGATCGTGCGCAGCAGCATGCGCTGACGATCGAGGGCGCGTTCGGCGTCCTTGCGCGCGGTGAGGTCGAGGATGAAGGCCATGCACTCGTCGCTGTCGGGGAGCAGGCTGCCGCACACGAGGACTTGGACGACGGAGCCGTCGGCACGGAGGTATTCCTTTTCGTAGGGTGTGCAGCGTCCGGTGAGCTGGAGTTCGAGGTTGGCGCGGTCGTCGGCGGTGCGCCAGGCGGCGGCGGTCCGCTCGTTGAGGCAGGCGCGGCCGGAGGCGATTTCCTCGGGGGTGAAACCGAGCAAATCGATCAACGCCTGATTGGCGCTGACGATGTGGCCGGTGCGGGAAACGGTGCACATCCCGAAGAGGTTTGCTTCCCACGCGAAGCGGAACCGGCGTTCGCTGCGCTTCATCTCGCGCAGGGCATTTTCCTCGGCGGCGAGGGCGTCGCGCGTGCTGCGATAAAGATGGGCGTTGTCGAGGGCGAAGCCGGCGAGGCTGGCGACTTTCTGGACGAGGCGGTGGTCGGCTTCGTCGAAGACGCGGGCGGATTCGGCGGTGGCGAGGGCGAGCACGCCAACGATGCGGCCGCGGGCGCGGAGCGGAATGGCGAGGTAACAGATGCGGCCGATCGAGCGGAGGCGTTGGTAGTGGGCTTCGTCGCAGGCGATGGAGCGGAAGAGCGTGTCGTCGGCTTGGCGAACGATCTGGGCTTCGCCGGTGGCGAGCACGCGGGCGGCGCAGGCGTCGGGTTGTGGCGGCCGGAAGCGGCCGGCGGTGGCGGCGGTGGTGAGCGGCGTCGAGAACGGGCGGTCGATGTGATGAACGCGAATGCGCCGGAGTTCGCCGTTGTCGTCGACGAGGTCGATGGCGCACCAGTCGGCGACGCGCGGGACGAAGGATTGCACGAGGATTTCCGTGCAGCGATCGAGGTCGAGGGATTCGGCGAGCGCGGAGTGGATGCGGCCGAGCAGGGCGAGTTCTTCGCGCTCGTTGTGCGGGTCGGTGACATCGCTGCAGGAGCCGATGTAGCCTTCGAAGCTGCCATCGGGACCGTGGCGGGGAACGGCGTTTTCGAGGAGCCAGCGGTAGCAGCCATCGGCGCGGCGCAGGCGGTATTCGATGGTGAACGGCTTGCGCGCGGCCACGGCTTCGGTGGAAACGGTCTGGTAGCGACCGGCGTCGGCGGGATGGATTTGCCCCGGACGGAGCGCTTCGTTGTCGGGTTCGAGCGGTTCGCCGGTGAAGGCGAGCCAGTTCCGGTTGACGAAATTGCAGCGGCCGTCGGCGTCGGTGGACCAGATGAGGACGGGCGCGTTGTTCGCCATGATGGCGAAATTTCGCGCGGCTTCGTCGGAGCGGGCGCGGGCGCCGTGCGCGGCGCCGTGGAGAGCGGTGCAGAGCGCGGTGAGCAAGCCGCTGTTCGCGAGAAATAGCCCGAGCTGGAGCACTTCCCGCGCGGACGAAATGCGAAACGGTTCGCCGAATTCGAGCAGGCCGAGAACCGCTCCGGCGGCGGCGACGGCAAGTCCCGGGAGAGCGCCGCCGAACCATGCGGCGAAGAAAACGGCGGGTAGAAGAAACGCGAAAGGCGCGTGGAGATCGGACCAAAACGACGACGCGTCCCGAAGGTAGATCGCGAGGACGAGGCTGAGCGCGGGCACGCCGTAGCGAGTCGTCGCGTTTCGCTCAGCAGGCGGAACGAGGAAGCGAGGCTGGAACCACACGCCGGCAGAATGAGTTATGCCGACGTGTTTGTCACCGGCGCTGACTATAGGGAAATCCCCGATGGTGTCATCGGGACTAACTGGAGGTGACGGTTTCCTGTTTCCCGCTTGGAGCGCAGCAGGAGAACCGGGCTCCGAGGCCCGGGCTCACGCACGCTTGGAGCGGGCGCCGGGCATGCGCGGCGTGGCGGTGGCTCCACCGGCCGGACGGCTCGCGGCGGCGCGTGGCGGGCGCGGTGTGGTGTCTTTGGTGGGTGCGGTGGAAGGCGTGCTGGCAGGGCTTTGGAGAGCGCGTTCGGCTTCGAACCAGATTTCTTCGTCGCGCCCGGCGGGTCGGCCGTAAGTTTCCCAAAGCTCGCGGGCTTTTTGGGAGATTTCCTCGTGGGTGGGCTGGCGGACGGCGGTGGGCGTTGATGACGTTTCGTTCATGGCAGGGGCCGTAATATTAGTGGAATTTCTGACGCGGCGAAATGGGGGAAAAAGCGCGGCTCCGCCCCGGGAATGCGCAGGGTGGAGCCGGAAAAGCGCGAAGAGAATTCAGCGAACGTCGGAATCGTCCGTATCGATGTCTTCGAGTTCTTCGTCTGCTTCGGACCGACCCTCGGTGTCGGCCTTCAGGTTGAGGGAGGAGGCGAGCTGCGTGAGCTTGCGGTCGGTCTCGGCTTCTTCGTCGAGCGTTTGCTGAAGCAACGAGACGACTTCCTCCTCGCCGAGGAGTTCGGCGTAAGTGCGAACGGTGCCGTAGCCGGCGATTTCGTAATGTTCGACTTTTTGCGCGGCGCCGATGAGCGCGGCGTCGCGGACGGAAGGCGAAGCGTCTTCTTTGATCTTTTCTTCGCCTTCGGCGATGAGGCCTTTCATGGCCTTGCAGGTTTTGCCCTTGGCGGGCGCGTCGAGGAGTTCCATGGCGCGTTCGAGTCGCGCGATGTGTTCGTGGGTTTGATCGAGATGCTCTTCGAAGCCGGCCTTCAACGATTCGTCGTTGGCGGCCTTGGCCATTTTCGGGAGGGCCTTGGTGAGCTGGGTCTCGGCGTTGTAGAGATCCTGGAGTTCCTCGACGAGGAGTTCGTGGAGAGTGGCAGTCTTGGACATGGGAATATGGATTGAGGGTTTCCTTGCGGGAGGCCGGGGTCGTTTCGGAGAACGCAAATGCGCCCGGCGAACGTGGGGATGGTGCGACAAAGACGGCGCGGAGTTCCGCGCGCCGGGTGCGAACGGCATCGGGGAAAACTCCGAAGGCGGACGCGGGCGGGTGTCCTTCGGCTGATCGCGCGAGGATCGCGCGAGAATGGAATCAGGGCAGGGGAACGACTTCCGTGGTGGCGGAAGACGGTTGCTCCCAGAGCGCCCAGACGACGATGGCGGTGACAATGAAGAAGGCGACGATCGCGACGGCCATCCAGATGTTTACCTTGGTGGTGCGACGCTTCACGTCGACGACCGGGCGAGTATCATCTTTGTCGAATCCCATGGTGTATTGGCGTTGAGGGTTGGGTGCGGGGGAGCAGCGAGTGACAGGTGAAACGGCGGCGCGTTCGCGATGTGCGTGGCGGGAGCGAGAGACCGGAAGGGCTCGGATGGGGCGGCCCAAGATTTCGCCCATGGCAGGGGCGAGGCACGCGGATAACGTGGGGCATGGCGGACACTCGCATCGGAATCTCCGGATGGACGTATGCTCCCTGGCGCGGAAGTTTCTTTCCGAAAGGACTGAGCCAGAAGAAGGAGCTCGCGTATGCGTCGCGCCGCGTGCGGAGCATCGAGATCAACGGCACGTTTTATTCGATGCAGCGGCCGGCGTGCTTTCGAACCTGGCGGGAGGAGACGCCGGACGGTTTCGTGTTCGCGCTGAAAGGGCCGCGGTTCATCACGCATTTGAAGCGGCTGAAGGACGTGGTGGCGCCGACGGCGAATTTTTTCGCGTCGGGCGTGTTGGGGCTGAACGAGAAACTCGGGCCGATCCTGTGGCAGTTGCCGCCGATGACGCGGTTCGATCCGGAGCGGCTGACGACGTTCTTCAATCTGCTACCGCGATCGACGAAGGAGGCGTCGGTGTTCGGGCGGTTGCACGATCATCGATTGAAGGCGCGCGCGTGGCTGAAGATCGATCGCGACCGGCCGCTGCGGCATGCGCTCGAGGTGCGGCATCCGAGTTTCGAGTGCGAGGAGTTCGTGGCGTTGCTGCGCAAGCACGACGTCGCGCTGGTGGTGGCGGACACGGCGGGGAAGTGGCCGCTGATGCACGATGTGACGTCGGACTTCGTCTATGTGCGGTTGCACGGCGACACGGAGCTGTATGCGAGCGGTTACACGCCGGGGGCGCTGGACGTATGGGCGGACCGGATACGCGCGTGGAGCGCGGGACGGGACGCGCCCGAGGCGAAGTTGGCCGGACCGCCGGCGGAGGTGCGCGCGAAAGGGCGCGACGTGTATGTGTATTTCGACAACGATGTGAAAGCGTATGCGCCGTTCGATGCGATGGGCTTGGCGTATCGGCTCGGGCTCGGACCGCAGGCGCCGGCGGGGCCCGTGGAGGGCACGTTCACGCCGGCGGTCGTTCGCAACAGTTGGGCGGGCTGGGTGCGACAAACCTCTTCGGCCGCGAAAAAAGCGCGGCCGCGATCCAGAAAAACCACGAACGAAGGAGACCAATGAATCAGAATTTGAAGGGTAAGAAGGTGGCGATCCTCGCCACCGAAGGTTTTGAACAAAGCGAACTCGAAAAGCCGCGCATGGCGTTGGAAGACGCAGGCGCCAAGACCGAGGTGGTGTCGCCGGAGGGCGGGACGATTCGCGGCTGGGACAAGGACGATTTCGGCGATGCGGTGAAGGTCGACGTGCCATTGAAGGGCGCGAATCCGTCGGACTACGATGCGCTGTTGTTGCCGGGTGGTGTCATGAATCCGGATACGCTGCGCGCGATTCCGGAGGCGGTGCGCTTCGTGAGCCATTTCTTCGAAGCGGGCAAACCGGTCGCGGCGATTTGTCATGGTCCGCAGATCTTGATCGACGCGGACGTGGTGCGAGGCCGGCGGATGACGTCTTATCCCTCGATCAAGACCGACCTGCGCAATGCGGGGGCGGAGTGGGTGGACGAGGAAGTCGTGACGGACCAAGGCTTGGTGACGAGCCGGCGGCCGTCGGACATCCCGCGTTTCAACGAGAAGATGATCGAGGAGTTCGCGGAAGGTTTTCACGCGGGACAGCGCACAAGCGCGGGGATGTCGGTTTCGGGGCGTTAGCCTTCAAAGCCTTTGGTCCGCGGCGGGGTGACAAGCTCTGCCGTGTGACTGTCGGAGGTTGATGGGTTGATCCGTGAGCCGCAGGGCGGGCGGGAGCCCGCCCTGCTTTTTCCCGGAAGGCGGCGGGGGATGCCGGCATAAATGCACCTTTTGGAGCGCGGGAGCGTCAGGAGGAGGCATGAGAACCCGCCCCGCTCTCGTGTTGATGATGGGAAGTTTGTTGATGCCCGTGTGGGCGTCGGCCGCGAACGAGCTGCCGCGGAGCACGCCGGAGGCGCAGGGCGTGGCGTCGGAGGCGATCGCGACGTTCATCGAGGAAGCGGACCGGAAGGTGGACGCGATGCACAGCTTCATGCTCGTGCGGCACGGGCACGTGGTGGCCGAAGGGTGGTGGGAGCCGTTTTCGGCGGAGCAGCGGCACATGATGTTTTCGCTGAGCAAGAGCTTCACGTCGACGGCGGTCGGGCTGGCGATCGAGGAAGGCCGGCTGAGCCTCGACGATCGTGTGCTGCCGTTTTTCCCGGATGAAGCGCCGGCGGAGCCTTCGCGCAACCTGCAGGCGATGCGCGTGCGCGACCTGCTGACGATGTCGACGGGGCATCACGAGGAGACGATCCGCGGTTTCCCATTTCAGACGCAGGAGAACCTCGTGCAGAAATTCCTGGCGCTGCCGGTCGATCACAAGCCGGGGACGTTCTTCGTCTATAACACGCCGGCGACCTACATGCTGTCGGCGATCGTGCAGAAGGTGACGGGCGAGACGGTGCTCGATTACCTGAAGCCGCGGCTGTTCGAACCGCTGGGAATCGAGAATCCGGACTGGCCGGCGAGTGCGCAGGGCGTGACGCTCGGCGGGTTCGGGTTGAGCGTGTGCACGGAGGACATCGCGAAGTTCGGGCAGTTGTATTTGAAAAAAGGAGACTGGAACGGCCGGCAGCTCGTGCCGGCGAAATGGGTGGAGCAGGCGACGGCGCGGCAGGTGTCGAACGGGAGCGATCCGAACAGCGATTGGGAGCAGGGCTACGGATTTCAGTTCTGGCGTTCGCGTCACAACCTCTATCGCGGCGACGGTGCGCACGGGCAGTTTTGTCTGGTTTTTCCGGAGCACGACGCGGTCGTGGCGATCACGAGCGGGACGGGAAACATGGGCCAGGTGATGAACCTGGTGTGGCAGCATATTCTCCCGGCGCTAAAGGAGAACGCGCTGCCGGAAAACCGGCCGGCGCAGGAGGCGTTGAAAGCGCGCCTGGCGAAGCTGTCGCTGCCGACGCAGCCGGGTGAGGCGACGTCGTCGCGCGCGGCGGGGCTGGCGGGGAAGACGTTCGTCTTTCCGCAGAATCGTCACGGCATCGAGGCGATCACGTGGGAGGCTCCGGCGGCCGGCGGACAGGGGTTGAAGATCACGGTGGGCGGCGCGGAGCAGCGGGTGGTGGCGCCGCATGGGCGGTGGCAGCAAGGCGAATTGAAGACGGCGATGTTTACGGAGCCGGTGGTGACGAGCGGGGCGTGGACGGCGGACGATACGTATGCGTTGAAAGTGGTGCGTTATCAGGGGCCGTTCACGCACGTGTATCGCCTGAGATTCGCCGGCGACGAAGTGACGCTGGAAGGCGAGCAGAACGTCGGGTTTGGACCGGGCCAGCCGCCCGCGGTGGTGGGCCGGCTCAGGCGCTAGGTTCCGGCGTCGACGTGTGCGAATAGGACGACTCGATCAGGCGCTTCAGGGCGTCGAGGTCGCGGTGTTGCCACTCGAAGGCGATCGAGTTGTCCGAGCCGGCGAAGAAGCGGTAGGGAAGCTGGGCCGAGCGTTTGACGATCGTCCCTAGCAAGGCGGGCCCGCGCATGACGTGGATCACCTCCCAACCGGGGACGGAGGACGCCTGGCAGTATTCGAAGGGAGCGGTTCGCATGGGCGAGGGGAGGAATTTAGCAGAGAATCGCGGCGAAGCGAATCGGACGGGGGGAAGGTTTGGCCGGCCTTGCGACTTGAGGTGGGGCGCGCAAGGGCCGATAAGAACGCGGATGCGATCGCTCTGCCCGCATAGGGGGTTTTTGTATTTCGGTTCGATGCTCATGGCCCTGGTGGCGATGGCGGCGGGCATCGGCGGGGGCGTTTGGGCGGTCGAAGCGAGGGCCGAGGAGGCGGCGACGGACGGGGTGGTGACGACAATCCGTGAGTTCTGGCGTTTGACGCCGGCGGAGAAGGAGAAACCGCAGCGATTTTCGATCGAGTGCGATGTGACCTATTACGACCCCGCGTGGAAGAACCTGTGGGTGCAGGACCGCAACGGCGAAGGCGCGTATGTGATGTTGGGGGGGACCGATCCGAAGATCGAATCCGGGCAGCGGGTGAGGGTGACGGGCGTGTTTCATCCGCCCAACCGGCAGGTTTCGTTCACGGACGCTTCGTTCGAGGTGATCGGGCGGGCGGAACCGCGCGAGATTGCGGTGACCGGGCGGCTTTCGCGGGCGACGACGTTGAACCGCGTGGTGAGCGTCGAGGCCTTTGTGGTGAAGCAGCGGCGGGTGGATCCGACGCACGTGCACCTGACATTGTCGGTGGCGGGGTCACCGGTGTTTGCGTGGGTGTTGGTGGAGCCGGGCCAGCCGGTGCCGACCTGGACCGACGCGACGGTGAAGTTGCGCGCGGTGGCGGCGACGCCGCCCGGCGGCGGGGCGGACATCGAGTCGGTGGAGTTGAAGATCGCGAGGCCGAGCGACGTGGAGCACGTGTGCTGGCTGGCGGACGATCCGCGTTTCGACATCCCGGTGACGCCGATCGAGCGGGTGCCGAACATGCCGCGGGACCAGGTCATACGGGTCGTTGGAGAGATGATCGTGCAGGAGCCGGGTCGGTCGGTTTCGATTCGCGACGACACCGGGCAGATCGATGTCGCGACGGCGCAGATTGGTCCGTCGTTGATCGGGCAGCAGGTGCAGGCGATCGGCGTGCCGGCGGCGGACGGGATGCGCTGGATGCTGGAAAACGGTTTGTTCCGGGCGGCGCGGGGCGTGCAGATGAAGCCCGCGGATGAAACGATCCGGGTGGCCGCGGCGGTGATGCAGTTGCTGCCGGACGAAGCGGCGGCGGAGCGGCCGGTGCGGCTTTCGGGAGTGGTGACCTGGAGCGATCCGGCGGGCCGTTATTTTTATCTGCAGGACACGAGCGGGGGCGTGCGCGTGAATACGACCGGGTTGAACGGTGTGGCGCCGCCGCTGGGGCGAAACGCGCTCGTGATCGGAGAAACCGCGCTCGGGGATTTCGCGCCGGTCGTGCGAGCGACCCAGGTCTTGAATCTCGGCAGCCTGCCGCTGCCGGTGGCGCGGGCGACATCGCTCGAAGTGGCGTGGGCGGGATTGGAGGAAGCGCAATGGGTGGAGATGCGCGGCTATGTGCGCGGCGTGGTGACGAGTCCGGACATGACGCGGCTGCAGGTCGTGACCTCGACGGGCCTCTTCGAAGCGGAGGTGCTCGGCGAGCCGCCGTCGGAAATCGAGACGGGGGCGGTGGTGAGGCTTCACGGCGTGTGCACGGCGTTGTCGAACCGGCAGCGAAAATTGACCGGGATTCGGATGCTCGTGCCGGCGTCGGATTACGTGCAGGTGGAGGAGCCGTCGCCGGTGGACGTGTTCGATCAACCGGCGCGGCGGCTGGCGAGTCTCGGGCAGTTTGGCACGCTGCAGTTGTTCAACCGTCGCGTGAAGATCGCGGGCACGGTGCTGGATTTTCGGGCGGGGCACTTTGTGCAGATCGCGGAAGGCGGGGAGAGCCTCTACGTGATGACGCCGGG
>Ga0207868_1000058_pt1 | contig 148895 bp, 127 predicted proteins | sample Passage237B_FD_187370 | JGI IMG/M metagenome (GOLD analysis project Ga0207868, IMG submission 187370) | Cellulose adapted compost microbial communities from Newby Island Compost Facility, Milpitas, CA, USA - Passage2 37B (SPAdes) (version 3) ...
CCGTTCCCGTGCCGCCGCTCGCATCCGCCTCCGACACGCCGCTGCCCGCCGTGATCGTCAGCTGGTTCTCCACCGTCAGATCGACCGTCAGGAGAGGCTCCACGCTTGCGCCAGCGGTACCGTTGATGCGGAAAATGAAATCCGGATCGGGCGTGGAGACACAGTTCGTCTTGGCCTCCCACGTCGTACCGCAGCCCCCGAATCCACCGCCCGGGTTTTGCCATGCGGCGGCAGCGCCTGACTGCACGGTGCGGTCCTGCCAGCCCCACTGTCCACCGACACTGAAGTCCATCCGTGCCTGAATCGAGACCCAGTACGTGCCTTCGGACAACGTTACCGGCGTGTCGAAGGTAATCGAAGGAGAGCCAAGTCCCGACGTGTCCGCATAGGCCTGTGCCAGCGCCGAGCCGACTTCGGAACCCGGAAGCCCGGAGGCATCCGCGTAGAAATAGACATTGAACGATGCAGCAGGCCCAGCGCCATTCCAGTATGCGCCGACGGCATCCACCCCCGTGACGGTCCAGGACTCGCCCGCAGGCACGACGAAATCGTCCGCGCCCTGATTGTCGTACGCGTCAAACGACGTTTCGAAATCCTGGCTGGAAGAGGCATTTGTGCCCGCATTATCCGTCTGATCATAGAGTACGGTCACACCCTGTGGAACCGGCGGGAGCGCGTACGCCCCGCTTGCAGTCGCGCTGACCGTCAGCGCCGCGCCAGCATGCGCAGCGCCGAAGACGCCCAGCACGCCGAGTGCCAACAACGATAACTTTTTCATTGAAACCCCCCAGCCGTTGAAGTGAACTTCCGTTCCAGCGGGAGTGTCCAATCGATGCCGCTGACTCCAGCAGAGGCGCCTCGATCGAATCCCTCGCCTGTCCGACATGCGGTTGCTTGTCGCCCAATGACTCGCGAACTCTTTGGGGACTCTTGAACTATATGACCGTTTCCGCACCCGAGGCAACGGGATGACGCACGCCAGCGTCCTCCGGCGGACGGCAGCGGTCCGGCTTCCTCGACACCTTTGAATGTCGCGCTGCGGGACGCGAGCGACATGGCCCGGAAGTTGCCATCATGCGGCTGCCACGTTCGTGTCCGGCACCCCGGGCGCTGGATCTCCCCGGCAAACGCGCAGGCGTTTTCGAATAGCATCGGCGACTTTGCACAACCATCTCTGCGCCATGCCCGGACTTTCCAAACTCCTGCGCCGCTCCATCACCGTACTCACCATCGCGCTCCTGGTGCTTGCTGCCTGCGCATGGCTCGCATTGCACGGAAGCCTTCCGCAGTACAGCGGCAGCATGCATTCGGACGGCATCGACGCAGACATTTCACTGGAGCGCGACGCGCTCGGCACCCTTACCGTCCGGGGCGATACGCGCCGGGACGTAGCGTGGGGGCTTGGCTTCGCGCACGCCCAGGAGCGGTTCTTCAGCATGGACCTGCTGCGCCGCAGAGCCGCGGGCGAACTCGCGGAGCTGTTCGGCTCCGCCGCTCTTCCACTGGACCGCGGCGCACGGGTGCATCGCATGCGATCGCGCATGCGGGCCGCGTTCGAGGCACTGCCGCAAGCCGACCGGGATGCGATCCGGGCGTACCGTGATGGCGTGAACGCGGGCATCGCCGCACTCGGCGTTCGCCCTTTCGAGTACCTGCTGTCACGCAACAAGCCTGCGCCATGGCAGGACGAGGACACGCTGCTCGTGATCGCCGCCATGGCCTTCACGCTCAATGATGCGGACAACCAGCGCGAACTCGGCTTGGCGCGGCTGCATGCCGCATTGCCGCAATCGGCTTGGGACTTCCTCGCCGCATCCGGAGGCGGCTTCGACGCGCCGATCGCGGGCGCACCGCTGACCTGGCCCGAGCTTCCTCCGGCATCCGATCTGGACATGCGCGCGCGCGCCGCTCCGGCTCGAATGGATGGAACAAGCGGGGGCGCGCCGGCAAAGGGCAGCAATGCGTTCGCGGTCGCCGGCGCCCTCGCTGGCGGTCCTGCTCTGGTGGCCAACGACATGCATCTGGACCTCGGCGTACCGAACCTCTGGTTCCGCACGCGACTGGTGTATCCGGATCCCCGGATGCCGGATGGCCACGTCGACGTGACGGGCGCATCGCTGCCGGGGGCACCTGCCATCGTCGTCGGCAGCAACGGCCGGATCGCCTGGGGATTCACCAACAGCTACGCCGACGTGGCCGACTGGGTGCGGGTGACGGTGGACCCGAACGACCCGGGTCGCTACCGCACCGCCGACGGCTGGCAATCGTTCGAGCACCACGACGAGACCATCCGCGTCCACGGCGGAAACGACGAGCATCTCGCGATCAAGGAAACGATCTGGGGGCCGGTGCTCGCGCAGGACACCGACGGCACGCCGCTGGCACTGGCGTGGACCGCACATCGTCCCGGCGCGATCAACATCGATCTGGTCCGACTGGAGAGTGCACGCAACGTGGACGAGGGTGTGACCATCGCGCAGGCCAGCGGCATCCCGCCCCAGAACTTTCTCGTCGGCGACCGCAACGGCGATATTGCCTGGACGATTGCGGGGCGGCTCCCGCGGCGAACCGGCGACTTCGATCCGCGCCTGCCGGCGGACTGGTCGCGCGCGGACGCAGGCTGGTCGGGCTGGCTTTCACCTGCCGAAACGCCGCTCGTGTCGAACCCGCCGTGGCAGCGTCTTTGGAGCGCAAACCAGCGCACGGTGGAAGGGCCGGCCCTGGAGCGGCTCGGCGACGGTGGCTACGACCTCGGCGCACGCGCATGGCAGATTCGCGAAGGTTTGCGCGCCCGCTCTGCGTTCACGCCAGCCGACATGCTCGCAATCCAGCTCGATGACCGCGCACTGCACCTGGATGCGTGGCGGGAACTGATGATGCTGGAGCTGAATCGCGTCCCGGAAACCGACCTGCGACGCAGGATGAAGGACATCGTGCAGGCGTGGGACGGTCGCGCATCCGTGGACTCGGTCTCCTACCGGCTGGTGCGCGCATGGCACGACGACATGATCGACCGCGTGCTGGACGGCTTCGCCGCCGTGGTTCGGAGCAAGACCCCGGAGTTCAGGATGCCGAAGCTCCCCCAGGCCGAACACGCGGCATGGGCGCTGCTCCGCGCGCGACCGGCGCATCTGCTTCCACCCGGCTACGCGGACTGGGACGCGTTGCTCGCTGCCTCGCTGGACCACGTCGGGGAAGAACTCGATGCGCAAGCGGGAGGCATCGCGCAACGTACCTGGGGCGAGCGGAACACGGCCCGCATCGCGCACCCGATGTCGCGCGCGCTGCCGGCATTCCTCGCCCGCCGCCTCGACATGCCCCGCGAACCGTTGCCCGGCGACCGCGACATGCCGCGCGTGCAAGCCCCCGATTTCGGCGCTTCGGAGCGTTTCGCCGTCTCGCCGGGTGACGAGGCGAACGGATACTTCATGATGCCGGGCGGTCAGAGCGGCCACCCGCTTTCGCCCTATTACGGGGCCGGGCATGCGGACTGGGTCCGCGGCACGCCCACGCCGTTCCTGCCGAGGCCGCCGGAGGCGGTGCTGGTGATTCAGCCAGCGAGGCAACCCGGCGGCGCCGACTGATCACCCGGATCGATTCAGGCCCCGCGACAAGGCGAAGGCCGGGGGCTCGTGACCCCGGCCTTCGCATGATTGCCCCGGATCGGAATCAGTTCGCGCCCTCGAAACCATCCTCGAAGATCACGTCCGGATTCACGAGCACGTCCATCGAAACGGGAACCTCGACAACCGGATGGGACGGGTCGTTGCTGTGCACGCAGAGCAACGCCGAGTAGCTTCCGACGCCTAGCGCGGACGCATCGCCGGTCGCCGTCACGGTCGTCGTGGCGCCGGCAGCCACCGAGCCGGACGCCGGCGACACCGAAAGCCAGGCGACTGGGCCCGGACTCGCGCACGTCGACGCGGCGGTATCGATGGTGTAGTCCAGCGTGCTTCCGGCGTCGCCGGTATTGGACAGACCGAACATGTCGCTTGCCTGCGCGCCTTCGACGACAGTGATCTCCACATCCGCCGGCGTCACGCTCACGGCGGGATCGGTCGGCACGGAACCCACCCATGGGCCGAACGCGACCAGCGTCGGTCCGGTCTTCTTGCAAACCATGGAATCCTGTGGAATGCAGCTCGAGCCGCTGCATCCCGGCGGCCAGCTGTTCGACGTGGTATCGCGGACGGCCACGCGGTAGTAGATCGCCACATCGGTATTCGCGATGCTCTCGTTGTTCACGAGCGCGCCGTGGTCCATCTCGCAATCCCAGAGGCTGTAGCTGGGATTGTCGCCGTACTCGTTGTCGTGCCTGCGCGTGGCCATGAAGTCGACGTTATGGAAGCCGCGCTCCGACTCGTCCGTCCCGACGAGATAATCGTTGGCTCCGGGGATGATGCGATAACCGTTCCCGGTGATGGGGTTGCGGACCTCCCAGGTCCTGGGCCCGCCGCCGGTCCCACCGCTCGCGTTGCGCAGATCCCAGAATTCGGTCGGCTTGTCCACACCGTTCGTGCTGACGACGGAGTTGCCCGCACCGTCGATGTCGAACTCCATGCGCCAGTAGTTGTGATGCCAATGCGTGATGCTGTTGTACGTCCCGTTGCGGTTGCCGAAACCGAAGGATGGCTCGATGCGACCGTCGTTCCAGAACGTCCAGCGCGAGGCGTACATGTACCAGTCCGCCCGATACTGCGTCGTCAGCACCACATGGTCGCCATTGTCCTCGATCGCGACGGCAGAGTCGCACGTCGCGGTGTCGGTCGGATATCCGGGGAGTTCGAACGGGCAGATGCCATACGAGTCAGTGGGGTCGGTCGAGCGATCGCACGAAGTGATAGCTGCGGGCGGGTCGACGGGGATGCCGAGGTGCGACTGCACGGCTTCGTCCGCCAGGACGGGAGACGAGTCGTCCTTCCAGTCGCGGTAGCAGTCCCCCCCGGCGCCCCCCATGTACTCGGCGAACAGCATCGGTGCATGCGCGCGACGAAACACGAGATGCCCCTTGAAGTAGACCTTGCGCAGCTCCAGGCCCGATCCACGCGGCCCCGCGCTCTGGTCGGGCGCGAGCCAGCACATCTCCCAGATGGGATCGGTTGCAGGCCAGCTCATCTTCGTCTCCGGCGATGTGCAGGTTGGCGAACCACCGGCATGGGCTGCGTGCCATGCACCGAAAAGCGAAAGCAGGATTACCGCGGATGCACGCATGACGCTCTCCCTTACTTGAGGCCGACGGCATTCGCGCCGCCGGTTGTCGTGTAGATCGGGTACACCACGCGATCGGTCTGCAAGTCGACGATCGAGTGCGTGATTTCCTTGTTGCCGTAATCGCCGGCAGCGATCGCATGGACACACCGTGAGCCGCGATCGCAATGGCGATCTCCGGGCACGCGGTACACGAATCCGCCCGCCCACACGCGCACGTCCGGGGCGGAAATGAGATCCTTCAGCGCAGGGTGCGCGCGAACGAGCTGCTCGACGCGGTCGGACTCCGCCTTGGTCAATGGCAGGTCCGCCCCCGGAAGCTCCACGCGTTCCAGCACGACGCCCGCGTCGTCCCGGATCGTCCGGTACGCCACGCCGGCGTCGTAGTCCCAGCCGTACTCGACATCCAGACGCTGCTCGCGGCCATCGACGATGCGGAAATCCCCGTGCCGCCGCGAGATGACGTAGCCGTGCATGCGGTGCGCAGACGCCGCCACCGGCTCCACCGCATCGCGCGACGAACGATTCCCCGACGGAACCGTGCTGCAGCCGACGGTGACCGCCACGAATGCGCCAGCAAACACCAATGCCGTGGTCTTGTTCATTCCTTGGACCATCCTTCAACGTGTAGTGGAAGTCGTGCTTGTCGCGACCGGCTCGGGCGGCGACTTTCCGAACGCCGGATCGCTCCAGAGCGAGAACATGAACTGCGCGCGCGACATCGATTGCGGCCCCACGTCGAACGGTCGCCCCGGGCCGCCCGCACACAGATCGTTCTCCGCCGGAATGCCGGCCGCCAGCGACTGGTCGCGCAGGAACTCGATGTATTCGCGGCTGGCCGTCTGGTAGTACAGCGTCGCCACCACCGAGAACGGCGGCGAGGCCGACGCGGGAAGCGCGAAAGCGTACGGGATGCGATCCACGTTCTCGAGAATTCCGGAGCCCGGCGATGTCTCCGGATACGCGATCCCGACGGGCGAAACCTCGTCGCCGTCCGGATCATCCGGCGTCCGCGGGCGGAAACCGATCGGCGGAATGCGATTGTCCTTCGCGACGCAGTTGTTCAGCACGAAATGGAACTTCTTGGCTCCACCCTGCTCCACCTCGCATGTGTTCGTCGCCGGGTTCCAGATGCCTTGCAGCGCCTCGTACACGCGCGCCTGGGCATCTTCGCCGAGCTGCGCGGTGATCGCATCGTACGCGCCACTCTCGCCCACCAGTGTGCCCAGGGCATCGCGCACTTCCACGTTCACCCACATGCGCCGACCTTCCGCGTAACCGGTCGGCAGCTTGTGCCCGGACAGATTGGCAACCTCGACGCGTACCCCGAGCGAGCCCGGCGCACCCGATGCGGGAGGCGAATAGCCCGTGACCGTCGCGTACACGGAAGCGCTCGACTGCAGCATCTCGCGCGCGGCAGCGATCGCGCGATCGAAATCCTCGTCCCTGCCGAATCCGATGTCGTCGGCATACAGGTCCCGCAGGATCGCGGGGATCCATGTATTGGCGCCAGCGAACTGGTGGACCGGCAGGTTGCCGGTGCGCGAGCCGGGTGGCGTCTGCAGGCATGCACGCGCCGCCTCGTCTTCCGAAGAACGCATGTGGCACGACTGGCACGTCTCGCTGCGGACGATGGACGGATTTCCCGGCGGCGCATCCCCGAAGCCGTCGCGGAGGATGGCATCGGCGAACAGGCTGCGCGTCCATTCGGTGTAGGTGCGCTCGATCGGGAATGCGCGACCGCTGTCGCTCCCGTCCGCGCGGATCAGCGTGCGCAGCACGCCCTCGTCCGTTTCCGGCGACGACACGTCATGGCAGCCGCCGCACAGGCTGGAACTTGCATGGTGGTCGGACTGGATCCAGCCGTGCGGGGCCTCCAGCGGATCGCCGCTCGCATACGTGTACGGGCCGCGGCGACAGGGGCCGCCGTAGGTATCGCCGTTGGCCGTGGTGCACTCGGTCGCGTTGTCGATCCACAGGTCGGCATTGCCGATCGCCAGCGGTTCGCCAGCCGGACCGTTCGGCATGGCGCGGTGGCAATAATGACAATCGACGCCGGAGTATTCGTTCGACTTTCCTTCGTAGGCAGCGTGATCGCCGAGCAACTGGCATCCGCTCTCCCCGCCCGGACCACTCGCGCCGCCGCTTCCGGTTTTCACGACGTGGCCGTTGAACCAGCCACGCGGCGTGTGGCATCGCAGGCAGTAGTCGCCCACTCCGGGCTTGCCGATGCTTGCGGCATCGGCATTCGCGATATCCAGCGCCGCCCAGAACAACGGGTCGCGCGTCGCGTTGGCCATCATCGACCCCGCCCATGTCGAGTACGGCATGAAGGTTGCCGATTGCGCGTTGTTGGCGCCGTGGCATGCAAGGCACGCGCTCGGATCTTCGAGTGCGTACGCAAGACCCGGTTGTGACCCGTGCGGCGTGAAATCCAGCGCCGATGCCATCACGGCATGCAGCGCGAACAGCGTTGCACAAGCTGCGACGCGTACCCCGGACATCCCCGATCCCTGAATCATGCGCACCAAGACCCACACGCGCGGGCTGGAGCGGCCCGACCGATGATCAAGTCGGAACGCCCGGCAGCGACGCGATCCACCTGATCGGCAGGTTAGCTCAGCCGGATCGCATCGCGGCGATCCGGCTGATCAGAAGCAGCCGGCCGATCAGCGCTTGCGCGCAACCGAAGAAGGAACGAGCGTCGCAACGTCATACGACGACGGCGTTCCCGCCTTCGCGACACGCAGGTTGCCGTTGCCGTTGCCCGGTGCCGCGTTCGTCACGACCGTGAACGAATACAGCGTGCCCCAGTCGAGCGTCGGAATCTGCGTCGAGAACGCATTGCCGTTCCCGAAGCCGGGCACCGCCGCGTCGGCAATCCATGTGAGGCGACCGTCGGCGACCCGTGCACGCCAGCGCGTGTTCGCGTTCACCTCGCCATTGCGCATCGTGTTCGAGTACACCGCTGCACCCGCCGGAAGCGGAACGCTGAACGCATCGAATCCCTTGTTGCTGATCACGCGCAGGTTCGGCTCCGAACCGGATGTTTCGGCACGCGCGAAGTCGAAGTTCATCACCGCGTAGTCGTACCGCCAGCGACCGTTGCCGAGATCGGTCACCTTCACCGCGACCTTCGCATGCCCCTCGGCGCTGTCCAGCTCCGTGTTCATTGCGTTGGCGCCCGGGTTCGATGGATCCACCCAGCGATCGATCGCTCCGCCGAGCCGGTAGTTCGACTCCGCGGCGAGCGTCCACTGCGAGCCGGAGAATTGCGGATTCACCGACTTCGTCGCCATCGAGTTGTAGATGTTGATGTCGTCGCGTGCGATGTACCAGGAATCGAACAGGAACGTGGAGCCGTCGCTCTGCCCGCCCGCGTTGTGCGCGATCTTGGACTCCGGCACCTTCATGCGCTGCGTCCAGTCCGTGTTGCCGGAGCTGTTCTGCTGGCCGTTGCAGTCCGGATCGAAGATCGAGCCGCAGCGTCCCCACTGGCCCGTCGCCGGAATGATTTCGGAACGAGGCCCCATGTTGCTCGGACTGTCGTTGTTGCCCACTCCGTACGTATCGGCGCACCCGAGGCCGAGTTGATGACTGCCACCGCATTGGCTGATGCAGCCTGAGTTGACCGTCAGGAACGCATGTTTCACGCCGGACCGGCCGATCTGCTCGATCGCGCCGTCCGGATAGATGCGATACAGGTTCCAGATCAGGTAAGGGTGCTGGTCGTTTCCGTACGGGGCGCTGTCGCCCGTGAACTTCTGGTACCACGCGACATCCGCCGTGTACCTGGCCGTGCTGGTGCCCAGCGGGTCGCCCGGAATGGTGGCCTGGATGGCACCGTCGTTGACGTTGTTCTTGAGTGTCGACGAAGGCGCGAACGCCGCGATTCCCGTGAGGGCGCCGTTCGGTCCGGTGCAGTTCAGGCAGCCGACCGGCTGCGTCGTGAACGACTGCATGAACAGATCGACCTGATACACCTCACCGGAAGCGCCGGGTACGGAAACGCCAGGCCACGGATACGGGCTGCACACGCGATCCAGTTCGGGATTGGCTCCCGTGATGTTCACCTGCGTGTTGACCGAAAGATCGCCGATTTCCCATCCGGATGCCTCGGGATGTCCGATGCGGCGCGCGAGAGCCGGCGCGATGCGCAGGTCCGCAGCCTGGACGGCGAGCACGGCGTTGTCGTCCACCAGTTCGAACATCAGGCGCGAGATGTAGAACCACGACTTGCCGTCCGCGCTCACCACATCGATGACGTTGGAACCGTCGGTGCGCGCGTGCAGCGTGAGGTTACGCAGGTCGATCGAACTGCCGTCGCGCAGGCGCAGGACGTAGCCGCCGCGCATCTGCAGCGAGCCACCGGTGAACTTCTGCAACGAATCCTGCTTGACCGTGAACTGCAGGCCGGCCGACTCGCGCAACTGGAACCACTGGTGGTTGTGATAATCCTGCGTGCGCGTGCGCTCGCTCGGATTGTCGAGCGACAGGCCGAGATTGGCCATCAGGTCCGGATTCCAGCGGAAGCCGATTTCCCCGCCCCAGGCGGACCATGTTTCCGCCTGCTGGCTGCGCGCGTCGCTGATGACGCCGGCATGGGCCACGGAAGCTGCGCCGAGCGCAGCCATACAAGCCAGTACGAGTGTTTTCATGTTTATCCGATCGGTAGTTGGGGCCGCCGATCCGTGCTGGCAGCGGGAGTACGATGAACTTAGGAAGCCTAGCATGGGCGCCCGGGGGAGATGGTCTGCGGCGCACCATCCATGCCGAAGGTCATGGATTGCCGTCGAACCCGTCGGCGAAGATCGTGTCGGACGTCGACACGCTGGCGACCTGCATCAGCTCCGGAGGGGACTTTCCGTAGCCGGGTTGCGTCGGATCGGCAGGATCGTTGTTCCAGAGCTGGTACATGAACTCGCCGCGCGTGCGCCCCTGCGGCCCCACGACGAACGGGCGGGACATGTTGCCCGCCGCGCTGCACATCGCATTCTCGGCCTGGAATCCGTTCTCGATCGCCTCGTCGCGCAGGAACTCGATGTACTCGCGACTGGCCGTCTGGTAGTACAGGCGCGCGGTCGCGGTGAGCGGCAATGGCGTGCCCGCCGGAACCACGATGGAATAGGCCGCCGTATCGTAGTTGACGAGGACTCCCGAGCCCGGCGAGGTTTCCGGATACGTCAGCCCGACCGGACGCAACTCGTACCCGTTCGGATCGGCAGCCGTCGCCGGCCTGAAGCCGAGCGGCGGAATGCGGTTGTCCTTGGCGACGCAGTCGTTCAGCACGAAATGGAACATCGGCGTGCCGCCTGCGTCGTCGACGTCGCAGGTTCCGGTTCCATTGTGGTTCCAGATGCCCTGCAGGACCTCGTACACGCGCGCGTGCGAATCCTGCGTCAGAACCGCCGTCGCCGTGTCGTAGGCCGCACTCTCGAACACCAGCACACCGTTCGCGTCGCGAACCTGCACGTTGAGCCACATGCGCCGTCCCTCGCCGTAGCCCGTCGGCAACTTGTGCCCGCTCTCGTTGATCACCTTCACGGTCAAGTCGAGCGCGCCGTCGGTCGCCGGACCTGGTTGCGTGAACGCCGTGATCGCCGGCTCCAGTTCCGCCGCGCTCTGCAGCATCTGCCGCGCCCACTCGATGGTCTGGTCGAACGACTGGCCGCGCGACAGTCCGCCCTGCGAGCCGGGCGTGTCCGTGGTGTCGTCGTACTCGCCCTTGATGATCGCGGGAACCCAGGTGTTGCCGCCCGCGAACTCGTGCACCGGGAGATCGCCCGTGCGGTTGATGCCGCTCGTGCTGCACGCGGTCGCGTTCGGATCCTCGCTGTCGGGCATGTGGCAGGACTGGCAGTGCTGCGCGGGCGCCTGCGCGTACTGGCTCTGCTTCCACTCGCTGAAGGTACGCTCGATCGGGAACGGCAGGCCGGTATCCGTACCATCCGCCAGCTTCAGCGTCCTGAGCGGACCCGCACTCGTGTCCGGCGAGGTCACGTTGTGGCAAAGGCCGCAGATCTCGCTGTCGGCGTGATAATCCGACTGCTGCCATGCGTGGGGCGGCGCACCGGAGCCTCCCGGATAGTCGTACGGGCCACGACGGCATGGCTCCGTGTCGCCGCTGTTCGCGCACGGCTCGTCGTCGAGCCACGCATTCGCGTTCTCGTGGAAAACCGCCTCGCCGTTCGGTCCTTCCGGCATCAGGCGGTGGCAGTAGTGGCAGGTGACACCGCTGAAGTCGGTGTCGTAGTCGGGTTTGTCGTAGGTGCCGTTGAGGTAGCAACCCGCCGCACCGAGTCCGACATCGTTGCCAGGTCCGCCGAAAATGCCCTTCACCACCCGCCCGTTGTACCAGCCCTCCGGGGAATGGCAGCGCAGGCAATAGTCGCCGGCACCCGGAAAATCGTTGTTGGCGACGTCGACCGCCGCCCAGAACAGCGGATCGCGCGTCGCGTTCGCCATCATCGACCCGCCCCAGCTCGTCGTGGGCCGATACGCCGCGCTCGGTGCGCCTCCACCGAACGACCCGCTGTGGCACGCCGCGCAATCGCTCGGCGCATAAAGACCGTGAATCAAGCCGGGCTGCGTTCCGTTCGGCGTGAGATCGACCGTGCCATGCGTGCCCATGGCGTTCGACAGGCCGACCCAGTCGACGCCGGCGAAGGCGGAACCGAATGCCGGTACGGCGAGGAGAGCGAACAGCAGGCGAGCGAATCGCAACGGGAACTGCGGCGGGCGGAAGGCTGGCATGGGCGAATGCGTGCGGCGGATTGAGCCTCGGCAACGTAGCACAAAGCGCACCCGCCCCGTCGCATCCGGCATCGCCATCGACCGCGGGAATTCGACGCAGGCCCCAGCCCGCGCCCGCTCCGGCATCGGTGCCGTGCCTGCCTTCGATACACTGCACGGACCCGTTCCTTCCGATTCCATGAGCGGCATCGAAATCGCCATCGAGCACATCGTGCACCTGATCGGCAGCGGCCGACCGGATCTCGCCGCCACCGAGGCCGCGTCCCTGCGCGCACGCGCGCCGGGCAGCGCGGAAGCCGCGCGCCTGCACGGCATCGCCTTGCTGCAAGCGAATCGGGTTGCCGAGGCGATCGCCGCGCTGCGCGAAGCCGCAACGCTCGCTCCCTCTGCCGTCGAGGTCCTGTGCAATCTCGGCAGCGCGCTGCTCGCGCAGGGCGATGCCGCCGCCGCGACGGCCACCCTGGAGCGAGCCGCCACGCTCGCGCCGGCGCATCCCGCCGTTCTCAACGGTCTCGGCAACGCACGCCGGGCAAGCGGCGACGAGTCTGGCGCGCGCGATGCGTACCGCGCCGCGACCGCAGCCGCGCCGGACCACGCCGGCATCCGCTGCAACCTTGCCGCGAGCGAGCTTGCGCTGGGCGATCCCGTCGCTGCGGAGGCATCCGCGCGCGCGGCGCAATCGCTGGATGCGCGGCATCCGGAGGCCTGGCTCCTCCTCGGCCACGCATTGGCGGCGCAGCGAAGACTCCAGGAAGCAGCACACGCCTACGAATCGGGCGCGCACCTCCATCCCGCGGACGCCCGCTTTCCCTACCATGCCGGCCTCGTCGCCGAGCAGGCAGGACATCTGGCGAAAGCCGCCGACGCACACGCGACCGCATTCCGGCTCGATCCGACGCTCGACCATGCGCTGGGCCAGTTGGTCTTCCTGCGACGCCAGCTTTGCCTGTGGGAAGGGCTGGACGCACTGTCGCGCCGGTTGCGTGAGCGCGCGGCAGCCGGCGCGCGCGGCATATCGCCCTTCGCGTTCCTCGCCGAGCCGGCATCCGCCGCGGAGCAGCTGCGCTGCGCGACGACCGAGGCACAGGCAATCGCCCGCGCAACCGAGCCGGCGCGCAAGCGGATGGCCTTTCGCCCGATGGCAGCACCCGACACGCTGCGCGTCGGACTCGTCGCCAACGGACTGCGCGAACACCCGACCGCCTCCTTGATCGTCGCCTTCGTCGAGGCGATGCGCGATCAACCGGTCGAACTTCACCTCTTTTCCACTGCGCCCGACGACGGCGGCCCGCACGCGCGACGACTGCGCGCAGCGGCGCATTGGCACGATGCATCGAACGCCACCGACTCGGCGCTGGCGCGCGAAATCCATGCGGCAGGCATGGAGATCCTCCTCGACGTCGATGGCTATTGCGAAGGCGCGATGCCGAAGGCACTCGCGTTGCGCCCGGCGCCGATCCAGGTCAACTGGCTGGCGTATCCCGGCACCCTCGGCGCGCCATGGATCGACTACGTGATCGCGGACCGCATCGTCCTGCCGCGCTGGATGCACGCCGATTTCAGCGAGCACGTCGCCTGGCTGCCGCGCTGCTTCCAGCCATCCGACACCGCGCGAGAAGTAGGGCCGGCGCCGGCACGCGCATCCCTCGGCCTGCCCGACGACGGCATCGTGTTCGCCTGTTTCAACAATGGCTACAAGCTCAATCCCGCGAGCTTCGAGCGCGCGCTGGCCGTGCTGCGTGCGGTCCCGCGCAGCGTGCTGTGGCTGCTGTCCCGCTCCGACGAAGTCGACCGTCGGGTCCGCGCGGAGGCGGTCGCGCGAGGCGTGTCCGGCGACCGGATCGTGTTCGCCCCGCCGCTGCCTCCGGCCGAGCACCTGCGGCGCTACCGGGTGGCGGATCTTTTCCTCGACACCGGGCCATACGGCGCACACACCACGGCGTCGGATGCTGCCTGGGCCGGCTGCCCGGTACTCACCGTCGCCGGCAGAACCTTCGCCGCGCGCGTCGCGGCGAGCATCAACCACCACCTCGGACTCGCCGAACTCGACGCAGGCGATGACGCCGCATTCGTCGTCACCGCGACGCGACTCGCACGCGACGCCGGCGCCCGCGCGGAACTACGCGAACGGCTGGATGCGCGCCGCGCCGACAGCGGCGTTTTCGACATGACAGCCTACGCGGCGGACTTCACCGCGCTGCTCGCGCGCATGGCCGAGCGCCACCGCAACGGGTTGCAACCGGCGTCGCTGGAGTAGCATGGCACCATGTGGATTCCACCCGACCCGCAATGCTGACCCGATGACCGCATCCTCGACCTTCGTCCCGCTCACGCTCTGCGTGCTCACGGTTTCGGACACGCGCACGCCGGAAAACGACACGTCCGGCGACTACCTCGCGCTGTCGCTCGGCCAGGCCGGACACCGGCTGCACGAACGTCGCATCGTGCGCGACGACGTGTACCGCATCCGCGCGATCGTCGCGCACTGGATCGCCGAGGACGGAATAGACGGGGTCCTCGTCACGGGCGGAACCGGGTTCACCGGGCGCGACTCCACGCCGGAAGCGATCATGCCGATCCTCGACAAGCAGATGCCGGGGTTCGGCGAAATGTTCCGCTTCCTGAGCTTCGACGACATCGGCACGTCGACCCTGCAATCGCGCGCGTTCGCAGGGCTTGCGAACGGCACGTTCGTGTTCTGCCTGCCGGGCTCCACGTCGGCCTGCCGGCTCGCATGGGAACGGCTGCTCCGGCCCCAGCTCGACGCAACGACGCGCCCCTGCAACCTCGCCGGGCTGCGTCCGCGCCTGCGGGAATGACCATTGCCGATCCGGGATCTTCCGCAAGCGAGGCCGAGATGAAGAAGCTGAAGAAGAAAAAGTACGAGGACGTGCTGGAGTCGATGTACGACGACCTGCTCGACCTGCAGCGCTGGATCATCGCCAACGGCAAGCGTCTGGTCATCCTGTTCGAAGGCCGCGACGCGGCCGGCAAGGGTGGCGTCATCAAGGCGATCAGCGCGCCGCTCAATCCGCGCTACACGCGCATCGTCGCGCTGCCCAAACCCGATCCGCGCGAATCGACGCAGTGGTATTTCCAGCGCTACGTGCCGCACCTGCCCGCCGCGGGCGAGATCGTGCTGTTCGACCGCAGCTGGTACAACCGCGCGGGCGTCGAGCACGTGATGGGTTTCTGCTCCGGCGAACAGTACCGGCGCTTCCTCGCCGATTGCCCGCTGTTCGAGCGGCTGCTCGTCAACGACGGCATCATCCTCGTCAAGTACTGGCTGGCGGTGGACCAGGAGCAGCAGGAGGAGCGCTTCGCCGAGCGCGCGACCGATCCGCTCAAGCGGTTCAAGATCTCGCCCGTGGACATCGAGGCGCGCGAAAGGTACGCCGAATACGGCCGCGCGCGCGACGCGATGCTGCATGCCACGCACACGCGCTGGGCGCCCTGGTTCGTCGCGGACTTCGACGACCAGAAGCGCGGCCGCCTCAATGTCATCTCGCACCTGCTCGAACGCCTGCCGGAACGCGCCGCGCCGGACGAGCCGCTGGATCTGCCGCGGCTGAAGGGCAAGCCCGGACGCGAGAAGCTCGTCGACCCGAAGCTCTGGATCCCGGAGCGATACTGACGCCCCCACCCGCAGCGCCTGCCTCGCCGCTGCGTGCGGTCGAGGCGAAGACGCCGCGCCCGCACGCCCGCGTGTCGCGCACGACTGCGCAGCCATCCTGCCGGCCCCGCAGGGCGAATCGCGCGCCGGACATCACCCGGCGCGCGGGACGCGGGTCACGGACGACGCGCGAGTTCCGGATTCTCCTTGGTCACCGGCATGAGGTCGGTCTTCGACACGCCCAGCCAGTACAGGATCGGGTTCGCGAAGAAGATCGACGAGAGCGTGCCGATCACGATGCCGATCAGCATCGTCAGCGCGAATCCGTGCACGGCCGGACCGCCGAAGAAGTACAGCGCGCCCATAGCAAGCGCCGTGGTCAGCGACGTCATGATGGTGCGCGACAGCGTCTGGTTCACGGACTTGTTCAGGATCGTGTACGCATCCGCCTTGCGCGTGAGACGGAACAGTTCGCGCACGCGGTCGAACACGACGACCTTGTCGTTGATCGAGTAGCCGAGCACGGCCAGAAGCGATGCCAGCACCGTCAGGTCGAACTCCATCTGCGTCAACGCGAAGAAACCGACGGTGAGGATCGCATCGTGGATTTCGCTGGCGATCGCGGCGACGGCGAAGCGCTTCTCGAAGCGGATGCCGATGTAGATCATGATGCCGATCATCACGAAGATCGCGGCGACGATGCCGTCGGTCTTGAGATCGTCGCCGACCGACGATCCGACCAGGTCCGGATGGCGCTTCAGCGACACGTCCGCGCGCTGCGCCTTCAGCGCATCGATCACCGCGCGACCGACCGCTTCCGCATCCTTCTGGTCCTCGTGCGGCTGCAGCCGGATCGCGATGTCCCGCGTGCCGCCGACGCTTTGCACCTGCGCGCCGTGAAAGCCGCCGGTTTCCAGCGCGCTGCGCACCTGGTCGATCTCCACGGGCTGCTCGTAGGTGGCCTCGACCAGCACGCCGCCGGTGAAGTCGAGCGCGTAGTTGAGCCCACGGAACAGGATCAGCGCGATCGACGCGAGGATCAGGATCGCGGAGATCGTGATCGCGATCTTGCGCTTGGACAGGAAGTCGATGTTGCTGTTCGGATTGAAAAGTTCCATGTCCGTTCCCTCAGGCCGCCGCGGCGATCGTCGTGTACCCGCTGCCGATCGGCAGGCCCTTGAGTTTCTTGCGACGCGAGTAGATCAGGTGCGTGAGCGCGTTGCTGACGGTGACCGAGGTGAACATCGAGGTCAGGATGCCGATGAACAGCGTCACGCCGAAGCCGCGGATCGCGCCGGAACCGAGGGTCATCAGCGCGAGCGCGGAGATCAGGTGCGTCACGTTCGCATCGAGAATCGTCGCCCACGCCTTGTCGTAGCCGGCACGGATCGCGGCATAGGGCGTCGATCCATTGCGCAGTTCCTCGCGTATGCGCTCGCAGATCAGCACGTTCGCGTCGATCGCCATGCCGAGCGTCAGCACGATGCCGGCGATGCCCGGCATGGTCAGCGTCACGCCGACCGCGCTCATGATCGCCAGCAGCAGAACGAGGTTGAAGAACAGTGCGACGTCCGCGATCAGGCCGAAGAGCCAGTAATAGAACGCCATGAACACGAGCACCGCGACGAGTCCGAGGATGACGGCGGTGATGCCCTTGCGGATGTTGTCCTTGCCGAGGCTCGGACCGATCACGCGCTCCTCGACGATGTCGATCGGCGCGGCCAGCGAACCGGAGCGCAGCAGCAGCGCCAGATCGGAGGCTTCCTTGTTGCTGCCGAGGCCGGTGGTCTGGAAACGGTTGGAGAACACGCCGCGGATCGTCGCCACGCTGATCACTTCCTCGGTGACCTTCGCGCTGCGCACTTCCTTGCCATCGACGATGCGCACTTCCGGCGTGCGCTCGATGTAGACCACTGCCATCGGCTTGCCGACGTTCTGGGTCGTGAAGTCGAGCATCTTGCGGCCGCCCGTCGCGTTCAGCACGACCGATACCGCCGGCGTACCGGACTGCGGATCGGGCGCACTCGACGCATCGACCATCTCGTCGCCGCTGACGATGATCTTCTTCTTGAGCAGGATCGGGATGGGCTGGCCGTCGGGCCCGCGTTCGCGCCGGTAGAACAGCTTGGAGTCCGGCGGAATCTGGCCGTTGCGCATCGCGGCGAACGCATCGCCGTTCTCGTCCACCGCGCGATACTCGAGGGTTGCCTGCGCGCCGAGCGTCTTCTTGGCCTCGGCCGTGTCCTGCACGCCCGGAAGCTCCACCGCGATGCGGTTCTCGCCCTGCTGCTGGATGAGCGGCTCGGCCACGCCGAGCGCATTGATGCGGTTGCTCAGGGTGCCGACGTTCTGGCGGATCGTGTTCTGCGCGATCTCGCGGATCTTCTCCGGACGCACCCGTGCATCGAGCGTGTATGCCTCGCCGACGCGCGGACCGTTGGTGATGGCGACGTCCGGCACCTTGGCGCCGATCACCGTCAGCGCCGCGTCGCGATCTTCCTCGGTGCGCAACTGGACGACCAGCCCGTTCGGGCCCTGGCCCACCGACTGGTAGCGGATGCCCTTGTCACGCAGCGCGGAGCGAATGTCGTCCGCGAAGCGCTGGAGCTGCTTGTCCATCACGTCCTTGCTGTCGACCTCCAGCAGGAAGTGCACGCCGCCCTGCAAGTCGAGGCCCTTGGGCATTTCCCGTGCGCCGATCGCGCGCATCCAGGCCGGCACGGTGGACGCGAGATTGAGCGCCACCACGTACTGGTCGCCGAGATCGCCGCGCAACGCCTCCTGCGCCTGCGCCTGCGCGTCCGACTCGCCGACCGGCAGGCGGACCAGCAGGTGTCCCGGTGTCGTCTCGATGCGGTCGAACGGAATCCCGTCCTTCTCCAGCACACCCTGGACGCGTTCCTTCAGCGCCTCGTCGACGGTCGCGCCTCGATTGGCGCTGATCTGCACGGCCGGCTGCTGCACGAACAGGTTCGGCACGCCGTACAGCACGCCGAGCAACAGCACGACGAGGACCAGCACGTACTTCCAGCGGGGGAAATCGCTCATTTCGGGAATCCGTTACATGGCAATGCGGCACCCGCCGGAGCGGCCGGTGCTCGCAACGAAGAGGAAAGACATCAGGAGGACTTCAGCGTTCCCTTCGGCAGCACCGCCGAGATCGCGTGCTTCTGCATCTTCACCTGCACGCCGGGCGCGATCTCGAGCGTCACGTACTGCTCGGCGATCTCTTCCACGCGACCGAGCAGGCCGCCGTTGGTGAGCACCTCGTCGCCCTTCGCGAGCGCGGCGATCATCGCGCGCTGCTCCTTGGCCCGCTTCATCTGCGGACGGATCAGCATGAAATAGAAGATGCCGAACAGGATGATCAGCGGCAGGAACGACATGATCGGGTTCGGTGCGGCGGCTGCGCCACCCGCCGCCTGTGCATGGGCACTGCTGATGAGGAAATCCATGGTTGCTCCGGAACGGGAAAGGGGCGGCCCGCGCGGGGGCGGCTGCCGCAAAAGGCCGGGGATTATGCCATGGCGCGCCGGCAGGGCGCACCGCGACGACCCGCGGCGCCGTCAGGCCGCCTCCGGCCCGGCCGCGCGGAGTGCGCGGAACTCCGCGACGAAAGCCGCCAGCCGTCCGCCGGCGATCGCATCGCGCAATCCGGCCATCAGCTCCTGGTAGTAGTACAGGTTGTGGATGGTCGCGAGCATCGGCCCGAGCATCTCGCCGCAGCGATCCAGGTGACGCAGGTAGGCGCGGCTGAATCCGGACCGGCAGGTGTGGCAGCCACAGGCCTCGTCGAGCGGCCGCTCGTCGCGCTCGAATTTCGCGTTGCGGATGCGCAGCACGCCATGGCGCGTGAACAGGTGCGCGTTGCGCGCATTGCGCGTCGGCATGACGCAATCGAACATGTCGATGCCGCGGCAGACCGCCTCCACGATATCCTCGGGCCGCCCGACGCCCATCAGGTAGCGCGGCCGATCCTTCGGCAAGAGCGGCTCGACCTGCTCCAGTGTCGCGTTCCTTTCGTGCTCCGGCTCGCCGACCGCGAGCCCGCCGACGGCGTAGCCGTCGAAGCCGATGTCGAGCAGCCCTTCGGCGGAACGCGCGCGAAGCGACGGATGCACGCCGCCCTGCACGATGCCGAACAGCGCATTGGGGTTCTCCAGCTCGTCGAACGCGCGGCGCGAGCGCATCGCCCAGCGCAGCGACAGCTCCATCGAGTCGCGCGCCTGCTTCTCCGTCGCCGGATACGGCGTGCACTCGTCGAAGATCATCGCGATGTCCGAGTCCAGCGTCCGCTGGATCCGCATCGAGACTTCCGGCGAGAGGAACACCTTCGAACCATCCACCGGCGAGGCGAACGTCACGCCCTCTTCCGTGATCTTGCGCTTGTGCGCGAGGGAGAACACCTGGAACCCGCCGGAATCGGTCAGGATCGGGCGCTCCCAGCCGATGAACCGGTGCAGCCCGCCAAATCGCCCGATCACGTCCAGACCGGGGCGCAGGAACAGGTGGAACGTGTTGCCGAGGATGATCTCGGCGCCGATCGCGACGAGGTCGCGCGGCATCATCGCCTTGACCGAGCCATAGGTGCCGACCGGCATGAACGCCGGCGTCTCGATGGTGCCGCGCGGGAAGACCAGCCGACCGCGTCGTGCCACGCCATCGGTCGCGAGGAGATCGAACGTCATCGCGCTCATGGCGCACGCTCCGGCGGCAGCAGGAGCATCGCGTCGCCGTACGAGAAGAATCGATATCGCTGCGCCACCGCGTGCCGGTACGCATCCAGCACGAAATCGCGCCCGGCGAACGCGCTGACCAGCATCAGCAGCGTCGACTCGGGGAGATGGAAATTGGTGACCAGTGCATCCACCGTGGTGATCCGGTAACCGGGAAAAATGAAGATCCGCGTGTCGCCCGCGAACGGCGCCACTTCGCCATCGCGCAGCGACGATTCCAGCGCGCGCACGACCGTCGTGCCGACCGCCACCACGCGACCGCCGCGCGCGCGGGTCGCGCGGATCTTCGCCACCAGTTCCGCGCCGACGTCGAGCCATTCGCGATGCATCACGTGGTCCTCGACGCGCTCGGCGCGCATCGGCTGGAACGTGCCGGCGCCGACATGCAGCGTCACGTGCCCGAACTCGATTCCGCGCTCGGCCAGCGCGGCGAGCATTGCCTCGTCGAAATGCAGCCCCGCCGTCGGCGCGGCGACCGCGCCGGGGGCGCGCGCGAACACGGTTTGGTAGCGCTCCTCGTCCGCGACATCGGCATCACGCGCGATGTACGGCGGCAGCGGCATGCGCCCCAGTCGCGCCAGGATCTGCTCGACCGACTCGCCGGAATCGAAGCGCAGATCGAAGAACTCGCCGTCGCGCCCCAGCACCGACGCGGAACTGCCATCGGCCAGCAGGATGCGTGCGCCGGCCTTCGGCTTCTTGCTGACCCCGAGCTGCACGCGCACCTCGTGCGTGCCGAGCACGCGCTCGACGAGGATTTCCACCGCGCCGCCGGTTTCCTTGCGCCCGAACAGCCGCGCCGGAAGCACGCGGGTGTCGTTGAACACCAGCAGGTCGCCGGCACGCAGCAGGTCGGGAAGCTCGCGGAAGCGCCGATCCTCGACCCGGCCCGACGCCGCATCGGCCATGAGCAGACGGCTGGCCGAGCGCTCCGGGAGCGGCGCCTGCGCGATCAGGTCCGGGGGCAGGTCGTAATGGAAGTCGGATTTCTTCAACGCGATCGGCCGAGGCGAAAAGGCGCGATTATCCGGGCGGGAGCAACGCTTGTCGCCCTTCGTGCGCATCGCCCCGCGGCCGGAGGTGACGCCTTCGGGCAGGATCGCTACGCTCCGGCCGTCGGGCCGTTCCGACGAATCGATCCGGGGAAAGCAGGTGGAACTGAGCAATCTCGAAAGCATTCCCGGCCGCGTCACGCGCCGGCATCTCGGCCTGGTGCAGGGCTCGACGGTCCGCTCCAAGCACGCCGGGAAGGACATCCTCGCCGGACTGAAGAACTTCGTGGGCGGCGAGCTGAAGGCCTACACCGACCTGCTCAACGAATCGCGGCAGGAGGCGATCGACCGCATGGTGCAGCAGGCGCGGGCGGCGGGGGCGAATGCCGTGGTCAACGTGCGTTTCTCCACGTCGAACATCGCCGCAGGCGCCGCCGAGGTGATGGCCTACGGCACCGCGGTCGTGGTGGAGTGACATGGAACTCCTGATCCAGTTCGGATTCCTGCTCACCCTGCTGGTGATCGGGCTGGTTTTCGGCGGCATGGCCGAGCGGCGCCATTTCCGCGAATTGGCGCAGGCGGAACGGGCGCTCGCCGCGATCCTCGTGTTCAGCGAGAAGACGCCACCTGCCGATACGCACTGGCGGCAGGCGCGCCTCGTGAACGGTTCGGTGGTGCTCGCGGAGGACTACTTCAAGCGCATCGCGGCCTCGCTCAAAAGCCTGTTCGGCGGACGCCTGACCAGCTACGAATCGCTGATGGACCGCGGTCGCCGCGAAGCGATCGTGCGCATGAAGCGCGAGGCGCAGGCAATGGGCGCGACGATGGTGTTCAACGTCCGCTTCGAAACCGCTTCGCTCACCGCGGAAGGCGCGCAGGGCAACGCGATGTTCTCGGCCGAGTTCCTGGCCTACGGCACCGCGCTGGTGCCGGCGCGCGGCACGGAACCGGGCGCCTGATAACCACGCAGATTGCGGCGCACGCCGATGATCTACGAGAACCCGCCCGTCCCGCACGAAGTGAACGTCGGCCGCGAGAGCGCGCTGCGCGAGTTCCTCCGCCTCGCTGCAGGACTTGCGCTGGCGATGGCCGTCGCGGCGTCGATCCTCTGGGCGGCCGGCGGCTGGCTGGCACGGCGGATTCCGTTCGCGACCGAAGCGGCCTGGGTCGGCGACGCCGTCATCGGCATCGACGACGCGGGCGCGGCGGGGCCGCCCGGACTGCGCGCCTACCTGCAGGAACTGGCCGACGCACTCGCCGCGAGAATGGATCTCCCGGCCGGGATGCGCGTGAAGGTCCACGTCGCCGACAGCGAGGTCGCGAACGCGTTCGCGACGCTCGGCGGGCATGTCGTCGTCACCCGCGGCCTGTACCGTCGCATGCCGAACGAGAATGCGCTGTCGCTGGTGCTCGCGCACGAAATCGGCCACCTGCGCGAGCGCGACCCGATTTCCGCGCTCGGCGGCGGCGCGACGCTGACGCTTCTGTTCGCGCTCGTCGGCGGCGATGCCGGTGCGCTGCTGCCGAAGGCCGCGCGGCTCGTCACGCTCGGCCATTCGCGTTCGGCGGAACGGCGTGCCGACCGGCTCGCACTGGCGGCGCTGCGCGCCCGCTACGGCCACGCGCGAGGCGCAGGCGACGTGTTCCGCATCCTCGCGCGGGCACGCGACGAAGTCATGCCGGGCAGGCTGCCCACGCTGCTGTCCACGCACCCGGCGGACGAGGAGCGCATCGCGCGCATGCAGGCTGCCGAGGACGAAGCCGGCCCCGATGCCACGACGACACCGTTGCGCATCGCGCCGGATGGTGCGTGAAGATCAGTTCGCGCGGAGTTCGCGCAGCCGGAAGCCGGTGCCGAACAGCACCGCGAGGTAGGCGCTGCCTCCGGCGGCGACGACGAGGCCGAGGCGCCATGCACGCGTCCACGCGGGCCAGTCGCTCCAGTCCGGCCAGCACGCGTTCGCCAACACCAGCACCGCGGCCATCGCGGCGCACGCGCACCCCAGCCGCAGCAGATGCCGCGTCCACCCCGGCTGACGGATGTAGACACCGGCGCGATGCAGCGCGGACCAGAGCAGCGCGAGATTGAGATAGCTGGCCAACGCACTGGCCAGCGCAAGCCCCATGTGCAGTCCCGGCACGCTCGCAAGCTCCGCCCGCAAACCGCCGGCGGCGGTTTCCGGCGTGCGCCACCACCACAGCAGGATGCCGATGATGACGACGTTGAGCAGCATGCTCGCGACCATCGCGATGATGCCGGCGCGCACCGGCGTGCGCGTGTCCTGCCGTGCATAGAACGCCGGCGCGACGACCTTGACCAGGGCAAACGCGGGAAGCCCCAGCGACAGCGCGGACAACGACAGCGCGCCCATCTCGACATCGAACGCGGTGTAGCGCCCGTGCTGCAGCAGGGTCGCGAGCAGCGGCTTGGCGAGCAGCGCCAGCGCGATGGCCGCCGGTACCGCGAACAGCAGCGCGGTGCGCAAGCCCCAATCCAGCGCCCTGGCGAAGCCGTCGCGATCGGTCGCGACGTGATGCCGCGACAGCGACGGCAGGATCACCGTGCCGAGCGCGACGCCGAACACGCCGAGCGGGAACTCCAGAAGCCGGTCGCTTTGCGTCAGCCATGTCTGCGAGCCGGTGATCAGGAACGAGGCGATCAACGTGTCCAGCAGCAGGTTGATCTGCGCCACCGACGAACCGAACAGCGTCGGCACCATCAGCTTCAGGATGCGACGCACGTCGGGATGCTGCCATCCCCAGCGCGGCACCGGCAGCAGATCGAGGCGGCGCAGGGCCGGCAGCTGTACCAGGAGCTGCAACGCGCCGGCCGCGAGGATCGCCCAGCCCAGCGCCATGATCGGCACGTCCAGCCGCGGCGCGAGCCACAGCGCACCGGCGATCATGCAGAGGTTGAGGATCACCGGCGTCAACGCCGGCAGCAGGAAGCGCTGGAAGCTGTTGAGAATGCCCCCGGCCAGCGCGGTCAGCGAGACGAACAGCAGGAACGGGAACATCACGCGCAGCAGGTCGCTGGTCAACGCGAACTTTGCCGGCTCGTCCACCGATCCGGGCGCGAACAGCCGCACCAGCACGTCGGCTCCGATCACCCCCAGCGCGGTCACCACCAGCAGCACCCCGCCGAGCGTGCCGGCGGTGCGTGCCACCAACGCCTTGAGTGCCTCGTGGCTGCGCGTCTCCTTGACCTCGGTGAACACCGGCACGAACGCGAGCGAGAACGAGCCCTCGGCGAACAGCCGGCGCAGGAAGTTCGGAATGCGGAACGCGACCCAGAACGCATCGGTCGCCGCGCTCGCGCCGAACGCATAGGCGACCGCCTGTTCGCGAACGAGGCCGAGGATGCGCGACACGAAGGTGCCGCCGCTGAAGCTGGCCATCGAGCGGAGCAGGCTCGGGCGGCTCATGCGCCGATCCCCGCGTGCCGGAACCGTCCCGGGCGTCCACCTCGACGTTTGACGCGGGATTCGGCCATCGGCATAATCGCCGGTCTTTTTCCGAACCCACTCATCGGAGTTTTCCCTTGGCCAACATCAAGTCCGCGAAGAAGCGTGCGCGCCAGTCCGAGCAGCACCGCCAGCGCAACGCCAGCGCGCGTTCGATGGTTCGCACCGCGATCAAGAACGTCGTCAAGGCGATCGAAGCGAAGGACAAGGAGCGCGCAGAGGCCGCGATGAAGATCGCCGAGCCCGTCATGGATCGCTACGCCGCCCGCGGCCTGATCCACAAGAACAAGGCCGCGCGCCACAAGAGCCGCCTCACCGCGCACATCCGCGCGCTGGGCTGAGGTTCCGGCGCCGTACCGCCCCCGGCGGCACGGCAGCCGCTCCGGAAGAAAGCCGGCCTGCGCCGGCTTTTTTGTTGCGTGGACCAAGTCGATCACGCCTCGGCCTCGTCCCTGCGCCGTTCGTCGAGGAAGCGCTGGATGTCCAGGCACAGCGGCCACGTGCCCTCCTTCGCGATCGCCGACACGAGATACCACGGCTGTTTCCAGCGCAGCTTGCGCACGATCGCCTTCACGGCCTTCTCGCGATCTTCCGGCGCCAGCAGATCGGCCTTGTTCAGCACCAGCCAGCGCGGCCGCTCCAGCAACTGCGGATCGAATCCGGCCAGTTCCTTCTCGATCGCGCGCACCTCCGCCACCGGATCGGTGACGCCATCCATCGGCGCGATGTCGACCACGTGCAGGAGCAGCCGCGTGCGTGACAGGTGCTTGAGGAACTGCACGCCGAGGCCGGCGCCGTCCGCCGCGCCCTCGATCAGGCCGGGAATGTCCGCCACCACGAAACTCTGGTCGGTGCCGATGCGGACGACGCCGAGATGCGGCTGCAGCGTCGTGAACGGATAGTCGGCCACCTTCGGCGTCGCCGCCGAAACCGCGCGGATCAGGGTCGACTTGCCGGCATTCGGAAACCCGAGCAGGCCCACGTCGGCCAGCACCTTCAGTTCCAGCCGCAATTCGCGTTCCTCGCCCGGCGTGCCCGGCGTGGCCTTGCGCGGAGCACGGTTCACCGAACTCTTGAAGTGGATGTTGCCGAGGCCGCCCTGCCCGCCCCGGGCGACCAGCAGCCGCTGGCCGTGGCGGGCGAGGTCGCCGATCTCCTCTTCGGTCGCGGTATTGATGACCACGGTTCCCACGGGCACGCGGATGACGAGATCCTCGCCCTTGCGCCCGGCCATCTGCCGCCCCATGCCGTTCTCGCCGCGGCGGGCACGAAACACGCGCTCGTGGCGGAAGTCGACCAACGTGTTCAGTCCCTCGTCCGCCACCATCCAGACGCTGCCGCCCGCGCCGCCGTCGCCGCCATCGGGGCCGCCGAACGGGATGAACTTTTCGCGCCGGAAGCCGACGCAGCCATTGCCGCCATTGCCGGCATGTACGTGGATGGTCGCTTCATCGACGAACTTCATGGTGGAAACCTCGGCGTGCGCAACGCGCAAGAATGACCGATCGGCAGAGCCTGGCGCTGCCGTGATGCGGCCCGCCCTCGGGCAGGCCATGATGGTTCTTTCGTGGCACAAACGAAAAGCCCCGCTCGAAGCGGGGCTTTTCGTGATCGTGGAACCCGGAATCAGCCCGGGATCACGTTCACCGTCTTGCGCGCCTGCGCGCCCTTGACGCGGAACTCGACCTTGCCATCGACCAGCGCGTACAGCGTGTGGTCGCGACCGAGGCCCACGCCCGTTCCCGGATGGAAGCGCGTGCCGCGCTGACGCACGATGATGTTGCCGGCCTCGACGGCCTGACCGCCGTAGATCTTCACGCCGAGGTACTTGGGATTGGAATCGCGGCCGTTGCGGGTGGAGCCGCCTGCCTTCTTGTGTGCCATTGCCGTAGCTCCTTACTGGTCCGCGCCGGTGATGCCGAGGATCTCGATCTCGGTGTAGTGCTGCCGATGACCGATCTCCTTGCGATGATGCTTGCGACGACGGAACTTGACGATACGGATCTTGTCCGCGCGGCCGTGCGCCTTGACCTTGGCGGTGACCAGCGCGCCCGCCACGAGCGGAGCGCCGACGGTCACGCCTTCGCCGCTGCCGACGAGCAGGACCTGATCGATCTTGACCTCGCTGCCGATCTCGTCGGGAAGCTTTTCGACGCGCAGGGTTTCGCCCTGCGCCACGCGGTACTGACGACCGCCGGTTACGATGACTGCGTACATGGGTGAAAGCCTTCTGTAGTTATTCTCGATGCCCGCGCAGAAGCCGTGCCGCTGGCGAGCCGGGCATTCTATCGCGGCCGCGATCATGGGCGCAAGTCGTTGTTTCGACATGGTCATGCAGGCGTCGTCTTCGGCGTGCCCGTCCTGCGCGCCGCTGGCGCAACGCACACCGCCATCCTTCGCGGGAGGGAACCGGTCGCTGCGTCGAGAGACCGCGGCTGCTTGCTATATTGACCGGCTTCCCCCATCTGCCGGCGTGATGGACATGATCCGCATCCGCGGCGCGCGCACGCACAACCTGAAGAACATCGATCTCGACCTGCCGCGCGACCGGCTGATCGTGATCACCGGGCTGTCCGGCTCCGGCAAGTCCTCGCTCGCGTTCGACACGATCTACGCCGAGGGGCAGCGGCGCTACGTCGAGTCGCTGTCGGCCTATGCGCGACAGTTCCTCGGCCAGATGGAAAAGCCGGACGTCGACTCGATCGAAGGCCTGTCGCCCGCGATCTCGATCGAGCAGAAGTCCACCTCGCACAACCCGCGCTCGACGGTCGGCACGATCACCGAGATCTACGACTACCTGCGCCTGCTCTACGCGCGCGTCGGCACGCCGCGTTGCCCGGACCACGGCATTGCGCTCGAAGCGCAGACCGTGAGCCAGATGGTCGATGCCGCGCTGGCGCTCGACGCGGAGAAACGCTGGATGCTGCTGGCGCCGGTGGTGCGCGAGCGCAAGGGCGAGCACGTGCAGGTGTTCGACCAGTTGCGCGCGCAGGGTTTCGTGCGTGCGCGCGTCGACGGCGTCGTGCATGAACTCGACGCGGTGCCGCCGCTGGCGCTGCGCACCAAGCACACGATCGAGGTCGTGGTCGACCGCTTCCGCCCGCGCGAGGACATCAAGCAGCGACTGGCCGAATCGTTCGAGACGGCGCTGCGGCTCGGCGAAGGCATCGCGGTGCTGGTGGACATGGACGACGCCAAGGCGCCGGAAACGACGTTCTCGTCGCGCTTCTCCTGCCCGGTCTGCGACTACGCGCTGCCGGAACTCGAACCGCGCCTGTTCTCGTTCAACTCGCCGGTCGGCGCCTGCCCGGGCTGCGACGGCCTCGGCGTGACGCAGTTCTTCGACCCTGCGCGCATCGTCGCGCATCCACAGCTCAGCCTCGCCGCAGGCGCGGTGCGCGGATGGGACCGGCGCAACGCGTACTACTTCCAGATGATCCAGTCGCTTGCGAAACACTACCGCTTCGACGTCGACACGCCGTGGAACGAACTACCCGAGTCCACGCGCCGCCACATCCTGAACGGCTCCGGCGACGAGGCGATCGCGTTCCGCTACACGCCGGGCAACGCCAGCGGCGCGGTGACGCGCCGGCATCGCTTCGAGGGGATCGTGCCGAATCTGGAGCGCCGCTACCGCGAGACGGAGTCGCCGGCGGTGCGCGAGGAGCTGTCCAAGTACATCAGCGAGCGCGCCTGCCCGGACTGCGGTGGCCAGCGGCTGAATCGCAGCGCGCGCAACGTGTTCGTCGGCGACGCGAACCTGCCGTCGCTGACCTCGCTGGCCATCGACCGCGCCTTCGCGTTCTTCGACGACCTCGTCCTGCCCGGCTGGCGCGGCGAAATCGCGGCGAAGATCGTCAAGGAAATCCGCGAGCGCCTGCGTTTCCTCGTCGACGTCGGCCTCGACTACCTCACGCTCGACCGGCAGGCCGACTCGCTTTCGGGCGGCGAAGCGCAGCGCATCCGACTCGCCTCGCAGATCGGCGCGGGGCTGGTCGGCGTGATGTACGTGCTCGACGAACCGTCGATCGGCCTGCACCAGCGCGACAACGAGCGCCTGCTCGGCACGCTGCGCCGGCTGCGCGACCTCGGCAACACGGTGATCGTGGTGGAACACGACGAGGACGCGATCCGCCTCGCCGACCACATCGTGGACATCGGCCCGGGCGCGGGCGTGCATGGCGGCGAGGTGATCGCACAAGGCGACCTCGCGGCCGTGCTGGAATCGCCGCGCTCGCTGACCGCGCAATACCTGTCCGGAGCGCGGCGCATCGAGGTGCCCGCGCAGCGCCGCGTACCCGACCCGGAACGCTGGCTGCGCGTCCTCGGCGCGAGCGGCAACAACCTGCAGGACGTCGACCTGGCGATCCCCGCCGGCCTGTTCACCTGCGTGACCGGTGTATCCGGCTCGGGGAAGTCGACGCTGATCAACGACACCTTGCACCGCATTGCGGCAGCCGAGCTGAACGGCGCGAACGCGAAACCGGCGCCGTTCCGCGCCGTCGAGAACCTCGACCTGTTCGACAAGGTGGTCGACATCGACCAGTCGCCGATCGGACGCACGCCGCGCTCGAACCCGGCCACCTACACCGGACTTTTCACGCCGCTGCGCGAACTATTCGCGCAGGTTCCCGAGTCGCGCGCGCGCGGCTACGGGCCGGGCCGCTTCAGCTTCAACGTGAAGGGCGGCCGCTGCGAGGCCTGCGAGGGCGACGGCCTTATCAAGGTGGAGATGCACTTCCTGCCGGACGTGTACGTGCCCTGCGATGTCTGCCACGGCAAGCGCTACAACCGCGAGACGCTGGAAATCACCTACAAGGGCCACACGATCGCCGACGTGCTGGACATGACGGTCGAGGATGCGCACAAGCTGTTCGAGAACGTGCCGGTGCTCGCGCGCAAGCTCGAGACGCTGGTCGACGTCGGCCTCGCCTACATCAAGCTCGGCCAGAGCGCGACCACGCTGTCCGGCGGCGAGGCCCAGCGCGTGAAACTCTCGCGCGAGCTGTCCAAGCGCGATACCGGCCGCACGCTCTACATCCTCGACGAACCGACCACGGGCCTGCATTTCCACGACATCGAGCAACTGCTCGGCGTGCTGCAACGCCTCGCCGACGACGGCAACACCGTCGTCGTGATCGAGCACAACCTCGACGTCATCAAGACCGCCGACTGGATCGTCGATCTCGGCCCCGAAGGCGGCAGCCGCGGTGGCCGGATCATCGCCACCGGCACCCCCGAGCAGATCGCCGCCGAACCGGACTCGCACACCGGGCAGTTCCTCGCCCAGCTCCTCGCACCCGTCAAGCCCGCACGCGGCAAACGCCGCCGCAAGGAAACCGCATGACCGCCCGAAAGACCAGCACGCCCACCCGGCGCAAGAAAGCCGCCACCCCCGCCGCCGCAACGAAAGCATCCGCTCCGCCAGCCACTGCCACGGCCGAAACCGCTCCGGCACCGCTCGCGCGCGTGCCGATGGACGTGCGCTGGGGCGATCTCGATGCGTTCAATCACGTCAACAACGCGACGTTCCTCGTCTACGTGCAGGAAGCGCGGCTCGATTGGCTCAAGGACGTCGAGGGCCGCTGGTTCGACGAAACGATGATGCCCGTCGTCGCTGCCGCATCCATGAACTACCGGCGCCAGCTCGCATGGCCGGCGAAGATCGTCGTGGAACTCTTCGCGACGCGCGTCGGCACGTCGTCCATCACCATCGGCCATCGCATCGTCGACGCGCAGGATGCCGGGCAGTTGTACGCGGACGGCGAGGTCGTGATGGTCTGGGTCGATCCCGCGTCCGGCCGATCCGTTCCGCTGCCGGACGCGATCCGCGCGGCGTGTCAGTCGGCCGCGGTCACGTCGAACCACGTTTCCACGCGCTGACCGTCGGCCAGCAGGAACCGGACCGACACGCGCGCGCCCTTGACGACCGGCTCGCGCGGGTGGCGCAGCACCAGGTGGCGCCCTTCGCGTGCCAGTTGCAGCGTGTCGCCCGGCGCGATCACCACCCGGTGCAGTTCGCGCGTTCGCGCCCCGGCCGACTCGTGCAGCGAGGTCATGCGGAAGCCGTCGCTCTGCACCGTGAGGATCACGACCGGCGCGTCGCCGGTGTTCTTCAGCGTCGCATAGCCATCCCAGGTGACGCCGTCCGCCGACGCCGCATCGATCCACGCATCAAACACGCCGAGTTCGCCGCCGGCATGCACCGGAGCGGCGGCCAGCATGCCGAGGAAGCAGACGCAGTGCAGCATCCGGAATCGCATCGTCGTCTCCGTCGCCGACGGAATGCGTCGACCGGCGGGTATCATAGCGATCCCGTGCCGCCAGCGTGCCCGCACGCGGCGCATTGCGCCGGATGACGGCAGGCGGCACCCGCACGATGCAATGCAGGATCGCCCATGATCGAGGTCAACCGCCACGACACCATCCACGAACTGCGCCTCGCGCGCCCGCCCGTCAACGCGCTCGATCCGGCGATGGTCGCTTCGCTGCGCGAGGCGATCCGCGCCGCGCTCGACGGCGGCGCGCACGCGCTGCTGCTGTCCGGCACGCCGGGCATGTTCAGCGCCGGCCTCGACGTACCCGCGCTGCTGCGGCTCGACCGCGCCGGCATGCTCGCGTTCTGGCGCGAATTCTTCGCGCTCTGCGCGGACCTCGCGCGCTGCGAGGTTCCCGTCGCGGCCGCGATCACCGGCCACAGTCCGGCCGGCGGCGCGGTGCTCGCGATCCTCTGCGACTATCGCGTGATGGCGCGCAGTGCCGATGCGGAAAAACCGTTCCGCATCGGCCTCAACGAAGTGCAGGTCGGACTCTCTGTTCCCGACTGCATCCAGTCCGCGCTGCGACGCCTGATCGGCGCGTATCGCGCCGAACGCCTGCTGGTGTCCGGCACGATGCTCAGCGCCGAACAGGCACTCGAAATCGGCTTCGTCGATGAACTGGCCGACATCGAAACCGTCGTCGCGCGCGCGAAGAAATGGCTCGCCGGCCTGCTCGCGCTGCCGCCGCACGCGATGCGCGAAACCCGCCGGCTCGCCCGCGCCGATCTCGTCGCCACGTTCGCCGATCCCTGCTCGTTCCCGGTCGAAGTCTTCGTCGACGGCTGGTTCGCTGCGGAGACGCAGGCCGTGCTGCAGGCGCTGGTGGCGAAGCTGAAATCCGGGCGCTGAAGGCGCGTGCCGAGAGCACGCGAATGTTCGGCTCGTGGCATGCTGCGTCTCGCAGCCGCAGGAGGATCGCCGTCATGCACGCGACATGGTCTTCGCTGCCGCGAATCGCGACGCTGATAGTTACGGCCGTGCTCGCCTGCGCCGCAATCGACGCGCCCGCCGACGTCGACGGGCAACGCGGCGGGTTCCTTCACGAAGGCGAGTCGCGCTTCCTGCCGGGCGTGTACTACTTCGAGAAGGGCAACGAGTACTTTCGCCGCGGACGCGCCGAGGCGGCGATCGAAATGTGGACGATTTCGGCCGGCTGGGCGATGAAGGACGCGCAGTACAACCTCGGCATCGCGTATTTCAAGGGCGAAGGCATCGCCGCCGACCGACCACGCGGGCTCGCATGGCTGGCGCTCGCGGCCGAGCGCAAGGATCCCGCGTTCAGCGAATCGCTCGCGGCGGCATGGGGCGAATCCTCGCCGGAGGAGCATGCGCGTGCGAACGCGATCTGGCGCGAACTGCGCGCGCGTCACGCGGATGCGATCGCGCTGCCACGCGCGCAGCGCCGCTTCGATCTCGAAATGGCGCAGCTCACGGGTTCGCGCGTCGGCGCACCGGGACATGCTTCGGTGTGGACGCCGGAGGGTACCTTCGACGGCGCTTCGCTCAGGAAGCGTCTGAACGCGCAGGCGGATGTCGCGTTCGGGCGCGTGCCACGCGGCCGCGTCGACGTCGGCCCGTTGCAGGCGCTGGACGCACCGGCGCCCGAGGCGCACGAGCACTGAAGCGCGGCGAACGGTGCCGCGTCAGCCCTTCGCGACCGGCCGCGAAGGGTCGGACACCCAGCCGCTCCACGATGGCGCGAACAGGCGCGAGCCATGCAGGCCGGCGTATTCCATCGCGAGCAGGTTGTGGCAGGCGGTCACGCCGGAACCGCACATGTGCACGACGTTGCGCGGATCGCGACCGTCCAGCAGTTGCGCGAACTCGCTGCGCAACGCCGCGGCCGGCTTGAAATGCCCGCGCGCATCGAGGTTGTCCTGGAACGTGCGATTGCGCGCACCGGGGACGTGCCCGGCCACCGGATCGAGCGGCTCTACATCGCCGCGATAGCGCTCGGCGGCGCGTGCATCGAGCAGCAGGAACGCGGGATCGAGGCGCACGCGCTCCAGTTCGTCGAAATCCACGCACTGCGAAGCATCGAACGCGACGGTCACGGCGCGCGGCGAGGGCGCCTCCGCGCCGGAGGCCTGCGGCAGTCCGGCATCGCGCCATGCGCGCCAGCCACCGTCGAGCACGGCGACATCGGCGAACCCGGCGGCACGCAGCATCCACCAGAGCCGCGCCGCAGCCAGCGCGCCACCGGCATCGTCGCAGGCGACCACCGGCCGGTCGGGACGCGCGCCCCAGCGCGAAAGCACGCGCGAGAACGCGTCCGCGGAAGGCAATGGATGGCGCCCGAATCCGCGCCGGGAATGATCGGAAAGATCCTCGTCGAGATGCGCGTACACGGCACCGGCGATGTGCCCGAGCTCGAAGTCTCGCCGGCCCGCGGCCGGATCGGCGAGATCGAAGCGGCAGTCGATCACGAGCACGTCGTCGCGCTGCTGCCATTCGGACAGCGCGATGGCGGAGATCACGGGCAGCGGGACGGTCATGTGCGCTCCATTCGGTCGAGCAGGTTCTTCAGTATCGCAGCGGTCACGCCCCAGATCCGGTGCCCCTGCCAGTCGAACGCATGGATCACGTGGTCGCGCCCCTGCCAGCGCAGGCGCTCGCGGCGCAGCGTCGTCGGTTGCAGGATGTAGTCGAACGGCACCTCGAACACCTCGTCCACCTCGCGCGCGTCCGGCACCGCGACGAAGTCGCCGCGCACGAATGCGGTGACGGGACTCACGCAATAACCCGACACCGTCGGCACGCAATCGAGGTAGCCGAACGGTTCGATGCGGTCGGCATCGATGCCGGTCTCCTCGCGGGTCTCGCGCAATGCGGCATCGATCGGGCCGGCATCGACCGCCTCGAGGCCGCCGCCGGGAAAGCTCACCTGTCCGGGATGATGGCGAAGATGTGCGGCGCGCCGCGTGAACAGCACGGAAAGATCCCGGTCGCGCCGCACGAAAGGCACCAGCACCGCCGCCTCGCGCGAGGACGGGCGCCCCCATTCGTGCAGGTGCTCCCGCGCTTCCTGCGGGGACGGCGCCGCATCCAGTCCACGCACTGCGCGGCGCAGTCGCGCCTCGATGGCGGCCGGGCCGGTCATGCCCGTCCGGACTCGCGCTCGGGCAGCACTTCGTCCATCAGTCGGCGACGCTCCGTTTCGCTCATCGACAGCCAGCGCGCGATCTCGTCACCGGTGCGCAGACAACCCTCGCACCGGCCATCCGGGCCGAGTCGGCAGATGCCGATGCACGGACTCTGGACGGGCGCGGGCGTGATGGACGGATTCAAATCAGCCTCGTCGACATCGGAATGGAGCGGAGGAGCCGTCCGCATGCGAGGCGGCAGGCCGACCGCCGACTGCCCCCCGGAAACGCGGACGCCGCGCATGAACGCGGCGTCCGCTCCGTCGCCGATCGGGGCGGGATCAGGCCACGTTGATGATCTTGATTTCCCAGACGAACACCTGGTTGCCGGATGCGGGCTCCGGCGGCAGGTAGATCATCCAGTGGTCGCCCTGCTTCATCTTCTGCATCACTTCCGGCAGCAGGCGCGTGCCGAAGATGCCGGGAAGCTCGGAGACCTTCGCCTTGACCGGCTCGCTCACGAACGAGCTGCGGATCTCGCGGCCGCTGGTCAGCGAGACGCGGACGTGGAAGGTGACTTCGCTGGTCGCGGTGATCGCGCGGCCGGTGCCGTCCTCGATCACGCGGTACTGCACGCCGTTCGGCAGCGCGACGATGCCCTTCTTCGATCGGTTCGACGCCATGAACGCATCGGCTTCGCGCTTGTTGTCGGCGAGCGCCTTCTCGGCCTCCGCGCGCATGCGGTCCTCGTATTTCTGCACGGCGGCGGCCATCTGCTCGCGCGTGACGGTCGGTTGCTTGCCGGCGGCCGCATCCTGCAGGGCGCGCACGAACGTGGCCACATCCACGTCGTTCTTCTGATCGGCAAGGCGCGCACCGACCTGGAAGCCGAGCGCGTAGGAGAGCTTGCCCTTGTCGGACGTGGTGTCCTGGGCAAACGCGGTGCCAGCCGCGAGCAGCGCCGCAAGGGCGAAGGAAACACCGAACTTCATGCTGGGATTCTCCACGTAGGGTCTGGATGGTGACGCCGGTCGCGTGCGCCGGGCGGCTGCAAAGCGGGCTAGTGTACCGGACATGGGGCGCAGGCCGAAGCCGGGTCTGCGGACGGGGATCATCCAGCCGGCGCCTGAACGACGGCCCGCCACCTAGTGCGCCCCGGGCCCCGTGTACTTGCGCTCGCCGGCTCGAACCGGCACCGCCAGCCGGTTCTCCGGCGGCGCCAGCGGACATGTCGCGAACGGCGTGAACGCGCACGGCGGGTTGTAGGCCTTGTTGAAGTCCAGCACGACCTTGCCGTCCTTCGGCAGGTCCGCATAGAGGAATCGCGCCGCGCCGTAGGTCTCCTTGCCGCTGGTGCGATCGGCGAAGATCAGGAACAGTTCCTTCGCATCCGCGGTCTCCAGCACCGGCAGCAGTTCGAACCGCTTGCCGTCACGCAGGAAGGTTGCCTTGCCGGGAACGATCATGCGGTCGACGCTACCGAGCACGTTCGGCACTTCCAGCGTGCGGGGCGGATCGAACGGCGTCCAGTCGGCCTCGACGCGCCACGAAGGATCGACGGGGAACGACTCGATGCCGGCGAACTTCGTGCGGGTTTCCGCCTCGCTGTCCTTGACGCGCAGACCGAGGCGACCGCCGCGCTCGACCAGATAGAAGCGCACCGTGCCGAACGCGACGGTGGTGGGCGCCTCGTGCGAATCGTCGAGCAGCACGGCCCGTTTCGCGCGCTTGCCGTCGATCGTCGCGACGGAACCGGCCGCGAGGTCGATCGTCGCCTTGCCGCCGGCCACGGTGATCGCGCCCAGGTGCGGCGGCGCCTTGGCCAGCACGATGTCGTTGTCCTTCGCGCTGCCGATCGTGTTCCTGCCGGCCTTGAGCCAGGGCAGTCCGACGAGGCTGAGCCAGCCGTCGGGAGCGGTCAGTCGCTCGATGCGGCCTGCGCGCCATGCCTCGATCTCCTTCGCATGTCCGGCCGTCGGCGCGCGTTCGGCCGACTCCTCGACCTTCGCGGTCATCACCTGGACGCCGGCCACGCTGGCCGCAGCCAGCAGGACGGCCTTGAACACGGGCATGGGCGGACTCCTGGGACGTTGAATGGCGCGGAAGGCATGGACCGGCTGCAAGCCTCGAAGTTCAGGCGAGCGCTGTCAAATCGCTCAGCGCCCCCGCAGGAACAGCCGATCGAGTTCGGCGATGGAAAGCTGCACCCATGTCGGCCGGCCGTGGTTGCACTGGCCGGACCGCTCGGTTGCCTCCATCTCGCGCAAGAGCGCGTTCATCTCGGCGATCCCGAGCCGACGGTTCGCGCGAACCGATCCGTGGCAGGCCATCGTCGCGAGGATCTCGTTCTCGCGCTCCTCGATGCGCCGCGTCTGGCCGTGCACGGCCAGATCGGCGATCACGTCGCGGACCAACGCGGCGACGTCGGCCCCGTCCAGCGCGACCGGCAGCCGCCGCACCGCGATGCTCTGCGGGCCGGTGCGCGCGATGTCGAACCCGAGTTCCGCGAATCCGTCACCGTGTTCCTCGACGAGCCGCGCCTCGCGCTCGCTCACCGCGAGCGTCAGGGGCACCAGCAGCGGCTGCGAGCGGATGCCCTCGCCCACGCGCGACAGCTTGAGCTTCTCGTAGGTGATGCGCTCGTGGGCCGCATGCATGTCCACCAGAACCAGCCCGTGCGCGTTCTGCGCCAGCACGTAGATCCCGTGCAGTTGCGCGAGCGCGAAGCCGAGCGGCGGGATTTCGGCCGGGTCGGCGACCTGGCCCGCGCCATTCGCCGCAGGGGCATGCCCCATCGGCGCCTCGCCCGCGAGCGCCGCGTATCCGGCCAGCGGCTCGCGCAGGTCGACGCCCAACCCGAGCCCGGGCTGGCGCATCGGCGCGGAGATCGGACCCGGACGCAGCGCGGGGATCGCGCTCGGTGCGGCCGGCATCGGTTCCGCGATGGTGCCCGCGCGCGTGTCCGACAGCGCCTCGTCCAGCGTGCGGTACAGGAAGTCATGGACCAGCCGCCCCTCCCGGAAGCGCACCTCGTGCTTGGCCGGATGCACGTTCACGTCCACCAGTGCGGGGTCGATCCGCAGGAACAGCACGAATGCCGGATGCCGACCGTGGAACAGGACGTCGGCATACGCCTGCCGGATCGCGTGCGCAACGACACGATCGCGCACGAGGCGTCCGTTGACGTAGAAGTACTGCTGGTCCGCCTGCGCGCGCGAGGCGGTGGGAAGACCCACGCGACCGGTCAGTTCGAGTCCCGCGGCGGCGTGCTCGATGCGCAGGCTCTGCGCGAGGAACGCTTCGCCGAGCACGTCGCCGATGCGGCGATCCGCGTCGTCCGCATCCCGCGCAGCTTTCAGCACGCGCACCGGCTTGCCGTTGTGCGACAGGCGGAACTCGGCCGAGGTGCGCGCCAGCGCAATCGACTTCACCAACTCGTCGATGTGGCCGAATTCGGTACGTTCCGCACGCAGGAACTTGCGCCGCGCCGGCACGTTGTAGAACAGGTCGCGGACCTCGATGACCGTGCCCGGCGGATGCTGGGCCGGCGCGGCGGCGCGCGGCTTGCCGCCGTCGACCTCGATGCGCCAGGCCTGCCCGGCGTCGCGCGGGCGCGAAGTCAGCGCGAAGCGCGACACGGAAGCGATGGACGGCAGCGCCTCGCCGCGAAAGCCGAGCGTGCCGACGCGCTCGAGATCCTCGAACGTCGCGATCTTGCTGGTCGCATGCGCGCGGATCGCCAGCGGCAGCTCGTCGGCGGCGATGCCGCAACCGTCGTCGCGCACGCGGATCAGGCGCGCGCCGCCCTGCTCGATGTCGATGTCGATCCGCGCGGCGCCGGCATCGAGGCTGTTCTCGACCAGTTCCTTGACCACGGACGCGGGACGCTCGATGACTTCGCCTGCGGCGATCTGGTCGACGAGTTCCGGAGGCAGCGGGCGAATGCGGGGCATCCGCCAAGCGTGATGCCGAACGAGATGCGTGTAAAGCCGCGCTCAGCCGGACGGGATCTGCAGGACGTCGCCGGCACGCAGCGTCTCACCGGCCAGCCGGTTGGCCTTGCGAAGTTGCGACACGCTCACGCCGTAGGCCTGCGCGATGCCGCCCAGCGTGTCGCCGCGGCTGACGACATAGCGCGCCGCACCGCTGCGCTTGCGCTCGGCCTGCTGCGCGAACAGCGTGCCGGGCGGCGGCGTGTCGGTGAAATAGTCGCGCACGCCATCGAGGATCGCCCGCGCGAGCTTCGCGCGATGCCTGGCGTCCTTGAGGCGGGCCTCCTCGGTCGGGTTCGTGATGAAGGCGGTCTCGACGAGGATCGACGGCACGTCGGGCGAACGCAGCACCATGAAGTTCGCGCGTTCCACGTAGTTGCGGTGCGTCGGCCCGATATTGCGCAGCGATCGCAGCACGTGCTCGGCAACCGCGTTGCTGGCACCCATCGTCGCGCCCTGGGAAAGATCGAGCAGAACGGCCGCGAGGGTCGCGTCCTTGTCGTCGAGGGTGACGCCTCCGACGAGATCCGCGCGGTTCTCGCGATCGGCGAGCCAGCGCGCGGCCTCGCTGCTCGCGCCGCGCGGCGACAGCACCCAGACGGACGAACCCCGAGCGTCGGCGTTGATGAACGCATCGGCGTGGATCGAGATGAACAGATCCGCCTTCGCCTCACGCGCCATGCCGTAGCGCTGCTCGAGCGGAATGAAGACGTCGCTGTCGCGCGTCAGCACCGCCGTCATGCCGGGGGTACGGTCGATCGCCTTCTTCAGCTCGCGCGCAACCGCCAGCGTGATGGTCTTCTCGTGCATGCCGCTGGCACCGACCGCGCCGGGATCCTTGCCGCCGTGCCCGGCATCGATCGCGACCACGACATTGCGCGGCTTGTCCGACGCCAGCACGTCCTTCGCACGCTTGACCACGCCTGGCGCGCGGGCACCCTCCGGGTAGATGTCGACCACCAGCCGATGTCCGGCCTTGTCACCGGGCGGCAGGAGGAAGGTCCGCGTGCGCGCATGCTGCAGGAGATCGAACACCACGCGCGTGTCGTTGCCGCCCTGCCGGCCGGCACGAACGCCCTTCAGCACGCCGGTTCCGCGGGGAATCGAGAAACCGTCCGCCAGCGAACCGTCGCGCAGGTCCAGCACGATGCGGTCGGGATTCTGCAGACGGAAAAGCTTGTATTCGAGCGGACGCTCGAGATCGATGACCGCGCGCGTGTACTCCGCGCCTTCCGAGAGCCGCAAGCCGAGGATGTCGTACGCCGCCGCGGGCGCACAGAACGCCGCGAGCAGCAGCGCCGCGACGCAGGCAAGCATTCCCCGGTGGCCGATCCTTCCTCGCATGGCGCCGTATTCAAAGCCAAACCGGCATCGGATTGCAAGCACTTTTCCTTTGCAAATCCGACAAGTGCGAGAACTTTCTTAGCGAACACTGGAGAAAAGGAAGGCGCAGGCGCGCTTCCGTCCCCGTCAGGAAGCGGCATGCGAACGCAGCGCCGCCACCATCGCCGCGCCGCGCGGTCCTTGCGCACGGGCACGCAAACTTCGCGCCGGCCCCGCATGCGCCAGCTCGATCGTCAGGTCCGGCTCCGGCAGCGCGCCACGCCCGCGTTCCGGCCATTCGACCAGTACCAGCGAGCCCGCCTTCCAGAGGTCCTCCAACCCGAGCCATTCCAGTTCGCCCGGATCGGCGATCCGGTACAGGTCGAGGTGATGGATGTCGAGCTGCCCGGCCGTGTAGGACTCGATCAGGCTGTAGGTCGGGCTTTTCACGCGATCCCCCACACCGAGTGCCTGCAGCAAGGCCCGTGCGAAGGTGGTCTTGCCCGCGCCGAGATCGCCGACCAGATGCACGATGCCGCCGCACGCCAGTGCGGGCGCGAGCGCTCGCGCGAGTGCGGTGAGCTCGGGCTCGTCGACCGACGCGAGCGCGAGAACATCGTCGCCGCTCATGCCGGATGACCGTTGACGAGACGCCGCAACGGCACGAACAGGTCCGAAGCGATCAATCCGGCCGGAGCGTCGCCCGCGGCAACGTCGCCGGCGCGTGCATGCAAGGCCACGCCGCGACATGCCGCATCGAACGCCGGCATTTCCTGCGCCAGCAGCGCGGCGATCACGCCGGTCAGCACGTCGCCCATGCCGGCGCTGGCCATGCCCGGATTGCCCCACGGACATACCGCGACGCTGCCGTCCGGATCGGCGATCAGACTGCCGGCACCTTTCAGCACGACGCTGGCGGAAAACCGCTTCGCCATGGTGCGAACCGCCGCGAACCGATCGTGCTGGATGTCTGCGACAGTGCATCCGAGCAGTCGCGCGGCCTCGCCGGGGTGCGGGGTCAGCACACGGCCGGGCGACAGCGCGCGCGGCGCTTCGGCCAGCAGATTCAGGGCATCGGCATCGATGACCATCGGCAGCGCGCTGACGACCGCGTGGTCGAACAACGCACGCGCCCACTCCGTGCGCCCGAGCCCCGGACCGATCGCCAGCACTGTCGCGCTGTCCAGCAACGGCACGAGCTGCGCGACGTTCTCGATCGCATGCGCGATCAGTTCGGGCCTGCCCGCATGCAAGGCGGCGACATTGGCCGGATGCGTCGCGACGGCCACGAGTCCGGCGCCGCAACGCAGCGCAGCCTCGCCGGCAAGGCGAACGGCGCCGCCCATGCCCGTGCCGCCGCCGAGCACGAGCACGCGACCGAACGAACCCTTGTTGACGTTGCGCGCGCGCGGCGGGAGTGTCGTCAGCGCATCGTCGGCCAGCAAAACGGCATCGGCTGCCAATCGCCGATACGCGGCATCGGGGATGTCCAGCGGCGCAAGCTCCACCCGACCGCAGCAGTCCGGGCCATCGGCCGTGAACAAACCGCGCTTCAAGGCAACGAACGTGATCGTCGCATCGGCGATCAGGACCGGTCCGAGCGGCATGCCGCAGTCGGCATCCAGTCCGGACGGAACGTCCAGTGCGAGCACCGGCACGCCGGAACGGCGGGCGCGCCCGATCCAATCCGCCGCCACGCCCTGGATCGGTCGAGCCAGTCCGGTTCCGAACATACCGTCGACGATCACGTCGACTTCGGGGACAGGTGTCGGTGCGACCGCATCGGCACATGCGCCCCCGGCATCGAGGAAGCGCCGTCGTGCCTGTTGCGCATCGGCGGTTGCCGGATTGCCCAGCGTCCACGCCTGCACCGCAACGCCCTCGCGCAGCGCCAGCTCGCCGAGCAGATACGCATCGCCGCCGTTGTTGCCACGCCCGATCAGCAGCAGGATACGGCTCGCCTCCGGCCAGCGCGCACGCAGGGATGCCCATGCCGCGCGTGCAGCGCGCTCCATCAGCACGATGCCGGGAATGCCGAGTTCGTCGATCGCCGCACGGTCGATCGCGCGCACCTGCGCAGCGGTGTACAGGGAAGTGGCGATCGAGGCCGGCATCCGCGCATTCTAGAAGCCCGGGCAACGGAAACCATCCGCCACGCGCCAAGGCGTGGCCGCACGCGCGCTATCCTGCGGCGATGATCGATGGCCCCGCCCTCGCCGACGACATCCGCCGCTGGAGCCGCGAATTCGGGTTTGCGGAGGTCGGCATCAGCGGCGTCGATCTCGGCGAGGACGAGGCGCACCTGCTGAACTGGCTGGATGCCGGCTTCCATGGCGAGATGGAGTACATGGCGCGGCACGGCACCCGCCGCAGCCGCCCGCAGGCGCTGCTTGCCGGAACCGTTCGCGTGATCTCGGTGCGCATGGACTACGCGCCACCGGGACTGGCGAACGCATGGGACGTGCTGGCCGATCCGCAGCGTGCGTACATATCGCGCTATGCGCTGGGACGCGATTACCACAAGGTCCTGCGCGCGCGACTCGGGAAACTCGTCGACCGCATCGAGGCCGCGATCGGCCCGTTCGGCCATCGCGTGTTCACCGACTCGGCGCCCGTCCTGGAGAAGGCACTAGCGCGCAACGCCGGGCTCGGCTGGATCGGCAAGCACACGCTGCTGCTGAGCCGCGATGCCGGCTCGTGGTTCTTCCTGGGCGAGATCTACACGGACCTGCCGCTGCCGGTGAACGATCCGGCAAGCGCGCATTGCGGCACCTGCACGCGCTGCATCGACATCTGTCCGACGCGGGCGATCGTCGCACCGTACCGACTCGATGCGCGACGCTGCATCTCGTACCTCACGATCGAACTGCGCGGTCCGATCCCGGAACCGTACCGCAAGGCAATCGGCAACCGCGTGTTCGGCTGCGACGACTGCCAACTCGTGTGCCCGTGGAACAAGTTCGCCCGGCCCACGCCCGAAGCCGACTTCGTGCCGCGCCACGGCCTGGACGCCGCCGCGCTCGTCGACCTGTTCCGCTGGTCCGAAGCGGAGTTCCTCGAGCGCACGCAGGGCATGGCGATCCGTCGCACCGGCTACGAGGGCTGGTTGCGCAATCTCGCGGTCGCGCTCGGCAATGCACCCACCACCGCGGACGTCCTGGAGGCGCTGTCGGAGCGGACGGAGCATCCGTCCGAACTCGTTCGCGAGCATGTCGCGTGGGCGCTGGCGCAACACGCGCGAGCGCCGGCCTGAAGCAGGTGTTGCAATAACGCAACACAAGGGCGTGCGGCGGTGCACTCCCGCAATCGGCGGCCGGCGGCTGCCGAAAACAGGGCAACCTGTTGATTACAGGCAAAAAAAACCCTCGCGCGTCAACCGCTGCGAGGGTTTCAATCGGAGTGACGATTACCTCAATGCGCCCTGCTGTCCTCGGAGAACACGACTTGCGTCGCACTTTCCTCCAGACGGTTGGGAGAATACCACACCCCGAAACAAAAAAGCTACAGTCCCGCGACCGGGATGTCTTCCGCGAGCAAAAGGTTGTCGATCAGCCGCGTGCTGCCGGCCCGGGCGGCGATCAACGCCACGAGATCGTTGCCGGAATCGCCCGGCCGCGCGGGAGCGAGATCCGCCGCGCGCCGGATCGTCGCGTAGTCCGGTTCCAGGCCCGCTTCGCGCAGCCGGTCGGCCGCGCCCGCCTCGATCGCCGCCCAGTCGGCCGACGGGGCGTTCGCATGCGCCTGCATCCAGCGCAATGTCGCATGGATGGCGGCGGCGCGGGCGCGCTGCACCGGGTCGAGGTACAGGTTGCGCGAGCTCATCGCCAGCCCGTCGGCCTCGCGCACGATCGGCGCCGCGATGATCTCGATCGGATACCCCATGTCGCGCACGAGCCGCCGGATCACCAGCAGTTGCTGGTAATCCTTGCGGCCGAACACCGCCACATCCGGCTGCGCGAGGTTGAACAGCTTGGCGACGACCGTCGCGACACCATCGAAGTGTCCCGGGCGGATCGCGCCTTCGAGAATGGACCCGAGTTCCGGCACGTGCAGGCGCACGCCGGCATCGGCTCCGAACGGATAAACCTGTTCCACACCGGGCAGGAACAGGACATCGCAGCCGCTCGCGGCGAGGCCGTCGGCATCGGCCTGCGGCGTGCGCGGGTAGCGGGCGAAGTCCTCGTTCGGCCCGAACTGCGTCGGATTGACGAACACGCTGGCGATGACGACGTCCGCATGCTCTCGCGCGAGTGCCACCAGCGAATGATGCCCGGCATGCAGGTTGCCCATGGTCGGCACGAGGCCGATGCGGCGAGCCGCGCGCCGCAGCGAAGCCACGTGCGCCTGCAGCGCCTGCGTCGTTTCGACGACGATCATGCGTACACGTGCTCCGGTCCGGGGAACTCGCCCGATCGCACGGCGCTTGCATACGCCTCGAGTGCCGCGGCAACCGATCCGGCGCCGGCGAGGAAGTCCTTCACGAAGCGCGGCCGGCGGCCGGCGGAAATGCCGAGCAGATCGTGGATGACGAGGATCTGGCCATCGCAATCCGGACCGGCGCCGATGCCGATCGTCGGGATCGCGAGATCGCGCGTGATCTCGGCTGCGAGCGTCGCCGGCACGCATTCGAGCACGAGCAGATCCGCGCCGGCGTCCTGCACCGCACGCGCATCGCGGCGCAGGCGCAGCGCCGATGCATCGTCGCGCCCCTGCACGCGAAAGCCGCCGAAGTGATGCACCGACTGCGGCGTGAGGCCGAGATGCGCGCAGACCGGCACGTCGCGGGCTTTCAATGCAGCGATCACGTCGCACGCCCAGCCGGCGCCTTCGAGCTTGACCATCGACGCGCCGCCCTCGCCCAGCGCGCGCGCCGCATTGGCCATCGCGACGTCCGGCGTGCGGAACGCCATGAACGGCAAGTCGGCGATCAGCAGCGCGCGGCGCAGCCCCCGCGCGACGCAGGCGGTGTGGTAGACGATCGCGTCCATCGTCACCGGCAGCGTGCTGGCATGGCCTTGCACGACCATGCCGAGCGAATCGCCGACGAGCACGACGTCGATGCCCGCCTCGTCCACGCACGCAGCGATGCTCGCCTCGTAGGCGGTGACGGATGCGATCTTCCTGCTTTCGCGCTTGAAGTCGCGCAGCGAAGGAACGGTTACGGGTGAATCGGAAGGCGATGCCATGGGGGAAACCTGAGCGAACGTGCGAAGATCAAGCTGCCGCGGAAGCCTCTGCGCCCGGCCGCCGAATGTCAACGCGATCGGGCCGTGCGTCGGAGTCACGCCTCGTCGATGCGCCGGCACGAACACGCGTCGACGCGGGTCAGGCAATCGGCCACACGACCGACGCCGGGAATCACCAGGCCGGGATCGACCTCGTGCAGCGGCACCAGCACGAACGCACGCTCGGCGATGCGTGGATGCGGCAGTACCAGGTCGGGCTCCACGAGACGCGCGTCGCCGTGAACGAGCAGGTCGAGGTCAAGCTCGCGCGGCCCCCAGCGCTCGCCGCCGCGCACGCGGCCGTGCGCACGCTCGATCGCCCACAGGTGCCCGAGCAGTACGCGTGGCGAAAGGCTTGTCGCGAGCCGGGCGACGGCGTTCACGAACGGCGGCTGCGCAACCGGCCCCCACGGATCGGAACGGTACAGCGACGATCGCGCCTCGACGCGCGTCTCCTCGATCGCATCGAGTTCCGCCAGGGCACGCTCCACGTGTGCGCGGGCGTCGCCGATGTTGGCGCCGAGCCCGACGAACGCCTGCACGGTGGCCGTATCAGTCGGCGGCATCGGCGACCGTCGCCGCCGCGCCGCCGCGCCGCCGCCCGCGCCGACGGCGACGCGGGCGCTTGCGCGGCGCACCGTCCACCGCCGCATCGACGGTCGGCGGCAGCGCCTGCAGCGTCTCGGACAGCTCCACCTCGGTCGCTTCCTGAGCCTGCGTCCACCACGCGCCGAGTTCGGCGAGTTCCGGCGAATCGTCCGCTCGCAGCATCAGGAAGTCATAGGCCGCGCGGAAACGCGGATGGCCCAGCAGGCGAAGCACGCGCTTCTTCGTGCGTTGCGCGAAGCGCGGCTGCATGGCCCATATCTCCTCGATCACCAGCGTGAAGCGGCGCGGCACGGCCACGCGCTGCACCTGCTCGCGCAGCACGCGGGCAGCGGCGTTCTGCCAGGCCGTCGCGGCATCGGCGCCATCGTCGATCGCGGCCTGCGCGCGACGGCATGCGGGCCCCCACAGCAACGCGGCGAACAGGAACGCGGGCGTGACCGGCTTGTCCTCACGCACGCGCGCATCGGTGCTGGCGAACGTCCGTTCCACGAGACGACGGAACGCGCCATCCGCATCGTGCGCGAGCGCCTTCGCGGTCTCCGGGAACACGTGCCCGAGCAGCCCATGGCGCTCCAGCTCGCGGAAACTGGCCAGCCCGTGCCCGGCCATGAACAGCTTCAGCGATTCGTCGAACAATCGCGCCGGTGCGGCCTCGGCCAGCAGCGGTCCGAGGTCCGCGAAAGGCGCAGCGGTTTCCGGTGCGATCTCGAAGCCAAGCTTGGCCGCGAAGCGCGCGGCGCGCAGCATGCGCACCGGATCCTCGCGATAGCGCTGCGCCGGATCGCCGATCAGGCGCAACACGCGACGCTGCAGGTCGGCCATGCCGCCGACCGCGTCGCGCACACTGAAATCGGCGATGTCGTAATACAACGCATTGATCGTGAAGTCGCGACGCAGCGCATCCTCCTCGATCGTGCCGTAGACGTTGTCGCGCACGATCCTGCCATCGACCAGATGGCGATCGCCGTTGCCGTCGTCGCCGCTGCCGCGGAACGTCGCGACCTCGACGATCTCCCGACCGAACACGACATGCGCGAGACGGAAGCGCCGACCGATCAGGCGACAGTTGCGGAACAGCGCGCGCACCTGTTCCGGCGTGGCGTCGGTGGCGACATCGAAATCCTTGGGATGACCACCGAGCAGCAGGTCGCGCACGGCGCCGCCCACGAGGCAGGCGCGGAATCCCGATTCATGCAGGCGGTAGAGCACGCGCAAGGCGCCGGTGGAGATGCGCTTGCGGGAAACTCCGTGCTCGGCCCGCGGAATGACCTGGAACGCGCCGTCTACAGCCGCCCCGTGCGCGATGCGTTCCTCGTTCATTCTTCGTTCCCGAGCCTCGCTTGCCCGCCGTTATCGTTTCGTTATACTACGCGGCTCCGCGAATCCAGTACACGCGCTCCCTTCGTCTAGTGGCCCAGGACACCGCCCTCTCAAGGCGGGAACACGAGTTCGAACCTCGTAGGGAGCGCCATTGGTGCTGTGAACACGCCGCTCGCGGCGCTCCTTTTTCGCATGCACTGCGACACTTCGGCAACGCCCCGGGGATGCTGCCCGACGTACAATGCGCGCAGCCCGTGATCGCGGTCGCCACAGGAAATCCGACGCAATGCCTTTCGTCGTCACCGAGAACTGCATCCGCTGCAAGTACACCGATTGCGTCGAGGTATGTCCCGTCGACTGCTTCCATGCCGGCCCGAACTTCCTCGTGATCGACCCCGAGGAGTGCATCGATTGCACCTTGTGCGAGCCGGAATGCCCGGCAGTCGCGATCTTCCCGGAAGACGACGTCCCGGCAGGCCAGGAAAGCTTCATCGCGCTGAACGCGGAGCTGGCCAAGGTATGGCCGGTGCTCACCGAGCGCATCGACCCGCCGGCCGATGCGAAGGAATGGGACGGCAAGCCGGGCAAGCTGCCTTATCTCGAACGCTGAACCGTCCGCACCGGCACCGGCGCCTGCATGCGGCACGCGGCGATTGCCCGCCGCCCGATCAGGACAAGCGCTCGTGCAGCGCCTGCATCAGCGCGTTGGCGGCGTCCCGCGACGCCTCGTCGCCCGCGCCTTCCACGACCACCTTGCTGCGATCGCCGTCGGCTTCCACGCGCACGTCCAGGCGCACCTGCGCCGCGACCGATTCCTTCGCGCGACCGAACGTGACCGCGCGCTTGAACCATCCCGCCTTGCGCGTCGTGCGGCCCGTCGTTTCCACGGAGTAGCGCATGGCCGCGTCGTCCCGATCGACGATGCGCGCCGCTCCCGAGCGCTCCAGCGCGAGGCCGACGCGCGAATAGGTGCTTTCGGGGGTGTCCGCCACGTGCAGGCCCGCGCCGGACAGCACGACACCGGACGTTGCGGACGTCGCGTTCGCGGCCGCGGACGTCCCTGCGCGCCCCGGCGCCGCCTGCATCGGGGATGAAGAAGCCATCGCCGGCGGCGTGGTCTGCATCGCGGCAGTCGAAGGCGCGCGCGAAGCATCCGGGACGATCAGCGCACCACTGCTGCCCGGCATGTCCAGGCCCGGTGGAATCTCCAGCGGCCGGCTCTGCGTCGCCCCCAGGTATTCGTTGTTCTTGCGCTCCGCCGCTCGATGGAAAAAGCCGCAGCCGGACAGCATCAGGCCGGCAACCAGCAGAACGGCAGCAGACAGGCGGGAACGGGTAGCGGAAGTCATCGCGTCGAGGGCTCCGAAGACAAGGCGGTTAGTCTAGCAGGGCCAAACCGTCGTCCGCGCAGCCGCGAGACTGCGAAAGTCGGCGTGCTCAGGTGCCCCGGACGATCCCGAGCGCGGCCAGAACGTCCGCCATGCGACCCCGGTGCGACGCCGAAAGCGGCAGCAGCGGCAGACGCAGGTCGCCGGCCCCGAAGCCGATCGCGGCAAGACATGCCTTGACCGGAATCGGGTTGGGCTCGACGGCAAGCAGCGCGTACAGCGGCTCGAGCCGCCGATCCAGTGCCGCGGCCTCGATCGCGTCGCGCTCCGCGCATGCACGGCACAGCGCCGCGAAAAGCCCCGGCGCGACGTTCGCGGCAACGGAGATCACGCCGTCGGCGCCCGCCAGCATCGAGCGCATCGCAGTCGGATCGTCCCCGGAGAGGATACGGAACGTCGGGCTGCGCAACGCGAGAAGCGCCTGCATGCGCGCCTCGTCCGGCACCGCCTCCTTGATGCCCACGATGTTGCCGTGCGTGCGGAGCCGCGCCACGGTGGCCGGCTCCAGGTCGCATGCAGTGCGCGCGGGCACGTTGTACAGCACCACAGGCAGGCCGCCGTGATCGGCGACCTCGCAGAAATGCCGGTACAACCCCTCCTGCGTCGCGCGCACATAGGGCGGCACGACGACGAGCGCCGCCTCGGCACCGGCCGCCGCCGCGAGGCGCGTACGCGCGATCGTGTGGCGTGTCGCGGACTGGCCCGTCCCGGCCAGCACGGTCATGCGCCCCCGCGCGCGGCCGATCGCCAACCCGATGAGTTGTTCGAACTCCACGCCATCCAGCGCGGCGGCCTCGCCGGTGGAACCGGCCACGACGACGGCCTGCGTGCCCGCATCGGCCTGCGCATCGACGAGACGCGAGAAACCATCGACGTCGATGGCTTCCGCACCCGCACGAAACGGGGTTGCGAGCGCGCAGATGCTGCCGTGGAGATTCAAGCGCTGCCTGATGCGGGGACCGGAGTCTTGCATGGTAGCGCCGCGCTCCGCGCATCGTCCACGTGCGCGATGGCCGCCACGAAGCGGCTTGCGACCCTGCGGGGGCGCCAGTATTCTGGCCGCGATTTGCCGTGACCACCGCGGATCAGGAACACGACCTCCGTGAAACAGGCAGGAAAGCAGGTTGCGGGAGAAGCGGGGGCCGCACGCCCTGCATCGAACGAGAATCATCTGCTGATCAGCGCGTTCGGCTCGCCCACGCAGTCGCCGCTGATCGCCATCAGTCGGCGCATTTCCGACTGCGGCTGCAATCTGGCCGAAGCGCGCGTTTCGACGCTCGGAAGCGAGCTGTGCGTGCTGGCGCTGGCGCAAGGCGCATGGGATGCGATCGCGAAACTGGAGACGGCCCTGTCACGCCTCGATCGCGATGGCGAAATGCGCCTGACGCATTTCCGCACCGGCGCCCGGCAACAGCAATCCAATCTCCTGCCGTACGTGGTCGAAGTGGTCGCCGCGGACAAGCCGGGCGTGCTGTTCCAGCTGGCAGATTTCTTTGCCAGGCAGAATATCTCGATCGAACAGCTGCATTCGTCGCGCTACCGCGCGATGCAGACAGGCGCGGACATGTTCTCGGCCCAGATCACGATCGGCATTCCCGCGACGACGCACATCGCGGCGTTGCGCGACGATTTCCTGGAGTTCTGCGACGGCCTCAACCTCGACGCGATCATGGACCCGATGAAGTTCTGACGATGGTCACGATCGGAAAGAAGGTTCCGCGACTCGAGGGCGTCCTCCACGACGGCAGCACGCTGGCGCTGGCCGATCTGCGCGGCTCGCCGGTGGTGGTCTATTTCTACCCCAAGGACAACACGCCCGGCTGCACCAACGAGGCGCGCGCGTTTGCGGAGCTGTGCGCGCAGTTCCGCAAACGCAACTGCGAGATCGTCGGCGTGTCGCGCGACTCCGTGGCATCGCATGCCAGGTTCCACGACAAGCATGCGCTGCCGTTCCCGCTCGTGTCGGACGGCGACGGCGCATGGTGCGAGGCATTCGGTGTTCTCGGCGAGAAGACGCTGTACGGACGTCGCTTCATCGGCATCATCCGCAGCACGTTCCTGATCGACGCGCAGGGCAAGCTCATCGACGAGTGGCGCGGCGTGCGCGTGCCCGGCCACGCCGAAGCCGTGCTGGAGCGGCTCGACCGCGCGTGACCGGGCGCCCCGCAACCGCCGCACCATCGCCCCATCGGCACGGATCCCGGCGATTTCCTCCCCGTTTCCCTTTTCCACGGAGTCCCGCATGACGCCGCGAGGCAAGCGCATCTACGTGCTCGACACGAACGTGCTGATGCACGATCCGACGGCGCTGTTCCGCTTCGAGGAACACGACGTGTTCATCCCGATGACCGTGCTGGAGGAACTCGATGCGGCCAAGAAGGGCATGTCGGAAACCTCGCGCAATGCGCGCCAGGTGAGCCGGTTCCTCAACGAACTGGTCGTCGCCGGGAACGGGCAGCCGATCGAGAAGGGCGTCGAACTCCGGCATCCGCAAGGCCTGCAACTCGAGCGCAAGTCGCGCATCGGCCGGCTCTACTTCCAGACATCGGCGTACGTCGCGTCGGACAAGCGCGCCACGCGCACCATGCCCGACAACCTGATTCTCGCCGCGATCGTCGCGCTGCGCGAAAGCCGGCCGCGGCAGCAGGTCGTGCTGGTGTCCAAGGACATCAACCTGCGCATCAAGGCGAAGATCTACGGCATCCCTGCCGAGGACTACGAGAACGACCGCGCGCTCGACGACTTCAGCCTGCTCTACAACGGCATGGCCGAGCTCCCGCCCAATTTCTGGGAGCGCCATGGCGAACTGCGCTCCTGGTCGGAGCGCGGCCGCACGTTCTACGAGGTGCGACGCCGCAAGGACGAGGACTGGCATCCGAACCAGAGTCTGTACCTGCCGGGCGAGGACGACGTCGACCTGCGCGTCGTGGGCCTGCATGGCCAGAAGGCCGTGCTGCAGATCGTCGACGACTATCGCACCGGATCGTCGCATTCCGTATGGGGCATCCAGGCGCGCAATCGCGAGCAGAACTTCGCGCTGAACGCGCTGATGGACCCGGAGATCGACTTCGTGACGCTCCTCGGTACCGCGGGGACGGGCAAGACGCTGCTCGCGTTGGCGGCGGGGCTTGCGCAGGTCATGGACCAGCAGCGCTACCGCGAGATCATCATGACCCGCGCAACGGTTTCCGTAGGCGAGGACATCGGGTTCCTTCCTGGCACCGAGGAAGAAAAGATGACGCCATGGATGGGCGCACTCACCGACAACCTCGAAGTGCTGACCAACCCGCAGGAAGGCGGCGCCTGGGGCCGCGCCGCGACCAACGACCTGCTCGCCTCGCGCATCAAGATCCGCTCGCTCAACTTCATGCGCGGACGCACGTTCCTGAGCCGCTACGTGATCATCGACGAAGCGCAGAACCTGACGCCGAAGCAGATGAAGACGCTCGTCACGCGCGCAGGGCCCGGCAGCAAGATGATCTGCCTCGGCAACGTCGAGCAGATCGACACGCCCTACCTGACCGAGACGACGTCAGGCCTGACCTACGCGGTAGACCGCTTCAAGAACTGGGAACACAGTGCGCACATCACCCTGCGCCGCGGCGAACGCTCGCGACTGGCCGACTATGCATCCGAAGTACTGTAGACCGGAACTGCGACTCGAAATGCGGCCCGCGATTGCGCGGGTCGCGAAACGGCCATCGTCAGAAGCGCGATGACCAGAGCGCCTCGACTTCCACACGCCCGGCCTTCGCATCGGGACGCGACACGTAGCTCGGCATCAGCAGGTAGTACGGCGAAGTCGCGTAGCTCGCGTTGAACGAGAACCGGCTGCCGCTGCCGAACGGACGCGACCAGCCCAGCGTGACCAGGTTGTCCGCAGTGGCCGAATCCAGCGCGTCCGCAAGCAGGCGCGACGTCGGGATCGGCTGCTGGCGCGTCGTGTAGCGCATCTGAAGATTGCCGATGCGCTCGTCCTCGAGCATCCAGCCGATGCTGTAGACATCCAGATCGCGCCACGCGAACACCGGGCTCGAGCTGTCGCCGAGCAGGGCGAGGAATGCGCGCGGGAAGTTCGAACTCGTGAACGGTCGGATCGCGCTGTAGTCGATCCGCTCGATGGCGGCATCCACCGTCACGCGCGGCGTGAGTTCGTAACTCAGGCCGAAACTGGTACTGGCGGGAATGTCGAAATCGGCGCGGTCGGAAAACACGCCGCGATACTGGTCAAACGCGTCCATGTCCACGCGCGACTGGAAACCGAACCGCCACCGCAGACGCTCGCCGAGGCGTTCGCTCACGTCGACGCGCGCGCCGACGCCGTAGGAGGAATCACCGAGCCAGCCCGGCAGCGAAAGATGCATGCCGCTGGAAAGGCCGAGGTTCGGTGTCGCGAAACGCTGGTATGCCAGCACGCCGGTGAGACGCAATTCGCCGTCGTTGCCCCAGCGCCGGCTCAGCGAGGGTGAAACCACCGTCCGCTGCAAATGGACATCGGATGCGTCCATGAGACGCGAGGAACCGCCAGGCTGGCTGCCCGGCATTTCGTCCACGACACCGGTATGCAGCGACACCCCGATCGTCGACGCTTCGCCGTTGGCGAACTCGAATCGAGCATCGGAGATCGTGGCGTAGCTGTCGAGCACGCTGGGAACGGCCCTCGGCCTGGCGGGCTCGGACCAGGAGAATTTCGGCGTGATGCTCGACAGTGCGTAGTCGCGCCAGCGGGACGGCACCGGCATCGTCGGCAGGGAGGAAGCCGTCGATGCGTCTTCCCACGAACGGTCAACCGGCATGTCGGCGAGCGCCATGCCCGAAAAAAACGGGAGCGCCAGCCATGCGCTGAACGCTCCCAGCCATTTCCCTGTAGTCGCTGTCACCCGCAGCATCGCCCTGTTGCGATCAATGTGGTGTAATCGCAGCGCGCATCGTTGGCGAAAACGCAACAGATGTCAAGCGGGCGCCTGCATCGCACGAACCTAACCCGTTGCCGCCCCGCCATTTCACCTCGACGCACCGGACCTCCCCGCATGTCGCAGAAACGCAACACGGCCCCGATCGAAGCGCGTCGCAGGATCGCGCTGACCGTGGCCGGCTCCGACTCGGGCGGCGGCGCCGGCATCCAGACCGACCTGCGCACGTTCGCGGCGCTCGGCGTGCATGGCACCAGCGTGATCACCGCGCTGACGGCGCAGAACACGCGCGGCGTCGGCGCCATCCACCTGGTGCCGCGCGCGTTCGTGCGCGCCCAGTTCGAGGCGACGTTCGATGATTTCGCGGTCGGCGGCGCGAAGGTCGGCATGGTCGCCACGCCCGCGCTCGCGCGCGAGATCGCGCGCGGGCTGACCCCGCGGCATCGCCTTCCGGTCGTGCTCGACCCCGTGCTCGTCGCGACGACCGGCGCACGCCTCGCCCGCGACGATCTGGCCGAAGCGCTGCTCCGGCACCTGTTCCCGATTGCTCGACTGGTGACGCCGAACCTGCCCGAAGCCGAGCGCCTGCTGCGGCGTCGGATCCGCAGCGATCGCGACATGCTCGCCGCAGCCAACGCACTGCGCGACGCGGGCGCCCACGCCGTCCTGCTCAAGGGGGGGCACCTCGCCGGGCCGCAGGTCCGCGACCTGCTCGTTGCGCCCGGAGTGGAGCGATGGTTCCCGAACCCGCGACTCCCCGGGGCGTTTCACGGCACGGGCTGCACGCTGTCGGCCGCAATCGCGGCGCACCTCGCGTGCGGCGACGACCTCGAGGCCGCAGCATGCGCTGCAATCGCATTCGTGCATCGCGCGCTGGCAGCAGGTTACCGCCCCGGCAGGGGGCGGTTGCGCGTGCTCGACACGCTCGCCGCCCGACCCGCGGAACGAAGGCGCCGCGACTAATCCCGCAGTCGCTCGATGATCGCGTCGGCGAAGGACTGCGTGGTGCCGCTTCCGCCGAGATCCGGCGTCATCCGATCGCGTGCGGCCAGCGTGCCGCGAATCGCCTTGCGCACGCGCTCGGCTTCGGCAGGCCGTTCCAGGTGATCGAGCATCTGCGCCGCGCCGAGCAGCAGCGCGCAGGGATTGGCGATGCCCTTGCCTGCGATGTCCGGCGCCGAGCCGTGCACCGCCTCGAACACCGCGACATCGGCACCGATGTTGGCACCCGGCGCAAGGCCGAGGCCGCCGACGAGACCCGCACAGAGGTCGGAGATGATGTCGCCGAACAGGTTGGTCGTGCAGATCACGTCGAACTGTTCCGGCCGCATGACGAGTTGCATGCAGCAGTTGTCGACGATCAGCTCGTTGCACTCGATGTCCGGGTAGGCGGCCGCGACTTCGCGCGCGACCTTCAGGAACAGCCCCGACGTGGACTTCAGGATGTTGGCCTTGTGCACGAGCGTGACCTTGCGGCGACCGGTACGGCGCGCGAGATCGAAGGCGTAGCGCACGATGCGCTCGGAGCCGCGCCGGGTGATCTTCTGCACCAGGGTCGCGATCGCACCATCCTCGGACACCTGCTGCCCCTCGCCGGCGTAGGCCCCTTCGGTGTTCTCGCGCACGGTGACGAGATCGACGTTCTCCGGAAAGCGCGAGCGCGTGTTCGGGAACGAGATGGCCGGGCGTACGTTCGCGTACAGGTCGAAGCGGCGGCGCAACTCGACGTTGATCGAACTGAAGCCTTCGCCGACCGGCGTGGTCAGCGGGCTCTTCAGGGCGACGCGATGGCGCGCGATCGCATCCAGCGTGGCCTGCGGCAGAAGCTCTCCGGTCTTCTGCTGCGCGGACAGGCCCGCGTCGACGAAGTCGTAGGCGATGCCGAGGCCGAGCGAGTCGAGCACGCGCAGCGTCGCATCCATGATCTCCGGACCGATGCCGTCGCCGCGGATCACCGCGATGGTGGTAGTCATCGAAAAGACTCCTGATGGCGCGCGCGCGGCGCGCGGAACGTGATGGCCGGGCGGTTCCCCGATGTGCGGAACCCGGCGCGCTGCGGAAGACAGGACGTTTCCGGCAGCTTCGCGCGACTTGCCCGGCTGCGGGCAGTCGCGCATTATCGGCCAATGCATCCGTTCCGCTCAACACGACGATTCGCCGCCGTGCTCCTTGCGTGCGTCGGCGCGCTCGCATGCGCGCGCCCGCAAGCCGCCGAGGCGGGCATGCCCTCGCTGGCGCTGCGGATGGAACACCTTCCCACCGGCTACCGCGAAGCCCCACGGCTGGCGATCGATGGAACCGCGCTGCAACATTGCACGCCGAAGATCGCGCATGTCGATCTCGATGACCGCGACCTCTCGATCGTGCTGCACCAGCCGCGCATCGGCTGCGGCAGCACGGAACAACCGTTCTCGCTGCGCGTGCAGTCGGTTTCGGTGGACGGCTTCTCGCTGGTTGCCGGTCAGGTCTATCGCGTCCGCATCTATGTCGATTCCGGCACGGGCGCGGAACTGGTGCTGTTCCAGCTGCTGGAAACACCGGGCGGCATGCCGGTCCGGCCCGAGAACGGCTTCTGGTGGTCGGTCTCGAACGGGACCGCTGCGCTGCGCGGCACCGGCATCGGCGTGGAGCGACAGGGCGACGAACTCGCGCTGGCGTTGTACGGCTTCGGCGACGACGGATCGCCGGTCTGGCAGTTCGGCAGCGCGGTACTGAAGGGGCGGACCGCGCGGATCTCGCTGGTCGAGCTCGCCGGCGGCGATCCGGTTTCCGCACCGATCGGCAGCGTGCCGCAGGCGCTTCAGGGCCCGCGACTGGAACTCGAATTCCGCTCGCCCGGCACCGCGAGCGGCTGGTTGGTACGCAGCGAAGGCGGACGCGACGCAGACGTGCAGCCGCTGGATTTTGCCCGTGCGCCGTTTTCCGAGGGCGAGCCCGGACGACAATTCGCCGGCCGCTGGGTCCTCGTCCCGGACGAAGGAGCAGCCCGGGTGCTCGAACTGGCCGACGCGGGCCTGGACGGCGCGATGGGCGTCCACCTCGTGGATGCGGCCACCGGCGCGCAACTCGACTGCCGCCTCGCGGAAGGCCGCGCGGTGCCGGACCTGTGCAGCCTCGCGACGGATGGAGCGCCGGTCGCGGACTTCGACCGCATCGGCCTGGATCGACTCGACGGCCGCGCGGCCAATGGCGGCAGCGTCACGCTGATGCGTGTCTCGCGCTAGCCGGCGCCAACGGGCCGCTCGGCCGCCTCTGCGCGCAGCCGATCGAGGAAATCGACCGCGCGACGCAGGTGCGGGATCACGATCGAGCCACCGACCACGAGCCCCACGCCGAACACCTCGAAGAACGCGTCGTCGTCGACTCCGGCGTCCACGCATTGCGCGACGTGGTAGCGGATGCAGTCGTCGCAGCGAAGCACCAGCGATGCGACCAGCCCGAGCATCTCCTTGGTCCGCACGTCCAGCGCACCCGCTCTGTAGGTTTGCGTGTCCAGCGCGAAGAACCGGCGGACGACCTGGTTGTCCTGCGCCAGGATGCGCTCGTTGAGGCGCTTGCGGAACGCCGAGAAATCGCTGCCGTCACCGCTCATCGCGCGTCTCCAAGCAATTCGTCGAGGCGTCCGGAACGACTGGCCGCGACGAGATCGTCGTACCCGCCGACATGCGTGCCGTCGATGAAGATCTGCGGCACGGTGCGGCAACCGCCGGCACGCTCCGTCATCCGCTCGCGCAGGCCGTCGCCGGAATCGACGCGGATCTCGTCGTAGTCGAGCTCGCGAGCCTGCAGGAACTGCTTGGCCGCGACGCAGTATGGACAGAACGCGCTGGTGTAGACCTCGATCTTCGGCATCGTCTTTCTCCTTGCGATGCCGCGATCATCGGCACGCACCGCGGTGCTGGCAAGCGCGCATGAACGCGTGCTGATCCACGGCGAGCGGCGACGGAAAGCCGGTGGCGACGGAACCGCGCGCACGCTATCGTGTCCAATCCGCACCATCCGATACCGCGCGCCTCCCTTGCGACCGCTCGTTTCCGCCATCGCCGCATGCCTGCTCACGCTCGCCAACAGCGGCGCCGCGGATGTCCGGCTACCCGACATCGGAAGTTCCGCCGCGGCGATCCTGTCGCCGCAGGAACTGCGCGAGTATGGCGCAGGCCTGCTGCAGGAGCTTCGCGCCTACGACCTCGTCCTCGACGATCCGCTCGCGTCCGACTACATCGCCTCGCTCGGCTACCGTCTCGTCGCCAGCAGCGGACAGCCGGACGAGACATTCACGTTCGTCATCGTGCGCGACAACCAGATCAACGCTTTCGCTGCGCCGGGCGGGCTGGTTGCCGTGAACGCCGGCCTGATCACCGCCGTCAAGACCGAGGACGAACTCGCCGCCGTCGTCGCGCACGAGATCGCCCACGTGCAGCAGATGCACATCCTGCGCGCGTTCGAGGACCAGAAGAAGATGTCGATCCCGATCATGCTCGGCATGCTCGGGGTGATGCTGGCGGCATCGGGCCGCGACGACGATGCCGCGATCGCGGCCATGGCCACCGGCACATCGCTGATCCAGCAGCGCCAGATCGACTTCACCCGCAGCGAGGAGGCGGAGGCCGACCGTGTCGGCATCCAGACGCTTGCACGCGCCGGCTTCAATCCCGCGGCGATGGCCGACACGTTCCAGACCATGCAGCGCGTGATGCGCGTGAACGGCGTGGACGTGCCCGAGTTCCTGCGCACGCACCCGCTGGACACCAACCGCATCGCCGAAGCGAAGGCGCGCGCGCACCAGATCGGCTGCCCGCAACGCCCCCCTGCGCTGCCGCCAACACCACGGCGCCCGAGCAGGAGCGGACTTGACCTGAGCCTCCCGGTCGCGTCTTCGGCCGATCCCGCAACGGCGCTTCCTGACGAAGCGGCGGCGCAGCGCGCCAGCGATGCGGCAACGGTCACGACGACGCCGGCGACCGCGGACGGCTCCCTGCCCAGCGTCAAGGTCGAAACCTGCTTCCCGGCCGGCTCGGGCAATCCGTATTTCGATCTGATGCGCGAGCGCGTGCGCGTGCTCTCCAGCGCACGGCCCACGGAACTGCGCGCCTACTACGCGAACAACCTGCGCGACGATCCCGCGTTCGACACGCCGGCCAACCGCTACGGCTACGGACTCGCGCTGGTGCGCGCCCGCGATCCGCGCGCAGGCGTGAAGGAACTCGAGGCGCTGGTCGACTCCGACCCGCAATCGACCGCGTTCCGCCTCGCGCTCGCCGCGGCGAAGGACCAGGCCGGCGACAAGGCGGGCGCACTGGCGATCTACGATCGCCTCGGGAGCGAGTTCCCGGGCAACCGCGCGATCACCCTCCTGCATGCCGACGCACTGCTCGCGAGCGCCGATGCCGTCAACGCGCGCAAGGCGCTGGAACTGCTGCGCCCGATGGTGGAGCGCAACCCGGGCGACATCGGGCTGCAACGCGGGTTCGGCCGTGCCAACGAACTGGCCGGCGACGAGATCCGTGCCGCGGAGGCGTACGCGGAAGCCGCATGGCTCGGTGGCCGTCCGGAGGATGCGCTCAACCAGCTCAAGGCACTGGCCAAGCGGCAAGACCTGACCTACTACCAGCGCAGCCGCATCGACGCGCGCATCACCCAGCTCACGCCGGCCGTGCTGGAGCTGCGCAAGCGGTCGAGCCCGTCCGTCACCTCGCCGGACTCGCTGCGCGCCCCCGCACTGCGACCACGCGACCTGCGCTGATCGTTGCGCGCGCGGCCCTACAATGGCGCACCTTGCACGGGTGCGCCGACCATGTGGAATCATCTGCTGCCGATCGCGCTGCTGATCGGCTCGAACGTGTTCATGACGTTTGCCTGGTACGGACACCTCAAGTTCACCGACCGCCCCCTGCTGCTGGTCATCATCGCGAGCTGGCTCATCGCGTTCTTCGAGTACTGCCTGCAGGTGCCCGCGAACCGGTACGGCTACCTCGTCTACCAGCCGGCGCAGCTCAAGGCGATCCAGGAAATCATCAGCCTGCTGGTATTCGTCGGCTTCTCCGCGATGTGGCTGGATGCACCCGTGCGCTGGAACCACCTGGTCGGCTTCGCGCTGATCGTCGCCGCCGCGTTCTTCCTGTTCATGGATCGTTGAACGCGGCGCGACGGGTCAACGCGAAGCCGGCACCCGCACGCGACCTTCGACGCCCGAGTGACGGATCGACTCCGGCCCGCCGGACTTGCGTTCGACCGTGAAGTCGCCGCGCACCGTATCCGCACGGATGTCGCCCGAGCCATCCGCGCCGACCACGGCGTTGCCGCCGATGCGCTCGAAGCGAATGTCCCCGGAACTGTCGCGGGCGACCTCCGCCGTGCCGGTGATGGCGACGAAATCGACGTCGCCGGAACTGTCCTCCTGCACGAGCGCGTTGCCGCGCACATCGGAGATCTCGATGTCGCCCGAGCTGTCGGAACGGATGGTCACGTCGCCGTCGACATGCGCGATATCGATGTCGCCCGAACTGTCCGTCACCTGCACGCCACCACCTACGTTGCGCAGGTCGAGATCGCCGGAGCTGTCCTTGATGTCCATGCCGCCCGCCAGCCCCTCGATCTCGACGTCCCCGGACGAATCGCGCAGAGCGAGGCGCAATCCGGCGGGCATGCGCAACGTGACGTCCATCCACGCGCTTTCGGAGAAGAACCATCCGCCATCGGTATTGGGCAGGCGCGTTGCGATCTTCGCCTCGACGCCGACACGAGCTCCATCGAGCCGGATTTCGTCCAGCAGTTTCTGGCTGCTGGCACAGGCACGGCCGCGCACTTCGATGCGCGTGAGGTCCGGCACGCCGTGGATGTCGAGGTCGCCGGCCCCGGTGTCCAGAACGACAGCGGCCAGATCCGCTGCGTCGAGGTCCAGCGTGCGCTCGGCGGAAAAGCGACAGCCATCCGCCGCCGCATGGCCGGTGGCCGCGGCAAGCGGAAGCAGTGCGAGAAGGCGCAGGATGTTCATGGCGTGATGTCCCCGATGGATGCGTGAGCCGTTCGATGCCGTCGCCCCCCGAAAGGTTTAACCGGACCGTGCGGGCTAGTCGAAGTCGTCCTGGAAAATCACGTCGAGCACCGCGCCGACCTCGACCGATCCGCTGTCGCATCCGGCGCCCGACGGGCGCCCGCCGCCGCGCTGGTCCGCATGCAGCGAGCATTGGCCGGACGGGATCCGGTTGATTGCCACGCTGCCCGAACCGGGCATCCTCGTCTGCGTCGCGCCGCCGTTCGCGGCCAGCGCGCCGAGTTGCGGATCGCCGGATCCGTCTCCCGGTCCGGTGAACCCGCAACCTGTCGAGCCGGACCACAGGTTGTAGCCGCCCGTCAGCAGAACGCCGTCGCAGTTCCCGCCGGTGTTGTCGGCAATGATCGAGCGGCTGATCGTCAGCGTCGCCGATGCGCTGCCTTCCTTGTAGATGCCGCCCCCGAACACCGCAGTGTTGCCCGCGATCGTCGCGTGGTCGATGGAACTGCTGCCGGACCCGGTCTGGTAAACCGCGGCACCGCCGCCTGCGGCATTGTTTGCGGTGAAGGTCGCGTTCTCGATCGTCAGCGGCGCTTTGCTGAAGATCGCCGCGCCATGGCGGCCCGCGCTGTTGCCGACGAAGGTGCTCGCCTCGACCACCAGCGAGGTTCCGTCGTGCGCGATCGCGCCACCGTCGCCGCCGAAATCCGTCGCCGTGTTCGCGTTGCCGCTGAACGTGCTGTCCTTGATGCGCAGCGTGCCGTAGTTCTGCACGGTCGCGCCGCCGGACACGCTGTCGCGAACCAGCACGCGATCGAGCCGCAGCTTCCCGAAGTTCTCGATCGCATGCGCGGCACTGAATGCGCCGCGGCGCAACGTCAGCCGTCGCAGCGTGACGTTGGCCGAGGCATACACCTGGAAGAACGCGCTGGCGTTCTGCCCATCGAAGGTGATCGTCCCGCCGCCGTCGATGGTGACCGCGTTGGCGACCTGCTTGTAGAAGGTGAACGGGATCGTCGCCGTTCCGCAGTTGAACGTGATCGTTCCGCCGCCGCTGCCGTCGACCGTCGCCAGCACATCGTCGAATCCGCCCTCGTCGCAATTGCCGGGTCCGACCACCCCGTTCGCCGCGAGTGCCGAACCGCTTGCAGCCAGCCACAGCAGCGAAACCAGACCTGCGCACCAAGTTGCCTTCATGGACGCTCTCCTCTTCGCATGCGGGAACGACGGCCCGCAATCCGTGCAACGTACTGATCGATGAACGCGCTGCGGCGCGGAAACGTGACACGTCAGGACATGGATTCCTCTGCCTTCGCACGGTCCCAGAGCCGGTCCTGCTCGTCCAGCGCCTTGCCCGCCAGCGATTCGCCCGCATCGGCGGCCAGCGCCTCCATGCGGCGGAACCGGCGTTCGAACTTCGCGTTCGCGCCGCGCAGCGCACGCGAGACATCCACGCCGGCGTGCCGCGCCAGATTCACGCAGACGAACAGCACGTCGCCGATCTCGTCGGCGAGACGATCCGGATCGCCACCCGCCGCGAACTCGGCTCGAACCTCCTCGATCTCCTCGTGCAGCTTGTCGAACACCGGGCCGACATCCGGCCAGTCGAAACCGACGCGCGCGGCCTTCTTCTGCAGCTTCAGCGCGCGCTGCCATTCCGGCAGGCCGCGCGAGACTCCCGCCAGCGCACTGGTGTCGGTTTCGCCTCGGTCCGCTCGCTCATCGGCCTTGATCGCCTCCCAGTTGGCCTTCACCGCGGCGGGCGTATCGGCCCGTGCGTCGCCGAACACGTGCGGGTGGCGCCTGATCATCTTCCCGCAGATCGCGGCCACCACGTCGGGGAACGCGAAAATGCCCTCTTCCTCGGCCATCCGCGCGTGGAACACGACCTGCAGCAGAAGATCGCCGAGTTCGTCGCGAAGGTCGTCGAAATCGCCACGGTCGATCGCGTCGACGACCTCGTAGGCCTCCTCGATCGTGTACGGCGCGATGGTCCGGAAGGTCTGTTCGACATCCCACGGACATCCGCGCGACGGATCGCGCAGACGCGCCATGATCGCGAGCAGTTCATCGATGGTGGCGGGCGAATCGGATGGCATGGGCAAACGACCGGAAGGAACACCCGCGCATCGTCGTCCGTCGCCGCCCGCGAGGCAACCGGAACCGGTCAGTCCGGCCGGAGCAGGCCCGACCAGTCCGCCTGCGCATCGCCTGCAGCCAGGAATTCCGGATTCAGCAGCGCATCGCGCGTGTTGTAGCGCAGACGGTCGCCGGCCAGATCCAGCACGATGCCGCCAGCCTGCTCCAGCACGCACTGGCCGGCAGCGGTATCCCATTCCGAGGTCGGCCCCAGGCGGAGGTACAGGTCCGCTTCGCCGGCCGCGATCCGCACGAACTTCAGCGACGAACCGAGCGGCCGCTTGACCGAAGGCCCAAGCCGCGCGAGCAGGTCCGCCTCGCGCGACGAACCATGCGAGCGGCTGCCGGCGACGACCAGCGGCGAGGCGCGACGGCGCGTGGAAAGGCGCCGCGCCGAAGCGATGTCGCCGTCGTCGGCCAGCCACGCGCCACCACCGGACCACGCGAATGCGAGTTCGCCCGTTACCGGCGTCTGCACCACCCCGGCGATCGGCTGGTGCGCGTCGATCAATGCGATGTTCACCGTGAACTCGCCGTTGCGCTTGACGAACTCGCGCGTGCCGTCGAGTGGATCGACCAGCCAGTAGCGTGTCCAGCGCGCACGCTCGGCCCAAGGGACGGTCGACGATTCCTCCGACAGCACCGGCAACTCCGGCGTCAGCTGCCGCAGACCTTCCACGATCACGCGATGCGCGGCCATGTCGGCGGCGGTGAGCGGCGAGCGGTCGTCCTTCTCGACGACCTCGAACGGCGTTTCGTAGACGGCGAGGATGGCCGCGGCCGCATCCCCGGCGATCGCCGCCGCCGCCGCCACCAGCCGCTCGAGTGCGACGCTCACGGCCGCGGCACGTAGCGACCGGCGAGAAACTCGCGCGCGATGAACAGCGCAGCGAGCGAACGGCTGTCGCTCACCTCGTCGTGACCGATCAGCAGGTGCAGCTGCGAGAGCCGCCACGGCACGACTTCCAGCGGTTCCGGCTCGTCGCCGACCAGACGCTCCGGATACAGGTCGCGCGCGAGGACGATGTGCGTCATCGCGGTCATGTACGCGGGCGACACGGACAACGTGGCGAGGATTGCGAGATCACGCGCGCCGAAGCCGATCTCCTCCTTCAGCTCGCGGTCCGCACCCTGCTCCACCGTTTCGTCGCGATCCAGGCGCCCTTTCGGCAAGCCCAGCTCGTAGCGATTCACGCCGACCGCGTATTCGCGCACCAGCAGCACCGTGTCCTCGTCCTGCATCGGCACGATCACCACCGCGCCGAGGCCGAAGCTGCGCAGCCGCTCGAAGGTGCGCCGCTCGCCGTTGGAGAATTCCAGATCGACCTGCTCGGCGCGGACAAAGCGGCTGCTGTCGGAAGGACGGGTTTCGAGGATGACCGGAGGCTTGCGCATCCGGCGATTCTACGGGACCGCGGGCCTCACGCGCCCGCCTCGGTTGCAGCGCGGAAGAGCGCAAGCGCCTCGGCATGCAGCGCGGGCGTGCCGGCGAGGCTGCTGCGCGTGGCGAGTTCGATCGGCGCGCCGTCGAGATCGGTGAACGTGCCGCCGGCCTCGCGCACGAGCACGACCAGCGGGGCGATGTCGAGGATGTTGAGATCGGATTCGATCACGAGATCGATCGCGCCGCGTGCGAGCAGGTGGTAATGCAGGAAGTCGCCGTAGCCGCGAATGCGGCCGACGCGGCGCACGAGGTCGCCGTACGCATTCCAGCGCGCGGGCGACGCGGCGAGCGATTTCAGGTTGCCGGTCGAAATCGCGGTGCCGGCATCGAACGCGGCAGTCGCAGCGACGCGGATCGGCCGTGCGTCCGCGCGCGAGCGGCCGAGAAACGCGCCACCGCCGCGAACGGCCCAGGCGCGTTCGCCGTAGGCAGGTGCGGATGAAACACCGAGCACGAGCTCGCCCTCGTGCATCAACGCGATCTGGGTCGAGAACATCGGGTAGCCGCGCACGTAGGCGCGCGTGCCGTCGATCGGATCGATCAGCCAGAGAAACTCGCTCTCGCCGTCGCGACCATGTTCCTCGCCGTACAGGGCGTGATCGGGAAAGGCCTCGCGCAGCACGTTGCGGATCGCGGTTTCCGACGCACGATCGGCCTCGGTGACCGGCGTCTGGTCGGATTTCGTCTCGACCGTGAAATCGCGTGCGCGCCAGCGCTGGATTATTTCTCGCTCGGCCGCATCGGCAGCGCACTGCGCGACATCGAGCGCGCGTTCGAGGAATGCGGCAGGCAACGTCATCGTCAGAACATCCGCAACAGCGGACCATGCGCCTCGATGCGGCTGGCGCCATCCGGCTGCGGCACGCCGATCCGGCGAAGCGCTTCCACGGTCTCGGGGTCGCCGTCGCGGGCGCGAAGCTCCGCGGTCGCGTGATACTCGTTGCGCACCAGCCGCACCGTACCCGCCACGACGAGCGGACCGCTCCCGTCGTCGCGCACACGCGCGTCGACGATGCCGTCGGCGCCGGACGAGAAATCCACCAGCAGGTCGGGCAGCTTCGATTCCGCCGAACCGATCACGCCGGCCTGCGACCAGCGTGCGCTCCCGGCGGCGTTCTCCAGCGTAACGCCACGCAGCATGCCGCGATCGATCACGCCGGCGACCGTTCCGGTCAGCTCGACATCACGGCCGAAAAGAGGCGCCAGACGCTGCGCCGGCAGCGCGAAGCGCATGCCCTCCACACGCAGTCCTGCGCGACTGCGCTCGATCGTGCCGGCGACGTCGACGTCCGTACCCTGCAGGCGCACGTCGGCGGCAAAGCGCCCCTCGAGCAGCGACGCCTTGCGTGCGCGCCACTCGAGCTTGCCGAGATCCTGGCCGAACAGGCTCACGCCGTCGGCACGGCCATCCCAGATCGTGCCCCGCACGCCGCTCAGGACGACCGGCCCGAGATGGCGCGCCGCGTAGCGGTAGCCGACATCGGCCGGCATGACCCAAAGCGCGATCCCGGCCACGACGACCGCAAGCAAGACCAGCGCGAGCAGGATTTTCAGGATCCGCATCGTCGTCCCCGAGACAACCGTTTCACTCCCCGCCAGCGGGCGGGAACCTGCATTCATGCCATGGAACGCGTTAACAACGCGTTCGGTCACGGCGCGTCCTGCAGCGTGACGCGCGCATCGACCCGCCCGATTCCGCCCGCCCGTTCCGCCGAAAGATCGACGACGTCGACGCCGTACTGCCGCGACAACCCTTCGATCCAGCGCGCGAGAACATCGAAATCCGCATCGTCCATCGTCACCCGCACGCTGCGCTCGCCGGTCGGCTCGACCCGCTCGAGCGCTTCGCCAAGACCCGCCTCGCGCGCGGTTTCGTCGGCAAGGGCCAGCAGCGAGCGCCCCCGCCGCTCGCCGCGAGCGCGCAAGCCGGTCGCGCGCATCGCTTCCGCGTTCGCCGTCGCCGCCTGCACGTAGGCGAGACCGGCGCGCCGGATCTCCACGTCCTGCCGCAGTTGCTCGCGCCGCACCGCCAGCGGATGCCAGACGAACGCCCAGCCCAGCATCAGCGCCGCGAGCGCGCCGCCGACCGCGATCATGCGCCGTTCGTCCGGCGCCAGCGACTGCCACGCCTGCGGCATCATGGCGCGCCTCCCGCCGCCGACGGCGCGAGGCGGATGCGTCCGTCGATGCCATCCTCGACCGGATTGGCAGCCGTCACTTCGGCGGTGAACCCCGGCGCGAGCGCCAGCCGCTCGCGCACGCGGTCGAGCGTGCCGACATCGGGCGCGAGCAACGCGATCTCGAGCCTGCCATTGCGGTATTCGATGCCGCGCGTCTGCACCTGCCGCGTGTCCGCGATCACCGGGCCTGCCGCCGACAGCAGCGCCAGCACACCCTGCCCGCCGCCGGCCCGGCCGCCCTCGACGCGCTCGCGCACGAGTTGCTCCGGCGAGACGCGCGCGAGCGTGGCGGCGTCGACGTCCGGGAATGCCTCGCGCACGGCATCGCGCATTCGTGCATCCAGCCGGTCCGACTCGCGCGACAGACCGATCGCTTCGACGCCCAGGCCGACGAAGGCAAGCAGCAGCGCGACGGCGGCGAGCGCGGCCGCGAGCTTCCACGGTCGCGCCACGCCGGCGCGGCGACGCGGCGCGAATTTGCCGCAGAGGAGGTTCGCCGCAGGGACGTCTTGACGCGCGAGAAAGGCCAGCGGATCGCGCTGGCGCTCGCGGTATGCGGCGACGCCCGGCAGCGCGAGCGCCGGCGCGGCGCGAAAATCGTCCACCTCGAGCGCGGGCGCACCGATCCGGTGAAGCCAGTCCGGCAGTTCCCCCGGCGTGCAGGCGAAAGCCGATCCCGTGCCCAGGCGCACGGTCGCGACGTCATCCTCGATCAGCGCGTGCGCGCGGTCGCCGCCGACCGGCAGCAGCAACGAGTCGGGCAGCATGCGGTCGGGCTCGATGCCGTGTGCCGCGAGCCGCGCCAGCCAGTCACGCAACGTGTCCTTCGCGACCACCGCGATGCCGGTCTCGCCATCGGCTTCCGGCCAGGCGCCGAAGTGCAGGCTCTCGACCGGATCGAGCAACTGCTCCTCGACCGCGAACGGCACCGCCTGCAGCAGTTGCGCGCGGTTCCGTGCCGCGATCCGCGCGCGGGTGAGCAGCACGTCGGCCGAGGGCACCAGCACGACGATCTCGCCCGCCGCATCGCGCGCCGTTTTCGGGGGAACGCCCGCAATCGACGACGACGCAGCCGCCGCACCGGCACGCAGCCAATGCAGGTCGCCGGTCGGGCTCAGGCGCAGCAGCAGGCGGTCGCGCATCCGCGGCAATCGGCTCGTCGTTCGGAGCGACCGATTGTAGTCGAGAAGGATGCGGACCATGGCCAGGCCGACGGCTGCATCACGGTTCCCGCGTCGCCGCGGCGCCGTCCACCGCCGCCGCGTCGTCGGCGCCGCGCCTGCGCCAGAGCACGCGCACCGAACCATTGCCGCGCTCGAGCAGGCTGCGGAACGTCAGCGGCAGATCGTCCAGCACGACGTCGGCGCGCAGCAGGAAGTAGTCGCTGCGCACCGCGAACATCGTCGCCGGCAGCAGTGCCGCCGGGATTCCGGCCTCGGCCGCGAACGAGGCGACATCGCCATGCCGGGCGCGGCCGCCGCTCCAGAGCTTCTCGGCCTGCGGCCGGGTCATGGTCACGCCGAGGCCGGACAGGCTCCACAGCAGGTCGACATCGGCGGTGTTGAGGTTGAGCCGGGTGCCGGGCGGCAACGCGCAGACGTGCGGCGCGAGGCGCTCGTACGCCTGCGCGCTCACGCCGAGCACGAGGCGCAGCTCCGATTCGTGCGCAAACAGGTCGCGACGCGGTCGGTACGGCACCGGCTGCGCGAGATAGCGGTTGGTCACCGGCCCGGCATCGCCCGCGCCCAGCCAGTCCTGTATCGCCACCGCCAGCGCCGGGTCCGTTCCGAGATGGGTCAGGAGGTCGCGGAACATCCCGGCCCAGGCCGCGTGCGTCGGATTCTCCGGGGAAAGGTTGTTGAGGTTGAAGCAACCGTTGCGATCGGCCAGTCGCCCGGCGATCAACCCGCCGGGCACTTCCTGGGGCGGCAACGGCAAGGCCCACGCGCTCGCCGCGGAATCGAGGCCCGGCTCGTCGGCCTGCGCCTTGAGCAGCACGCGGGTCGCGAAGGACTCGATGCCCAGCGCGTACGCCTCGGCCTGCTCGGCGCGCAGCGCGTTGCGCGTGCGCGCCATCGCGAGTTCGCCGCGATCGAGCAATGCGGCGACGAGGATCACCGCAAGCGCGACCACGAGCAGCGCGACGATCAGCGCGACCCCGCGCTGGCGCGAGCGGCCACGCATCACGGCACCGCCTCGCGCGGCAGCGAAGCAGGCAGTTCGACGATGCGCCGGATCTCGCCGAGTCCGTCCGGCGCGATGCGGAACTCGACCGCGCGCGGCAGCCAGTCCGCGCGGGCCGTCGCGCCGGCGCAGGCGGCGACTTCGCGCGGCGGCCACTGTTCGTGCCAGTTCGCATCGCAGGCGAGGTAGCGCATGCGCAACGGCCCGGAATCGGCAAGCAGCACGCGCGTGTGCGGCACGCTGTTCGCGGCACGATCCAGCACGTCGTAGCGCGCGCGGCGCAGATCGCCGCCGTCCATCGCGTAGACCACGCGCTCCAGGTTGCTGCGCGGCTCGGCGAGCGGATTGGCATGGCCGAGCCGGGTGAACTCGACGAGCGCGGCATCGCCTGCGAAAGCCGGAATCGCCGCATCCGACCCGCTGCGCACCGAGCGCCCGATCGCGTGCCGGAGATCGCGCTCGAGCGCGGCGACGGCACGCATCGTCGCGGCGAAACGATCCTGCTCGGCGGCAAGCGCGCCGCGCGTGCGCGCGATCGCGGCCAGCCCGCCCCACGCGGCCATCGCGAGCGCGGCGAACACGGCCAGCGCGACCAGCAGCTCGATCAGCGAAAAGCCGCGGCGCGGGTTCACGGCACGAATCCCGTCAGGCGCGCCGATGGCTCGCGCGATTCGCCGGCGAACACGACCACTTCCACACGGCGGATCGCGGCATCGGCCGTCGCCTGCACGTCGCGCTGCCAGCGCCAGTCGAGTCCGCCCAGTTCGACGCGACCATTGCTGCGCCCGACCGGCGGCGGCGCGGGCGCGATGCGCGCCTCGGTGACGACGTTCGCCGCGACCCAGCCCGCGAGCGTGCGCTCGCGCAGCGCGTCGAACGAACGCACCTCCATCGTCGCGGTGCGGGTGAGCGCGACCAGCGCGATCGCGACCACGGCGAGCGCGACCAGCACCTCGACGAGCGAGAAGCCATGCGCGGCGCGACGGATCACCGATCGTCCTCCACCGGCTGCGCCGACGACGTCGCATCCTCGCGTCCGCGGACGCCCCAGGCCGTGCCGTCCGCGAGCGAGAGCCGCAACTCGAACGGCGTTGCCTCGCCCGACGAGAAGCACGCCAGCTGCGGCGGCGCAGCGCCGTCCGCCGATGCGAGTTCCAGTTCGCGGCCGTCGCGCGACAGGGCGACGCCGATGCCGGGCGGCCAGCCGCGCGCGCGCAGCGGACCGTCCGTGCCGATTGCACGCCAGCCATCTGGATCGAGCCGGAGGAATGCGTAGCCGTCGCGCGACACGCGCACGCCGATCTCGCGCCCCGTCAGCTCCGCCTGCGTGCAGGCGTGATCGACGAGCGCCGAGAACCGTTCGGCCTCCCGTGCGAGGCGACGCTGCGCCGCGCCGCCGACCGCAACCGTGACGGCGAGCGCGAGCACGGCGACGATCACCACCACGACCAGGATCTCGACCAGCGTGAAACCGCGCTGCGCGGGCGAAACGGACAAGCGGCGAGCGCGCATCGCGACCGCGCCTGCGGCGCTACTCCCAGTTGCCGATGTCGGCCGCTTCGCCCTCGCCGCCCGGTCGTCCGTCGGCGCCGAGACTGTAGATGTCGATCGGGCCATGCTGGCCGGGCTGCAGGTACTGGTACGGTCGATTCCACGGATCCTTCGGCACGCGATCCAGATACGGACCTTTCCAGTTCGGCGCCGCCGGTTCGCCGGACGGTCGCGTCACGAGTGCCTCCAGGCCCTGCGCGGTGGATGGATAGACGAAGTTGTCGAGCTTGTAGAGGCTTGCCGCTGTCACGATGCCCTGGATGTCCTGCTTCGCGCGCGTCACGCGCGCCTCGCCCGGCCGCTCCATCACGCGCGGCACGACGATCGCGGCGAGGATGCCGAGGATCACCACCACGACGAGGATTTCGATCAGGGTGAAGCCGCGGATGCGGCGGAATCGCGAGGAGCGGGTCATGGCGAGCTTGTGCCGGAAGCGGGACCGCCCGGATCATAGCAGCCATGACGCGTTCCGAATCCGACCGCCTCGCCACACGCGACCTTGCCGTGGTCTGGCATCCGTGCACGCAGATGCACGATCACGAAACTCTGCCGATGCTGCCGATCGCGCGCGCCGAAGGCGCGTGGCTGCACGGCTTCGACGGCCGCCGCTGGCTGGACGCGGTCAGCTCGTGGTGGACCTGCCTGCTCGGCCATCGCCATCCGCGCGTCGTCGCCGCGCTCAAGGATCAACTCGACCGGCTCGATCACGTGATGCTGGCCGGCTTCACGCACGAGCCGGCGATCGAACTGGCCGAGGAGCTGGTGCGCATCGCGCCGCGTGGCGCGGGGCCTTCCGGTGCGCCGCGCGCCGCGTCGTCGGTCACGTCGGGCAACCGCGATGGTGCGTTCGTCGATCATCCGGGGCATGCCCCCTTCAGCCTTCGGCAGCTTCCCCCGTTGGCACGGGGGAAGCGAAGCGAGATGTCCCCGCAGGACGGGAAGGATCCGCATGCCCCTTCCCCCGCAAGCGGGGCGCACTCCTTCTTTCCTTCCCCCGCAAGCGGGGGAAGGTGCCCGGAGGGCGGAAGGGGGCCGACGGCGCAGCCGCCGGAATCGCACGACACCGCGCCACTCGCGCGCGTGCTGTACGCGGACAACGGCTCGGCGGCGATCGAGATCGCGCTCAAGCTCAGCTTCCACTACTGGCGCAACCTCGGTCTCGGCGCACGCCGACGTTTCATCGCGCTGACAGGCGGGTATCACGGCGAAACGCTGGGCGCTTTGTCGGTGACCGACGTGCCGCTGTATCGCGAAACCTACGCGCCATTGCTGATGCAACCGATCTTCGCGCCTTCGCCTGATGCGTACGAGGCAGAGCCGGGCGAAAGCGCGGCGGACTGCGCACGACGACGCCTGCGCGAACTGCGCGCGATCCTCGACCGCCACGCGCACGAATGCTGTGCGGTCATCGTCGAACCGCTGGTGCAATGCGCGGGCGGGATGCGCATGCACGATGCGTCCTACCTCGCCGGCCTGCGCGCGCTCTGCGACGAGTACGACATCCACTTCATCGCCGACGAAATCGCCGTCGGCTTCGGCCGCACGGGCACGCTGTTCGCCTGCGAGCAGGCCGGCGTCGCCCCGGATTTCCTGTGTCTCTCCAAGGGACTGACCGGCGGCACGCTGCCGCTCTCTGCCGTGCTGACAACCGATCGGGTGTACGAGGCGTTCTACGCCGAGCACGCGGCCGGCAAGGCCTTCCTTCATTCGCACAGCTACACCGGAAACCCGATCGCCTGCCGCGCGGCGCTGGCCACGCTGTCGGTGCTGCGCGACGAGCCGGTGCTCGCACGCAACCGGGAACTGGGCACACACCTGGATCGCGCGCTCGAATGCTTCGCGGACCATCCGCATGTCGGCGACGTGCGCCGCACCGGGATGATCGCGGCGATCGAACTGGTCGCGGATCGCCGCACGCGCACGCACTTTCCCGCCCACGAGCGCCGCGGCCTGCGCGTGTACCGCCACGGGCTCGATCACGGCGTGCTGCTGCGTCCGCTCGGCAACGTCGTGTACTTCATGCCGCCGTTCTGCATCACGCCGGAGGAAATCGACACGATGGTCGCGGTTGCCGCCGACGGCATCGAATGCGCGGTGCGCGGTCAGTAGTACGTACGCACCGTCACGTCGAAGCCGTTGTTGCCTTCCGTGCGGCGATAGAACGCACCGATGGCGAAGATGCGGTTGATGTGCCAGACCGGCCCGACCGCGATCTCGCTGGTCTTCCAGCCGAGCACGTCGGTGTGGCTGGCCGAAGCCACGGCCTCCCACGACGGGGCCAGGCGATGGCGGAACTCGACGATCGTGCTCCAGCCCGTATCGCTCACGCGTCCCGCCGTCGGCGAGTCGAAGCGCGCACGCACGGCGGCCACCTCGACGGCGAACATCGAGTCCTCGCCGATGCGCCAGTGCCCGCCAGCACCGAGACGGATCGCGCGACTGTCCTTCCACGCCGGGTTGCCGTAGGAGCCGGCATCTCCCCACGAGCCGAAAACGTGCCCGTTCCGGCCGACCTCGAGGTATGCACCAAGCGTGTCGTTGCGGAAGCTGCGGCCGTTGACGTGCGACTCGCCGCTCTTGAGATAGGCGTAGTCGTAATTGAGCGGCTCGGCCCGAACAGCCGCCGCGCCCCCCATGAGGCCGAATGCCAGCACGCGTCGCATGGTGCCTCCCCGCACTCGACGGACCGGCCCAGTGTCGCACAAGGAAGCACGATCAGGACATCGGCGCCGGCACGATGCCGGGCGATGGCATCCGTGGCGCACCTTGCGCAGAATGATCGGTTTCCGCGAGCGAGATCGCCATGCGCATTCCCCGCGTCCACGTCGCCGGCCCCCTGCGTGCAGGTGCCGAAGTCGGCCTTCCGGTACAGGCGGGAGAACATCTGGTGCGCGTGCTGCGGCTGGATCGCGGCCATCCGTTGCGGATATTCGACGGCGAAGGCAACGAGTTCGCGGCGGAGATCGCTTCGCTGGCCAAGCGCGCGGTGACGGCGCGTATCGTCGCCCCGGTCGAATCGGCCGGCCTCGAAAGCCCGTTGCGCATCACGCTCGCGCAGGGCATCGCGCGCGGCGAGAAGATGGACTGGATCCTGCAGAAGGCGACCGAACTCGGGGTCGCGCGCATCGTGCCGCTGGTCACCGAGCGCACCGAGGTGCGCCTGGATGCGGAACGCTCCGAACGCCGCCTGTCGCACTGGCGCGCCGTGCTTGCCTCGGCCTGCGAACAATGCGGTCGCAACCGCCTGCCCGAGCTCGCCGCGCCGACGAGACTCGCCGACTGGGCCGCCACGCTCGGCGAGGATGCCGGCCTGCGGCTCACGCTCGATCCACGCGGCCGATTCCGTGCACGCGATCTCGCGATCGAGTCGGCCGCGACGCTTGCCGTCGGCCCCGAGGGCGGACTTTCGGAAGCGGACATCGCCACGCTGACGCAAGCCGGCTTCACCGGTCTGCGGCTCGGACCGCGCATCCTGCGCACGGAGACGGCAGGACTCGCCGCGGTTGCGGCACTGCAAGCCATCCACGGCGACCTGTAGCAATCGGAGCGGGAGCCGACGCACGATCAGGCATTCTCGCTATAATGCGAATGATTCGCATTACCAAATGCGAGTCCCCCGTTCGCCACGCGCTTTCCGAGGCCTCCATGTCAACACGCATTTCCTTGCTGGGCGGCTTGCTCGGCGCATTGACCCTGTCCGCTCGCGCTTCCGCCCCGGACGACAGCCAGATACTCGATCCGGTGATCGTTCGCGGCGACCTGATCGGAAACTCCGTACAACAGGCATTGCGTCAACGGAAGGATGCCGGCAACGCGACGGTCGTGATCGACGGCGAACAATTGAACCAGTTCAATGATCTCAGCGTCGGCGACGCGATCCGCCGCTTGCCCGGCGTGACATTCCCCGGGGTGAACCGTTCGCGTGACGTCCGGTTGCGCGCGATCGGCGGCGAATACACGCAGATCCTCCTCGACGGACGCCCTTATCTGGATGGGAATTCCAGCCGCAACATGGAAGTGGACCGTCTCCCCGCCGCAATGATCGAGCGTATCGAGATCATTCGTTCCCCGCTCGCGGGACAGCCTGCCGGCGGCATCGCAGGCACGATCAACATCGTCACGCGGCGTGGATCGAGCGAGCCATCGGGAGGCGCGAGCTTCGGTGCCGGCCACGTCGAGGGCAACGGCAACACCGGCGATCTGGCGGTTTGGCAAGGCGCGGCCGCCGGCCCCCTGCGCTGGTTCATTGCCGCCAACGCGCAACGCCGATTGCTGGAGGAAAGCTCCACCGAGTTCGAATACGACGATGACGCATTCGACGGCGGCGACGACCAACTGCAAAAGCGCCGCTTCAACGAGTACACGCTGACACCTCGCCTCGACTTCGAACTGGGCGCGAACGATCGGCTTTCGCTCGTGCCCAACTACAACCGATCGGAGGAACGTCGCGACCAAAGCGAACGTGCGGTGGAGCCGGATGGCTCGGTATCGCAGCGAACCGAGGAGATCCGCGACCGTACGCGCGAGACCTGGGGCAACCGCACGGAGTGGACGCATCGACTGGGCGACCACGGCACGATCACGACGTATCACGAATTCAGCCGCGCCAGCGAGGACACCGAACGCAACTCGCGCCGCTACAACGCCGCCGGAGAACAGAACCGCGTCGAACAGCGCTTCTCGGATGTTGCCATGCGCAACTGGAACGCGGGCGTCGTCTACACGGCGACCAAGGGCCGCCACGCGATCGATGCCGGACTGGGCGTCAGCGACGGCACGCGCGAGGAAGCCGAGTCCCGCTTCCGCAACGGCTCACCGCAGACACCCGACTACGGTCGAATCTACGAAGTCGGCGAGGAGATCGCCCATGCATGGGTCAGCGACGCGATCTCGCTGTCCGATGCCGACCTGCTGACACTCGGCCTGCGCGCCGAGCACAGCCGCACACGAACTACGGCACACGACGGAACACGCGCATCGAAGAAGGCGACCGACCTGATTCCCAGCGTGCAATACCGACGTGCCGCATCCGACAACGTCGACCTTCGCATCGGCCTGGCGCGCACGCTGCGCCGCCCGGATCTGCGCGACCTGACCCCGACGATCGAGGAGGGCGGCGGCACGATCGGCGATCCGGATACCGCAGGCAATCCGCAAACCTCGCCCGAACGTGCGTGGGGGTTGGACGCTGGTCTCGACTGGTTCCTCGACGAGGAACGCGGATTGCTCTCCGCGAACATCTTTGCCCGCCGGATCAGCGACAAGATCGAGGAACGTCTCCGACTCGTCGATGATCGCTGGCTGCAACGACCCGAGAACGCCGGAGACGGACGCATCCTCGGGATGGAACTCGAAGCGCGCCTGCCGCTGACTTTCGCCGGGCTTGCGGATCTGGTGTTGTGGGGGAACGTGACCCGCGTGCATTCCCGGCTGGACGATGCACTGACAGGACAGCGCCGCCGTTTCGACCAGCAACCCGATCTCGTGTCGAACATCGGGCTCGACTACTTCATCGCACCGATCCGCACTACGGTCGGATTCAACTACAACCGCGTTTTCGACTACTCGCAGACCTTCGCAATCACCGATGGCGGCAGCGAGCAGACACGCTTCGGCACACAGAACCGCATGGATCTCTCGCTGCGCACGCAGCTTGGCGCGAGCACGAGCCTTTCATTGAGCGCATTGAACGTGCTGCGCGCGAAGGATCGCCGCGACATCGTCGAGCGGAACGAAGATGGCGCGATCAATTCGACGATCCGCTACCGCGAACCGTCGAACATGACGTGGTACGCACGCATCAAGCACGAGTGGTGAACGCCGGAATCACGCCGCGTCCGCATGACCGAAGATCCGCACGCACACGCTGCGCGGCTCAGCGCGCGCGGCGTCGTGGCGAACGGCTGGACGAGGCCTGCGTGTCCGCGATCGCGGCCTTCGCTTCCTCGAGAAGTTCGCGCGCCTTGCGCACGCTTTCCTCGGGTGCGGATTCGATCTTCGCGTAGGTGTCCAGTGCGTGCTGCGCCACTTCTCCCGCGCGCCTCGCATCGCCGACGCCGAGCAGCGCGCGCGCACCGTTGCGATAGACGTGACCGAGCATCACGTTGCCTTCCGGGAAATGCAGCGGCGCCTGCTCGATCGCCTCCTCGGCCGCGCGTCGGGCATCGTCGTTGCGTCCGGCATCGACGTAGTGATTGGCGATGTTCGCCAGTGCCTGCACGACGAGCGGATGCCCGCCGGGGAAGGCCTGGCGGCGCAGCGCAAGCGACTCTTCCTGCAATGCCAGCGCCTTGTCGCGCTGACCGAGGTCGTACAGCACGAGCGCGTGGTTGTTGAGGTTGATCGCGCGCTCCGGAGCCGTGGCCCCGGCCGACGCGAGCAGCGTCGCCGAGCGGCTGTACGCGATGGATGCCTCCTCGAGCCGCCCGAGGCCATGCAGCGCATAGCCGAGGTTGGCCAGCATCGCGCCGCGATCGGCCTCGCCGACGAGCGCGCCATCGTCCGCGATGCGCAACGCCTGTTCGATCCGCGCGTGCGCGTCCTCGTACCGGCCCATGTCGTTGAGCATGGCCGCGTAGTCGTTGTGGATGATCGCCGCCGACGCACGCTCGCGGTCGCCATCGCCGAGCATCGCCAGCGCTTCGCGGAAGCGCCGCTCGGCGTTGTCGTAGCGGCCCCATGACCATTCCACGGTCGCCAGCGCGTCGTGCGCGTCGGCGAGTTCGATCGGATCGCCGCCCTCACGCAGCGCGATGCTGCGCTCGAGCTGCCACTGCGCGGCATCCAGCTGGTTCAGCGAGAGATAGGCGCGACCGAGATGCTGGCGGATCTCGCCTTCGAGATCGGGCTGTCCTTCGAAGCGCTCCCCCAGCGTCGCGGCCGCGCGATTGATCGCCTGCTCCAGCGTGGGCGTTCCCCCGCTGATGAACGGATCGGCGAGGTTCACGATGTCGAGCATGAAGCGGCTGACCTGCTCCGCGCGCCCGGCCTGCTGCTCGGCGCGTCGCGCCTGGATCACCGCGGCGGCCAGCGCGCCGAGCACGCCGACGATGGCCAGCGCGGCAACCGAGACCAGCACGCGATGGCGAACCGCGAACTTGCCGATGCGGTAGCCCCAACCGTCGCCGCGCGCCGACACCGGCCGCCGCTCCAGCCAGCGCTGCAGGTCGTCGGCGAATGCCCGTGCGGACGCGTAGCGCCGCTCCGGCTCGCCGGCGAGCGCCTTGAGCACGATGCGATCGAGATCGCCGGACAGGCTTCGTCGCCATTCGGCGGCCGCGCGTTCGGCCAGGCCCAGTGCCTGCGGCTCGACGTGGAGGCTGGGACGCGTCGGTGGCGGTGCCGCCATCAGTTCGGCGAGATCACGCACCGACTGCGCGGCGATCGGACGCGCCGGCGCGCCGCTCAGCAGTTCGTACAGCAGCAGCCCGAGCGAATAGACGTCGCTCGCGGTGGTCAGGCGCCGGGCGGCGAGCTGCTCGGGACTCGCGTACTGGGGCGTGAGTGCGGCGAAACCGGTCGCGGTGCTGCCCGCCACCCGCGTTTCCTCCAGCGACTTGGCGATGCCGAAATCCAGCAGCTTCACGCGACCTTCGGTCGTCACCATGACATTGGACGGCTTGATGTCGCGATGGATGATCAGCGCACGGTGCGCCGCGTCCACCGCGTCGAGCACCTGCAGGAACAGCGTCACCCGCGCGCGCAGGTCGCAACGATTCCGCTGGCACCACGCGTCGATGCGCAGGCCGTCGACGTATTCCATGACGACGTAGGGCTGGCCTTCCGGCGTCGTTCCGCCGTCGATCACGTGCGCGATGTTCGGGTGATTCAATCCGGCCAGGAACTGCCGCTCCGCTTCGGCGCGACGGACCATTTCCGGATCGGCGAGCGCGGACGCGAGTACCTTGATCGCGACCTTCTGGCGGAACGCGCCGTCGTCGCGTTCGGCCAGCCACACCTGGCCCATGCCGCCGGCGCCGATGCGCTCCAGCAGGCGGTAGGGACCGATGGCGACGGGATGCGACCATGCGACCGGCTGCTCGAGGAATCCGCCACTGCGCGCGTGCGCGCGCAACAGCCCGAGCACGGCATCGCGCAACTGCCGGTCGCCGTTGCATGCGGCGTCGACGAAGGCCGCGCGCTGCGCCTCCGGAACGTCCAGCGCCTCGCCCAGGATGGCCAGCGCACGGGCGTCATCCATCGCTGTCGCGCTCGAATCGCCGCATGGCACGAGACAGGCGCGCGCCGCGCACGCGCATCGCACGGCGGCGCGCATGGCTCGCGAAGCGAATCGGAAGTCGATGGGCCGACATCCCGGTTTCCAATGGCATCTCCCGTCCCGCAGAGCCGGACCCGGTCGCGTGCAACGACGCTTCGGCCCGGAAGTACCGCATTTTTACCCTGCAATCGGCGCCGGATCACGTACCGCTGCATCATGCGGTGCCATGATTCGCATCCGCGTCGTTGCCAATCGCCGTCCACCCGAGGAGACGACCATGCGCCCGGTCATGCTGCTTGCCTTCGCGATGCTGATCCCGATCCGGCCGGCGTCGGCTCTGGATGTCGACGTGCGGGACGCGCGCACCGGCGCGCCGCTGGCGGCGGAGCTCGCGCTCGCGGATGGCGGCGGCGCGGGCTCCGGCTCGACATGGCTCGCAACCGACGGGCGCGTGGCACTGGAAGATGCGTGTCGGAACGGCTGCCGCATCACGGCGAAGTCCGCCGCGCATCATCCGTTGTCGACGCGACTGACCGGTGCGGAGACGCGCGTCACGCTGCTGCTCGAACCACTCGACGAACCCGCGCGCTACCGGCGTCTCGACGAGCGCGCCGCCGCCCGTCCCGGCTCGCGCTGGGTACAGGGATACGTGCGCCGCGCCGACGATGGCACGCCGGTCGCGGGGGCGCGCGTCGAGGTCGGCGGATCGACCACGTACAGCGAGGCGGATGGTCATTTCGAGGCCGGGCTCCCCGCCGCCGCGGAAGATGCCGACCAAGCTGCGCAAGCGACCATCGAGGTGTCGGCAGCCGGCTACCCGGGCTGGCGCCGCGAGGGCCTGCTCGCCGCGCCCGGCGTCACGCGCGTGGTGATCGCGCTCGGCGACGGCGTGCCGTCCGCGGGGGCCTTCACGGTCGGCGCCCGCGACCGGCGCGAGGCCGCCGTCGAGGGCGAGCACGATGCACCTGCACGCATTTCGCGCACGCTTGCGCCACCGCACGCCGCGGCGGTCGCACCTCCGCTCGCACCGCCGTCCTCGATCCGCGTCGGCTATCTGGATGCCGCCTGCACGCAACCGTGCTGCACCGGCGACTGCTCGCATACCTGCACGATGCCGCTGGAAACCTACGTGCGACGCGGCCTCGACAGCGAGTGGATCGCGAGCTGGCGCGCGCACAGCCTGCGCGCCGGCAGCATCGCCTACCGCAGCTACGGCGCGTGGCGCGTCGCGAACCCGATCCGCCCGGCATTCGACATCTGCTCCAGCGCCTGCTGCCAGGTCAACGACGCGACCACGTCCTCCAGCACGGACGACGCCGTCGCGCGCACGCCGGGCATCCTGCTGACGCGCGACGGCACGAGCGCGGCATCGAGCGAATACTCGGCGGAAAACAACAGCTGGGACGATCCCGCGGACGGCCTCTCGTGCAGCAACGTCGACCTGTCCTGCGGCGACGGCAACGCCGGCTCGCCGGGTGCGAACTGGCCGTGCCTCGCCGATCCGGTCGGTGCCGGACACGGCTGTTTCGGACACGGCCGCGGCATGTCGCAATGGGGCACGCAGCGCTGGGCCGGCAGCACGTTCGGCTCGCGCGACTGGCGCTGGATCGTCGACCACTACTACAACGACAACGACGACGCGACCGGCGCCGGCAGCGGCCTGCGCACCGCGTTCATGACGTCGCCGCTCGAACTGGCATCGCCCTCCGCCATGCCGGCGACGGCCGCGCTCGGCGACACCGTCACGATGATCGCCGCGGCGACGAACATGGCCGGCGCGGATCACCCGCACCTGCTGATCGGCGCGAGCCTGTACCGGAGCGGTTCGGGCTACATCGACGACCCCTCCCACGATGCGCCGCTGGCGCTGGACACGGGAACGCACGCCATCGCGCGCGCCTTCACGCTGCCGCCGTCGGCGCAAGCCGGCATGTACGACGTGCTGCTTTCGCTCTATCTCGATGTGGATGGCGACGGCGCGATTTCCGCCACCGACCTGCCGCTTGCGCTGGTCAGCGCGGACGATGCGCTGCGGGTCGTCGACGACCGGATCTTCGCGGACGGCTTCGATCCGCCCTGAGTCAATCCGCCGGCTTGCCCGCGCAGAAGGCGTCGAACGCCTCGGGCGTGCTTTCGAGCTGCCTGTCCCGCGCCAGTTCCCACGGCCGTTCGCACTGGCCGGTTTGCTCGCACCACACATAGCCCGCCGAACCGATGCAGCCATGCGCGTCGCGGTCCGATCCCGGCGCCGGCTGCGCCGGCGCGTTCCGGGCCATCCCGTCGCCACCGGAACGCGCACAGGCGCCGAGCGCAACGAGCGCGGCGAGAAGAACCGCCACGCGGATCGCGGAATGCAGCTCGCCCGACGCCTTCATGCCCGTTCCTACTTGAAGATTTCCTTGTTCTTCGCGTACCCGATCGCCTGCTGCCGCGTGACGATGCCGCGCTTGACCAGGTCCTGCAGGCATTGGTCGAGCGTCTGCATGCCGTGCTGGCTGCCGGTCTGGATCGCCGAATACATCTGCGCGACCTTGTCCTCGCGGATCAGGTTGCGGATGGCCGGGATGCCGACCATGATCTCGTGCGCCGCGATGCGGCCGCCGCCGACCTTCTTGAGCAGGGACTGCGAAATCACCGCGCGCAGCGACTCGGACAGCATCGAGCGCACCATGGGCTTCTCGCCCGCGGGGAACACGTCGATGATGCGGTCGATGGTCTTGGCCGCGGAACTGGTGTGCAGCGTCGCGAACACGAGGTGTCCCGTTTCGGCGGCGGTCAGCGCGAGGCGGATGGTCTCGAGATCGCGCAACTCGCCGACGAGGATGTAGTCCGGATCCTCGCGCAGCGCCGAGCGCAGCGCCTCGTTGAAGCCGTGCGTGTCGCGATGCACCTCGCGCTGGTTGATCAGGCACTTCTGCGAGGTGTGCACGAACTCGATCGGATCCTCGACCGACAGGATGTGGCCGTACTCGGTCTTGTTGACGTGATCGATCATCGCCGCGAGCGTGGTCGACTTGCCCGAGCCGGTGGGGCCGGTCACGAGGATCAGGCCCTGCGGCTGCTCGATCAGCTCCTTGAACACGCGCGGGCAGCCGAGATCCTCGAGCGTGAGCACTTCGGACGGAATCGTGCGGAATACCGCGCCGGCGCCGCGGTTCTGGTTGAACGCGTTGACGCGGAAGCGCGCCAGGGAGGGAATCTCGAAGGAGAAGTCGACCTCGAGGAACTCCTCGTAGTCGCGCCGCTGCTTGTCCGACATGATGTCGTAGATCAGCGAGTGGATCTGCTTGTGCTCCAGCGCCGGGATGTTGATGCGGCGCACGTCGCCATCGACGCGGATCATCGGCGGCAGGCCGGCGGAAAGGTGCAGGTCCGAAGCCTTGTTCTTGACGGAAAACGCCAGCAGTTCGGCGATGTCCATAGCGGTTCCCCCGAAAGGTCGGGCGCCGGTCGGGCGCCGGATTGCGGCAGTATAGCCGGGACGATTCCCCCTCGGGTGCGCAACCGTGAACGATTCCCGCCATGCCGCATACGATCGGGTCCGCGAGAGGATCGAGATCGCTCGCGCGGCCGCCGGCACGCCCCGCGTGGACCTCGTCGCCGTCTCCAAGACGCAGCCGGCCGAGGCGATCGGCCGCCTCGCACGACTCGGCCAGCGCGCGTTCGGCGAGAACTACGTGCAGGAGGCGCTGCGCAAGCAGCAGCAATTGGCCGACCCGTCGCTGGAGTGGCACATGATCGGACCGCTGCAGTCGAACAAGTGCCGCATGGTCGCCGAACACTTCGACTGGCTGCACAGCCTCGACCGGCTCGCGCTGATCGGACCGCTCGGGCGCCATCGCCCGTCGACGCGCCAACCGCTCGACGTGCTCGTGCAGGTGAACATCGACGACGAGGCCAGCAAGTCCGGCTGCCGACCCACCGAAGTGCGCGCGCTCGCGCGCGCCGTCGAGGAACAGGCGGGGTTGCGCCTGCGCGGACTGATGGCGATTCCGGCGCCGGGCGCCGGCACGCGCGACGCGTTCCGGCGCATGCGCATGCTGTTCGACTCGCTGCGCGCGGACCATCCCGCGGTGGACACGCTGTCGATGGGCATGTCCGGCGATTTCGAGGAAGCGATCGCCGAGGGCACGACGATGGTCCGCATCGGCACGCTGCTCTTCGGCACGCGCGCGTAGCGAAGATCGCGCCGCATCGGGCACGGAATCCGCGGCTTGCAGGCTCCTTCGCGTCGGCTATGCTTGCACCTCTTTCGGGGGAGGACATCCGTGAGCGATTCGAGCCTCGAGGCATCGCGCATCGCCTTCATCGGCGGCGGCAACATGGCACGCAGCCTGATCGGCGCACTCGCGCGTGCCGGTTCGCCTCGGGACTCGATCGCCGTCGCGGAGCCGAACCGCGATCTGCGTTCCGCGCTGGCGCGCGACTTCGGCGTTTCCGTTCACGAACAGGCTCGCGGCGCGGCGGATGGCGCCGACATCCTCGTGCTTGCGGTGAAACCTCAGGTGATGAAGACGGTATGCGGCGAACTGGCCGACACCGTGGCGCAGGCGCGGCCGCTGGTCGTCTCGATCGCCGCCGGCATCCGCCTCGCGCAGCTTGCCGCATGGCTCGGCGTGCGCGACCTGCCGATCGTGCGCGCGATGCCGAACACGCCGGCGCTGATCGGCGCGGGCGCCGCCGGCCTGATCGCCAACGAGGCGACCACCGGCGCGCAGCGCGCGCAGGCCGAGGCGATCCTCGGTGCCGCCGGCACCTCGGCATGGATCGGCCGCGAGGAACTGATGGACACCGTCACCGCGCTGTCCGGCTCCGGCCCGGCGTATTTCTTCCTGCTGGTGGAAGCGCTCGAGGACGCTGCGGTCGCGCAGGGCATGCCGCGCGAGACGGCACGGGCGCTGGCGACGCAGACCTGCCTCGGCGCGGGACGCATGCTGGTCGAGGATGGCGAGCCGCCCGCCGTGCTGCGCGAGCGCGTGACGTCGCCGGGCGGAACGACCGCCGCCGCGCTCAATGCATTCGCGGATGGACGCCTGCGCGAACTGGTCGCCACTGCGATGCGCGCGGCAACCGAACACGGCCGCGCACTGTCCGAGCAATTCTCCTGACGCCCATGCGCAGCGTGCACCGTCGCAAGATCGATCGATGAGCTACTTCGCCAACGCCGGGCAGATCCTGGTCGGTTTCGCATTCGGAGCGATCATCACGCTGGTGGTGTTGCGCGTGCTGCTGCAACTGGTCCGCGCCAACTTCTACAACCCGGTCTGCCAGTTCCTGTACAAGACGACCAATCCGGTGCTGATGCCGCTGCGCCGCGTGATTCCCGGATGGCGCGCGCTGGACGTCGGCGCCGTGCTGCTGGCGTGGCTGCTGACGGGCCTGAAACTGTATCTCCTGTACCGGCTCGCCGGACGCCAGCCCGGCCTCGCCGGCCTCGCCGTGATGGCGCTGGCCGACCTCGCCGATTTCGTCCTGCTGCTGTATTTCGCGCTGATCCTCGTGCGGGCACTGCTCTCGTTCGTGCAGGTCCAGCGCGGCAATCCGGTCGTGCCGCTGATCCACCAGCTCACCGAGCCCGTGCTGGGACCGCTTCGCAGGCGCATGCCCACGCCGGGCGGCATCGACTTCTCGCCGATGGTGGCGGGCCTCGCGATCCTGCTTGCGCGGGTGCTGCTGGTCGCGCCCCTGCTCGACCTCGGCGCCGGAATCGCGCTCGGCACGATGCCCTGAGCGCGAGGGCGCGGTTCAGTGCCGCTGCGCCCAGGTCGCGATGACGCGGTGGATCGCGTCCACACCGTCGAACAGGGCCGCGGGGCCCGGCTGCAGGATCACCGGCGACTTGACCTCGTGCATCTCGCCGTCGCGCACGGCCGGAATCGCGTCCCATCCCGGTCGCATCGCGACGCGCTCCGGACGGAATTTCTTGCCGCACCACGAGCCGAGGATGATGTCCGGCGCGCGACGCACGACGTCCGACGGATCGGCAAGGATGCGGTCCTTCGCCAGCGGCATGGCGGCGCGCTCGGGAAAGATGTCGTCGCCTCCGGCGATGCGGATCAGCTCGGCCACCCAGCGGATGCCGGTGATCGGCGGATCGTCCCACTCCTCGAAGTAGACGCGCGGCCTGCGCGGCAGACGTCGCGACGCCGACTCGACCGCGTCGAGGTGCGCCCGCGCGCGCGCCGCGAATGCGGCCGCGCGATCCTCTGCGCCGACCAGCGCGCCGAGCCGGAGGATGTAGTCGAGGATGCCTTCGATGCTGCGATGGTTGGCGATCCAGACCTCGACGCCGGCGGCGACGAGTTCCCGCGCGATGTCGGCCTGGATGTCGGAAAAGCCGATCGCCAGATCCGGCTGCAGCGCGAGGATTTCGCCGACCTTGGCGCTGGTGAACGCCGATACCTTGGGTTTTTCCTTGCGCGCGCGCGGCGGGCGCACGGTGAATCCCGAGATGCCGACGATGCGCTCCTGCTCGCCGAGCGCGTAGAGCACCTCGGTCGGCTCCTCGGTCAAGCAGACGATACGGCGCGGACCGATGCGGGACATGCGGTTCTCCAGCCCGGATCGCTCAGGGCAGCGGCGACAGGCTTTCGTCGACGAAGACGGCGGGCACTTCCCACGGGTGGTTCGCGCGGATCGCATCGAGAAGCCGCGCAAGGCGCGCCTCGTCGCGCGGGATGCCGAACGAGACGCAGACGTCGGTGCTGCGCACGCGCTCGCCGATGGTTCCCAGCGCCGGCTGCGCACCTTCCAGCGGCCGGAACTGCTCGATGCCGGGCGCGGAGATCCACAACACGTCCGCGTACGCGCCGATGCGGAGATCGTCGACCGCGCGAATGCCGTCGATGAGCCTGCGCACGTGCGCCTCCGGCACGTGCACGGTGACCCGCCAGACGGGCGAGAGCTTCACGGATACAGCATCCGGCGGGACCAACGCCCCGCTGCGTCGCGCTCGTACAGGTGCCGCTCGTGCAGGCGGAAGTCCGCCCCGTACCAGAACTCGATGCGATGCGGCGCAACGACGTAGCCGCCCCAATGCGGCGGCCGCGGAATCGCACCATCGCCGAAGCGGCGTTCGACGTCCGCCAGACGCGCATCGAACGCCGCGCGATCGGGCAAGGTCCGCGATTGCAACGATGCCCACGCGCCGGACTGGCTGCCGCGCGGGCGGGTAGCGAAGTAGGCGTCCGATTCCTCCATGCTCGTCCGGCGCGCCTCGCCCTCGACGCGCACCTGCACGCCGCTGCGGATCGTCTTCCAGTGGAAGCACAGCGCGACGACGGGCGAGGCATCGATCTGCCGCGCCTTGTCGCTTTCGTAGTTCGTGAAGAAGCGGAAACCCCGCTCGTCGGCGCCCTTGAACAGCACGATGCGGGCGGAAACACGCCCTTCGCCGCAGGTGGCCAGCGTCATCGCGCCGGGTTCGGGATCGCCGGCCGCACGCGCCTCGTCCATCAGCGAAGCGAAGGTCGCGAGAGCGTGCTGATAGAGTGACGCCGACTCGGCGTGGTTGGACTCGTTCATGCGTGACGATGCTAGCACGCGGCCCTGTTTCGACGCGGATGCCGTGGATGCCGCATGGCAGGCACTGGCTCGCCGCGATCCGCGGGCGCGGGTAATCGGCGTTTCCGGCCTGCAGGGCAGCGGCAAGACCACCTTTGCGCGGCAGCTTGCCGCGCATGCGGGCCGCGCCGGTCGCCCCGCGCTGGTGCTGTCGATCGACGACTTCTACTTCGGACGCCGCGATCGCGCGCGACTCGCACGCGATGTCCATCCGCTGTTCGCGACGCGCGGCGTGCCCGGCACCCACGACATCGAACGGCTGGAGGCGGTTCTCGCCGCGCTTCCACGCGCGTCCGGCATCGCGCCGGTGCGATGGCCGCGGTTCGACAAGGGCCGCGACACGCGAATCCCGCCATCGCGCTGGCCGTGCGCGCGGGAGGCGCCGTCGCTGGTCGTGATCGAGGGATGGTGCGTCGGCGTTCCGCCGCAGGATGAGCGGGCACTGCGCGATCCGGTCAACTCGCTCGAGAGGGACGAGGATCCGGACGGCGTCTGGCGTCGCCATGCGAACGATCGACTCGCCGGCACGTACGCGCGGCTGTGGTCGTCGATCGATGCCCTGGTCGTGCTGCAGGCGCCGGAATGGAACGTGGTACGCGACTGGCGCGCACGGCAGGAGCGACCACTGCTTGCGCGCGGCGCGGCACGCGCGCTGGACGACACCGCGCTCGATCGCTTCCTGATGCACTTCGAACGACTGAGTCGCCATGCGATCGCGACGTTGCCCGCGCGCGGCGACGTCTGCATCCGGCTCGGTGCGGATCATGCCGTGCTCGACGTCGGCTGATCGGTCAGCGCTTCCCGGCAGCCAGTTCCGCAACCGTCGCGCGCAGCCGATCGAGGTTCAGCGGCTTGGTCATGTAGCGGTCCGCACCGGCGCGCAACGCCGCGTCTCTTGCCTCCGCGCCGGCATTCGCGGACAGCACGACGATGCGTCCGCGATAGCCCTGCGAGCGAAGCCGGAACACGGCCGCATTGCCGGACATGCCGGGCATCTCGACATCGATCACCAGCACGTCGGGCGGCGACCGCATCGCCTCCTCGATCGCACTGCCGGCATCGGACAGCGTCATGACGTGGCAGCCATCCCCTTCGAGTACCGCGCGCAGCAATTCCACGATGTCCGGATCGTCGTCGACCACCAGCACCCGCAAGGCACGCTCGTGCACGGCCGCGGCCGAGTCGGGGGCCGGCGCCGAGGGAATCGCGATGCGGAACGTCGTCCCCTGCCCGGCGACGGACTCGAGGGCGAGCGTGCCGTGCATGCGCTCGACGAGGCGGCGCACGATGCTGAGTCCGAGCCCGGCCCCCACGCTGCCGGCCTGCGCGCCGCGGTTGAACGGCGTGAACACGCTGGCCTGGAACTCGGGGGAAATCCCGATGCCGCTGTCACGCACCTCGATCCGCAGCATCGCGCCATCCCAGTCGAGCCCGAGTGAAATCCTGCCGCGCGAGGTGTAGCGCACGGCGTTGGAAAGCAGGTTGATCACGACCTGCCGCACACGGATCTCGTCGAACCACGGCGTGCCGGCGCCATGCAAGGACAGCGTGGCGGCGAATTCGACGCCCTTGCTTCCGGCCAGCGGCTGGAACATCGCGTCCATGTCCGCGCGAAGGCGCTCCAGATCCACGGGGGCCGGCTCGAGCGGCGCGCTTCCGGCCTCGCCGCGTCCGTACTCGAGCAGGTTCTCCGCAAGTGCATAGAGGTGCGTCGCGTTGCGGCGGATCGCCGGCAGCGCGGTCTGCGCGTCCACGCTGGCGGTATCCAGCGCGTCGAGGTATCCGAAGATCGAGGTGAGCGGCGTGCGGAACTCGTGCCCCATCGTGGAGATCAGCGCGTTCTTGAGCGCGTTGGCCTCCTCCAGACCGGCGCGCTGCCGCTCCAGCTGGTCGCGCACGTCCTTGAGCAGGCTGATCGCCCGCGTTTTCTGGTAGCCGGCGAGCGCCGCCTCGTGGCTCACCTGCTGGTGCATGCGCTCGCGGTTGCGGGTCTCGTCCGCGTCCAGCAAAAGCACGTAGAACCCGTCCGCCACCGGAATGCGGTGCACGTGCACGCTGCGGCCATTGGCGAGTTCGACGAATGGCAGGTTCTCGCCCGTGTCCGGCGGCAAGCCCACGAACAGGTCATGGATCTCGCCCAGGGCTTCGTCGGGAGAAGCCGGGTCGATGCCGTAGAACGACGCATCGCCCCGCACGTCGCGAAGCTCGCCCGCGGCGTCGAACCCGAGCAGCAGCGGGTGCGTGCGATCGAACAACACGTCGCGCAGGTGTTCCTCCACGGCGACGGGCAGGCCCTCCATCGTGTTCATGCCGTCACCGCCTTCGCGACCTCGAGGAATGCGTCTTCGACGCCGTCGCCGGTCAGCGCACTCGTGGGGATCACGGGCAGGCTGCGCCGCAGTTCGGCGATCGTGCCAGGCCCGATTTCCCAACGGTCGACGAGATCCAGCTTGTTGATTGCGAGGACCGCGCGGGCGTCCGGCAGCTGTGCGCGCGACTGCATGAGCAGATCGAGCGTCGCGTGCAGGCTCGCCTCGCGCGTGCCATCGGCAACGAGCAGGAGTGCCGATGCGCCGCGCAGATAGTGCTGCCCCATGCCATCGAGCGAACTCCGACCCGCGATGTCCCAGATCACGAGCTTCACGACCGTACCCCTGTCCGGAAGCGCGACTTCCTTGCTATCGACCTTGACGCCTACCGTCGTGAGGTAACGCTCCGAGAACGTGCTGCGGACGAACCGCGCGATGAGGCTGGTCTTGCCCACGCCGAAATCGCCGACGAGACATACCTTGCATGAGGCGGTCATGGCGACTCCTCGCCCTGCAGGACGATGGCGATCCGCGCGCAGCGCGCGGCTCGTTGCGCGTTGGCGGACGTGACGACCACCACATCGGCCACACCACGTTCCACGATTCGATCCGCGAGCCAGTGCGCCCGGCGCGCGCGCAGCCACGCGTTCCCCACCTCGTCGCCCGAACTGTCGGCGTACCCGACCGCCGCCACGCGGGGCGCGAGCCCGGTCGCCCGCGCAAGGTCGAGAACCCGCCTGATTTCTCCGGCCATGCGATCCAGTTCCCCCGCGTACTCCCGGCTCGGTACTTCCGATGACGGCGCGAACTCGAAACAGAATTCGTTGATCGATGCCGCCGTGTTCCGCGCTTCCGCCATCCGCGCGGCTCGCGTGGGCCCGTCTGCCTCGACGGCGAAGCGCACGCCGGCCGTGCCGGGTATCCATGTCGCACGCTCGCGCGCATGCTCGACCCACTCCGCGGGCGCCCTTCCCGCCAGATGCAGCACGCCGGACTGCACGGACAGCCGCACGCCGTGCGGCGGCTGCAGCAGGCGGGTCGCGCGACGCTCGATGATCGCGTCGTCCGTCGCGATGTAGCCACGCGTCAGCAGCACGGGATCGACCGGCCCCAGTCCGGCCGCCGCCAGCACGTCAGCGAGCGGCTCGGCGTCGGCATCGACGAGCCCGCCGATCTCGAGCGAGCGCCATGCCTTCCCCGTCATCCCCGTGAGCACGAACCCGGGCCGGCGCTCCAGTCGCGCGCGCAGCGCATCGACACGATGGTCCCACACCAGCTTGGCAACCAGCAGAGCGAGTCCGGCCAGTGCCAGTGCACCGAGGACGAGAAGCGCGGGGCCGCGCGGTCCCCTGCGCGCATCCGCCTCCTCGTCGCGCCCGATTTCCTGCAGGAACGATGCGGGCGCGAGCAGGTCGTCCAGTTCCGCCTTGCCCTGCCTGCAGATGTCGGGGAGCGTCGCGTCGTCCGGCCATTCGAGAAACCGCTCGTGGACGCGCTCCACGCGCTGCTCCATCAGGGTGCGCAGCGAGGCCGGCGGGACGCCCCGGATGAAGCAGGCGAGGTTCGCGCGCGTGCCGTGCTCGATCCAGACGACGTGGTCACCCACCTCCGCCGACGCGAGCGCAGAACCTTCGCGCTCGCCGACCGAGTCGCCGACGAAGTCCGAAAGTGCGGTCAGCATGCCGGCGATCGCGTCGGGATCCAGATCGGACACGCCGGGCGCGGAGACATGATGAAGGAGCAAGCCGCTGTCTCGCTCGATCAGGAACACGTGATCGATCGAGCACATGAAACGATGCCGCAGCACGACCTGCGCGTAGGGGACGCCGCTGCGCCAGGCTTCCACCCGCCATTTCAGCCCGCGCAGCGTGAAGCTGCTCTCGAGCGCGACGTTGAGGTTCGCGACCATCGTGCGCAACGCTTCGGCGATCGCGCGGCGCACGACCGGACCGATCACCGGGAACAACGCATCGACGAGATACTGGCGGTTGGTGCGGACCGTGTTGCCGAGCGCCCGCGTCACCGGCTCGGCCAGCAGTTCGGCGGCCCGCTCGCGCGCATGCTCGGTGCGCAGCGCCTGCGCTGCCGCCGTGGGCAGGCGCGAGGGCAGGTCCCGTTGCGCCGCTTCGAGTTCCGCGATGCGGCGACGGGCCTCCGCGAGCTCTCGCAGGTCCGCGCCGAGCAACAACTCGCGCAGGCGCGAGAGCTCGTCGCCCGATGCCGGCGCGACGGCCGGATCCGGCACGGACCCGTCGGAGGATGCCGTCACGGTGTCGCTCCGCACCGGCTACTTCGGCGTCGGCAGATCGAATTCGCCACGCAGGCGCAGCGCAACCTCCGTCAGCAGCGCCGCGAGATCGCCGCGCCCCACCTTGTCGGCCTGCAGCGCCGCGTCCGAGCGAGCCAGCGCGGACTCGACATCGGCGGTCTGCGCGGACAGCGTCGCCTGCAGGTCCGCGACAAGGCCACGCAGGCGCTCGTCGCTCTGCGTCAGCTCGCCACCGAGCGACTCGATCGCCTTGTTGATCTCGCCGCGCATCGTGCGCGCGGCCTGCTGCGTGCGCGACTCGAGATCGTCGACGGCGCTGCCGCGGTCCTCGATCTCCTGCCGCACCATCTTCTGCAGCTTCTCGAACTGCTCGTCCATCCGTCGCTCGATCTGCGCGAACCGCTTCTCGTGCGCCTCGCGCAAGCGCGTGAGATCGGAATCGACACGCCGCTCGATGTCCTGGAAGCGGCGGTCGTAGTCGCGCATCTGACCGCCGAAGAGAATGTCGCGGATCTGGTCCACATTGCGGTCCAGACCTCCGTCCACGGGTGGTTTTTCCGGTTTTGACATGACCTGATTCCTCGATGGTGCCGACGCCAGCGCGGGCACCGGCGCGGGCGGACTGCCGCCACGACGCCGCGCGGGCCCCCGGCGACACGCATTCTGACATGCAACGATCGTGCAAGGCAGGACCGGCCGAACCGCCGGCTCCACCTTTCCGTCGACTACACCGGCTCGAGGCGGTATCCGTGCTGGTAGATCGCCGCAAGGCGCCAGCCGTGTTCGCCACTGAGCAGCAGCTTCTTGCGCAGGCGGCTGACATGGGTGTCGACGGTACGCGTCGATACCGCGGAACTCAGGTTCCAGACGTGCTCCAGCAGCGCGTCGCGACTGACGATGCGACCGTGCCGGCGGAAAAGATAGTGCGCGAGGTCGAACTCGCGCTGGGTCAGCTCGATGTCCTGCCCGTCGAGACTGATGCGTCGGCGACGCATGTCGATGACGTACGGCGCCACATCGAAGGTGTCGCCGGCATCCACCCCGGTGCCGTGCCGGCGCAACACGGCCTGCACGCGCGCGATGAGTTCGCGCTGCTTGGGCGGCTTCACCACGTAGTCGTCGCCGCCGCTCGCGAGGCCGCGCACGATGTCGTCCTCGCTGTCGCGTGCAGTGAGGAACACGACCGGCAGCGTCGGATTGCCCGACGTGCGGATCGACTCGATCACCTCGATGCCGGTGCCGTCCGGCAGCATCCAGTCGAGCAGCAGCAGGTCGATCGCCTCGCCGCCCTGCCGCCGCCGGTACTCGCCTACGCCTCGGTAGACACGTACCGAAAAGTCCTCCGATTCCAGCCAGTGCGAGACGAGCGCGGCCATGTCCGGATCGTCTTCCAGCAATCCGACCACCAGGTTTGGATGACTCATCGTCGGCTGTCGTCCGATGGCAGCGTCAATCCACCACGAAGTTGATGCGCATGTTGACGCGCCACTCGACGACACTTCCGTCATCGCCGGTGACGACCTTGATGTCGTTGACCCAGGCGCCGCGGATGTTCTTCACCGTCTGGGAAACCTTGCGCAGACCCTGCTGTACCGCATCTTCGATGCCGTTCGGCGACGAACTGCTGAGCTCGATGACCTTCGCGACCGTCATGGCGACTCCCCTTGGTTGAGCGCGGACGACACTATAGACCAGTTTCCCCGTGCGGTCGCGGCCAGCGTCCAGCATCCCGCGCACGAATCCGGCTATGCGCGTCGACCGGCCGTGCCCGCACGCGGCAACCAGCGCAGCCAGAGCAGGAAGATCACCAGCGCATCCAGCACGATCAGCGCCTGCCAGAGATAGAGGTGGAACCAGTCGAACCAGACGCGATTCCACTGGCCGAGGTAGAAGAGGCTGATGATGCGCACGAGGTTCAGGCCCTGGATCGCGACGAACCCGACCGCCACGCCCGCCAGCTTGTGCTTCCAAGGCGCGGGGAACGCGAGCATCGCGGCCAGCAGGATGATCATGGCCTCGACGCCGTTGCAGCCGCGCTCGATCGAAATCGCGAATCCATTGGACAGGCTGCGGATGATCTTGCCCTGCGCCACTGCGTCCGGGTCGAACAGATCGACGATCCACACGCAGATCTTGGCGATGCCGGCGGTGAACGGCTCGATCACGTGGCGCTCGACCGGATGCAGCAGCTCCAGGAAGAACAGCGTGCAGAGGATGACGAGGAACAGGAACAGGAAACGGAGCATGAGGTGCGCGGTTCGGATGGGGTCGGGCGGAGTCGGAGACTGCGGTCCGGTCGCGCAGCTTACAGCCGTGCGGCGCCCCTGTCCCCGTGTCGCCGCCTCGTCGCGCCGCATCCGCGTGCCTTGCTAGCATCGGCACATGAATCCTTCGCCCAACCTGTTCCTGATCGGATCGATGGGAGCCGGCAAGACCACGGTCGGCCGCCAGATCGCCGACCTGTACCGGCTGCCGTTCCTCGATCTCGACCAGGAGATCGAGGCGCGCACGGGCGCGACGATCGAGCTGATCTTCGAACTCGAGGGCGAACCGGGCTTCCGGCGACGCGAAAGTGCGCTGCTCGCCGAGCTGGCGTCGCGCAAGGGCATCGTGCTGTCCACCGGCGGCGGCGCGATCCTGGATGCGCAGAACCGCAGCATGCTGCGATCCCGCGGCTTCGTCGTCTGGCTGGACGTCGGCATCGACGCGCAACTCGCGCGACTGGAACGCGACCGCCAGCGTCCGCTGCTGCGCGCCCCGGACCGGCGCCAGCGGCTCGAACAGCTCGCCGCCGTGCGCAATCCCCTTTACGCACAGACGGCCGACCTGCACCTCGAATCGGCCGGCATCGGCAACAGCCAGCGCACCGCGCACGACCTGCTGGACCTGCTCGAGACACGCTGGCAACGCGGCGACACGGAGGTGGCGGCATGAGTGGCGACGGCATCATCGAGGTCGGCCTCGGCGAGCGCGCCTATTCGATCCATGTCGGCGCGGGCCTGCTGGACGACGGCGCATCGTGGCGACCTTCGTTGCGCGGGCCGCGTGCGCTCGTCGTCACCAACGAAACGATCGCCCCGCTCTACCTCGACCGCGTTCGCGCACGACTGGACGGCATCACGCACGCGGCGCTCGTGTTGCCGGACGGCGAGGCGTACAAGACGCTGGAAAGCTGCGCACGCGTGTTCGACGCACTGGCCATGCTCGGCGCGGGACGCGACGCCTGCGTGCTCGCGCTCGGCGGCGGCGTGATCGGCGATCTCGCCGGCTTCGCCGCGGCCTCGTGGATGCGCGGCATCGATTTCGTGCAGATGCCGACCACCCTGCTCGCGATGGTCGATTCCTCGGTCGGCGGCAAGACCGGCGTGAACCTGCCGGCCGGCAAGAACCTCGTCGGCGCGTTCCACCAGCCACGCGCGGTCGTCGCCGACACCACCACGCTGGCGACGCTTCCCGATCGCGAGTACCGCGCCGGACTGGCGGAGGTGGTCAAGTACGGCGCGATCGGCAACGAGGCGTTCTTCGAGTGGATCGAGGCGAATGCGGATGCCCTGGCGTCGCGCGACGAAGCCGCACTCGTGCATGCGGTCACCACCAGTTGCCGCCACAAGGCCGCGATCGTGGCACGCGACGAACACGAACGCGGCGAGCGCGCGCTGCTCAACTTCGGCCACACCTTCGGCCACGCGCTGGAAACCGAAGGCGCCTACACGACGCTGTTGCACGGCGAAGCCGTCGCGATCGGCATGGTGCTCGCGGCGCGGCTGTCCGGGCGGATCCTCGACGCGCCCGCGAGCGACACGGAACGCCTCGTGCGCGTGCTCGCCGCCCTCGGCCTGCCGGTCGAGCCGCCCGCCAGCGACCCGCAACGCCTGCTCGGCCACATGCGCATGGACAAGAAGAATCTCGGTGGCCGGCTGCGGCTGATCCTGTGGCGCGGCATCGGGAAAGCGACGATCGCGGAAGGCGTGGAGGATGCGACCGTGCTCGCGCATCTGGACCGCCACGTTCCGCGCGACACCTAGGCACACCGCCGCCGCGGCAGGCGCGGGTACAATGCCGCGATGCGCGTGTTCATGCAGACCCGACCGGCCGGCGCCGAGGCGCCGCGCTACTACCAGATCCTGCTCGAGCAGGATCTTCTCGGTGGCTGGACGCTGTTCCGCGAATGGGGCCGGCAAGGCGGTCGCGCAAGCGTCCGCCGCGAGGTGTTCCTCGAGCGCGATGCTGCAGTCGATGCACTGGAGCAGGCGCGCGATGCACAACTGCGTCGAGGCTTCCAGGTGATGTTCGCGCAGGGCTTCGACGGCCCGCGCCCGGTTTGACGCGCCACGGCGCATTCGAGGGATTGCCCATGTCCGATTTCCGCTTCCTGCGCGCGCTGCGCCGCGAACCCGTCGACGCGACGCCGATCTGGATCATGCGCCAGGCCGGCCGCTACCTGCCGGAGTACCGCGCCACGCGCGCACGGGCCGGCAGCTTCCTCGCGCTGGCGCAGACGCCGGATCTGGCCTGCGAAGTCACGCTGCAGCCGCTGCGCCGGTTCGACCTCGACGCCGCGATCCTGTTCTCCGACATCCTCACCGTCCCGGACGCGATGGGCCTGGGCCTGCACTTCGTCGAAGGCGAAGGCCCGAAGTTCGCGCGCCCTCTGCGCAGCCGCGCAGCGATCGAGGCGCTCGGCGTGCCGGACCCGGAAACGGAGCTTCGCTACGTCACGGACGCGGTGCGCCTGATCCGGCGCGAACTTGGCGATCGCGCGCCGCTGATCGGATTCGCCGGCAGCCCGTGGACGCTCGCCTGCTACATGATCGAAGGCGGAGGCTCGTCCAGCTTCGCGCGCGCCAAGGCGCTGGCGATCGAGGATGCGCCGACCATGCATCGACTGATCGACGTGCTGGCCGAGGCGGTCGCCCGCTACCTTGCCGCGCAGGCTGCCGCCGGAGCGCAGGCGCTCATGGTGTTCGACACCTGGGGCGGCCTGCTCGCACCACATCTCTTCCGCGAGTTCTCGCTGCGCGGCCTCGCCGCCATCGCCGACCGCCTGCGCGCCGAGCCGGCCGCGCGCGACGTGCCGCTGATCCTCTTCTCGAAGGGGGCGAACGGACATCTGGAAGCCCTCGCCGAAACCGGCTGCGCCGCGCTAGGCGTGGACTGGACCATCGACATCGGCGAGGCGCGCACGCGCGTCGGGGATCGCGTCGCACTGCAGGGCAACCTCGATCCGGCGGTGCTCGCGGCAACGCCGGACACGATCCGCAGCGAAGCCGCCCGCGTTCTCGCCTCGTTCGGCCCGCACGCCGGTCATGTGTTCAACCTCGGCCATGGCATCACGCCGGACATCGATCCGGAGCACGTCGCAACGCTGGTCGACGCGGTGCATGCGCTCAGTCGCGGGACCGTCTGAAGCCGGCACCCGCGGCACCGACCGCGCACGCGCAGGGTCACGTGCGCTCCGTTCGCGCGGCGAGCGCCACGGCGATCGCATCGCGCAGAAGCGCCGCGGTGACCGGCTTGCGCAGCAGCGCGTCCATGCCGGCGGCGCGGACATGCTGCTCCTCGTCGCCGACCGAGCGCGCGGTGATCGCGACCAGCGGCATCGCCGCGAATTTCCCGGTCCGCAGCATCCGGGCGAGCTTCAGGCCGTCGATGCCGGGCAGGTCGAGGTCGAGCAGTGCGACGTCGCAGCGGGCGCGCTCCAGCTCGGCCAGACCGGCCAGCGCGTTGTGCGCGGATCGCACGCGATGCCCGAGCGTGCCGAGCAATCCGGCGATGACCTCGGCGACGGTCGCATCGTCCTCCACCAGCAGCACGTCCAGGCACTGCGGCGGCGGAACCGGGGGCGCGCCGTCGACCGCCGGCTCGGGCGGGTTGCGGACGGCGTACGTCGGCAGGTCGACGATGAACGTGCTGCCCTGCCCCGGCGTGCCGGAAACGGTGATGGTGCCGCCCATGAGCAACGCGAGATCGCGGCAGATCGCGAGGCCGAGCCCGCTTCCGCCATGCCGGCGCAGCACCCCCTCGCCTTGCTCGAAGCGCCGGAACAGGCGCTCGCGGACCGCGGCGCTCATGCCCGGTCCGGTATCGGCCACTTCGAACCGCAGTCGATCGCCGGAGCGCGGCACGAGACGAAGGGTCACGCCGCCGCGCTCGGTGAACTTGAGCGCATTGCCGACCAGGTTGAGCAGGATCTGCTTGATGCGGAGATCGTCGCCCCAGACCAGCGCCGGAACGCCCTCTGCCACCTCCATCCGCAACCACAGCCCCTTCGCCTGCGCGACCACTTCCTGCATCGCCACGACCTCGCGCACCAGCACCACCGGATCGAGTTCGCGATCGTCGAGCGCCAGCTTGCCTGCGTCGATGCGCGCTATGTCCAGGCTGTCGTTGACCAGCCGCAGCAACATCTGGCCCGACTGCTGGATGGCGGTCGCGTAGGCGCGCTGGCGCTCGTCGAGCGGCGTGGCAAGCAGCAACTCGCTCATGCCGAGCACGCCCGTCATCGGCGTGCGGATCTCGTGCCCCATCGTCGCGAGGAACGCGGACTTCGCCTCCACCAGCTCCTGGGTCGCGCGGCGCTGCTCTTCCGCGAGTGCGTACGCGTGACGCCTGCGCAGCCGCTCGCGCCAGGACTTGAGCGCAAGCCACGCCGCGATCAGCAGCATCAGCGCATATCCGGCGAAGGCTGCCGGCGTGGCCCATGGCGTGCGCGCCACGTGCACCGGCAACGGCGGATCGATCGACGTCCAGCGTCCATCCGCGTTCGCCGCACGCACCTCGAGCCGATAGTCGCCGGGAGGAAGCTGCGGCCACACGCGCTCGCCGCGTGCGGCATCCACCCAGCCCTGCTCGTATCCGGCGAGACGGAACTGGTAGCGGTTCTCCACCGGATTCGCGTACGAGAGCACGCGCGCCTGTACCCGAAGATCCAGGTCTTCATGTCCGAGACGCACCGGCGCCGCGGGATCGAGCGATTCGACGCCGCCGTTCCGACGCACCTGCACCGAGGTCAGATGCACGGGCGGACCCGGCAATGACGTCTCGAGCTTGCGCGGATCGAACGCAACCGCGCCGTTGAGCGTTCCGGCAAAGATCACGCCGTCCCCACCCACGGCGAGTGCGCGCGAGACGAACTCCTGGCTGGGCAGTCCGTCGCGTGCATCGAACCGGCGGATCTCCCCCGATGCGGTCGACAGCCTCCACAGTCCGCGCGGCGACGTGACCCACACGTCGCCCCGGTCGTCCACCGTCAGCGCGAGCGCGTTGATCGCCGGCCATTCGCGCTGGGTGTCGTAGCGACGGGCCAGCGTCGCCGAGTGTCCTGCGACGATCCACTGTTCCAGCACGCCGAGGCGATGCGTCCACAGGGAGCCATCGCGCCCGAACGCCAGCGCGGTCAACGGAAGATGCGGAATGCCCTCGATGTCGACGAACCGGTCGGCCGTCGCGTCATGCCGGCGCGCCCCGGTGAGGGTCGCGATCCACGGCGTCCCGTCGCGATCCATGACGAACGCATTGATGTCGGTTTCATCCAATCCGCCGTTGGCCGGCATGTAGCGCCGCAGCACGCGCGGCGGCTCCGTCGCCATGCGCACCATGCCGCCGCCGCGCACGGCGACCCACACGGTGCCGTCGGACGCCCTCCGGAAATGCTCCACGAAGCCCGGCGGGAGCGCATCCTCGCGCACGAGATCCGCGTCCAGCGTCACCGAAGGCCCGCTGCCGACCGGATGCGCGGCGATCCGGTTGCGCATGCCGATCCAGACCGAACCGCCGGCACGATCCGGCAGCACCATCACCGCCAGCGGCGGACGCCGCGGGTCCATCTCGACACGCTGACTCCAGCGCTCGACGCGGCCACTGGCGAGATCGACCCTGTCGATGCCGCCGCGCGGTCCGCTGGCCACCCACAGTGCGCGGTCGTCCTCGACGCCGAGCGCGACCACGTTCGGACGCTGCAGGCTGTCGACGTCACCCGGAACGTGCCGGAACGCCGCGAAGTTGCGCCAGTGCGGCGGCAGGCGCGCGATGCCGCCATCGAACAGCGCGAACCACAATCCGCCCTCCGCGTCGGACAGGATGTCCATCGTGCGCGTGCCGGGATAAGCGCCTGCTCCCGCTTCCTGGCCGCCATAGCGTCGCTCGCCGTCCGCGCCGGCATGCATCAGGCCATCGGACAGACCGAGCCAGAGATCGCCCGCGCGATCGCGCACCAGCGCAGTCGCCGCGAGCGGCGGGGCCTGCGGCAGCACCTCCTCGCGGAAACGACGCGCTGCATCGAACCGGAAGATCCCCTGTCGCGTGCCCATGATCAGGCCGCCGTCGGCCTCCGGCAGGAAGCTCATCACCGTGCGCGCACCGCCGCGTGACGCCAGTTGCGGCAGATCCACATGCTCGATGCGGCCATCCGGATGCAGCAGGTCCAGGCCCTCGTCGGTACCGACCCACAGCACGCCGTCGTCCGCGGCGTGCAGCACGAACACGGTGTTGGAGCGCAGCGACGAGGGGTCTTCCGGATCGTGGTCGTACCGCTTCAGCGATCCATCGGCATCGATGCGATTGAGCCCGCCGAGGTAGGTCCCGGCCCAGATCGCGCCGGAAGCATCCGCGGCGAGCGTGAAGACATCGTTGCTGCCCAGCGTGGCCGGGTTGTTCGCCTCGTGGCGCCAGTGCGAGAACGAGCGCCCGTCCGCCTCCAGCCGGTTCACGCCGGAAGCCTCGCCGCCGCACCAGAGCCGGCCCTGCCGGTCGATGACGATCGCCGAGACATCGTTCGACCCGATCGACGTCGGATCGGCCGGATCGTGGCGATGGATGGCGTACTCGACGCCGTCGTACCGCGCGAGCCCGTCCTGCGTGCCGATCCAGATGAACCCGTCGGCGTCCTGCACGACGCGATACGCAATGCTCGAAGGCAACCCGTCATCCACGCCGAGCGCGACGAACTGCGGCACGACCGGCGGCATGGCCGCGGAGGCAGCGAATGTCGCGAACGCCAGCAGCAGCAATGCCCGCATCATGATCCTCCCCGCGCCCCATGGTGCCATGCGCGCGGGCGGCGCGGTCAAGCGACGCCGCAGCAGCCTGGCTGCACTAGAATCACGCGGATGCCGCGCCCCCGCCTGCCGCTTCGCCTGCTGCTGCTCGCTGCCGCCGCGATCGGCGTGATCGTGCTGCTCGGCGTCCTGATCGGCACGGTGAACGGCGTGCTGGAACTCTACGAGCGCCTCGCCGCGCTGCCCGCCTGGCTGCGCTGGCCGCTGCTCTGCATCGCGACACTGGCGCTGGCCGCGATCGGCTGGCTGCTCTGGCGCCTCGCGCGCCCGGCACGCGCGCCGGCACGCGCGCCCGCCCATGTACCGGTGTCGCGCGCCGACGTGGAGCAGCGCATCGAGTCGCTGCGCGAGCGCGGCGCTGAAACCGGGCACCTGCAGGCCGAGCTGGCGGAACTCGACCGCCGCCGCGCGACGGGCGACGTGCATGTCGCGATGTTCGGCGAAATCTCCACCGGCAAATCGAGCCTCGTGCGCGCACTGGCGCCCGACGCGGATGCGGCGGTGGACGTCCGCGGCGGCACCACGACCACCGTGCGCGAGTTCCGCGGGAATCTGCCTGACGGTCGCGTGCTGCGCATCGCGGACGTGCCTGGCAGCGGCGAGGTGGACGGCCGTGCCCGCGAACAGATCGCGCGCGACGAGGCGCTGCGCGCGCATGTGGTCGTCTACGTCGCGGATGGCGACCTGACCCGCGCGCAGGACGCCGAACTCGGCTGGCTGGCCTCGTTCGGCAAACCGCTGGTGCTGGTGCTGAACAAGAGCGACCGCTACGACGATGCGGAACGCGATGCGCTGCTCTCGCGCATGCGCGAGCGCCAGGGCAAGCGCGTCCGCGCGCTCGTCGCGACGTGCGCCGGTGGCAGGGAATCCTTCGATCGGCGCCTGCCGGACGGCCGTGTCGAGCACGTCGAACGCGAGCAGGTACCGGACGTCGAGGCGCTGCGGGATGCACTCGCGGCCTTGACCGCCGTCGGCGCCACGGCGCTGGAGCCCGCACGCGAGGCGGCAGTGCTGGCCGAGGTGGGGCGCCGCAGCGACGTGCTCGCGCGCGAAGCGGCCGCGCGCGAGTCGGAGGCGGTCGTCGCCCGCTACACGCGGCGCGCGGTGGTCGGCGCGCTGGCCGCGGTCGCACCGGGCACCGACATCCTGATCCAGGGCGCCCTCGGCACCGCGCTGGTGCGCGAACTCGCGCACATCCACGGCGTTCCGGCACGCGAGATCGACGTCGAGGCGCTGCTCGCGCGCGTCGGCCTGACGGTGCGCAACACCACGGCGCTGGTACTCGCGATCGCGGGCAATGCGCTGAAGGCGTTTCCGGGCATCGGCACGCTCGGCGGCGGACTGCTGCATGCCGTGGCGTACGGGCTGGTGTTCGACAGCCTCGGGCGCGCGCTGTCGCAGACGCTGGCGGAGCGTTCCGCCCTCGATGCGCACGAGGTCGAAACGCGCGTGCGCGCGCTGCTCGACGAACCGGCAGCGGGCCGCGTCGAGCGCATCGCGAAACTCGCACTGGAAGCGGCGCGCGAGCGCGATTGACGGCACGCCGCCGCGAACGCTGCGTTCGCCGGTTTGCGCTGGCGCCGGCAACCGCTTTTTGCCAAGCTGCCCGCATGTCCGCGCACCCGGCCGCCACTGCCGTCGCCCGCCGCTTCCTCGCGGGCAGCATGCTGGCGCTGACCGGAATCCTGCCGGTAGCGCACGCGGCGCCGGAGACGTGGCGCTTCGACCCGCTGCACAGCCGGATCGGCTTCGCGGCCGACCATCAGGGTTTTGCGCGAGCGCTCGGCCACTTGCGGATCAAGGACGGCTGGTTCCGCTTCGACCCGGAGGACTGGAGCACGGCCAGCGTGGACGTGACGGTCGATCTGGCCAGCCTCGACCTCGGCGATGCGTCGTGGAACCGCGCAGTCCTTGCCGGCGCGTGGCTCGATGCGAACCGCCACCCGGTCGCGCGCTACGCGAGCCGGCGCGTGGAGGCGCGCGGCGCGACGCACGGCGTGATCCACGGCGAGCTCACGCTGCGCGGCGTCACCCGCCCGGTGACGGTGGAGTTCACGCTGAACCGGATCGCGCACGATCGCTACGCGCTCGCCCGCAAGGCCGGCTTCTCGGCACGCGCCGTGCTGCGCAGGTCGGAATTCGGCATGGACCGCTTCGCCGAGGCCGTCGGCGAGGAGGTCGAGCTGCGCATCGAGATCGAAGGCGTGCGCGAGCGCGCCGCGAACAAGCCGTCCATTCCTGCCGCGGAGACCCGCCATGTCGATTCGCAGTGACGCAACGCACTGGGGCAGCCTCGCCAGGTTCTTCCACTGGTCCGTGGTCGTCCTGCTGCTGGTGCAGGCGGTAATCGGACTGGTGATGGTCGAGCTGCCGCGACGCCCGAACGTGATCCCGGTCTACGACTTCCACAAGTCGCTCGGCCTCACGATCCTGTTCCTCGCCGTCCTTCGTCTCGCCTGGCGCGCAATCGACCGCCGCCCCGAGGAACCGTCCACGATGCCGCGCTGGCAGGTGATCGCCGCGCGCGCCGGACACGTGGCGCTGTACGCGCTGCTGTTCGCGGTACCGCTCTCCGGCTGGTTGTTCGACTCGGCGAACGGACTGCGGCCCTTGATGTTCTGGGGCATCGTCCGCATGCCGGGGATCAGCGGCGGACGGAACAAGGACCTCGCCGAGGTCGCCGAGGACGGGCACGGGTTGCTGTTCTGGCTGCTGGTGCTGGTGGCGGCGGGACATGCAGCCGCGGCGCTGTACCACCATTTCGTGCAGCGCGACGACGTGCTGCGCCGCATGCTGCCCTGGCGAAGCCGCGCGAAGGCGGCTGCCGTACCTCACGAGGAGAATCCGACATGACGATCCGATCCGCATGGCTGTTCCTGCTGCTGGTACCAGCCGCCGCGTTCGCGCGTGACTGGCAGGTCGATCCGGCCGGCAGTTCGCTGACGTTCAAGGGCTCGTACCAGGGCGAAGGCTTCGACGGCCGCTTCAAGCGCTTCGACGCGAAGATCCGCTACGACGAGGCGGACCTCGCCAACGCGAAGTTCGACGTGGAGGTCGATCTCGCGAGTGCGGACACGGACAACACGGAGCGCGACGAAACCCTGCTCGGCAGCGACTTCTTCGCCACTTCGCAGTTTCCGAAGGCGCACTTCGTCACGCAATCGTTCGAGAAGACCGCGAACGGCACGGTCGCGCACGGCACGCTCACGCTGCGCGACCAGACGCGGCCGGTCACCCTCGCGGTCACGTTCGCCGCCAGCGGCGACGAAGCCACGCTGGACGTGCACACCACGATCAAGCGGGCCGATTTCGGCATCGGCGCGGGCGACGACTGGGCAGACGTAGGCACGGACGTGCCGGTGTCGGCGCACCTCGTGCTGCGCGCGCAGCCGTAGCTCGACCGATGCGACACGCGGACTCCCCGCCGGCGGCAGCGACGTGCGCAGACGGCTGACGACGATCTGGCGTCGTCTGCGCCACGGCGCGGACACGGCCCCGCAGCCCGATCGCGCGCCGACCAGGCGGCATCACGAACAGGCCGCGGCGAGCCTGCACGCGCTGCTCGACGATCCGCACATCCCGGCCGCGGTCCGGCAAGGCCTCGGCGCGGAGTTCGAGCGACTGGAAGCGATGCTGGAAAAGCTCGAACGCGGCGATCTGCACGTGGCCCTGTTCGGCCGCGTCAGCGTCGGCAAGTCGGCGCTGGCCAACGCGCTGCTCGGCGAGAACGCGTTCGAGGTCGGCGTGCTGCACGGCACGACACGGGATGCCGGCCGTCGCCACTGGAAGGAAATCGGCGGCAACGGCATTCACTTGATCGACACGCCGGGCATCGACGAACTCGGCGGCGAGGAGCGCGAGCGACTCGCGTTCGAAGCGGGCAGCGTGAGCGATCTCGTCGTGTTCGTCGTGGACGGCGACATGACGCAGCGCGAGCGCGACGCGCTGCACGAACTGGCGCGCACGCAGCGCCCGATGCTGCTCGCACTCAACAAGGCCGACCGCCATGGCGACGAGGACCGCGAGCGGCTGCTGGCGCGGCTGCGCGAACACGCAGCCGGCGTCGTGCGTCCGGAGGACGTGGTCGCTGTCGCCGCGCAACCGGCGGCGCTGCGCGAGGTCAGGATCGACGCGGACGGCAGCGAGCACGTCGAGCAGGTCCGGCAACCGCCGCGCATCGACGCATTGCGCGACCGGCTGCTCGCGGTGGCCGAGCGCGAAGGCGTGATGCTCGCGGCGCTCAACGCGAGCCTGTTCGCCGGCCGCGTCTCCGACCAGGTGGGGCAGCGCATCGCCGAAGCGCGGCGCGCGCTCGCGGCGAAGGTGATCCGCCAGTACTGCATCGCCAAGGCCGTCGCCGTGGCGCTGAACCCGATCCCGGTCGCCGACCTTCTGGCCGCCGGTGCGCTCGACGCCGCGATGGTGATGCACCTCGCGCGCGTCTACGGCCTTCCCCTGACTCGGCGCGAGGCGACCTCGCTGATCGGAGTCATCTCCGCGCAACTGGCGGCGCTGATGGGCGCGGTCTGGGGCGTGCACCTCGCCGCCTCCGCACTCAAGGGTCTGAGTGCCGGCGTGTCCACGCTGGTGACCGCGGGCGCGCAGGGCGCGCTGGCGTGGTATGCAACGGAGCTGGTCGGTCGTGCCGCCGAGAGGTATCTCGTCGCGGGCAAGTCGTGGGGCGACAAGGGTCCGAAGACCGTGGTGCGCGGCATCATCGAGAGCCTGGATCGCGACTCGATCCTGCGCGACGCGCGCGGCGAGATCCTTGCGCGCCTGCGCGGCAGGCCGGACGCGACAGGCTCGTCCTGACACCTGATTTCACATATCGGAGCGGCCTCGTTCACGTCGCCGAAACATCCACAATGCGACGCTTGCCGTTCCGCCGGATCCCGGCGGCATACCCAAGGAGGAAGCATCCGTGAAGAACATCACCACGCTCGCCGTCGCACTCGCGCTCGCCACCGGCGCGACCGCCGCTTCGGCAGAGGGCCTCGATGCGCTGAAGAAGGCGGCTGGCGGACTCGACGTCGGTTCGCTGGTTTCCGGCAACGCGGGCAATGTCGCCGGCATTGTCGAGTTCTGCATCAAGAACAAGTATCTCGGCGGCGAGGATGCCGGCTCGATCAAGGACAAGCTGAGCAGCAAGTTCTCGCTGGGCGCACTGGGCGGCTCGGCAGCGGCCTCCGATGCAGCCGAAGCGGCTGCGCCGGACGTCTCCCTGGAGGATTCGGCCAAGGCGGCGCTGTCCGGCGCGCTCGGCGGCGAATCCGCGGATCAGGCAGCCGAAGCCGCCGTCGGGACCGCCGACGCCGCGCCGGCGGCAGCCGGCGACGAAGCGCCCGCAGCGGACGATGCCGTTGCCGCGGAGCCATCGGAAGCCGACAAGGCCGGATATCTCGACGGCCTCAAGGGCCTGCTCAAGACCAAGGACGGCAAGAGTCTGGACCTCGCCGACCAGAGCGGCGGACTCAAGAGCAAGATCACCGAGAAGGCCTGCGACGCGATCCTCGACCAGGCCAAGTCGCTGCTCTGACACCGCAGCCGCGACGCGGGACGGGACCGACGGCGGTCCCGTTCCGCTTTTCCGTGATCGCCATCTGCGCGGAACCTCATGGTGGGGAATGCACGCGGCAACCGGCTCATGCCGGCACGGCGCACCTGCACGCCAACGGATCGCCGATCCCGCATCCGGACAGGCCACCTCCGCGGTGCCGCGGCGCGAGTCCGCGGAATGGATCCTCGACGCCGTCGCGCGGAGGGATTCGCGCATCCTGCCCGGCGGCATGGCCGCCTGCAGCCCGTACCGCAACGACATGCCTAGCGCAGGCATGCGCATCGGCGCACGGTCCGCCGACGCACGCGAGCCGCCGGACGGATCACGCGCTCCCGGCCAGGAACTCGCGCACCCGGGCCGCATCGAACGGCCAGTCGAGCTCGCGCCCGGAAACTGCGTCGCGCAGCACCGGAACGCGCGTCCCGTAGCTCGCTTCGAGATCGTCGTCGTCGTCGATCCACACCGTGTCGAAATCGGGCGCGCGCGCGGTCGCGAGCACGGCGAGCGCCCGGTCGCAAAGCGGACAATGGTCGCGTTGGAACAGCACGAGGCGCATCGGGTGCTCCCATGGCGGGCAGCGTAGAATCGCCGCTTTCCGAACGCGGCAGCAAGCCATGGCCGTCAGTGCATTCGACCTGTTCAAGATCGGCATCGGTCCTTCGTCCTCGCACACCGTCGGGCCGATGCGCGCGGCCGCGCGCTTCGTGCAGCGCTGGCTGGTCGGCGGCGGCGAACTCGCGCGCGTCGCCCGCGTCCGTGCCGAGGTGTTCGGCTCGCTGGCACTGACCGGGCGCGGGCATGGCACCGACAAGGCGGTGCTGATGGGGCTTGAAGGGCATCTCCCGAATGCGATCGACCCGGACACGATCCCGCCCGCATTGGACCGGATCCGCGGCACGAAGCGCATCCTTCTGGACGGCGTGCACGAGATTGCGTTCGACGAGAAACGCGATCTCGTGATGAACAAGCGCCAGAAGCTGCCGTTCCACACCAACGGCATGCGCTTCACCGCGCTCGATGCGGACGGCACGGTCATCGCGACGCGCGACTACTACTCCGTCGGCGGCGGCTTCGTGGTCAATCAGGACGAAGCGGCGGAGGATCGCATCGTCGCAGACGACACCCCCTTGCCGCACCCGTTCGGATCCGGCGCCGAACTGCTGCAGCGCTGCGCGGAAACCGGGCGGTCGATCGCGGAACTGATGTACGAGAACGAGCAGGCGTGGCGCAGCCGGGCGGAGATCGACGCGGGACTCGATGAGATCTGGGGCGCGATGCAGGCCTGCGTCGCGCGCGGCATCCGGTCACCCGGCACCCTGCCCGGCGGCCTGCACGTCGCGCGGCGCGCCCCCGCGCTGTACGCGGAACTGTCCTCACGCCCCGAGGCGGCGATGCGCGACCCGCTGACCACGCTGGACTGGGTGAACCTGTACGCGCTCGCCGTGAACGAGGAAAACGCCGCCGGCGGCCGCGTGGTCACGGCACCGACCAACGGCGCGGCCGGCATCATCCCGGCGGTGCTGCACTACTACGACCGCTTCATCGCCAATTCGACTTCGCAGGGCGTGCGCGACTTCCTCATGACCGCCGCCGCGATCGGCATCCTCTACAAGGAAAATGCCTCGATCTCCGGCGCCGAGGTCGGCTGCCAGGGCGAAGTGGGCGTGGCCTGCTCGATGGCCGCCGCCGGCCTCACGGCCGCCCTCGGCGGAACCTGCAGCCAGATCGAGAACGCGGCCGAAATCGGCATGGAACACAACCTCGGCCTGACCTGCGACCCGATCGGCGGGCTGGTGCAGATCCCGTGCATCGAACGCAATGCGATGGGATCGATCAAGGCAATCAACGCCTCGCGCATGGCCATGCGCGGCGACGGCAAGCACAAGGTGAGCCTCGACAAGGTCATCAAGACCATGCGCGACACCGGCCGCGACATGCAGGACAAGTACAAGGAAACCAGCCGCGGCGGACTGGCGGTGAACGTGATCGAGTGCTGACGCAGCGAGATCCACGCCTCCCCAGCAGCGTCCCGTCCACCGAAAAGTGCTCGTCGCTGACCAGAGCTTTGATCCGTGCCAGCAGCACCGTATTCTCGAAAAAGAAGGCCCGGCATTGCTGCCGGGCCGAAGATCCGCAAAGCAGTTGATCGGTTCCGTCCAGTGGCGGACCGGAACCGATTCTTGTTTACGGCGTGATCTGCTCGATCACGATGTCGTCGTAGTAGACCGACGTGGCGGAGTTGGCGAAGAGGTCGATTGCCCCGATGTTCGCGCTGCCACCACCGCTCATGCCATCCGTCCACGATCCGGCGAACACCTGCGTGCCGTTGTAGAAGAATGTCTGCGTATCGTTGTCGAGATCGATCTCGACGCGGATGTCGACCCACTGATCGGTCACGATGGTGGCGGTACCGCCGTCCGGACCTTCGTTGAGCAGCGTTCCGGACGCCAGGTTGAAGTTGACCTGGAGGGACCAGTTGCAAGCGGCGCACGTCGGGTCGCTGTCGTCGTAGTTGTTCAGCAGCAGGAAGTACGACTCGCCGCTGGACCCGGACGGGATGTACTGCTTGGCCGACACGACGTACTGGCCCGAGGTGAAGCCGGTCAGCTGCTGGACCAAGTCGCTGGCATCCGAGATATCGACGGAGTTCGGTGCCGTGGAGGCCTGCGTGTCGACGATGGTCGCACCAGCCGCCGAGTCACCCTGCCAGCCTTCCCAGCCACCCTGGCCGTGCGCATTGCTGCCCGTGGCATAGGTGTCCCAGTACTCGGAGTACACGATGTCGCCTTCCGGCTCCCCGTCGAAGCCATCCTGGAAGATGATGTCGACAACCGGAGGAGTGCCATCGCCCCGGATGGCGACGGTCAGGTGCTGCTCGGGCGACTGGCCCGCGTTTTCCGTCAGGGTGACGTACCCGAACGCGATGGCGGCCGACTGGTCTCCGTCCGGCGCCACGACGAACTCGACTTCCTGCTCCGCGCCCGGGGCAAGCGTGAACGTCGCAGGCGTTGCGGTGACCGTGAAGGAGCCATCGGAAACCGTGCCCACGTTCCACGTTCCGGACGTGGCGAGCTGGCTCTTGAACGTGCGCGTGAACGTGCAGTCCGGCGAGCAGTTCAGGTTGCGCAGCGCGGGCAGGTTCAGCTCCTTGACGTTGATCGAACCGCCCGACGGGTTGGCCGCCAGGTAGTTGGCAATCGTCTCGTCCAGCGTCAGGCCGGCGCGCACCGCCTTGGTCAGATCGACGCGGCCGCTGCCGACGTCGTCGATGTTCCAGTTGGTGACGCCGTCCTCCTGGAAGCCGGTGTTGCGCGTCGCCGTCGTCATGATCGCCGACTTGACCTCGGTCACGCTCCAGCTCGGCTGTGCCGCGCGCACGAGTGCGCCGGCACCGGCCGTGTGCGGACCGGACATCGACGTGCCGCTCATGAACTCGTAGTTGCCGCTCGTGTCATCGGTCGCGGCATAGATGTCCACGCCGGGTGCAGTGATGTCCGGCTTGGTCAGGTCCGCCAGCGGAGCTGGCGTCGGGCCGCGATAGCTGAAGTCGGCCAGCACGTCGCCTTGACGTTCCGATTCGCCGACCGGGATCAGGTCCGCGGTGGACGACGTCGGATTCGCCGCGAGATGCGCGATGATCGCGTCGCCATTGACCTGCAGGACGCTGTACGCCGGAACGGCGGGAGCACCCGACGTGTCCATGTTGATCGAGCCGGCCTGGTTGTTGCCGATCACGACCGCGATCGCACCTGCGTTGGACGCGTTGGTGATCTTCTCGGTGAACGTGCATGTGCCGCGACGCACGACGGCAATCGCACCGGCGAACGTGCCCGCGGGGATGCCGCCACTGGCGGTACAACCCTCGATGTTCGCCGGGTAGGAGGCGATCGGCGAACCGGTCAGCGTCGGGGTGGAAGTCGTCGTGCTTCCCGGATTGAGGGCGACGCCCTGCGTTTCCGGAGCCGGCGTACCGGGCCCGGTCACCGTGAGGTTGGGGCCGACGACCGTGTCGTGCGTCGATGCCGCAACCGTCATCACCCACGGGCCGCGATGGTTCACGCGACCGACCACGGTCGGATCGTCGTTGCTGTTGTTGCCGGCCGAGGCCGCGACGAAGGTGTCGTTCTCGACCAGGTCGAGGAAGCCGCGATCGTTGTCGGCCCACGGCGAGGTGCCGCCGGAGATCGAGAAGTTGAGAACGTCGACGCCGTCGGCGAGCGCGTTGTCGATGGCCGCCGCGATGGCTGCGCCGCTGCACGAGTTCGTCTGGCAGACCTTGTAGTGGCGGATCGCCGCGCACGGCGCGACGCCCGACATGGTCATGCCGTCCGGCAGCGCCGGCGGAGGAACCGCCGTGTTGTCGATCGTGTTGCCGGCCACCGTGCTGGAGGTGTGCACGCCGTGGCCGTAGCCCGCGTTGGCCTCCGGATTGGCGCCGCTGCACAGGCCGCCGGAACTGGTGCTGCAATCGACGGCGACCAACTTCGGATCGGAAGCGTCGAAGCCGCACAGCGGATCGTTGGCGAACGACGGATGGTCGGAATTCGTGCCTCCGTCGAGGACGCCGGCAACGATGCCTTCACCCTTCGTGGGAACGTTTCCGGGAACGTTGGTGCCATCCCAGATCGTGTCGGCGCCGATGAACGCGGGGCCGCGGTACGTATCGAGGTGTTCGTCCTTGGCCACGCGGACCGACTGCACGCCCGGAATGCGCGCGATCGCGGTGGCTTCGGCGGCGCTCATCTCGGCCGCGATGCCGTTGCGCGCGATGGCGTAGCTGTGGGTTACGTTCAGCGGACGACCGATCGCGGTCTGGATCGAAGCGAGATAGGCGTCACGCTGCGCAGCGAGGAACTCGCCGTACTGGCGTGCCGCGTCGGTGTGGACATCGAGCTTGCGCTGGCCCAGCGCACGCGGCGAAGTCGCTTGGATGCCGCGCGTGCCGCCCGAGTAATGCAGCATGCCCGGCTCGGCAAACGTGACGATGTAGGTCTTGGTCGCAGACGTGGACTGCGAAGCGTTGGATGTTGCGGCACTGGCGGTCAGCACGCCGGTGCTGGCGACGAACGCCAGACTCACGGCTGCCGCGAGCGACTTGATGCGAAGCGACTTCCCCATCATGTTCTCCAGAGAATATCCCGAATGTTCGAGGGAGCTGATACCCAGGCGCCGGGACTCCGCCCCGCACATGGGCACCTGCCGTTCATGCAGCCAAGATGAACATCATCTGACCAAAGGCAGGCAGCGGTTATAGCATCTAGGGGTTGGGGCGCCAAGTGCAGGCGGACGGCACGAACGGGATTTTCGCGCCGCAACACATTCAGCTTCCGGCGTCCGACCGGAAGAACGAGGCCACGTCCTCGATCTCGCGGGTGCGCGGAAACGGCGGCAGGCTGTCCAGGAACAGCCGGCCGTACCCTTTCGTGACGAGCCGGGGGTCGCACAGCACCAGCACGCCGCGATCGTGCACGTCGCGGATCAGGCGCCCGACACCTTGCTTGAGCGCGATCACCGCGTTCGGCACCTGCCAGTCCGCGAACGGATTGCCGCCGGCCTCGCGCAAGGCGGCCAGCCGCGCGACCAGCACCGGATCATCCGGCGCGGCGAACGGCAATTTGTCGATCAGCACGAGGCTGAGCGCCTCGCCGGCCACGTCGACCCCTTCCCAGAAGCTGGCCGCCCCCAGCAGCACGCCGTTGCCCGATGCGCGGAACGCCTCCAGCAGCCGGTTGCGTGGCGCGGTGCCCTGCACGAACAGCGGAAACGGCACGCGCCCGGGCAGCAGGTCCGCCGCGCGCCGCAAGGCACGGTGCGAGGTGAACAGCAGGAACGCCCGCCCGCCGGACAGTTCCAACGCCGGAACGACTGCATCCAGCATCCGTTCGACGTAATCGGGCGCGCCCGGATCGGGCAACCCGCGCGGCAGCCACGCAAGCGCCTGATGCTCGAAGTCGAACGGGCTTTCCAGCGCGAGCTCCACCGGATCATCCAGCCCGAGCTGACGCGAGAAGTGCGTGAAACGGCCGGCGACGGCGAGCGTCGCCGACGTGAAGATCCAGGCGGCGCGGCTCTGCTCGCGCAGTTCGCGCAGTGGCGTGGCGATGTCCAGCGGTGTCGCGTGGAACTGGAATCCGTGCGTGGACAGCTCGTACCAGTGGACCGCATCGCGTGCCGCACCATCGGTCAGCAGCGTCAGGCGCGCGCCGAGGCTTTCCGCGCGCTCGGCGACACTGCCGAGGCCGCGACTGCGTTCCGCATGGCGGCCGAGTTCGTCGGCGAGCGCGCCCAGCGCCTCGCGCAGCGCCTCGATCTCGCGCTCGACCTCCGCATCGCGCTCGATCTCGAGGAACGCCCCTTTCGCCGGAAAGCGATCCAGCGCCAACCGCAGGCGCTTGATGCATGCATCGACCGCTTCGGACGACGGCAGCAGCACCGCCAGCGCACCGCTGACGGCGGCCGCCTCGGTACGGGTGTCGGTGGCCAGTTCGGCCAGTTGCCGCGCCGACAGCGTGACGGAGAAGAACTGGCCGGCCAGCTCGGGAATCTGGTGGGCTTCGTCGAGCACGAACGCGTGCGCGCCGGGCAGGATCTCGCCGAACCCTTCCTGCTTGATGGCCAGATCGGCGAACAGAAGATGATGGTTCACCACCACGATGTCCGCTTCCTGCGCGGCGCGGCGCGCCTTCACCACGAAGCAGTCGGCGAACAGCGGACAGTCGGCACCGAGGCAGTTCTCCGCCGTCGAGGTCACCCGCGGCCAGATCGCGGCATCCTCCGGCACCTCGCCCAGCTCCGCGCGATCGCCGCTCTGCGTGCGACGCGACCACGCATGGACGGCCTCGACCTGCTCGCCCTGTTCGCGGGTCGGGAAACGGCCTTCCGTGCGCGCCTGTTCCAGGCGGTGCAGGCACAGGTAGTTCGCGCGCCCCTTGAGCAATGCGGCGCCTGCGCGGGCGCCGAGCACGGCGCGCACGCGCGGCAGATCGCGGTGGAACAGCTGGTCCTGCAGCGTCTTGGTGCCGGTCGAGATGATGACCCGGCGCCCGGACAGCAGTGCCGGAACCAGGTACGCGAACGTCTTGCCGGTTCCCGTCCCCGCTTCGGCCACCAGCATCTGCCGATCGGCGATCGCCTCCTCGACCGCGGCCGCCATCGCCTGCTGCGCGGCGCGCGGCGCGAAGCCCGGCACCTCGCGCGCGAACGGGCCGTCGGGACCGAGCAATTCGGCCGCGTTCGCCATGTCGACGTTCATGCCGACGCGGCCTTCCGACCGCGCGTGCCGCGTCGCGCCGCCATGCGTCCGCCTACATCCGCACGCGAGGCTTCACGCGGCATTCGGCGAGCCGCTGCCTCGCCTGCGCCACCGTCGGCGGATCGTCGAGCGCGATCCGCGCCTGGATCACCGTCTGCCAGTTGCGCGCGCACAGGCCGCCGACCTTCGGACCGAGCTTGAAGCTCTGCACCGCGCGCCTTTCGGCAGCGAGCCAGTCGCCGCGCGCGACGTCGAGTTCCGCGCGGAACTGCAGGATGTCCGGTGCATCGGGCGCGAGTTCGAGCGCGCGTTCGACGGCTGCGACGGCGGCATCGAGTCGTCCGCCGGCCTCGGCGGCGCGCGCATCGGCAAGGAATCCGTCGATCGCCGCGTCACGCAACGGCGCGATCTGGACGGCGGAGTCCAGCCCGTCGTCGGCGGCGCGGATCGTGCGCACCGCCGCACCCGGTTCGGGCATCGGCAGCACCCGCTGCGGCGCAGGCGCGCCGATTCCGGCACATCCGGCCAGCAGCGCGAGGAACGGCGCAAGCAGCAACGATCGGACGATGACGTTTCGCATGAACGGAACGCGACGAAAGGAGACAAGCGATTGTCGCACGCCCGGCGCGCCTCCCGGATCAACGAGCGCCGCCGCCAAACAGTTCGCGCAGGCGTTCCATCGGGCAATGCTCCGTCCTTTCCGGCGCGTAACCGGCCACGAACGGCAGTTCGCGCGCGCCGCCACACGCGGGATCGGTTCCCTCCCCGGAACTCGCGTCGACGAACGCGCGTTCGATGCCGTCCTGCGGCACCACCAGCGGCGTGGTCGGCAACCGCCGCATCAGTTCGATCCACACGCGCAGGCCGCCGGTCGAACCGAACAGCCCGGTGGGCCTGTTGTCGTCGCGGCCGACCCATGCCACCGCGAGCGTGTCGCCGGTGAAGCCGGCGAACCAGGCGTCGCGCTGCGCATCGCTGGTGCCGGTCTTGCCTGCCGCGTTCAACCAGCCGAGACCGGAGGCGTCGATCGACCGCGCCGTGCCGCGCGTGGCGACCTGCTGCATCGCCCAGGTCACCAGCCGCGCCGGCACCGCATAGCTCGACGCTCGCGGCTCTACTCCGTAGCGCGTGAGCGCGCGCCCTTTCGCATCGAGCACGCCGCGCACCGCGCGCAGAGGCAATGCATGGCCATCGGCGGCGAAGTACTGGTAGAGCCGCGCGACATCGAACGGGGAGAGATCCACGGCGCCGAGCAGCAACGACGGATTCGGGTTGACGGGCCGCCCGAGGCCGAACGATTCGAGGAAGCCGCGCACGCGGTCGACACCGATGCGCTGGCCCAGGTGCACGGTCGCAAGGTTCCAGCTGTTGACCAGTGCGTCCACCAGAAGCACCTTGCCGTGAACCACGCCGTCGTCGTTGGCCGGCCGCCAGCGCGTGCCGTCGCGTTGCGGCAGGTCGACCGGCGCGTCGTCGATCCGCGTCGCCAGCGAGTAGCGCTGCGGCTGCGCCAGCGCGACGAGATTCACGAACGGCTTGACCAGCGAGCCGATCGGCCGCGTCGCATCGAGGGCACGGTTGAAGCCCGGAGCGTCCACGTCGCGCCCGCCGACCACCGCGCGCACCTCGCCGTCGCGCGCGCCGGTGACGACGAGCGCGGCCTCCATCGCTTCGCCGCGCGCGCCGAGTGCGTCGAGCGCCTTGCCGATCGCCTGCTCGCCCAGCGCCTGTGCCGAAGGCGCGAGCGTCGTGTGGATCGAGAGACCGGCCGTGTTGAGTTCGGCATCCGGCCAGTCCTGCTTCAGCTGCCGCCGCACCAGTTCGAGGAACGCCGGATAGCGGTCGCGCGCGACCGTCGCCCGCACTGCCGTCCCCAGCGGCTGCGCGCGTGCGGCGTTCAGCGTCTTCGCATCGATCAGCCCCGTCTCGTGGAACTGCGCCAGCACCAGATTGCGCCGGGCGATCGCGCGCTCGGGATTGCGCCGCGGGTCGTACAGGCTCGGTCCCTGCACCAGCCCGACCAGCAACGCGATGCCGGCCGGATCGAGCGTGCGCAGGTCGCGGCCGAACCAGAACTCGCTGCCGGCCGCGAACCCGTGCACGGCCTGGCTGCCCTGCTGGCCGAGGAACACCTCGTTGACGTAGGCCTCGAGAATCCGTCGCTTGTCGTAGCGCGCCTCGATCAGCAGCGAGAGCAGCGCCTCGTTCGCCTTGCGCACGAAACTCTGGCTGCGATCGAGGAACAGGTTCTTGACCAGTTGCTGGGTCAGCGTCGAACCGCCCTGCACGACACGTCCGGCCACGAGATTCGACCACGCCGCGCGCAGAATGGCGACGGCGTCGACGCCATGGTGATGCTTGAAGTTGCGATCCTCCACCGCCTGCAGTCCGGCGACCAGCAGGGGCGGCGCCTCGCCCAGCGAAATCACGCGGCGATCCTCGTGCTCGGCGCCGTAGAGCGTTGCGATGCGCGCCGGCTCCAGTCGCACGCGCGCGATGCGCGCACCGCTGTCCACATCCGTCAGCGCGGCAATGCGGCCCTTGTCCAGAACGAAACGGACGCGCCGTTCGCGCTCGCGCCCGTCGAGGTAGACGAAGGCGCGCCGCGCGATCGTCCACTTGGTGCCGTCGCGGTGCCAGGTGCCGGGCTCCGTCGCGTCATCGCTCTCCACGTAGCGCGAAGCTGCGAGTTCGATCGCCAGCGCCTCGGCGTTCATCGGCACGCCATCGGCCAGTTCCAGCGGCCGCGCGTACACGCGCCCCGGGTTGTCCCACGAAAGGTCGTCGAAGCGCCTGCGCACCTCGTGGTCCAGATACAGCGTGTACGGCAGCACGAAGCCGAACAGGAAGCCGAGGCAGACCAGAACCGGAACGCGAAGCCAGCGCCACAGGGCGCGCAGGAAGCGGAAGGAAGGCGAAGACGAGGACAAGCGGCGCACGGAATCGGAAGGATGGCGGCAGTGTAGCGCCTCCGAAAACGCGCACGCGTCGCCCCGCGGCCGCGATCGGGCCCTTCCATGCCCGGCCGCTGCGCGATCGGCGATAATCGCGCGCTCACCACGTCCCGGAGCCCGGATGCACGCACGCTTCTCCGCCGAACGGCGTCCCGACGACAGCGGATCGGCGGAGCGACCAGTGCTGCGCGCGTGCGTGTTCTCCTCGCACGAGGTCACCCCGGAAGCGATCACTGCCATCCTCGCGCACCTGCCCGCGCATGCCCGCGTCACGTTGTTCGGCACCTGCGCGGCACTGGCACCGCTTGACGGATCGGAGCGCGGCGGCAGTGCCGATCGCTTTGCCACGGTGTTGCACGAGGCCACGCGCCTGCATCCCGGCGAGGATCTCGTGCTGGTCGACGCGCGTGCGCGCCTCGCGCCGCTCTCGTGCGAGCGATTGCTGCGCGTGCTGGAACGCGACGACGTGCTCGGCGTGCTCGCACTCGATCCGGTATCCCTGCCGCTGGAACACGCGGACTCCGTCGAAACCGCACGGATCGACGCGCTCTGCTTCGCCTCGTCCGCGCGCCGATTCGCGGACGAGGCGATGGACGACGATGCCGCTCCGCTGCTGTCGGCCTGGCACGGCGGTCGGCTCGCGCACGCCGGCGCGACCGCGGCGACCTCCCGCGACACGCTCGATGCGACGGGGCTGCGCGTCGTGCGGCTCGACCACGCCTACGCCGGCGGCCCGCGGACGGACCATGGCCGGCCCGCATTCGCATCCCTCCACGCCCGGGTGGCAGACGCCATCGACAGGAACGCTCGCGCATCGCTGCCCGGCGTCGACGATCGCCCGGTACTCCTGCACGTGCTGCATGGATGGGGCGGCGGCGCCGAGCGCTGGGTGCGCGACTTCGCGGCGGCCGACGACCGGGCGCACCACCTGGTGCTGGTCGCACGCGGCAGCTTCACGCGGCGGCGCCACGGCGAATGGCTGGAACTGCACGACGGCGCGCTCGGTGGCGTGCCGCTCGCGCGCTGGCCCATGCCGCGTCCGATCGCGGATACGGCGCTCGCCGATGCGGCGTGGCGTGCGGTGTTCGACGAGGTGCGCACGACCTGCTGCGTCGATGCGGTGCTCGTGTCGTCGCTGATCGGACACAGCCTCGACGCGCTGCGCAGCGGCCTGCCGACGTTCTGCGTGGTGCACGATCACTACCCGCTGTGGCCAATCCTGCACCGCGACTTCGGCGATCCGGCGCTCGCCTTCGACGATGCGCAGCGCACGGCCGACCTCGCGGCGGCCGGCGCGGGCCGCGAGTTCGCGAGCCGGGACCCGGCGCATTGGAAGCGCCTGCGCGACGGCTTCGTGGAAGCGGCACTCGGCGCGCGCGCGACGCTGGTCGCGCCGAGCGCGTCGGCGCTCGCCAACCAGATCCGCCTCGCACCGGAACTGGCGGCACTCCCCGCGCGGGTGATCGGCCACGGCCTCGCACCGTGGCCTGCCGCGGCACCGCGCGTCCCGGCGCCGCCCGCGCGCGCGCGGCTGCGGCTGGTCATGCTCGGCCGCGTGCGCGCCGGCAAGGGCGCGCGACTGCTCGCGGCCGCGTTGCCGCGCCTGCGCGAGCACGCGGAGCTGTTCCTGCTCGGTGCCGGCGCCGATGCGCATGCCTTCTTCGGCGAATCCGGCGTGCATGTCCTGCTCGATTACCGGCACGAGGAGTTGCCGGCGTTGCTCGCAAGACTGCAACCGGACGCCGCCTTGCTGCTGCCGACGGTCGCCGAAACCTTCAGCTACACGCTGTCGGAACTGCGCAGCCTCGGCGTGCCGGTGATCGCGACGCGCATCGGCGCACTTGCCGAGCGAATCGAGGACGGCACCGACGGCTTCCTCGTCGCGCCCGATGCCGACGCGATCGTGGCACGCGTCGCCTCGCTCGCGCGGGACCGCGCACCGCTCGCGCGCGTGCGTTCGCACGAGTGTGCGCACGCGACCGCGCGCGAAATGGCCGCGGCGTGGCAGGAGCTGCTCGCCCTCGGCAAGCGCCGCACACTGCGCTATCCGCTGCGCGATGCCGGGCCCGCCGACCTGGAAGGCGACGCGGCAGCCGCGGCGCTGGCCGAGACGCGCGCACGCGAGGAGAAGTTGCGTGCCGAACTCGCCGACGCGGCTCGCGAAGCCGCTCGCCGCGGCGACTGGGGTCATGCGCTCGATCGCGAACTGGCCGGCGCGCGCCGCGAGATCGGGCGCGTCCACGGCGAACTGGAGGAACGCTCGCGCTGGGCGCTGGCGCTGAACGAGGAGCTGCAGGACATCAAGCCGCGGTACGAGCGGATCCTGGCCAGCGCGTCCTGGCGCATCACCGCACCGCTGCGCCGCGCAAAGGCGCTCGCACGGCGGGTACGCGCATCGCTCGCGTTCCGCAGCGCGCGCCTGCGCAGCACGGCAGGGCGCGTGCGCGGCAGCCTCGCCCAGCGCGGTTTCGCCGGCACGCTGGCGCGGATCGCGCAGGAGCTGCGCCCGCCGCAACCGGTCGCGACGACGCGGCAGTGGCCCGAACCGGATGGCGACACGACGCCGTTCGCGGTCCCGGCATCGCCGCAGCCGCTGGTTTCCATCGTGATGCCGGTGTACGGCAAATGGATGTACACGCTGGCCTGCCTGCGCTCGATCGCCGCGCATGCGGGGCCGCTGCCGTTCGAGGTGATCGTCGTCGACGATGCATCGCCCGACGAGACCGCCGAGCGGCTCGCGGCAGTTGACGGCATCCGCGTGCTGCGCAACGACACGAACCTCGGCTTCATCGGCTCGTGCAACGCCGGCGCAACCGCTGCATGTGGCGAATTCGTGCTGTTTCTGAACAACGACACGCTGGTGACGCCGGGCTGGCTGGAAACGCTGCATCGCTGCCTCGTCGAAGCCCCGGACGCGGGTCTTGTCGGCGCGCGGCTGGTGTACCCGGACGGACGCCTGCAGGAAGCCGGCGGCATCGTGTTCGACGACGCCTCGGGCTGGAACTACGGCCGCTTCGAGGCGACGGACGATCCGCGCTTCCTGTTCCGCCGCCAGGCCGACTATTGCTCGGGCGCGGCGATCCTGCTGCGCAAGGCGCTGTTCGAGCGCCTCGGCGGCTTCGACACGCGCTATGCGCCGGCCTACTACGAGGACACCGATCTCGCCTTTGCGGTGCGCGCGGCCGGGCTCAGGGTGTATGTCGAGCCTGCGGCGACGGTGGTCCATTTCGAAGGCATCACGTCGGGTACCGACACCGCGAGCGGCACCAAGCGCTACCAGGTCGTCAACCGCGGCAAGTTCCTCGAGAAATGGCGCGACGCGCTCGCGCGCCAGCCGAGGCCCGGCACGCCGATCCACATCGCGGCGACGCATCGCGCGCGCAAGCGCGTGCTGGTGGTGGACGCGACCACGCCGATGCCGGATCACGACTCCGGCTCGCTGCGCATGACCAACCTGCTGCGGGTGCTGGTCGAACTCGGCTGCCAGCCGAGCTTCCTGCCGCAGAACCGCCAGTACGTGGAGCGCTACACCGCGGCCCTGCAGTCGCTCGGCGTCGAGGCGCTGTACGCGCCGCATGCGCAGGATCCGGTAGAGTTCATGCGGCGGCGCGGCGGCGAGTTCGACCTCGTGATCCTCTCGCGCCACTACGTCGCGGCCGAATACATCGGCCTCGTGCGTCTGCATGCGCCGCGGGCGCGCATCGCGTTCGACACGGTCGACCTGCATTACCTGCGCGAACAGCGCGCGGCGGAGCTGGCGGACGATGCCGCATTGCTGCGCCATGCGCGCAACACGCGCGCGCAGGAGCTGCGCCTGATTCGCGAAAGCGACGTGACGCTGGTGGTGAGCGAGGTCGAGCGCGCGCTGCTTGCGCGCGAGGCGCCGGGCGCGCGGGTCGAGGTGTTGTCGAACGTGCACGAGGTATACGGTTGTCGCAAGCCGTTCGGCGAGCGTCGCGATCTCGTCTTCGTCGGCGGCTTCCAGCATCCGCCGAACGTCGATGCGGTCGAATGGTTCGTCCGCGAGGTGTTTCCGGACGTGCGGGCCGCGCTGCCAGACGTCCGCTTCCACGTGATCGGCAGCCGCGTGCCGGATTCGATCCGCGCGCTGGCCGGCGAGCACGTCATCGTGCACGGGTTCGTCGACGACATCCTGCCGTTCATGGACGGCTGTCGCATCTCGGTCGCGCCCTTGCGCTACGGCGCTGGCGTGAAAGGCAAGGTCAACATGGCGATGAGCTGCGGGCTGCCGGTGGTCGCGACGACTCCGGCGGTGGAAGGCATGCACGTGCGCAGCGGCGAGGACGTGCTGGTTGCCGACGATGCGGCGGCGTTCGCGGACGCGATCGTCCGCCTGCATGGCGACGAGAGACTGTGGAACTTGCTGTCGCGCAACGGTCTCGCGAACGTGGAGACGCATTTCTCGTTCGCTGCCGCACGCGCGGCAATCGAACGCCTGCTCGCGGACTGACGCTGCCGCCACCCGAAGGGTGGGCGATCAGCCGCTCGCCGAATTCATCGCCTGCAGCCGCTCCGCAAGACCGGTCAGGCGCGGATTGTCCGGAGCCAGCCGGCGCGCCTGCTCGATCGCGCGCGCCGCGTCCTCGCGCCTGCCTTCGCCGAGGCGCAGGTCGGCCTGATCGAGGAACGCGTTGGCGAGTCGTTGCGTCATCGCCGGGATTGCCGGATCGTCCGGCGCCACCTGCCGAACGGCGTCCAGCAGCGTGAGCGCACGCGAAACCGCCGCGTCCGCCATCGCCGCGTCGAACAGCGTCCGGGCACGCGCCGGCAGCGCGGCAAGGCCATCGCGGGCCTGCGCATCGGTACCGTCGATGGCCAGCGCCGCGCGGTACTTGTCGTACGCGCTTTCGCCGGGCGGCGTGATCAGATGTCCGGCCGCAACGGCGCGCGCCGCGTCGGCTACCAGCTCGCGCACCCGCGCCGCGGATTCGGCCGTCAGCACCGGTCGCTGCGCGTCGATCGCGATGCGCTCGCGCAGTTCGCGCAGCTGCACGCGCGACGCGCGAAGGTCGGGAAGGTCCGGCGCAAGCGCGGCGGCCGACTCCAGCGCTCGTGCGGCAGCCGCCGGATCGCCCTCCTCGATGGCCGCGTTGGCGCGCACGACGAATGCCCGCGCGACGCCGACCAGTCCTTCCTTCGCACGCGCATGATCCGGTTGCTTCGCGAGGACCGAACGATAGAGCTCGAGCGCGGAATCGGGGGCTCCGGAAATGGCACCCGCACGCAACCGCTGGTCGGCCTGGTCGACGACGGCGTCGAGCGCGGATCGTTCGGCCTCCTTCGCCTGCGCGATTTCCCCGAGCAGGGTCGGCAGATCCGGATGGGTGGGCGAGACCCGAGCGACATCGTCGGCACGGGCGACTGCAGTCGCGACGTCGCCGGCGGCGAGTGCCGAACGTGCCTGGACGACGAGCGCATCGGCGGACCGACGCAGGCCGGCGGCCGCGAGGGCGTGACCGGCATCGCCTTCGAGCACGCGCTGGTACAGCGCGGCGGCGCCGTCGGCGCCCACGATGCGTCCGGCATCGAGTGCAGCCTGTGCCTGTTCCAGCAATCCGGCGGTCTCGTCGGCTTGCGCCTCACGGTCCTTCAGGCGCACCTCCAGCGCATCCACGGCGGTGCCGCCGCCCAGCAGTTCCCGGGCGCGCTCGATCGAAGCCCGGGCGGAGGCCACGTCGTCGCGCCGGAGCTCGGCATCGGCCTGCTCGAGGAGCCGTCGGCCGACTTCCTCCAGCCCCCTGCGCGCCGCGTCGTTGTCCGGGTCCTGCGCGCGGGCGGCGAGGAACAGCTCGCGCGCGCCATCGCCCCGAACGCTGGTCAGGTTGCCTGCGGCCAGCGCATCTTGTGCGCGACTCAACGTGTCGTTGAAGCCGGTCCGTGGCAGCAGGCCGCGGATGGCATCCTGGTAGTGCCACAGCGCGGCGCCCACGATTGCGAGCAAAGCCGCGGCCGCGAGCGGCAGGGCGCCGCTCCCGCGCCGGCGCCGTTCGCGTGTCGCCGGGCGCGCGCCGCGCTTCGCACCGTCGTCGAGTGCGGCGACGATGCCCTCGATGCGCCCGAGGCTCGGCTCGGATCGCTCGTATGCGGACGGCGCGACCGCGTTGTCCACCCGCGTGACCGCGGCCTGATCCGGCGCCGCCTCGGACAACCGCGCGTGCGCGGACGGACCCGGCGTCCCGGATGCGCTCCCTCGTTCGACCTCCGCGACCGCCGCCGCAAGCTCGTCACCGCTCTGGAAGCGGTCTTCCGGCTGCTTGGCCAGCATTCGCGCAAGCAGCGGCTGCAGGCGTTCGAGGTCCGCCGGCAGAACCGGAACCGGCTGGGTGATGTGCATGATGCCGACGGCAAGCGAGTCGTCCGCGCTGTAGGGAACGCGACCGGTGAGCATCTCGTGCAGGACGATGCCGAGGCTGTACAGGTCGGCGCGCCCGTCGATCTGCTTGCCGCGCGCCTGCTCCGGACTCATGTAATGCGGCGTGCCCACCACCGCGCCGGTACGGGTCATCCGTCCGGTGCTGTCGAGAGCGCGCGCGATGCCGAAATCGGTCAATGCGGTGGAACCGTCCGCCCGCAGCAGGATGTTGTCGGGTTTCACGTCGCGATGGACGAAGCCGCTGCGATGCGCGTAATCGAGCGCACCGGCGATCTCGCGCACGACGCGCAATGCGAACGCGGGATCGCAGGCGGACCCGTCCTTCGGCAGCACCGCGCCGCCGGACAGGTATTCCATCGCGATGTAGTTGAGGTCGCCGACGCGGCCGACGTCATGGATGCCCACGACATGCCGGTGCAGGAGCTTCGCGGCGATCTTCGCCTCGCGCAGGAAGCGCTCGCCGAAATCCGGATCGACCAGAAGCGCGGGCGACATCACCTTCAACGCGACTTCGCGCTCGACCGACTCCTGCACGGCGAGGTAGACGGTGGCCATTCCCCCGCGCCCGAGCTGGCGCAGGATGCGGTATCCGGAAATCTCGATCACGATCGCGTCGCGTCCTGCATGGCGCCCCGCGTGGCGGGTTGGCACCGCACACGGCAACCGGACTGGCGCACGAGCATAGCATGCAGCCGCGGCTCAACCGCCCGCTCCGCGACGCCACGGCGCACGTGTCGCGAGCGACTCGAACCGGGCCACACGTCAGGCGATCCGCCTCGCCTCGATCACGTTCGGCACCGCCAGGAGCCGACCGATCAGGCTGCTGAGCTGGCCGAAGTCGGCGACGCGCACGACGTAGTTCATCTCCGCGATGCCGCGCCGCTCGTCGACCTGCGCGCGCACCGCTGCGACATGGACATTGGCGGCAGCGATGACGTTGCTGACGTCCTTGTGGATGCCCTTGCGGTCGTAGCCGCGCACGATCAGGTCGACCTGGTAGGACGACGCACCGCGCTTTCCCCATTCGACCTCGACGATGCGGCTGGGATCGCGCGCCGCGAGGCGCGAGAGCTGGGCGCAGTCGGCGCGGTGCACCGACACACCGCGGCCGCGCGTGATGAATCCCGCGATCGCGTCCCCCGGAACCGGCTGGCAGCAGCGCGCGAGCTGCGACATGAGATTGCCGACGCCTTCGATCACGATCGCGCCGGCCCCGTCGCCCTGCGGAGCCGGCTTCGGCGGCGGCGCGGTCGCGGGCGACTCGGCTTCCGTCTCGCGCGGTGGCGCGGCAAGTTCGTGCAGGGTGCGCGCGAGTTGACCGGTGCCGATGTCGCCCAGCGCCAGTGCCTCCAGCACCTCGTCCAGCGAGCGCATCTGGAAGCGCGGCGGGAGCAGGTCGAGCGCGGGCGGTTGCAGAGCGAGACGCTTGATTTCGCGATCCAGGATCGCACGCCCCGCCGCGAGGTTCTGCGCAAGGTCCATGCGCTTGAACCACGCGCGCACCTTCACGCGCGCGCGATGCGTCTGCAGGTATCCCTGCTGCGTGGACAGCCAGTCGCGCCTCGGCTCGGCCATTTTGCCGGTGAGAACCTCGACGCGATCCCCGGTCGCAGGCTGGAACGCAAGCGGCACGATGCGGCCATTGACCTTGGCGCCGCGGCAGCGATGCCCCACATCGGTGTGCACCGCGTACGCGAAATCGAGCACGGTCGCGCCATGCGGAAGGTCGATTACCTGTCCTTTCGGCGTCAGCAGGTAGACGCGGTCCTCGGCCACCTCGGTGCGCAGACCCGCCAGCAGCGCGCCGTCGTCCTCCTGCGGATCGGATCCTTCCAGCAGGCGGCGCATCCAGGCGATCTTGCGCTCGAAATCGGCGTCGCCGCTGCCGCCTTCCTTGTAGCGCCAGTGTGCCGCGACGCCGAGTTCGGCATGGCGGTGCATGTCGTGGGTGCGGATCTGCACTTCGAGCGTGCGACCGCCCGGGCCGATCACGCCGGTGTGCAGGGACTGGTAATTGTTGCCCTTCGGGTTGGCGATGTAGTCGTCGAACTCGCCCGGGATCGGCGTCCAGAGCACATGCACGACACCGAGCACGGCATAGCAGGTCGCGACATCGTCAACCAGCACGCGCAGCGCGCGCACGTCGAACAACTCGTCGAACGCGAGCCCCTTGCGCTGCATCTTCCGCCAGATCGAGTAGATGTGCTTCGGTCGCCCGGCGACGTCCGCGCGGATTCCGGCGCGCGCAAGCGCATCGGCAAGTGCGGTGCGTGCCGTCGCGATCCAGGACTCCCGATCCGCCCGCCGCTCGTCGAGCTGGCGCGCGATGCCGCGATAGACATCCGGCTGGAGATAGCGGAATGCGAGGTCCTCCAGTTCCCACTTGAGCTGCCAGACGCCGAGTCGATTGGCGAGCGGCGCATGGATGTCGGCCGTGAGGCGGGCCAACGCCTGCCGCTCCGCTTCCGGCAGGCGGGACGCCGACCGCATGCGCGCGAGCTGGCGCGCCAGCAGGATCAGTACCACGCGCAGATCGCGCACGATGGCCAGAAGGAGACGGCGCAGACCCTCGCTGCCGTGCCCGACGCCGTGCGCATCGTAGAGTGCCCAGACCTTCTCCGCTGCCTGCTGCCCTTCGACCAGGATGCGCACGTCTTCCGGCAGCGCCGCGAGTTCTCCGGGAGCCAAAGCGGCGCCCTCTTGCATCGCCGCATGCAGGATGCAGGCAGCCTTCGCCCCGTCGCCGAGGCCGAGTTCCTCGATCAGCGGAAGCGTCGCATCGAGTTCCGCGCGCGCGCGTGCCGGGAGCTGCTCGCGAACCCGCCGCTCCGCATCATCGAGCAGGGCACTGACTGAAGGCGCAACATCCGCGGCAAGCGCACCGTTCACGACAATTCACGCGATGTGAGGCCCCGCTCACGCGGGGCCCTGGCAACAGAAAGCGGTCGCGCGAGCGATCAGCGCCGCCCGCGCCTCACGGCGTCATCCAGGGGAACACGCCGTCCTCGAACGCGAACCCGAAGATCACGTTGTCACCGGAGAACATGTCGCCCGGCGTCACGTCGTCGCGAATCACCATCGGGTCGGACAGTACGGCAACGGCAGCCACCGGGGTCGCACCCGGAATCAAGGTCGACTCGGTCGTGCGGACGACGACGAGGTAACGCGACCACTCCGTCGTGCCCGTGACGATGCTCAACGGAACACGCGCCTCGACGACGCCGGTTCCCGACCAGGAAGGCTGACCGCTGCATGCGGAAGCATTGAGCGGAGCCGCCGGAAGCGACGTCCTGAAACAGTACGTGTAGGAATCGGACAGATAGTCCGAGTCATAACCGTCCCGGATCTCGAAATCCACGGATTCCGGAACCTGCTGGACGGAATCGGGCGTCAGGACGTCGAATCCGGAATTGGGCCCGAGCCCGCTCTGCTGACCGAGCCGGAGATCGATTCGCGCCAGATATGCGTAGGTGGAGCCGACGGACGAGCCCGAGCGATGCGTCCACATCGTGCGCGACCGCTGGCCGAAGCTGTCCGTGCCATTCGGCACGATGCCGGCCGCCGCAGCGCACAGCGAGAGTTCTTCCACGGCCGGCAGGTCATCCGGCGCCATCGTGAAGCTGCAGGAATCCACCGGCACCTCGCTCCAGTCGGGCGAAGCCCAGTCGAACCCGGCAACCGGCTGCCAGTTGACCATGCTGGCGTATTGCGTCGCCTCGATTCCGCGATCGAAACCGTCGACGAAGATGTACGGTGCCCAGCGGCTGAACGGACTGGCGATCAATCCATCCGCCAAGCGCACCTGGCACGACAGCGTGTGCTCGATGGACGGGCCACTGGCAGGACGATTGACCAGCAGCTTCGCACCCGTGAAGTTGAACTTCTTGAGGTAGGCATCCGGAAGCGTCCAGCGCGGGTGCGACGGCGCCAACGTGATGATGGCGCCACTCGTCTGCGATCCGACGTTGGCGCAGAAAGCAAATCCGTCGGTCGTCACGCCCAGCGTGCTCGTATCCGCCGGGATGCCGGCCACGTAGTTGACACCCGGCACCACGATGTTCAGCGGAGCCTCGTCGTTGACGAGGAACTCGGCGGCTCGCGCCACCGGAAAAACGAATGCGGTTGCACAGGCACCGATGCACAACCGAACAACAAGCTTCTTCGAGGACATTTCCTGCTTTCTCTAGCCAGAACGTGGGTTTGCGTAAAGCATTCGCGCGACCAGCCTTCCCCTGTTGCTCGCGTGCAACGAAGTCCTTGACGCTCTCGTTTGCCCGCAGACCGATGCCGACGGAAGCCCCTGCGGCACGTGCTACACTCAAACGCGGTGGCAGTGTAACGTGAAACGACTGGCGATGCACGTGTTAAGTCACCGTAAATCCAGCGGTTTTCGCCCATCCCTTCGACCTCTCCACACCCCGGAAAACCCATGCGCATGACGTCCCGCACCGCCATCCCGGCCCTGTTCCTGTCGTGTCTTTTTTCCGCATCCGCGATAGCGCAGACCCAGGCACCGACGCTGGAAGAGCGCATGACCGGCGCCGAATTCCGGGCGGCAGGACTCGACAAGCTCTCGCCCGACGAACTGGCACGGCTCAATGCATGGCTCGAGGCGCACGGCAGCGGCAAGACGCAATACGTGACGCCGGAGGGCAGCAAGGTCTTCTACCCCGACAGTTCCAGCCGCGAAACGATCGAGGATCGCATCGCCGGCACGTTCTCGGGCTGGCTCGGCAAGACGGTGTTCACGCTCGAGAACGGCCAGAAGTGGCAGCAGGCGGAATCCGGCCGCTTCGGCTCGCGCGAACTCGACCATCCGAAGGTGAAGATCAAGCCGATGCTGATGGGAAGCTGGCTGATGTACGTGGAAGGTTGCGGCTGCAGCGTGCGCGTGAAGCGCGTCGAGTGACGGCGCGGGCGCTCAGCCCGCACCCAGTGCCTCGATCGCCTTCGCCAGCCGCTTCGGCGACACCGGCTCCGGCGTGCGAAGCTCCTGCGCGAACGTCGACACGCGCAGCTCCTCGATCAGCCAGCGCAGCTCCGTCAATGCTTCGTCCTCCTCGCCGCGTTCCGCGCGCAGCGCGAGGTACTTCCGCCAGTAGACGAGCACGCCGAGCATGCGCGCCTGGTCCCTGGTCGGATCCTGCCGCAGGCGTTCCGCGCGCAGCCGCATGGCCTTCAGGTAACGGGGAAAGTGCGCAAGCCGCGCACGCGGCGTGACCCGCACGAAACCCGGTGCAAGCAGTTCGTCCAGTTGCTCGCGCAGATCGTCGTAGTTCGCCTTCGCGAAGCCGATCAGCGGCGGTTCGAGCAAGGGCCGAAGTTCCGCCTGCGCGGCAATCACCGCCTCCGCCAGCGCCAGCCATTCCACCGCCGCGGGAAAGAGCTCGCGCGCGAGCGACTCGCGCACGTGCTCGAACGCACCGCGCTCGCGGACATCGAGATCGTGCGCGGCGAGCCGCTCGCGCAAAGCGGCCTCGACGATATCGGCGCGAAGGCTTTCGGCATCGCCGACCGGCGCCCATTGCAAGGCCAGCCGGCTGTGCAGCGGCAGCTGCCTTCGCGCCTGCTTGATGCGATCGGCCAGCGCGCGGCGCAGCAGGCGCTCCACGCCGCGGCGATGCTCGGCCTCGGCCTCGTCGCGCCGTTCCAGCACCCGCAACGCGACCGCATCGCCGAGGTCGACGAGCGCCGGAAATGCGGCGAGCCCCGCCTCCGAGACGACCTGCGCCGGGATCCGCTCGAAATCGAACGCCGCCACGTCCTCGCGCGCGAAATCCGCGTCCACGTGCTGCGAGAACGCATCGCGCGCGGCATCGAGCCAGTTCGCCTGCAAGGCGGCCAGATCGCGGGATTCGGCGAGCACGTTCCCGTCGCCGTCGCGCAACCGGAAATGCATGCGCAGGTGCGGCGGCAACTCGACCGCCGCGAAAGCCGCCGCGTCGATCGCGACGCCGGTCCTGCGTCGCAGCCACGCGGCGAGCACTTCGAGCAGCGATTCGTCGCGCGGCGCCTCGTCCTCGGCGAATGCGCGCGCGAAATCCGGCGCCGGCACGAAGTTGCGCCGCAACGCCTTCGGCAGCGCGCGGATCGCCTCGGCCACCTTCTCCGCGAGCAGGCCAGGCACCAGCCATTCGCAACGTGCGCCGGATACCGCATTCAGAAGCGCAAGCGGAATCTCCAGTGTCACGCCGTCGGCCGGATCGCCCGGAACGAAGCGGTACGCGAGCTTCAGCGCGTGGCCGGCGATCCGCATGGCGGAGGGGAACTCGCGATCGCCCGCCCCCGCCTCGGACCCGAGCAGATCCGCCACCGACCAGTGCAGCGCCGCCTGCTGCTTCGGACTCGCGTGGCGATACCACGCATCGAGCGCAGCCGCGCTGCACACGTCCGCCGGGAGCTTGCCCTCGAAAAACGCGGTGCGCGCATCCTCGTCCGCGACGAGGCCGCCGCGGCGACGACGCGCCTCGACTTCCAATGCCTCGCGCAGGACGCGCGCATTGACCTTGACGAAACCTGCGCGCGCATCGATCTCGCAGCGCGCCAGCGCCTCGCGCACGAACACGGCATGCGCGAGCGCCGGATCCTGCCTGGCGAACGTGACGCTGCGCTGCTCCACCAGCGTCAGCCCGAGCAGCGTCACCTGCTCCGACGCGACCACGACACCGCGCCTGCGCGACCAATGCGCATCGCGCCACGAGCGCCGCACGAGGTGTGCGGCCTGCTGTTCGATCCACGCCGGATCGACGCGCGCGCAAAGCATCGCGTAGACGCGGGACAGGTCGAGAATCTGCCCCGCGAGCAACCATTGCGGCGGCGACTTCGCGACACTCGATCCCGGAAAGATCGCGAACTTCCGCTCGCGCGTGCCGCGATACTGGCCGCGCTCGTCGCGACGGCCGACCTGCGCGGGCCAGCCCGACAGGAGGCAGCGATGGATCGCCTCGTAGCGCGCGGCATCCAGTCCGTCATCCGGCGGCTCGGCCGGCGGCGGCACGTTCCTGCCTCGCGGCCGCCCGCCCCGAGCGCGATCCGGACCCGCATCGAGCGACCAGCCGAACTCGTCCGTGACCAGAACCAGCAACTGCCGATGCAGTTCGCGCCACTCGCGCATGCGCAGGAACGACAGGAACCGCTCCTCGCACCAGGCGCGCAGCTTCGACTGGGTCAGCTCCTCGTGCGCGGCCACGTACGCCGACCAGAGGCGCAGCACGCCGACGAAGTCCGAGCGCGGATCGGCGAACGCCGCATGCGCCGCATCGGCCTGCTGGCGCGCATCGGCAGGCCGTTCGCGCGGATCCTGGATCGAAAGGAACGACGCGAGAACGAGAAGGTCGCGCAGCGCGCCGCGATGACCGGCCTCGACCACCATGCGCCCGAGCGCGACATCGATCGGCAGCCGCGCGATCTGCCGCCCGAGCGCAGTGACGCGAAGCGCCGGTCCCTTGCCCGTCACGGCCTCGACCGCCTCCAGGTCGAGCAGGCGCCGCTGGCCGTCGGCCAGTGCACGCTCGCTCGGTGGGTCGATGAACGGGAACCGCGCCGGGTCGCCCAGCTTGAGCACGAGCATGCGCAGGATCACGCCGGCGAGCGAGGAACGCAGGATTTCCGGATCGGTGAAGCGCGGTCGCTGCGCGTAGTCGTCCTCGCCGTACAGGCGGTAGCAGACACCCGGCCCCACGCGGCCGCAGCGGCCCGCGCGCTGGTCGGCGGCCGCCCGCGAGATCGGCTCGACGTGCAGGCGTTCGAGCTGGTTGCGCGGGTTGTAGCGCTTGACGCGCGCGGTACCCGTGTCGACCACGCAGCGGATGCGCGGCACGGTCAGCGAGGTCTCGGCGACGTTGGTCGCCAGCACGATGCGCCGCTGCGGACCGGGCCGGAACACGCGATCCTGCTCGGCCGCCGACAGACGCGCGTACAGCGCGAGGATTTCCGTTTCGCGGTACTTGCGCCGCGACAGCGCAAGGTGCGCATCGCGGATCTCGCGCTCGCCGGGAAGGAACACCAGCACGTCGCCGCGGGGATCCTCGCGGGTGAGCTCGTCGATGGCGGCAACGATGCGATCGGTTTCCGTGCGCGGACCCCGTTCCCGCGCCCCGGGCGGATCGCCCGCCGCATCGACCTCGGGCCGCCAGCGAATCTCGACGGGGTAGGTGCGGCCCTCGACCTCGATCACCGGCGCGCCGCCGAAGTGCGCCGCGAAGCGCGCGGTGTCGATGGTCGCCGAGGTCACCACGAGCTTCAGGTCGCGGCGGCGCTCCAGCAGACCCTTGAGGTACCCCAGCAGGAAGTCGATGTTGAGGCTGCGCTCGTGTGCCTCGTCGAGGATGATCGTGTCGTAGGCCGACAGCCACGGATCGGTCTGCGTCTCGGCCAGCAGGATGCCGTCGGTCATGAACTTGACCAGCGACGCCTCGGAAACCTGGTCGGTGAAGCGCACCTGGAAGCCGACCTTGCCTCCGACCTCGGTGCCGAGTTCGGACGCGACGCGGCGCGCGACGCTGCGCGCGGCGATGCGGCGCGGCTGCGTGCAGCCGATCAATCCCGCCGCACCGCGTCCCGCCGCGAGGCAAAGCTTGGGAAGCTGCGTGGTCTTGCCCGAGCCCGTCTCGCCGGCCAGCACGACCACCGGATGCGCGCGGATCGCCTCTACGATGCGCTCCGCATGCGCCGCGATCGGCAGCGATTCGTCCACCGCGATGTCCGGCACGGTCGCCGCCCGCGCCTCGCGGCGCGCGACCGACTCGCCGATCGCGGCCTGGAGCGCGGCGATTTCGGCTTCCGCCGGCACGGATGCGCCGCGCAGGCACCGCCAGCGGCCGAGCAGCCGGCCGCGATCGCGCGTCAGCACGCCGTCGAGTGCGGTCCGGAGGGAGGAAAGCCTGGGATCCACGAGGGGCACGGCGGTCATCGGGAGCGCGATGATAGCTGCGGCCGATCGCAGCGATTCGCAAGATTCATTTTCCCCGGCGCGAAGTCGGCGCTAGGCTGCCGGCATTCCCTTCCAACCGCAGGAGCACGTCATGGCCATCGACATCGGCATCGCGAAGAAAGACCGCGAGACCATCGCGAAGAACCTCTCCAAGCTGCTCGCCGACACGTATTCCCTGTACCTCAAGACGCACAGCTTCCACTGGAACGTCACCGGCACCATGTTCAACACGCTGCACCTGATGTTCGAGACGCAGTACAACGAGCTCTGGACTGCGGCAGACGTCATCGCCGAGCGCATCCGCGCACTCGACGTGTACGCCCCCGGCTCGTACACGCAGTTCGGCAAGCTCACCTCGATCGAAGAGGAAACGGGCGTGCCGGACTGGAAGGGCATGGTGCAGCAGCTCGTGGACGGACACGAGACGGTCGCCCGCACCGCGCGCGACGTGTTCAAGGCCGCCGACAAGGTCGACGATCAGCCTACCGCGGATCTCGCCACGCAGCGCATGCAGGAGCACGAGAAGACCGCGTGGATGCTGCGCTCGCTGCTCAAGTAAGCATCCGGGCCACGGCCGCCTCTCCCGGAGGCGGCCTTTTCCTCACAACTTGCGCCGTGGCGGAATCAGGATGTCGCCGATCAGGAGGCCCGCGACGATCGCGACCAGCAGCGTGATCAGCGTGATGCCGGTATCCAGCCCGAGCATCACGTCGCGCTCGAACACCGAACTCAGGCTGCGGAATCCCACGCTTCCCGGCACCAGCAGGATGATCCCCGGCTCGCGCACGACCGCGCCCGGACGATGCATCGCGCGCGCGAACAGGTTGCTCAGCGCGCCGATCGCGACGCCTCCGACGAAAACGCCGAAGGCCGGCGACACATGGCGGCCACCGAACTGCGCGCAGAGATAGCTGATCACGACCGCGCCGATCACGACCGGAACGTGCCGCCGCGGACTGCCGAACAGCACTGCGAACGACGCCCCGGCGGCCAGCACCGCAACGAAATCGGCCCATTGCGGCACCGGCGCGCCGATCTGCGCTTGCGGCACCCAGCCGAGCAATGGCGCGATGTGCGTGGCCGCGATCGTTCCGAACGCGAGCTTCAGCAGCGTCGCCAGCGCGCCCATCATGCGCGCCGTGCCGGATATCAGGTGCTGGCTGGACAGTTCGCGGACCGCCGTGGTCAGCGTCATGCCGGGCATCAGCACGATCAGGCTCGCGATCACCACCGATTTCACGTCCAGCGGCACGACGAAGGCGGCAAGCCCCGTGACGATCAGCGTGGCGAGGAAGGCCGACAGCGCTTCCGATGCCGCGGACAGCGCCGGCCGGCCTTCCGAGCCAAGCATGATGACCCCGATCAGCAAGCCGATCAGCCCGGCCACGGCGACGCCCGCCCATGCCGTGTGCAGGATCATCGCGACGCTCGCGGCGGAGATGCCGAAACTCGCGATCCGCGCCGCCTGCGCCAGCGGCGAACGTCCCGCACCGCCGATGGCGCGGAGCGCACGGCGTCCCGCGGCGAGATCCAGCCGGCCGTCGATCACCTGGTCGGCGATCTCGTCCACCTGGCACAGCCGGCGCAGGTTCACCTCGCCCGGTGCGACGCGCACGACCTGCGTGATCTCGGCGATGTCGTCCTCGCGCGCCGGATCGGAGAACGACATGACGATCGAAGTCGGAGTGGACAGCACGTTGCACGCCAGTCCGAGCCGCGCGCTTACCAGGTTGACCACGTCCTCGAGGCGCGGAGCCGCGGTGCCGTACTCGTGAAGGCGGCGGGACAGATCGACCACGAAGCCGATGCGGACCTTCAGGTCGGCCTGCGGCACGGAATCGGCGCGGACGGGGACGTTTGCCATCTGCATATGATGCCGCGCCGCGGCATGCGCAGGCGAGATCGGTCACCCGCAGCATGCTAGCCTTCCGGGATGACGGAAGGCACGGCAACGCGGCAGCGCAGCGCGCACGGCGACGTGTTCGTGGCCAGTGGCGACTGGACGCTGGCCTCGCTGCCCGGGCTCGCCGACCGCGTCGCATCGCTGCGCCGGTCGGCCGCATCGGGCGCCCGCGTCGACGCGGCCGCGATCGAACGGCTCGACACCGCCGGTGCCGAACTCCTGCTGGACCTTGCGGGCGGCAGCCCGGTTTCCGGGCTTGACGCACGCCGCAAGGCGCTGCTGGACGCGGTCGCGGCCACCCGCAAGGAGAGCACACCGGAGCCCCGCCGCGAACGCGGCGTCTTGGCACTGCTCGCGCAGATCGGTGCGGCGGTGGAACAGGTCGGCCGCGACGCGTGGAAGCTCGTCGGCTTCATCGGCCTGATCCTCGCGACATTCGCCGGCACCGTGCTGCGACCGCGCCGCTGGCGCCCGACCTCGCTCGCTTTCCATCTCGAACAGACCGGATTCGACGCGATACCGATCGTGCTGCTGCTGAACTTCATGGTCGGCGCGGTGGTCGCGTTCCTCGGCGCGACGGTGCTCAAGGACTTCGGCGCGACCATCTTCACCGTCGAGCTGATCGGCTACTCGTTCCTGCGCGAGTTCGGCGTGCTGCTCACCGCGATCCTGATCGCCGGCCGCTCGGGCAGTGCGTTCACCGCGCAGATCGGCTCGATGAAGGCGCGCGAGGAGATCGACGCGATCCGCACCCTCGGCGTCGATCCGGTCGAGGTGCTGGTGCTGCCGCGCCTGCTGGCCCTGCTGGTCGCGCTGCCGGCTCTCACCGTGCTCGCGATGCTCGCCGGCATCGCCGGCGGCATGCTCGTGTGCACCGTGCAACTGGACATCTCGCCCGCGATGTTCCTGACGCGCTTCCAGGACCTCGATGCGGTCCGGCATTTCTGGGTGGGCATGAGCAAGGCGCCGCTGTTCGCGTTCCTGATCGCGTCGATCGGCTGCCTGGAAGGCTTCAAGGTTTCCGGCAGCGCCGAATCGGTCGGCACGCACACCACATCGAGCGTGGTGCAGGCGATCTTCGTGACCATCCTCGTCGACGCGTTCGCGGCGATCTTCTTCATGGAGATCGACGTGTGAGCACGCGGCCGCCACGCGAAACCGTCATCGAGGTCCGCGGCCTGCGCAACCAGTTCGGCGCGCAGGTCGTGCACGAGAACCTGGACCTGGACGTGTACCGCGGCGAGGTCATCGGCGTGGTCGGCGGGTCCGGCAGCGGAAAGTCGGTGCTGATGCGCTCGATCATCGGCCTGAACCGGCCTGCCGCCGGCTCGGTTCGCATGCTCGGCACGGACATGATGCGCGCGAGCGATGCGCAGCGGCGCGCGGTGGAAACGCGCTGCGGCGTGCTGTTCCAGAACGGCGCGCTGTTCTCGTCCCTGACCGTGGCCGACAACGTCATGGCACCGATGCGCGAGCATCACGACCTGCCGCTCGCGCTGATGCAGCGGCTGGCGGCGATGAAGATCGCGCTTGCCGGCCTGCCTCCCGAGGCCGGCGCGAAGTTTCCGTCGCAGCTCTCGGGCGGCATGGTCAAGCGCGCTGCGCTCGCGCGCGCGCTCGCGCTGGACCCGGACATCCTGTTCCTGGACGAGCCGACTGCCGGACTCGATCCGATCGGCGCCGCCGCTTTCGACCAGTTGATCCTGACCCTGCGCGACGCGCTCGGACTCACGGTGTTCCTCATCACCCACGACCTCGATACGCTGTACACGATCTGCGACCGCGTCGCGGTGCTGTCGCGCAAGCGGGTGCTGGTCGCCGGCCCGATCGCGGAAGTCGAGAACTGCGACGATGCCTGGGTGCACGAGTACTTCCAGGGGCCACGCGGACGCGCGGCCGAACGGGCCAGCGAGCGCGCCCGCGATCCCGAAGCGCCCTCGGCGCACCCCTGACCGCTGACGGAGAACACGCATGGAAACCCGCGCAAACCACGTGCTCATCGGCGCATTCACGATCGGCGTGTTCCTGCTCGCGCTCGGTTTCGTGCTGTGGATGACCAAGGCGCGCAGCGACGCGAGCTACCACGACTACGACATCGTGTTCACCGAGGCGGTGACGGGGCTCTCGGTCGGCGGCCTCGTGCAGTACAACGGCATCAAGGTGGGCGAGGTGAGCCGGCTCCAGCTGGCACCGGACAATCCCGGCAAGGTGATCGCACGCGTGCGACTGGATGCAGCCACGCCGGTCCGCCAGGACACCCGCGCCAAGCTCGGCCTGCTCGGAGTGACCGGGCTCGCCTTCATCCAGCTCTCCGGCGGAACACCGCAATCGCCGCCGCTGTTGCCCACGCACGAACATCCGGTGCCCGTGATCCCGTCCGAGGAGTCGGCGCTGTCCAAGCTGCTGGCTTCCGGGACGGACATCATGACCAGCGTCAACGACATCCTGATGCGACTGAACCAGATGTTCTCGGAGGACAACGTCTCGCGCGTATCGCAGACACTGGCACACCTGGATCAGCTCACCGGCACGCTGGCCGACCAGCGCGGCGAGATCGGCGAAGTGGTCGGCCATCTTTCGGAGGCGACGCGCACGCTCCAGAAGACGCTTTCGACCGTGGACGCGATGGCCGACACGACCAACGCGCTGCTGCGCGACGACACGCGCGCACTGCTCCGTTCGGCGGAGGCGGCCCTGCAAGCGGTCGAGAAGGTCGCCGCATCCGCCGGTTTGCTGGTGGAAGACAACCGTGCCGCGATCAACAACTTCAGCAACCAGGGCCTGCGCCAGATCGGCCCGACCGTGATCGAGCTGCGCGAGACGCTGCGCTCGCTCAAGCAGCTCGGCGACAAGCTCGGCGCCTCCGACAGCCTGTTGCTCGGCCGCGACCAGCCAAAGGAGTTCCAGCCGCGATGAAGCTGCCACGTCTTGCCGGTTTTGCCCTCCTGCTTCCGCTGGCCGCGTGTTCCTCGCTGCTGGACGTGCAGCGCACACCGTTCACGATCTACTCGCCGCAGCTCTCGGCACGGCCGGTAGCCGGGCCGGACGTCGGGTGGCAGCTGGCGGTCGAGACGCCGCTCGCCAGCGACGTGCTCGACAGCACGCGCATCGCGGTCATGCCCTCGGCCGGCATCATCGAAGTGTTCCCCGGCGCGCGCTGGAGCGACAACGCGCCGGTGCTCCTGCGCAACCTGCTGGTGCAGGCGTTCGAGGGAAGCGACCGCATCACCGGCGTGGGCAGCGCCGTGACCGGAATCCGCGCGGACTACGCGCTGGCCATGGAACTGTACGCGTTCCAGCTCGACCTGACCGACGGCGCCCCGCACGCGGTCGTGCGCCTGCAGGCGCGACTGGTCGACTACGCCAGCAATCGCGTGCTTGCCTCGCACCTGTTCGAAACGACGATGCCGGCAGCCGGAACCGACGTCGCCAGCGCCTTCGCCGCGCTCGAAGCGGCCCTGAACGATACCGTGTCCGCGATCGTCGCCTGGACGCTCGCCACCGGCGAGCGGCAACGCGCCGACGCGACCCCGTAGGCCGCACGGATTCCCCTCGCCGCCCGCTGCGGCGACAATAGGCCATCCACCCGCCCGCTGATCCGGGCGCCCGGCGCGACCGGGCGTCCCCCGAGCCGTGTCCGCCGATGAGCGAAGTCGAAACCCGCAATCCGCACAGCCAGCTGCAGGATCGGCTCGCACGGGTCGAGGAACTGCTGCGCCGGCAGCATCTGGTCGAGGATCTCGCGCATCGCCAGTCCGGCGACCATCCGGACCTCGTCGACGGGCTCGTGCATCGCCAGCACCTGGCCGAGCTGCAACGCGAGATCGACGGCCTCCACCCGGCGGACATCGCGTTCATCCTCGAGGCGCTGCCGCCCGAGGATCGTCTCGAGGTCTGGAACCTCGTCAAGTCCGACAACGACGGCGAGATCCTGCTCGAAGTCTCCGACGCCGTGCGCGAATCGCTGCTCGCGGACATGGACCGGCCGGAACTCCTCGCCGCCGCCGAGCAGCTCGATGCCGAGGAAATCGCGGACCTCGCCGAAGACCTGCCCGAGGACGTGCTCGCCGAGCTGATGCATCGGCTCAACGCCGAGCAGCGCGAGCGCGTGCAGGCGGCGATGTCGTGGGAAGACGACCAGGTCGGCGCGATCATGGATTTCGACATGGTCACGATCCGCGACGACGTGACGCTGGAAACCGTGCTGCGCTACCTGCGCCGCCTCAAGGAACTGCCCGAGCAGACCGACAAGCTGTTCGTCGTCAACAAGGAAACCGTGCTCACCGGCGTGCTGCCGATCCGCTGGCTGCTGGTCAACGACCCGTCCAAGGAAGTCAGCGAGGTGATGGCGCCCGACGCGAACACGTTCCACCCGGAGGACGACGTCGCCGAGACCGCGCAGGCGTTCGAGCGCTACGACCTCGTCACCGCTCCGGTGGTCGACGCCGACGGCCGCCTGATCGGCCGCGTCACGATCGACGCGATGGTCGACGTGATCCGCGAGGAAAGCGACGCGGAGGTGCGCGAGCGCTTCGGTTTGCGCGAGGACGAGGACATCTTCGCCTCGGTATGGCGCTCGCTGCGCAACCGCTGGGCATGGCTGGCCATCAACCTCGTCACCGCGTTCATCGCCTCGCGCGTGATCGGCGTGTTCGAAGACTCCATCCAGAAGCTCGTCGCGCTCGCCACGCTGATGCCGATCGTCGCGGGCATCGGCGGCAACTCAGGCAACCAGACCATCACGATGATCGTGCGCGCGCTGGCGCTGGACCAGGTCAGCCCCGCAAGCGCGCGCCGCCTGCTGCGCAAGGAACTCGGCGTCGCGCTGCTCAACGGGCTGATCTGGGGTGGCGTGATCGGCTTCGTCGCGTGGCTGCTCTACCGCAACATCGCGCTCGGGCTGGTGATGACGGCCGCGATGACGCTCAACCTGCTGCTCGCCGCGGCGATGGGCGTGATGATCCCGATGACGCTGATCCGCTTCGGCCGCGATCCGGCGATGGGCTCCAGCGTGATGATCACCGCATTGACCGACAGCGGCGGCTTCTTCATCTTCCTCGGCCTCGCGACGCTGTTCCTCGTGTAGGCGATCGCCGCGGCGATCCATGCGTTTCTTTACATGCCGATGCATGGAGACCGCACGGCCGCACCGTTACCATTGCGCACCTGCCAGCCCGCGTCGCCAGCCCGTCGGCGCCCGCGCCCGCCCGCAGCGGCACGCACACGCTCCCCCTTGAACCGGATGCAACGATGCGCCTGAACCGTGCCGTCAAGACCACCCTCATCCTCGTCGCCGCTGCCGTGGCGGCGGTCCTGCTGTGGCAATGGCTCGGCCGCGGTTCCGCGCAGGAAGGCGCGCCGCAGCGGCGCGGCGCCTGGCGCACCAGCGGCGATCCGGCGCCGGTGCGCGTGACGACCGTGCGGCGCGAGCCGCTCGCCGTGCAGATCAAGGCGCTCGGCACGGTCACGCCGCTGCAGCAGGTCACGGTGCGACCGCGCGTCGAGGGCGAACTGCTGCGCATCGCGTTCCGCGAAGGCCAGCACGTCGAGGCCGGCGACCTGCTTGCCGAAATCGACCCCGCGCCGTTCAAGGTCCGGCTCGCGCAGGCGCAGGGCCAGCAACGCCAGAACCTCGCGGAACTGGAGAACACGCGCGTCCAGCTCGCGCGGTATCGCGACCTCGCGCGCAGTTCCTACGTGTCGACGCAGGACGTGGCCGACCTCGAGGCACGGGTGCGCCAGTTCGAGGGGCGTCTGGAAAGCGACCGCGCCGCAGTCGACGAAGCGCGGTTGCAACTCGGCTACACGCGCATCGTCGCGCCGGTCGCCGGTCGGGTCGGACTGCGCACCGTCGATGCCGGCAACCTCGTGCGCACCGGCGACACGGACGGCATCGTCACGATCACCCAGATGCAGCCGATCAGCGTGGTGTTCTCGGTGCCGGAAACGAACCTTGCGGCGGTAACCGCCGCCGTGCGCGGCAACCCGGAACTCCCGGTCGAGGTATGGGACCGCGAGGAGCGCACGCGCCTCGCGGCCGGCACGCTGTCGAGCCTGGACAACCGCATCGACGTCGAAACCGGCACGCTGCGCCTGCGCGCGCTGCTCGGCAACGAGGACGAATCGCTGTTCCCGAACCAGTTCGTGAACGTGCGCCTGCAGGTCTCGGATGACGAGGCGCTGGTGATCCCGGACGCGGCCGTGCAGTTCGGGCGCAACGGCACGTACGTCTACGTGATCCGCCCGGACGACACCGCGACCGTGCGCGAAGTGAAGCTCGGCGCTTCCAGCGGTACCCGCATCGCGGTGCTCGAAGGGCTGGAGGCCGGCGAGCGCGTCGTGCTGGAAGGCATCGACCGACTCGGCGAAGGCCGCAAGACACTGGTCGTGAGCGACGACAGCGCCGACGCCGCCAGCCCATGAACCTGTCGCGCCCGTTCATCCTGCGGCCGGTGGCGACCACGCTGCTGATGCTCGCCCTGCTGATGTCGGGCCTGTTCGCGTACCGGCTGCTTCCCGTCGCGGCGCTGCCGCAGGTCGATTACCCGACGATCCAGGTGCTCACGCTGTACCCGGGCGCGAGTCCGTCGGTCACCACCAGCGCGGTGACCGCGCCGCTGGAGCGCCAGCTCGGCCAGATCCCGGGCCTCAACCAGATGTCGTCGACCAGTTCCGGCGGCGCTTCGGTGATCACGCTGCAGTTCGCGCTCGAAGTCGAACTCGGCGTCGCCGAGCAGGAAGTGCAGGCCGCGATCAACGCGGCCAGCAACTTCCTTCCGAACGATCTGCCGATGCCGCCGGTGTACCGCAAGGTCAATCCGGCCGACACGCCGATTCTCACGCTCGCGGTGACATCGCCCACGTTGCCGCTGCCGGAGATCTACGATCTGGTCGACACGCGCATGGCACAACGGCTGTCGCAGCAACCCGGCGTGGGCCTGGTCAGCCTGGCCGGCGGTCAGCGCCCGGCGATCCGCATCGAGGTCAATCCCGGCGCGATGGCCGCGGCCGGCATCGGCATGGACGACATCCGCGCCGCGATCGCGGCAGCCAACGTGAACATGCCCAAGGGCAGCTTCGACGGTCCGATCCGCGCGATCATGCTCGATGCCAACGACCAGATGCGCTCCGTCGAGGAATACCGCGAGCTGATCGTCGCGTGGCGCGACGGTGCCCCGCTTCGCCTCGGCGACGTGGCCACCATCGAACAAGGGCCGGAGAACCGCCAGCTCGCGGCCTGGTCCGGCGAGGTTCCGGCGATCCTCGTCAACATCCAGCGCCAGCCCGGCGCGAACGTGATCGAGGTGGTCGACCACGTCCATGCGCTGCTGCCGCAGCTTCGCGCGGCGATGCCCGATGCCGTGGACGTGACCGTCCTCAGCGACCGCACCGAGTCGATCCGCGCTTCGATCAAGGGCGTGCAGCACGAACTGCTGCTCGCGATCGCGCTGGTGGTGCTGGTCACGTTCGTGTTCCTGCGCACGATCCCGGCGACGATCATCCCGAGCCTCGCCGTGCCGCTGTCGCTGGTGGCGACCTTCGGCTTCATGCTGCTGGCCGGCTTCTCGCTCAACAACCTGACCCTGATGGCGCTGACGATCGCGACGGGCTTCGTCGTCGACGACGCGATCGTGATGCTGGAGAACGTCGCGCGTCATCTGGAGGAAGGCAAGACGCGGCTCGAAGCCGCGCTCGACGGTGCCAGGCAGATCGGCTTCACGCTCGTCTCGCTCACGATCTCGCTGATCGCCGTGCTGATCCCGCTGCTGTTCATGGGCGACGTGGTCGGGCGCCTGTTCCACGAGTTCGCGATCACGCTCGCGGTCGCGATCGCGATCTCGCTGGTGGTGTCGCTCACGCTGACGCCGATGCTCTGCTCGCGCTTCCTCGCGGCGGGACGCGACCACGCGGTCGCCGACGCGCGGGCGCACGGACGCGAGGGCGACTTCTTCGACCGCATCATCGCGCGCTACGACCGCGCGCTGTCATGGACGCTCGCGCACCAGCCCCTGATGCTGGCCGCGACGCTCGCCACGCTCGCGCTGACCGCCGTGCTGTATCTGGCGGTGCCAAAAGGCTTCTTCCCGGTCCAGGACGCGGGGCTGCTGCAGGGCATCACCGAAGCGCCCGCATCGGTGTCGTTCCGCGCGATGGCCGAACGCCAGCAGGCACTCGCCGAGGCGATCCTCGACGATCCCGACGTCGCCTCGCTGTCCTCGTTCATCGGCGTGGACGGCACCAATCCGACGCTCAACAGCGGTCGCATGCTGATCGAACTCGTGCCGCACGCCGCGCGCGATGCCGGCGCGCTCGCGATCATGGACCGCTTGCAGCAGCGCGCGCGACAGGTGGCCGGCATCACGCTGTATCTGCAGCCCGTGCAGGAGCTTTCGATCGAGGACCGGGTCAGCCGCGGCCAGTACCAGTTCGCGCTGACCAGCCCGGACTCGGCGCTGCTCGACGAGTGGACCACGCGCATCGTCGATGCGCTGCACGACGCCCCCGCACTCGCCGATGTGTCCGCCGACCTGCAATCGGATGGCCTGCAGGCATGGGTGGACATCGACCGCGACGCCGCCGCACGGCTCGGCATCGAGGCCGCCGACGTCGCCGAGGCACTCCACGACGCCTTCGGCCAGCGCCAGATCTCGACGATCTTCACGCATGCGAACCAGTACCGCGTGGTGCTCGAAGCCGAATCCCGCTTCCAGCTCGGGCCGGACGCGATCGAACGCATCCACGTCGCGACTCGCGACGGCGCGCCGACTCCGCTGTCCGGCATTGCGCGCGTGACCACGCGCACGGCTCCGCTGCAGATCAGCCACATCGGCCAGTTCCCGGCGGCGACGATCTCGTTCAACCTCGCGCCGCGCGCCTCGCTCGGCGAAGCCGTGGACGCGATCGATGCCGCGCGTGCGGCCATCGCGATGCCGGCATCGGTGGAGCTTCGGCTGCAGGGCGCGGCGCAGGCGTTCCGCAATTCGCTGTCGAGCACGCTGTGGCTGATCCTCGCCGCCGTCGTGGTCATGTACATCGTGCTCGGCGTGCTCTACGAAAGCTTCATCCATCCGGTCACGATCCTGTCCACCCTGCCCTCGGCCACGGTCGGCGCGCTCGCTGCGCTGCTGGCGAGCGGCCGCAGCCTCGACCTGATCGCGGTGATCGGCATCATCCTGCTGATCGGCCTGGTCAAGAAGAACGGCATCATGATGGTGGACTTCGCGCTGGAAGCCGAACGCGAGCAGGGCCTCGCGCCGCGCGAGGCGATTCACCGTGCCGCGCTGCTGCGCTTCCGGCCGATCCTGATGACCACGCTCGCGGCGCTGTTCGCGGCGATCCCGATGATGTTCGCCAGCGGCTCCGGCGCGGAACTGCGCCAGCCGCTCGGCCTCGTCATGGTCGGCGGCCTGCTGGTCAGTCAGGTGCTCACGCTGTTCACCACGCCTGTGATCTACCTGTTGTTCGACCGCATCGCACGCCGCCTGCCCGCGCAGCGCGAAGGCGATGCAATCGCGTCCGGTTGACGGCCCGGTGATGGACGCCGAACGCACCAACCTCTCGCGCATTTTCATCGAGCGCCCGGTCGCGACGCTGCTGCTCGCGATCGCGATCGTGCTTTCCGGCGTCCTCGCCTACCGCATGCTGCCGGTCGCGCCGCTGCCGCAGATCGACTATCCGGCGATCCAGGTCACGGCCAGCCTGCCGGGCGCGAGCCCGGAGTCGATGGCGGCCACGGTCGCGACACCGCTGGAGCGCGCGCTCGGCACGATTCCCGGCATCACGCGCATCACCTCGACCAGCACGCAGGGTTCGTCGCGCGTCGAACTGCAGTTCGATCTAGGCCGCGACGTGGACGAGGCCGCGCGCGAGGTGCAGGCCGCGATCAACGTCTCGCGCGCGCAGCTTCCGTCCGGCATGCCCGGGATGCCGCAGTTCCGCAAGATGAATCCGTCGCAGGCGCCGATCCTCGTGCTGGCGCTGAGTTCGGACCGCCTGACGCCGGGGCAGATCTACGACGTCGCCTCGACCATCATCGCGCAGAAGATCGCGCAGATTCCCGGCGTCGCGCAGGTGGAAGCCGGCGGCAGCTCGCTGCCCGCGGTGCGCGTCTCGATCAATCCGAACGCGCTCAACCATCGCGGCATCGCGCTGGACGAGGTCGCCGCCGCGATCCGCAATGCCAACGCGCTGCGCCCGCTCGGACATGTCGCGCGCGGCGAGCGGCAATGGCAGGTCGAGGCGGCGCTGCAGCTTCGCACCGCGACCGAATATCGCGACCTGATCGTCGCGTGGCGCAACGACCGTCCGGTGCGGCTCGGCGACGTGGCCGAAGTCGCCGAGGGCGTCGAAAACCGCTATGCGCTCGGCTTCCACAACGACCGCGACGCGGTGCTGCTGATCGTCAGCCGCCAGCCGGACGCGAACGTGATCGAGACGGTGGACGCGATCCACGCGCAGATGGACGCGCTGCGCGCGCTGCTGCCATCCGGCGTCGAGATGCGCGTGGTGACCGACCGCTCGCCGGTGATCCGCGCGACGCTGCACGAAGCCGAATACACCTTGCTGCTGGCGATCGGACTGGTGGTGCTGGTCGTGCTCGCGTTCCTCGGCAGCCTGCGCGCGGCGGCGATCCCGACGCTGGCGATCCCGGTGTCCCTGCTCGGCGCGCTGGCGATCATCTGGCTGGCCGGTTTTTCGCTCAACACGATGTCGCTCATGGCGTTGATCGTGGCAACGGTGCTGATCGTCGACGACGCGATCGTCGTGCTGGAGAACATCAGCCGCCACATCGACGCCGGACTTTCGCGGTGGCAAGCGGCGATGCGCGGCGCCGGCGAAGTCGGTGCCACGCTGCTGTCGATGAACCTCGCGCTCGCGGTCGTGTTCGTCTCGATCCTGTTCCTCGACGATTTCGTCGAACGGCTGTTCCGCGAGTTCTCGCTGACGCTGGTCGCGGCGATGGCGGTTTCGCTGCTGGTGTCGCTCAGCCTCACGCCGACGCTGTGCTCGCGCCTGCTCGCGCGGGCGCGGCCGGCCGCGGGGCTGCCGGCATGGCAACGCATCGGCAGCGTGCTTTCCGACCGGCTGCGCGGCGTCTACCTCGGCAGCCTCGAACGCTCGCTCGCGCGGCCGTGGCTTGCGCTGCTGGCGCTGGTCGCGGCCGTCGGCATCAGCGCGTTGCTGTTCACCAAGGTGCCGCGCGGACTCGTGCCGGAGCAGGACACGGGACAGGTGCGCGGCTTCGCGCGCGGCGACGACGGACTCTCGTTCCAGGTGATGCAGCCGAAGATCCAAGCCTATCGCGAACTGCTGATGCAGGATCCGGCCATCGCGGACGTATCCGGTTTCATCGGCGGCAGCACCGGCGTCAACAACGGCATGATGATGGTCCGCATGAAGTCGCTGGCCGAGCGCAAGACATCCAGCCGCGAGGTCATCGACCGGCTGCGCGCGAAGCTGCCGAAAGTACCCGGCGGCATGCTCTGGATGTCGGTGGATCAGGACATCCGCATCGGCGGTGGCGGCGGCAGCAGCGACGGCAGCTACGACCTGCAGCTGCTCGCCGGCGACATGGCGCCGTTGCGCGAATGGACGCCGCGCGTGCGCGACGCGCTGGCCGCGCTGCCGGAGCTGGTCGATGTCGATTCCAGCGGCGACGAGGGCATGCGCCAGGTCGTGCTCGACATCGACCGCAGCAAGGCACGCCAGCTCGGCATCGACATGCGCATGGTCGCGACCGTGCTCAACAATTCCTTCAGCCAGCGGCAGGTCGCAACCCTCTACGACGAGCTGAACCAGTACCGCGTGGTGATGGAACTCGACCCGCGCTACACGCAAGGCCCGGAAACGCTGGAACAGGTCCACGTCATCGGTGCCGACGGCCGGCGCGTGCCGCTGTCGGCGTTCGCGAGCTGGTCGTACGGCATGGCGCCGGACCGCATCCAGCACCGCGAACAGTTCCTCGCCACGCGCATCGGCTTCGCGCTCGCGCCGGACGTTTCGCTCGGTCAGGCACTCGACGCGATCGACCGCGCGATGGCGGGCATCATGCTGCCGGCCAGCGTGCAGGCGAAGCTCGGCGACGAAGCCGGCGCGCTCGCCGATCTCGGCGGCAAGCAGCTCTGGCTGATCCTCGGCGCGATGCTCGCGGTGTACCTCGTGCTCGGCGTTTTGTACGAAAGCTACATCCAGCCGCTCGCGATCCTGTCGATCCTGCCGTCGGCGGGCATCGGCGCCCTGCTCGCCCTGCTCGCGTTCGGCAGCGAGCTGAACCTGATCTCGCTGCTCGGCCTGTTCCTGCTGGTCGGCGTGGTGATGAAGAACACGATCCTGATGATCGACTTCGCGCTCGCCGCGCAACGCGAGCGCGGCCTGGCGGCCGACGCGGCGATCCTCGAAGCGGCGAAGCTGCGCTTCCGGCCGATCCTGATGACCAGCCTCGCCGCGCTGCTCGGCATGCTGCCGCTGATGCTGGCCTCGGGCGAGGGCTGGGAAATGCGCCGCCCGCTCGGCATCGCGATCATCGGCGGGCTGCTGGTGAGCCAGTGGCTCACGCTGTACACGACGCCGGCGGCGTTCCTCGTGCTCGCGGGGCTGCAGCGCCGCTGGCACGCGCGGCACACGCCGGCGACGCGGCACGAAGCCGGCAATCACGCCTGAAGCGGCTGCCTCCCGGATCTCAGCACGACGGGAGTGGCGCGCGCATCCGAGCATCGCCCGCGTGGCACGAGGCGGGCGCGACGCAGCGGAACGTCAGGTTGATGCGCGCCCGCGTCACGCGCAGCCGGCGCGGCAACGCATGCTGGTAGACACGCTGCGTCGCACCGCGCATCACCAGCAGGCTGCCGTGCGGGAGTTCGAGCGACATCACGGTCTTTCGCGTGGCGCGCTCGCGAAAACGAAAGGTGCGCGCGGCACCGAGGCTGAGCGAGGCGATCACCGGCGCCGGCCCGAGTTCCGGCTCGTCGTCGGCATGCCAGCCCATCGCGTCGCGGCCGTCGCGGTACAGGTTCGCGAGCACGCTGTCGAAGCGCGCGGCAAGCGCGCATTGCAGGCGGTCACGCAGCGCCGCGAGCGGCGGCGTCCACGGTGCCGGAACGAAGCGCGTGCCGGAGTAGACGTAGATCGCATCCGGATCGCCGATCCACGCGGACAAGCGCGGCGCGGCCACTTCGCGCCCGAACACGCGCAGCCGGTGCTGCTGCCAGTCGATGTCGTCTCGCAACGCGGGGAACAGGCGATCGGCTTCGTCGCGCGCGAGAAACCGCGGGAACCATTCGAGTTCGCCGTCGGGCAGGACCGGCACCGCGTCGTTCCGCTCCACCCCTTCCACAACCATGCTCGCGTCAACGCGCCGGGATCGACACCGCGTCTTCGGCATCGAGCACGGACGCGCACGCGGCCGCGAGTTCCAGCAGGCGCAGGTCCGAACCGGGCCGGCCGACGAGTTGCAGGCCGACCGGCAGACCATCGGCCGTCTTTCCCATCGGCAGGCTCACCGCGGGACAGCCGGCCAGGTTCGCGAACGAGGTGAGGTCGGCATCGTTGGCGCGCTCGGGTTCGTCCAGCGGATAGGCCGGGTGCGCGACCGTCGGCAGCACCAGCACGTCCTGATCCTCGAACACGCGGCGCGCGTTGACGATGGCTTCGTCGAGGACGCGGTCGGCCGCGGCGTAATCGACCGCGGACTTGCCGCGCGCGAAATCCAGCATGCGGCGCAGCCGCGGCGAGACGGGATTCCGCTCATCGGCGAGGTCCGCGGCAAACTCGACGCCGAGTTCCGCTTCCATCACCAGCAGCGCGGCGCGGCGCGTGCGGCCGAAGTCGTGCCAGTCGAAATCCACGTCGGTGCGCTTGCCGAGCAGGTCGCCGAGGCGCGCCACCGCGACATCGAACACCTTGCGCACCGGCTCGCCCACGCCAAGCGCGCCGAGGTCGGCGGCGAACGCGGCGCGCAGGTAACCCGGCTCCCAGTCGGGCGCGGCCAGCGGAACGCGGCGACGGCGCGAGCGCGGATCGGCCGGATCGTGGAAATCGAGCACCTGCAGCACGATCGCGAGATCGACCACGGAGCGCGCGAGGATGCCGACCGCATCCAGCCGCCGCGCCGCGCGCACCATGCCGCGCGTGGACAGCTCGCCGTGGGTCGGCTTGATCGCGAACACGCCGCAATGGCTGGCCGGGATGCGGATCGAGCCCAGCGTGTCGCTGCCGATCGCGAAGCTGCACAGGCCGGCGGCGACCGCGGCCGCCGAACCGCCCGACGATCCGCCGGCGGTGAAGCCGCGGCGCCACGGGTTCTGCACCGCGCCGAAGTGCGGATTGTTCGAGGTCGTGCCGAGCGAGCCCTCGTCGAGGTTGGTCTTGCCGATGATCGTCGCGCCCGCCGCGCGCAGCCGCTCGACGACGGCGGCATCTTCCGCCGCGATGCGCGTCCTGCGCGTCGGCAGGCCCGCCGTGGTCGGCAGGCCCGCCACGTCGAAGTTGTCCTTCACCGCGACGACGAGACCATCCAGCCGGCCGATCGCGGCACCTTGCGCACGACGGGCGTCGCTGGATGCCGCTTGATCGCCGAGGGTCGGGTCGAGCGCGATGAATGCATCGAGCGCGGGATTCTCGCGTTCGATCGCCGCACGGTATGTCGCCGCCAGCCCGCGACCGTCGACGCGCCCGCTGGCGAGCCAGTGAAGCTGCTGGTAGGCGGCGGCTTCGCGCAGTTCGGAATCGGAAAGCATTTCGGACATCGGCCCTGCCTCGACGGTGGGCCCGGCAGTCTAGCGGGCCGCGCCGCCGATGACACGGACACCGCATCGCGCAGCGCAGCATCCGGATGCCGCGGGTTTGCCGGCGATGCGGCCAGCGCGGACAATGGCGGTTTTCCTTGCAGCAGACCGGAGCCAGCCATGAGCGAGCGCGATGTGATGGAGTACGACGTCGTCACGGTCGGGGCCGGGCCGGCCGGACTCGCGTTCGCGATCCGCCTGAAGCAGCTCGAGCCGGAGCTGTCCGTCTGCGTGATCGAGAAGGCGTCGACGGTCGGCGCGCAGATCTTGTCCGGTGCGGTGATCGAGCCGGAGCCGCTCAACGAACTGCTGCCCGACTGGGGCAAGGCGCCGCCGCCCGTGTGCGTGCCAGTCACGAAGGACGAGTTCTGGTTCCTGCGTGACGCGACGCGCGCGATCAAGTCGCCGCTGACGCCGCCGCAGATGCACAACCACGGCAACTTCATCGTCTCGCTCGGCGCGCTGTGCGCGTGGCTCGCGCCGCAGGCCGAGGCGCTGGGCGTGGAGATCTACCCCGGCTTCGCCGCCGCCGAGCCGCTGTTCGACGAAGCCGGCGCGGTCTGCGGCGTGCGCATCGGCGACATGGGCGTCGCGAAGGACGGCTCGCACAAGCCGGGCTACACGCAAGGCATCGACATCCGCGCGAAAACGACGGTGCTCGCGGAAGGTTGCCGCGGTTCGATCAGCAAGCAGCTCATCGCCAAGTACGCGCTCGATGCCGACTGCGATCCGCAGACCTACGGCATCGGCATCAAGGAGCTGTGGCAACTGCCGGAAGGCCGCGTCGAGCCCGGCAAGGTCATGCACACGCTGGGCTGGCCGCTGAACACGTCGACCTACGGCGGCAGCTTCCTCTATCACCTCGACAAGGATCGCGTCGCGATCGGCTTCGTGGCCGGGCTGGACTACACCGATCCGCTGTTCCGCCCGTGGGAGGCGTTCCAGCAGTTCAAGAACCATGCGCTGGTCAAGCCTCTGCTCGAAGGTGGCAGCATCGTGTCCGCCGGCGCGCGTGCGCTGATCGAGGGCGGCTTCCAGTCGCTGCCGAAAGTCGAAATGCCCGGCGCGATGCTGATCGGGGACTCGGCCGGACTCATGAACGTGCCGAAGATCAAGGGCACGCATCAGGCGCTGCGCTCGGGCATGCTCGCCGCCGAACACCTCGCCGAAGGCAACGGCAGCGCCGGATGGGACGCGAAACTGCGCGGGTCGCGCGTGGTTTCCGAATTGCGCAAGGTGCGCAACATCCGGCCCGGGTTCCACAGGGGCCTGTGGCTCGGCCTCGCCAATGCGGGCTGGGAAACCGTCACCGCCGGCCATTCGCCGTGGACGCTGAAAAACCATGCGGACTGGAACGCGCTGCACCGGCTCGACGCGGCCACTGCCGCGCAGAAGCCAGGCCCGACCACGCCCTCGTTCGAGCAGCCGGCCTATGTCGAGCGCGCGCTGCCGCCGCGCGACCGCCTTGCCGGCGTGTACTTCGCCGCAACCGAACACGACGAGGACCAGCCGGTCCACCTGAAGGTCGCCGATCCGTCGATTTGTGTGGAACGCTGCACGACCGAATACGGCAATCCGTGCCAGCGCTTCTGTCCGGCCGGCGTGTACGAGATGGTCGAGGACGAATCGGGCCGCCGCCTGCAGATCAACGCCGCCAACTGCGTGCACTGCAAGACCTGCGACATCAAGGATCCGTACGAGATCATCACCTGGACGACACCGGAAGGCGGCAGCGGGCCGAACTACCAGAACTTGTGATGCACGCCGGCACGACCGGCCGTCTTCCTCTCCAATCGGCGGGCATGCTGCCGGACGGGTTCGCGGACCGGCTGCAGAACGGCGATGCGATCTCGCCGTTCGGGCGGCCGTACGTGATCGTCGCGCGGAAGATCGAGGCGAACTACCCGGCCACGGCGGTGGTGACCGAATCCGGCGCCACGCTGGAGGAGAAGCTGACGGCGGTGGGACTCGAAAACTCGCAGCCGTCGGTGCTGGAACTGTCCCGAAGCGTCGCGCAGGCGGCGGCGACCCGGCACGACGTGTTCGCGGGAACGATCGAATCCGGCGTGCTGACCGCTCGCGGCACGGGCGACTCGTTCGAGAAGGATCTGTCGGCCTACTTCACCGGGCCGTTTCCGCAAGCCGTGCCGGTCGCGCTGGTGAACTTCCGCGACCTGGAACCGTACGTGGACGATCCGAACGATCCGAACAACCCGAACGTCGTGCGCAGGAAGGTGTATACAAGTTGTCCGTACACGCTCAACCCCGGCCCCG